>Ga0299915_10004335_pt1 | contig 10354 bp, 11 predicted proteins | sample RVTome_13_FD_200263 | JGI IMG/M metagenome (GOLD analysis project Ga0299915, IMG submission 200263) | Soil microbial communities from uranium-contaminated site in the Upper Colorado River Basin, Wyoming, United States - RVT92D227 (version 2) ... | reverse complement strand
GCTTTGATCCACCAGCTAGATTGTATGTAGAAAGCGAACAAGCAATTACTGAGAAATATGCTGAGCATTACATAAGTATATTTTTTGATACCGGCTGGCCTAACAGCCCATCTAATGGTGGTGGACAACTTTTACCTTATAGAGCAAAGTTATCTCAAGATTCTGGTATGATTTTAGAATATTACAACAATTATTTCCCGGAAGAAAGACGAGGGATATTCAGATATTTGGTATTAGGCCATGCGGGTGGTTATAACCATCCTGCAAAAAACAATGTATATGATAGTACCTACATAGCTCATAATCCTATAATACCATATAAACCAATAAAAGCAATAAAGAACTTTTTCTACTATGGTGCTGTACCATCAGTTAGGGGTTATCGTGTTCAATTAGCGGCAATAATTATGCATGAGCTTGGTCATAGCATTGGTTTAGGTACTTCACCGTTTGAAGGAGTAGATAATGTATCCTATGGCCTACCTAGATTCCCAGATAAAAGCTATTTTTATAAAGATTATAGGAGTGTTATGAACTATCAGTGCATCTATGAATATAGTGTTTTGGATTATTCCGATGGTAGCAATGGTCCACCTTATGACCAGAATGATTGGCAAAAGATATTCATAGCTGGTTTCGAATATAATGATGCACTCATTGAGGAGCCGTTTTTCGAATCCCCCGGTCATGACAAGTATGTTTTTGATGGGATTGATGTAAATGATACAGGTTACATCTATGATGAGAATTTAACCAAAGAAATTATTGATATAATGGGTCAGTATTCTCCTGTAGATCCAATTACTGTTGAATGGGCAGCCTTAAGACTAGTTGAGGCAGAAAAATACCCACAATTCAATGAGGTCAAGATATTTGTTAAACCAAGTTCCCCAGAAGGGACATGGATACAATACTCTGAGGGAAAAATAGACTCTGACGGTAAAATACAGTTCTATTCACAGGAGACAATTATTAATAACATATTGGAAGGACTAAAATAATCCAATAAATTTCTTTCTTTTTTATCTACAAAATACTTATTTATAGAGGATTGTATTCTGGCATTTGATTAATATGTCTGCAAGAAATATAGATAGTGATAGGAAAAGATCAAGACCAGTAACAAAACAAAGTTTTAAAAAAAATAAGTTAGTCCTAGGTGTTGTTTTAGTAGTTGTTATTATTGTTGTAATAGCTGGATTATATATTGTTTTTTTCAGTAACAAAGATAGTAACAACAATAATGTCAGTACTAATCCTATTGCTATTATAGATACTTCAATGGGAATAATCAAGGTTGAATTATTTCAAGATAAAGTACCAAATACAGTTGACAATTTTGTGAATCTAGCCAATGGCGGTTTTTACAACGGTTTAGTATTTCATAGAGTAGCAAATTTAGACAAAAATTCTCCTAATAATCATATAATTCAAGCAGGAGGATTTTATCCTAACGGAACAAGCAAAGCAAGTCCATTTGGACCAATTAATCTTGAAATTAACGAAGACGCTCGACATATAGATGGAGCTATTGCAATGGCTAGAACTGATGATCCGAATAGCGCAACTAGTCAGTTTTATATTTGTGATGGACCACAATCATTTCTTAATGATAATTATGCAGTTTTTGGCATAGTTATAGAAGGTATGAATGTTGTTAGAGAAATTGGTTCTGTAGAAACCACAACAAAATATGGAGGATATGAAAACTGGCCAATTAATGATGTTATTATTAATAGTATAACTATTGATTAATAAATGGTGGGATTATAAATGAGAAAAATAGCTGAATTTAATACAAACATGGGAAATTTTAAGGTAGAACTTTTTGGTGATAAAACACCATTAACTGTTGGAAATTTTGTAAGACTTGTTGATAAGGGATTTTATAATGGGCTTACATTTCATAGAGTAATTGACAATTTCATAATACAAGGTGGTTGTCCCCATGGAACCGGCAGAGGAGGACCTGGTTACACAATTAGAGATGAATTTCATTCTTCTCTGAAACATGATAGTCCTGGTATTTTATCTATGGCTAATGCTGGACCAAATACAGGTGGATGTCAGTTTTTTATAACGGTTGCACCAACACCTCGGTTAGACGGAAGACACACGATTTTTGGAAAAGTCACAGAAGGAATGGATACAGTAACAGCAATTTCAAAAATTCCGACTGATAAATATGAAAAACCACAAAAGCAAGTTGTTATAAACGATATAACAATTAAAGATCTATAATTGTGATTTTATGACAATCCTTTCTGATTTAGATATAAAAAAATCTCTTGACAAAAAAGATCTTAGTATAGAACCATTTGAGGATAAGAATTTAACACCCAATGGTTATGATCTATCAATTGATGAAATATTTATTAAAAAAACAAATGAGCATATTAGAAATGGAATAGCAAAAATTCCACCAATGACATGGTTTGCAATAAGCACAAAAGAATACATAAAGATGGGGGAGCAGTTAACCTCTCAACTTTGGATACGTTCAAGTTACGCACGTAAAGGTATCATGGCAAGTTTTGGAAAAGTAGATGCTGGATTCCATGGAACGTTAACACTCAGTTGTTTTAATTCAAATGATGAACCTTTACAAATTCCAATTGGAGATAGATTTTGTCAAATAGTTTTTGAGAATTTAGCATCAATACCTTCTGAATTGTATGATAAAAAATCTGGTACCTATCAAAATCAGCTAGGGATAAAGCTCAAGTAAATTTTTTATTATAATACCTTTCTTGCAAAGGTTAAGTAACCAGTGTGACCTAACATGTCAAAACTTGGTCTTGTACCAAACTCTGAAACAATCATCTCCCTTTGAATATTTTCTAGAGTTTTTACTTCAATAAAATTATATTTCTTTATTTCCTTTATAGTATTTTCAACCTGTGAAATTAGTGGAGAATAGGTACATAAATATCCACCGACCCTCAGTGCCTTGAAAGAGTGAGGAACTGCTTCCCAAGGATTTGCTATATCAAGAATTATCGCATCCAAATCTTTTTCATATATTCCTAAAGTTACATCTTTTATTTTTGTCTCTATATATCCATCTAAATTTGCCATTTTTAAATTTTTCATAGCATGATCTATGAAATCCTGACGGATATCATAAGAAATTACTTTTCCTTTTGGTGCAACAGCATTTGCAAGAGCAATAGTAAGTGAACCTGAACCTATTCCTGCCTCAAGAACGGTAAATCCTGATTCTATCGAACAATTCATAATTATATGGGCTGAATCTCTTGGCAAAATAATCTGAGCTTGACGTTTTAATGCTTGTAGTTTATCTTGTATTGATGGAGTTAAAATCCAAAATTGTTTGTTTCCAATTTTTATTTGTTCACCATAATTTTTCTCAACTAAATCTGATGGATTAAAAACTCCAACTCCCTTGTACTTATCAATTGGACTTTTAACATCAATTATAATTTTTCTATATGATTCATCAATCAAAACAACTTTGTCGTCTTTCTTTACTTTTTTTATCATTTTTATCTATCCGCACATATTTGATAGTGAACCAAAGCCCAAATCCTCTATATCAAGTTGGTCTAACCATTTTTCCTTGCAATTACAATCAAGTTTATTGAAAATATCTATATCTTGTAGTAAAGAAAAATCTGATATTGCATCTAAAAATTTACGATCACAAAATTCACAGTTATGTGCACCTCTTATACTGCCACCACCTGCTATATCACATTTTATTCTGATGTTACCTGCAATTTTTTTACTTTCCTTTAAAATTTCAACTATTGAAAAAAGCCAAGCTGGCCGAAATTTTTTTCTTTTCCACAGATAATTAACAACTGTGTTATTTTGGACATTTGTCGGATTAAATGAAACAATATTTGTGATTTTTTTTATTTTTTCAACTGTTTCAATTGCATCATCGATTGATTCTTTCTCAGTTAAAAAAGGTGGTTTGATCAAAACATATGTTTTAAGGTCGATATGTTCTTTTTTTAGTTTATCAGCAGCATTTTTATAATCCTTAAAAGTAAAACCTTTATTCAAACAATTTTTACGGATATAATCACTTGCTGTTTCAAGACCTATACCTATTTCAAATTTTTTACAAATCGATTTTATTTCCTTCAATGCCTTTTCTTTTATATATTCAGGTCTTGATTCAACAGAAATTTTTTCAGTTGTTTCTACAAGTTTATTTAAAATTTCTTTTCTTACTTTTGACGATATTTCTTGATCATCTAAGAAACTACCTGAAGTAAATATCTTAACAAATTTTTGATTTGAATAACTTTTCATTGCATAATCAAATTGTTTTAATAAATCATCGTCAGAAACGTCCTTCCAAATGCTATCATTAAAATAGCCGCACATACTGCAACCGGATTGTAGAGCCCAAGAGCAACCTCTGGTTCTAAAAATAATAACAAAAGTATTAACTATTTTATCATTTAAAATATCATTTTCAGACCAGAAATGAGCTGGTTTACTGAAATCTTGATTTTTTGGTGAAAAATCCTTTTTAAGGTTTTTACAAAGCGTTTCTAGTTCATTCATTTCTGTTTTCTTTTTTTCTTTCGTAAATTTACGATTAAAACTACCATAACCAAAGCTATTAGTAAAATTAGCATTTCAAAGCCTGGAGCTACAGCAAGTCTTGCACTTGGTCTAGTAATTTCTATGGAATTAAGTTGACCAATGGTTGATTCATCTGCGACATCAAAATAGTAAATTGTAGTATCATTAATGTAATTTACAAACCATTTAGAAATAGCATTATTATTGCTGTCTAGTATCAAATTACCTTGATCGTCTCTTTGAAAATTGTTTTCAAAATTATATAAAATCTCAGCTGATACCAATACTGATATATTTTCTCCTTTGACCCAACCTTTGTATTCAGCAGACGTTATATAATAGTCTTTTCTATCTGCCTGTTGTGTTGCATTTATTTCTTTACCATCTTCTACCTTATAAAATACCCTGAAAACATCAGTTTTGACACCAAATTTAATATCTTGTGCAGCTACGACTCTATCACCAGTGGTAGGTAAAGCTAAATAAATTGTATCTTCACTAAAAGAAAAAGTATCAGTTTCAGATTTTACATTTCCCCCATGGTCTTTTACGGTTAGTAAAAAATTATGAGTTTCATCACTTGTTATATCGGTAGGGCCAGTATATTTGTATTCAAAAACATTATCAATATAACTATAATCATTTTGAGAAACTGTAATACCGTCCAAGGTGAAAGAAATATCTTGTTTAGTAATCCCAGTATTATCAGTTATTTTTGCACCAATGATTACATCCCCACCCGGCTCTTGCATATGAGGCATGACAACAAGCTCGATTCGAGGGTCTTCATCATCATAAAACGGTGGATTGACAAGAATAATTAATATAATGAACCATGTAAAAAAATAAGTTAAATATGCGCCTAACCAATTTTTCCGCCCAAAATCTATAAGGTCAATTTTAAGTTTTATGAATATGTATTTCAAAAATACTGCATTTACAACACTAACAAGTAAAACTAATTCCCATCTAAGACCAAAACCTTTTCCCATTAAAGCCCAAAAACCAAAACATACAAGAGCCATTAAACATCCAAATAAAAATGAAATAAACGTCGATTTAATGTTTCTTTTTTCTTTTTTGAGGAATGCACCTTCATCAAACTTAGGTATTTGAAAACCTGTATCAACTTCTTCTTCCTCTGTTTCTTTCCTTCTTTTTGCCATTGGAGGTGGGATAGAGTTCTTATTTAAAGTTTTTTCTCTAAAAAATTTTTTCAAATATAAAATAAAATTTTTATTTACAGAAATTCAATACCTTTTGGCAACTGTTTTAAATATTTTCTAAAACCATCTGGCCATTTTTCTGGATCAAGACCCCTTTGAGCTAAAAATGCAGTTGTCCATCGTTCTAAACCAATTCCGGAGCAACCACTCCAAAGCTCACTTTTCTGTGATTTAATATTAAAAGCTGATATATATTTATCACCAAGGATGCTTAAATTTTGAAATTCAAGCCACTCAGAGTTTTTACGATTACCTCGATAAGGCATGTAAGCCTCAAAATCTATTGTTCCTGTTTCCTGTGTTCCAGTTTCACCCAATTTTCCAGCTTGTTGCATGTACCAAGGAGTGACCCATGCCATACGCCAATCTAAATCAAAAATATCGTTGAAAACATGTTTATATCTATCAATTAGTTTTTCACGTAAATCAAATAGCTGTTCTTTTGTTCCAATATAAACTGGTTCAATTCTGTGAAACTCATCAACTCGTTCAATACCATGTCTACCGCCTGACTCATATCTACCCGATATAGCAGTTTTGTCATAAACTAGTATTGGTAATGATTTCTCAGAGACAGTTTTTCCCTTAAAAGACCAATAAATAACAGGACATTGGGCATAGCATATTCCAGCAGTGGGCACTGAAATATTCTTTTGCAATTCATCAAATGGAACAGTTTTTGTAATCTTAGTTATATCAATGAACCTCTCCCACTTTTCAAAATCTCTAGATGAAGGTTCAGAAACATAATATATTTCACCAGGCATTCCTTCAAGATGACCAGTTTTAAGCCAGATTTCAAATGGGACTATATGAGACTCAATAATTTCTTGAAAGCCTAGTGGTTTAAGAACTTCTTCTATAGCTATTTTTTCCATTGTCTTCATAATAGCTGCTGCTTGAGCATAATAAAACCATTTACCTTTTGTCGGTCCTTGTTTAATCCAATCAAGTTTAACCATTTCCTCGGTAGGATCCTTAGACCAAACGGTTTTCTTTTCATCAGACTCCCATATAAGGCGCCAAAATTCCCCTTTACCGTCATAATATTGATTCTCAACTTTTTCTTTTACCAAATTAATCATTCTGTCAATATAATTTCTCTGTAGAAATTCCTCATCAATGTTTTTTAATAATATTTTTATTTTTTTCCCCTCAATATCAAGATCAGCAAAAGGAATAGAAAATATCTTCAATGGTTGCTTTTCTAATTCAAAATCTATTGTATAACCTGTGATTTTAATTTCTCTGATACCTAATTTATGTTTTTTACCAAGTTCCTTGCTTAGTGTGTTTTTCAATTGAAGTAGTGCGTTATGCGGACGAAAGATTCCTTCAGAAAAAATATTTAAAATTAGCGATGTTTTTTCCAGGCTTTTAATATCAATTTTTAAACTATTATCTTTTACAAGCAAGGTTTTATTAAAAACTAGAATAATACTTTCAATTTCCTTATTAATTTGAGAAATATCACTACTAAATGTAAAATTCACAGCTAAATTAAATTTCATATTAAAACCAGCAATTACATATAGATTTTTAATCTTTATCTACAACTTTCATAGCAACAGAAACACAGGATAGATAATCATCAAGAGTATGAATAAGGGAAGGAATAGAATTTGCTTTAATTTTTGCCTCTAATCTTTTACCACTTGCTTTTGATTTTACAAAATCAAAATCATCAACCTTAATAGATTTTAGAACTGTTTTTACTTTTTTAAGATCACCTAAGTCTATAACAATATCACAATTTACTTCCATAATATCACTTCAATTGAGTATAAATAATATTATCTACTATTTCTAAAAACTCATTTTCTTTTTTAGAACTTATTGTTGCACCAGCAGCAATCTTATGGCCACCACCTAAGCCGTTTAATTTATTTGTAGCTTCGCTCATAGCAATACCTAAATCCAAGCCTTTGGCAACTAAATATTGGTTTCCACGACAGGATACATGTATTTCATCTTCTTTTTTTGAGATGGAAAATAATGGTTTTTCCTTATTAAGAATATAGTTTGTGGCAATACCACTAATTACACCACCTAAAGATGAATCTTTGCTATAAAAATAACGAAAATTTTTCTTTTCTTTAAAACCATCTTTTTCAAGAGCCAATATTTCATCAAGAATTCTTTGTTTGTATTCTTTTTCATATTTTACTGCTTCGATAAATGATTGTTTATCACCCATACACAAAGCTAAACCTAAACCACGGTTTCCACCTTTTCCACATGAATCAAGGATATCTGCATAACGCTCAAGTTCACAACCTAAATCGTCTGAGTAATAACGAGTTCTAATAACTGTATCAAGAATATTTTTTTCACAACCAATTTTAAGTAGTTTAAATATTAGATAAGAATTGAGATTCTTCTTTTGGTTTTCATCTAAATCTTCTATTTTAATGGTTTTTGTTAATTTCAGTTTTTTAAGTAACTCAGTTATTTCTTCTTTATTTCCAGATAATCCACTGTAATATGGATCAATAGAATAGTAAAGTGAATCTAATAAATTTTCACCATCTAGTTTTATATCAATAATTTCCTTTAGAAAACCATTTTTTAAAGCATCCTCTAAAATGGTTTTGTTGTAACCTCTAAAGCCACCTATATATTGTTTATCTCCTGTTGCCCCAGCCATTGCCAAGGCTACTAAATCAACATTCTTAGGATTTAGATTTTTAACTATTGAATAACTAAGGGTCGCACCGCAAGCTTCATAATTACCATTTATACCACATAAGTTCGCATTTATCTGCAAAACATTTTCTGATGTTTTTTCTTTTAGATATTGATGATGATCAATTATTAAGGATTTACTTTTCATATTTTCGATTGTTTCAATCTGTCCGCTACCCATGTCACAGAAAATTATCAATTCATTTTGCTCATTTGATAATTTCTCTAAACCTTTGTTAAAAGGATTACGCATGATAGATGCATGAAAATCATAGCCCTCTTTAAAAAGTGCTTTACAGATTATACTTGCAGAAGAAATTCCATCAGCATCATAATGAGACACAACTCTTATTCTAGTTGATGATGGTAAGGCATGAATCATCTCCGATGATTTTTTACATAGAGTTGCTAAATTATCCATTGTCATAAAGAAAAAGGAGAAAGTAACACACTCTAAAATATATTGCTCTTTAAATTATGAATATTTTTTAGTGTGTGTAAGTTAATTTGTCACTCTAATATCTTTGATAGTATTGGATATTGCTTTTGTAGTATTTGGAGTGTATAAGGATTTGTGTTACCAAATTCCTTTTCTATTAAAGACAATATATGATCCCTTAGAGATGTTTTTTGCATATTATTTTTTACTGTTCCATATTTCTCTAAACCTGATGCGGTCTTGAATTCTTTTATTTCACCTTTATCAGAACAAAAACCGTTATCAGCAACAGCTTGCACCCAGTAGGTTGTTCCGGGATTTAGTCCTTCAACAGTTGCCTCAAATGTTCCTGTAACATCAACTATCTGATGTGTTGTAGCTTCATCTAAATTATTTGGATTATCATCACCATACTCAAACCGTACTTCACAGGTTGCTGGACCTCCAATATTCCATAACGTTCCATGATATACTGCTGAGTTTGTCGTGACATCAGTTGGTAGATAAGTATCAACAGTAGGTAAACCAGGTGTAACTTCAAATATAAGACCTGCCCAGGTGTCTGCATCGTTTATTGCAATAGTTTGATAATAATATGTTTTACAACTTGTTAAATCTGTAATTACCTCGTTAAAGTCAGCAATTGATGTTAAGTATTGATGTGTTGTTTCTATGTTTAAATTATCTTTGTCTTCACCATATTTGAAAAATACTTCGCAGGTAGCAGCACCTCCCATATGAGTTAAACGACCGTTTAACTGTACTGATGTTAATTGTATATTGCTTGCATTTTCTGTAATAACTCTGGGACCGCCTGGTATAAATGTTGCATCTATACCAACTCTTATTGTACTACCTTCTCCTTGATATTCTCCAACTGCTCTATAGTGGTATTCAGTTAATCTAGTAAGATTATAAATGTCAACTGAGAAAAAATTAAAACTATCGTAATTTTCTGCTTCAACACGATTAGCGTAATCCTCCCAATTTGTGTGGATTACTGTGTCATATACAAACCATGCATTCCAATTATGGAAATTTTCAGTGCCAACTAAATGTCCCCATATTGATACTCCTGTTCCTTCATCATTTATATGTTCCCAACCCCCAGGTAGTAATAGCATTTGGTCCAATACAACCGGATAAAAAAGATACGGTTATTAACAGCAGCGTAACAATCAAAACTATTTTGGTTTTCTTTTTATTCATAATTTTCCCCCCTAAACTAAATTTATTTATTAATAGATAATAGATTTATCTTGACAATGTCACATTATACCTAATCTGTCTGAATTTTCACACTCAATCCTACATTTTGACCCCTTCCTTCATCAAGAAAATGTATTTTTTTATGAACTCGTTTCTACAGATATAAATCCTTGATTTGATGTGCACGTTATGGGCATGTTTTTCATGCATCATGTAGCTTGATTTTGGTAGA
>Ga0299915_10004333_pt1 | contig 10357 bp, 12 predicted proteins | sample RVTome_13_FD_200263 | JGI IMG/M metagenome (GOLD analysis project Ga0299915, IMG submission 200263) | Soil microbial communities from uranium-contaminated site in the Upper Colorado River Basin, Wyoming, United States - RVT92D227 (version 2) ... | reverse complement strand
TAGATAAAGAGATTTTGGGTAAGGAGGCCTTCGTTTTACAGACCACAGCATGGATAATTCTATTGGGGATACGCGAACTTTAAATTTTATAACAGTTTAGCCCTTTGAAAAAATTGACTAACCTTTAATGCAAAATTTGATCCGCCTCAGGCGGAGCCAATTTAAAAATAATGGGCATTTCTCCCTGAAATTTACATTTTTCATTTTGCCATTTTCATTTTTTTATGAAATTTAGCGGTTCTTTTCAAAATGCTAAATTGATCCTAAATTTTTATAGCACCATATCTTAGGATAACCTTGGCTGTCAAGAGATTTAAAAAACGAATTTGTTTCATAGGAATAGCCCGATTCACCCTTTTTAATGAGTATTTTCACCTTGACTAAAGTCCATTTTTCAATTAACCTAATTTATTTAGGCAATTATCATAAAGTCGATTAAAAATTATGTTCGATTCTCTGACAGAAAAACTGAGTTCAGTCTTCAAAAAACTCCGGGGGCATGGGAAACTTTCCGAACAGAACATTTCCGAGGCCCTGAAGGAAGTCCGCCTTGCCCTTTTGGAAGCCGACGTGAATTTCAAAGTGGTCAAGGACTTCATGGAGCGGATTCGCCTGCGCGCCGTTGGGCAGGAGGTTTTAGAAAGCCTTACTCCGGCTCAGCAAGTCGTCAAGATCGTCCACGAGGAACTCATCTCCCTTATGGGCGGAGCGAACAGCGGTCTCAATTTATCCTATCAGCCTCCCATTCCCATCATGCTTGTCGGCCTGCAGGGTTCGGGTAAAACCACTACCGTCGGCAAACTGGGCAAGTTTTTGCAAAATAAAGGGCGGAAGCCCTTCCTGGTTCCAGCGGATGTGCAGCGGCCAGCGGCCATCGAGCAATTAAAAAAATTGGGTGAACAGTTGGGCCTCCCAGTCTTTAATCCCAACCCCCAAGAGAGCCCACTGACGATCTGCAAAAAGGCTCTTAGTTGGGCGGAGGGAGAAAATGGGGATGTATTGCTCATCGATACGGCCGGTCGTTTGCACATCGATGAAACCCTGATGCGAGAATTGGAAGAGATTAAAAGGGAGATCACTCCTCGGGAGATCCTGCTGGTGGCTGATGCCATGACCGGGCAGGATGCCGTCAATGTAGCCAAAAAATTCAACGAAACCTTGGACATCCACGGGATAATCCTGACCAAACTCGACGGCGATGCCCGCGGCGGCGCAGCCCTGTCGATCAAGGCCGTGACCGGAAAGCCGATTAAATTCATTGGCCTTGGGGAAAAGCTGGATGCTCTGGAGGTTTTTTACCCCGACCGCATGGCCTCGCGCATCCTGGGGATGGGGGATGTTCTTTCCCTGATCGAAAAAGCGCAAGAAACTATCGATACGAAAAAGGCCAAGGAGCTGGAGAAGAAACTCCTCAAGGACACTTTTACCCTGGAAGATTTCAGCGAGCAGTTGCAACAGATCAAAAAGATGGGGTCCATCGAACAGATTTTATCCATGATCCCCGGGATCGGCCGGCTCAAACTTCCCCAGGACCTTCAAGGAAGCGAAAAAGACTTGGGTAAGGTGGAAGCCATCATCAATTCCATGACCAAAGAGGAACGGAGGTCGCCTGAAATCCTCAATGGCAGCCGGCGCCTGCGCATCGCCAAAGGCAGTGGGACCACGGTTCAAGACGTGAATCAATTGCTTAAGCAGTACCTCCAGACCAAAAAGATGCTCCGCCAGTTCAAAAAAGGCGGAATGAGAGGGATGGCCAAGGGGCTTTTCTCCTGAGATCATTTTATCGCCGAGCACGCCGAGCACGCCGAGGGAAAAAGAAAATTTTCCGGATCGCTATATGTATCTCGCTAAGCGCTTAGAGGTTGATCTCAATAAGCTCCGAGATAACAGATTGCCGCTCCGGAAGAAGGAGTAGAAGTTTTTGGTGGCAAACCTTGGAAGGGAATGTTTAAAGGGAGGTGAAAAAGAAAGATCATGGCAGTTACGATTCGATTAACCCGTATGGGTGCAAAGAAAAAACCTTTTTACCGGATGGTGGTCGCCGACTCGCGCTTTCCGCGGGACGGGCGGTTCGTGGATGTGGTAGGGACGTATGATCCCAACCTTAATCCCCCGGCCGTCCACTTCGATCGGGAAAAGATCGATGCCTGGTTGAAGAAGGGCGCTCATCCCACGGCTACAGTAAAAAGTCTCCTGAAGAAGGCCGGTCTTTCCTCCGTCCCGGCTGGAAAGACCGCGGCGTTGGCCGAAGCAGTAGCACCCGGGGCGGATCTGCCGGCCTGACGCCCTAAATTCCGAAATGTTCCCGGGTGAAACACTCGCTCAACCGGGTGCCCGGAGCGGAGTGCCGACGGGACCTCACCTGCAAGGAAAGGGGGCGGAGTTCCATGGAGATGAAGGATTTAATCACGTACATCGCTAAAGCCCTGGTGGATCACCCTGAGGCCGTGGAAGTCTCGGAGGTTGAAGGAGAGCAGACCTCCGTGATCGAGCTGAAAGTCGCCAAAGATGACCTGGGAAAGGTGATCGGAAAACAGGGGCGTACGGCTCGGGCCATACGCACGATTTTGAGTGCCGCCTCGACCAAGATCCGTAAACGAGCCGTCTTGGAGATCCTCGAGTGAATGCAGCCATGGAAGATTCGCTGCTTTGGGTCGGTCGCATTGTCAAGACCCAGGGAATCAAAGGCCAGGTCAGAGTTTCTTCTTCAGGAGAGGAAACAACGTCCTTGGTTAGGGGCAACAGAGTCTATCTGGAAAACGGCCAGGGGGCGAGGAAATCTTTGATCATTGATTCTTCGAGAACCCAGAGGGGATTGACGATCCTCGCCTTTCGGGAAGTGCAAGGGATCGAAGAGGCTGAAGAATTGGTTGGGTGTTCGGTCTATGTATCTAAAGATAGTCTAGCGCCACTCCCTCCCGGTGAATATTACTGGTATCAGCTTTTCGGACTCCGGGTGAAAACCGAGGGGGGGGCTTGGTTAGGTACTTTGGAAGAAATTATGGACACAGGGAGCAATGACGTCTTCGTCGTCCGGAAGGATGGACAGGAGTTTCTGATCCCGGCCACGGATGAGGTGGTCACCCAGATTGACTTTAAGAACAAGATTATGGTCATCCGGCCGCTTGAGGGATTGCTTCCCGAAGATGATCTTTGATATTCTGACAATTTTCCCGGGAATCTTCAAGTCTCCTTTGGCCGAAAGCCTCCTGGGGAAGGCTTTGAACAGGGGTCTGATTGAGGTTCGGGTTATAAACCTGCGCGACTTCGCCGAGGACAAGCATCGCCTGACGGATGACTATCCCTATGGGGGCGGGGCCGGCATGGTCATGAAGCCCGAGCCGATTATCCGGGCTGTCGAAGAAATAAAAACCGAAGCCCCGGACGCCAAGTCCATCCTGCTGACCCCCCAGGGGGAGCGCTTCCATCAGGGATTGGCCAAGTCGATGAGTGAGCATCAGCACTGGATCCTGATCTGCGGTCGTTATGAAGGTCTGGATGAAAGGGTGCGTTTGCTTGCCGTTGACCGGGAGATATCCATCGGAGATTATATCCTTACGGGCGGCGAGGTTCCCGCATTGGTATTCATCGATGCCGTCAGCCGGCATCTTCCGGGGTTTCTGGGTTGCGAGCAATCTTTGGAAGAAGATTCCTTTTCCCACGGGCTCCTGGAATATCCCCAGTATACCCGCCCGGCTGTCTTCCGGGGGATGGCGGTCCCAGAGGTTTTACTGTCCGGGAACCATGGACAGATTGAACGCTGGCGACGGAAGGAATCTCTAAGGCGAACCCTGAATAAAAGGCCCGATCTCCTCAAGAAGGCGCAGCTTTCGGAAGAAGAACAGGCCATTTTAGCGGACTTTAAAAATCAGCAGGAGACCGCGTTTGAATAAAATTGATGATCTCGTAAAAAGTCTGGAAACACGGGTTTCCGTCTATCCGGGGTTCGCGGGAATGATAAAAAAGCAAGTCTTTGGTATCAGTTTAGTGGTTTGACCGCCTTTGTTGAGGCCCGGGGGTCTGGGCGGAATCCGCCTCAGGCGGAGAAGCATCGGCCGGGTTTGCAGTTGGCCACGAAGAACCCCGCGCGTTTCCGCCGAAGGATGCGGGGGGCGTCTTCCCCGCCCCACCTGCGAAGAAACCAGTGCCTTATGATTCCAGGCGGTCCGCCCAGGCCCCCGGGCCATGGACTTACTCGGCCTTTAGGTTCCACCTCTTTTCAAAGAGCTAAAGTGTTACAGTCTTTGTTTATTTTGGTTGCGGCTTTGCCGTACTGCGATCCCGGCGGTGAACCGCTGTGAAAATGATTGAGCTGTTTGGAGGTTGTCATGAGAGCCTTGGAGCAATTAGAAAAAGAACAGATGCGCACCGACCTTCCCGATTTTCGCCCCGGGGATACGGTCAAAGTTCATGTGAAGATCAAGGAGGCTGAAAAGGAGCGGATTCAGGTTTTTGAGGGCACGGTCATCCGCAAACGGCAGGGAGCTAACCGGTCCAGTTTCACCGTGCGCAAAGTCTCTTATGGGATTGGGGTGGAACGTATTTTCCCAACTCATTCCCCGGCCGTCGATCGAATCGAAGTGGTGCAAAGAGGGAAAGTTCGGCGGGCCAAACTTTACTATCTGAGGCAGCTAAAGGGGAAAGCCGCCAAGATTCGAGAACGGAGAACCAATTAAGCGGGGCGCGGAGTGGAGCCTTTCGAAGAAGAAATCCGGGCTCAAGGTTTTAAGATCATTGCCGGGTTGGATGAAGCGGGAAGAGGACCCCTTGCGGGTCCGGTTGTCGCGGCAGCCGTGGTGCTGCCGCCGGTGGAAAGATTGAAGGGAATCAACGATTCCAAAAAGCTAACCGCCGGAAAAAGAGAAGAAATATTTTCCCTTCTCCTGCAAAAAGCTCCTGCGGTGTCCATCGGGATTGTTGAGGTCGAGGAGATCGACCGGCTGAACATCCTCCAGGCATCCCTGAAAGCCATGGAACTGGCTGTAAACAAACTTTCCCTTTTCCCGGATTTTCTTTTGATCGACGGCATCCATCTTCTCGGCCTGCCCCTTGCCCAGCAAGCCATTCCCAAGGGGGACCAGCGGTGCCAGTCCATAGCCGCCGCATCCATCGTGGCCAAGGTTACCCGCGACCGCCTGATGATGTCCTACCATGTTCAATATCCCGAGTATAATTTTGCCCGCCACAAGGGATACGGAACCAAAGAGCATCTCCAGGCGATTCGCCAGCACGGCTGCTGCCCTCTTCATCGTCAATCCTTCAAGCCGATCTACCAGCCTTCTCTTCTATGACCCAAGAGCGTATCTCCCTCGGCAAGAAAGGTGAAGACCTGGCCATCGCCAGGTTGAAGGCCCTCAATTATAAAATCCTGCAGCGGAATTATAAATGTTCCCTGGGTGAGATGGACATCATCGCCCGGGAGAAGGACATCCTCGTCTTCGTGGAGGTGAAAACCCGGTCCACCCGGGATTTCGGTGGACCGGCAGCGGCGGTAAATGAACGAAAACAGCGCCAGCTTTCCAGAGTGGCCCTGACGTATCTTAACCAGAAGAAGCTCACCGATGTGCCCGCACGTTTTGATGTGGTAGCGGTGGAGCTTACCCCCGCCGCTTCCCGGATTGAAGTCATCCGCAATGCCTTCGAGCTGCTTTACGGTTGATAAAGAACAAAAACCTGTTGGGACGCAGATAAACGCAGATTTTCAAGATTTTCGCAGTGGTGAAATATTCCTTCTAGTTCAATTGGCCATATTTTGTCTTTTGCTTTTTGCCTTTTGATTATTATGGACTTATCCCTACTCTGTGACCAGGAAGGATTTCGGCAGCAAGTGATCGATCTGCTGGCGCGGACGCCCGTGGATTTTCTGGAACCTTTCGAGTTCATCGAAAAACAAAAGGGCGGTCTGGACCCTTGGGAAGGGGCGGGGATCCTTCTACCCCTTTATTTCAGCGGAGAAAAGGATTGGGGCCGAAAACAGGAAGGCCAATACGTCTTCCTGTTGAACAAGCGCTCCAGTCAAGTGCCCCAGGCCGGCGATCTTTGCGCCCCCGGCGGGGGAATTCATCCTTTTTGGGACACTCTATTCCAGAAGCTTCTCCAGGCAGGATTTTTCCCCGGGGCCAGAGGGCCGGCGTTCGAACGGGCCAGGCTGAGGGGAAAAGCACCCTATGCCAGAATCCTTTTTTTTCTGGGCAACGCCCTGCGGGAGAGCTGGGAAGAAATCCACCTCAGCCCGTTCAATGTCGAATTTCTTGGGCCTCTGTCCCCTTACCGTTTGCAATCCCGGCGGTGGATCATTTTTCCGCTTATTGGAAGAGTGAAGCAAGCCTGGCCCCTTAGGTTGAGTCGGGAGGTAGAAAAAGTGGTTTCCATTCCCCTAAGAGCTTTTTTCTTACCTGAAAACTATGCCTTGTATTCGCTGGAAGTTCCGGAAAAGTTAACCGTCCAAGGGATCCCCAGCCCCTGGGAGTTTCCCTGCCTGGTGCATGGGGCGGATGGGGAAGAAGAAATTCTCTGGGGAGCGACCTTTACGATCATTCGCTTGTTCTTAAAGACCGTCTTCGACTTGCCGCTGCCGTCTCCCGACGGACGGAGGATTATCCACAGACCGCTAATTGACAATTATTTTTCCGGAACCTGAGAACCGTCTGAGATTCACTGATCTCCCATATCGATTAAAAAGTGGAAGATCATTTTTCAGGGCACGCGCCGGGAAGTTAAGGAAGCATAGGCAATCCGGCAGAAGCATTTAGAGATCCATTATTACACCCCACAAAAAGGAGAATAAAATGATTCCGACTATTAAAAAAGTGAGCGTCATTGGCCTGGGGACCCTGGGAACACAAATCGCCATCCAAGCGGCCTGTTATGGATATGAGGTCCTGGGTTATGATCAGGACCCGGAGATTTTTCAGAAAACCATACCAAAAGTCCGCGGCACCATGCAGTTTCTGGGGAAAAAACCTACTGTTCCCATCGAGGAATGGGAAAAGGGAATCCAGAAAGTGACCCGGGTCAAAGAAATGAGCGAAGTCCTTGGGGATGCGGACTTAGTGATCGAGGTCGTTCCCGAAAACCTGGAGTTGAAGCGAAAAATATTCGCCCAGATAGATTCCTTAGCTCCTTCTGGGGCGATCCTGGCCACGAACAGCTCTTCCATCCCCATTTCCAAAATCGAGAATGCTACCCAAAGACCTGAAAAGTGCCTGAACATGCATTTCTATTCACCCGCCACCGGTATGAATATAGTCGATATCATGGGTGGCACGAAGACAACTGCCGATGTAGTGGAAGCGGCCCAAAAATTTATCCGTTCCGTTGGGTGCATCCCCCTGACGGTCAAGAAGGAAATCTTCGGCTTTTGCTTTAACAGCGTCTGGCGGGCGATTAAGCGGCAAACTCTTTACATGTGGGCCGGGGGGTTCGTTGACTTCCGGGATATCGACCGGGCCTGGATGGTCTTTACCCAAACGAGCCAGGGCCCATTTGGAATAATGGACATGGTGGGGCTGGATGTGGTCTACGATATTGAATTGAGCTACTACAATGAGTCCAAAGACCCGAAAGACTATCCTCCCCAAGCCCTTAAGGACATGGTAGATCGGAAAGAGCTTGGGGTAAAGACCGGCAAGGGATTTTACCTCTACCCGAATCCGGAATACTCCAGACCCGATTTTTTGAAGGGCTGATCGTTGAAAATCAGGGGAAACGGAGAAATCAGTCTTCTTTCCCATCCTGGGAGGCAAATTCTTTAAGGAGTTCTTTCTGCCGTTTGTTTAATTTGGTGGGAACTTTAACCAGAATCTGGACATGCTGGTCGCCTTTACCGAAGCTTTCCAGATGGGGGATCCCCTGGCCGCGTATGGTGAAGACCTGCCCGCTTTGGGAACCGGGGGGGATGGTAAACTTCTTGGAGCCATTCAGCGATGGTACTTCAATCTCTGCTCCCAGCGCGGCCTGAGTGAAAGAGATGGGAATCTGACATACAAGGTCATCCCCATGACGTTCGAAGAACGAATGAGTTTCGACATGCAAGATTACGTAGAGATCTCCACGGCGACCGCCCCTTTCTCCTTCTCCACCCTCTCCGGAGACCTTCAAACGACTTCCCGTATCCACTCCGGCTGGAATTTTAATGGAAATTTTCTTGGCCTTCTTGACTTTTCCCGCGCCTCGGCAATCCCCACAAGGGTTGGGAATAAAAAAGCCCTGTCCCCGGCAGCGTGAGCACGTGGTGCGCAGGGTGAAGAATCCCTGAGAATGGGTTACCTGGCCGGTTCCATGGCATGCCGGGCAATTTTCCTTCTTCGTACCCGGCTTTACGCCCATTCCTTTGCAGGTCCCGCAGGATTCAAGGCGCTCGATTTCAAACTCAGTATCCTTGCCCAAGGCCGCATCCATAAAGGAAATGGATAGATCGTACCGGAAATCCCCCCCTTTCCTCGGGCCAGTTTCTCTGCGGCGCCCCGTGCCAAAACCAAAAAAATCTTCAAAGATATCGCCAAAGCTGGTAAAGATGTCTTCAAATCCGGCAAACCCGGAGAATCCAGTTCTCTTTAGGCCTTCATGGCCGTAACGATCATAAAGGTCTCTTTTCTCCGGGTCGCGGAGGACTTCGTAAGCCTCCGAAGCCTCCTTGAATTTTTCTTCTGCCTCTTTGTTCCCCGGGTTGCGGTCGGGATGAAATTGAAGGGCTAACTGGCGGTAGGCCTTTTTGATCTCCGCTTCCCCTGCGTTTCGCGGAATATCCAGAACCTCGTAATAATCTCTTTTGATCATAGATAAACTTCCACCCTCCTGATGAATGAATATTAGCATTCAAAAGCTTAAAGTCAAGCGGAAGGTTTTCCGCTCTCTGAGCCACAACGGCAAAGGCAAGTCCCCAATGGGCCGGGCAGGATAAAACCGGCTTTTCAGCAAAGGATCAGGCTGGCATGGCCAGTTTTTTTTCTTGGGGAGGAAAGAGCCTTCAGGTCATCTTGACGACAATGTCGCCGATCAAGTTGGCAGCCTCGTCGCCCCGGTCGGCCGCATTGGAGAGGTGGCGGTAAATCTCTCGCATCTTGAGCATGTAAACCGTATCGCTTCCTTTGAAAAGGTTGGACAATGACCTTAGATAAGCATGCTCCATTTCATTCTCCAAGGCCTTGGCTTTGGTGGCATGCTCCAGGGCGATACTGGGGTATTTTTGGATTAGACGGATAGCGTCGCTAAGCTCCCGGGCGGCTTTGCGTAGGATATCAATCATATCGATGATGAAACGGTTTGGTTTTAATTCGTAAATTTCCATCTCATCCACGGTCCGGTCAGCATAATCCATGATATCGTCAATAGCCCGGGAAAGGCCGAAGATGTCCTCCCGGTCGAAGGGAGTGACAAAGGTCTGATTGAGTTCCTCAATGAGAATTCGCCGCAGTTCATCGGCTTCGCGCTCTATATCTTTTATCTTCTTTCTTGTCCCGTCATTTGCCCCCTCGGCCCAGGCGTGCAGAGCATCCAGTCCTTCCAGAACCTTCTCGGACTGGGCATAGAGCATCCCGCTGAAATCAATTTTATTTTTCCGGAACCAGGCCATCAAGACTTCCTTTTAAATTTATTGGGACGCAGATTTTCGCAGATAAACACAGATAAATATTTTTTTTAAGTCTTTATAAACTATTTAATTACCCTTTTATGCATATTTTAGGCCGTTTTTCATAACCTGTCCATAAAATATTAGGCCAACTTATTGATGATCAAAATAAATAAAGCGGCAAGGATAGCCGACCCTGGGATAGTTATAATCCAGGTAAAAAAGATCTGCTGGCCTACTCCCCAGCGTACGGACCCAAGCCTTTGGGCTGATCCCGCTCCCAGCACCGACGAGGACACAATTTGGGTTGTGCTAACCGGAAACCCGAAAAAAGAAGACAGGTAAATGACGACCGAGGCGCAAATCTGGGCGCTGAATCCATGGACCGGCCGCACCTTGTAAAGCTTGGTTCCCAGAGTCTTCATGATGCGCCATCCCCCCGAACTCACCCCTAAAGCCAGGGCCAGAGAACAAGCCAGAATAACCCAATCGGGTACATAGAAAGAGTTGTCGGGTAGGGGCTGGTATATCTTCTCCATCGCCTTTGGGGATATCTTATAAAAAATGAGCAGGGAGAGGCTGATGAGGCCCATTCCTTTCTGGGCGTCGTTCGACCCGTGGCTCAAAGCCAGGGTGATCGAAGTGAAAATCTGGAGCCTCTTGAAGAGACGGCCAGCCTGGCTGGGTTTGAGGTTTTTAAAAAGCCAAAGAACCTTTTTAGTCAGATAGTGGCCTCCCAGCAACCCCACGATGGGGGTGAGAATGAGAATGGCTAAAATCTCCCAG
>Ga0299915_10004332_pt1 | contig 10357 bp, 9 predicted proteins | sample RVTome_13_FD_200263 | JGI IMG/M metagenome (GOLD analysis project Ga0299915, IMG submission 200263) | Soil microbial communities from uranium-contaminated site in the Upper Colorado River Basin, Wyoming, United States - RVT92D227 (version 2) ... | reverse complement strand
GTAAGAAATGGACCCAGCTGAAGATATCAGGCCCTTCTCAAAGAGCCAATGCAAAAATCGTCTACAATGAGAAGACAAAAAACTTTTTTCTTTTCGGAGGAGATGACCCCAAAGCCTCCAGTGCCCTAAGGGACAGTTGGATCTTTACGTACAAAAAATAGTGAAGGGGGAAATTCCGCGTACCCATAAGCCCGCGGCTATTTCTTCTTTGGCGTCGCGAGGTAAAGGTTGCCCGTTGCCTCACCCATCCATAAGGCCAGCTTATTCCTGGCCACCGCCAGGTTGCCGTTGCCGGGCGGAAAATTCAGCCTGGAGCGGGCTTGATGGGTGTGATAGACGCCCTGGGTCTCTCCGGCCGGCCTTTTCGACCGGGGGTCGAGTTTCTGCGTCCAGATACAGCAAAAGCCGTCCCTTTCCGAAAGATAATACAGACGGTTGCCGTCTGGGGACCAGGCCGGCGAACCCAAATAATGATCCTCGTCAAAAAGGAGAATCCAATTCTTCTCCGGGGCCGGGCTTCCGGCCAGCGGAGCAATATATATCGCCACCCGCCCGTCCGGCTTTCTTAAAATAAAACTGATCCAACGAGCGTCGGGCGAGAGAGCCGGCTCGGAGACGATCCCGGCGCCGGCCTCCAGTAGAGGTGTCTTTTCACCGCTGGCGGTGTTCAACCGGGACAGCTGCCGGTCGTTGTCCTGGACAAGGGCGAAACTCGCGTCTGCATAGAATCCCAGGATCAGACAGGAATCGCAGATTTCCCGGATAGACGCGTCCTGACCGATCATAAGGAACGACTTGAACTTGCTTTCGACGACATCGCGGAAGGAGAAAACGCTCCCATCGGGGCTTATTCGAGGCGTCTGGCCAAATTGCTTGGCTCTCATGGGGAATATTTTTTCTTCGCCGCTCACCAGGTCCTTCAAGCGAACCTCGAAGCGGGGCCTCTGCCGGCCGCCGAAGGCACTATAGACGAGCCTGGACCCGTCGCGGCTGAGGCTGAGATCGAACTTAGCCATGAGGTCTCGGGACACCGGGACGGGCTCGCCGCCGATCAGGCCCAGATCCGGTCGTGCCTCCAGGGTCCAAATGTTCGCAACCCAAGTGAGATTGGCGTAAAGAAGGCGGCCGTCCCGCAGGACCGACGTTTGGTATTGCATCCCCGCTCCGGAGGTGATTTGCTCGGCCGGCCCGCCGACCTTCCAGCTTTTTTTATCGATCCGCGCCCGGAAGAGGTTGACCCCTTCGACGGTCGATCCCGTCGAGAAATAAATATAATCCTCTGCCCAGGCCGAAGGGCATTTCCAGGTTGGAAAAAATGCGAGGCTGCGATGGGCGCCGGTGCGTACGGCCGGGCCTCCCGCGACCGGGGCGACCCACCAGTCGGAGCCGGCCGGATCGTCCGTCCGCCAGCCGTTGAAAATCAGATGCTTTCCGTCCGGAGACCATACGGGCTCCGAACCCGAGGCCAGGCCGACGACGCAAAACTCGGGCTGAAAAGGAATCGGAATCCCTCCCTGGGCCGGGATCAGGAACATTTTAATAAGACTGGTTTCCAGGGACGCCGGGATCTCGATAAACGAAATCCAGGAGCCGTCGGGGGAACAGCGGGGATAAAAACCGCGATTTGCGATCCTGCGTTCCCGGCCGCCGAGGGTGGCGACCTCATAGATCCCTCCTCCGTCCCGGTCGGAGCGGAAGATGATTTTGGAGCCGTCCTGGGAAAATGAAGGGGAGTAGTCGTTGGACAGGTGGGTTGTCAACCGCAGAGGCGGTCCTCCGGCGATCTGCTGGACCCAGATATCCAAGCTGCCGTCGCCGCTCCGGTCGGAAGAGTAGGCGAACATCATCCCGTCCGGGGAGACGGTCGAAGTCCAGGTGAGGCCGGCATCGAAGGTCAGGCGCGTGATCTCGTATTCCGGCGGGACGGTTCGCCTTGGGACGAAAAACCATAGGAGAATCGCCGCGGCAAGGAGGATCGTTCCCGAGCCGATCCAGATGAGCGGCCTCGTCCGGCGCCGGCCGGCAACGTCCCGAGGGGCGCGGAGCTTACCGGATTCCGAGTCCTCCTTCAGGTCCTGGAGGACAACCTTGAGGTCGGACATGTTCTGCCAGCGGCGCTGAGGATCTTTGCGAAGGCAGCGGGCCAGGACTTGTTCGATCTCGGGGGGAAGGGTTTCGGTGAGCTGGGCGGCCGGCTTGGGCTCATCATGGAGAATTGAGGCCAGAGTCGCGATCCGGCTCTCTCGGGAGAAGGGTTTCCGCCCCGTAAGCATCTCGTAGAGGACCGAGCCGAAGGAGAAAATGTCCGACCGCGAGTCGACCTTTTTTCCCTCGGCCTGCTCCGGGGACATGTAGGCCACGGTCCCCATGATGAATCCTTCTTCGGTCTTGGGCCTCTCCGGCCGGTCCAGCGTCGCCGTCGGGCCGAGCGCGCTCGCCGGGATGTCCTCGGTCAGCTTGGCCAAGCCGAAGTCGAGGATCTTGACCCGGCCTTCCGCCGTGACCATGATGTTCGTCGGCTTGAGGTCGCGGTGAACGATCCCGGCCGAATGGGCTTTGGCCAGCCCGTCGGCGATCTGGGCCGCGAAGCCGAGCGCTTCGCCGAGCGGCAAGCCCTTGCGGCCGATCAGCTGGTCGAGGGTTTTCCCCTCCACGTATTCCATGACGATGAAGTCGAGGCCGCGGTCGGCGGCGATGTCGTGAACGACGATGATATTGGGGTGGTTGAGGGACGAGGCGGCCTTGGCCTCCTGGACGAATCTCTGCTTGCGTTCCGAGTCGGCCATTTTATCGTGAGGCAGGACTTTGACGGCTACGATGCGGTCGAGATGCGTATCCTGGGCTTTATAAACGGCGCCCATTCCGCCCTCGCCGATTTTTTCCAGGATGCGGTAGTGGAGGAACGTCTGGCCGGTTATGGACATTGGACCTGCTTCGGTTTCTCGTCTCCCCAACGCACCTTTAGACCCACTCTCACGGAAAAACCTGAAAGGTCGATGACGGCTTTGCGGACATTCTCGTATATCCCTCCGGTCGGCTCATCCGCATCGATGACAAAGCCGGGGAATTGTCCCCATTCGGTATACCATAAAAGGGCATCTTCCTCCGTTTTGCCGCCCGCCAGGAAATCGCCCTGAAAACCGGTGAGCCGGGCATATCGCCCCATACCTTCAATGAAAAATCCGAGGCGGCGATTGATCTTGAATTCCAATTCCACCCCTCCATGCAATCCAAGTCCGCCGGATGTCCCAGTCCAGCTTTCCTTATAAAGCTCAGTGCTGGATTTTTTGCTATATTGATACTTCCAACGAACGGTCCCGAAATAAAGGCCGACGCCTCCGATCGCGCTGATGTTCAACCTATTATGGGAATAAACATCAAGATGGAGGCTCAAGGTGATGGGGATGGCCCGGACGCCCGGGTTGAGTTTTTCCTTATAAATTTCATATGGGGCGAGCTTGGCGCTCTTCCAGGCGCTCACCCGGAGGCTTTCCTTGCCGGTCAAGACAAGGCCCGTTCCCAATCCAATTCCCAATCGCCGCTTGATGGGCAGGAGGACCTCGACGCCGAATTCCCCTCCTAAATGAAAAGGGCTGAATTCTCCGTTCTCAATATGACTATAGGGGCTCGCCTCCACCCCGTCATTCCAGCCTTTCAAGCACTCGCTGAAATCGCCCAACAGATGATAGCTTGCCCCTCCGAATAATTTTAGCTGGAATCCGGATTCTCCTTCGGCTTGTGCCGCCTCCGGAATAGCTGTAATCAGCACAAAGACGACGGCAAGAATAGACATTGTTCTCATGCTTTATTCCCTCCATAGCCCGTTGATGAAATTCCCACAAAGAGCTTTATTGGCATTAAAATCGGTCTAATAATAGAATACTCCCTATAGGATGTAGAATCAAAGGAGGCTATGATGTCGATCATGGCCGGGCATGGACGGCGAGCCGCGCTCGCCTTTCTCCTTACGGCGGAGATCGTTGTATCCGCAATCCCTTCGGGCGCCTCTTCCGCTGGAGATCCTTCCGAACAGGTGAAGCGGCTGGGCCGGGGCGTGAATATTCTCGGCTACGATCCCATCTGGGACAATTTCGGGGACGGCCGCTTCAAGGCCAAGCATTTCAAGCTGATCCGCGACGCCGGATTCCGGAGCGTACCGTCATCATCGGCCCTCCCTTATGGAACGGCATCGGCCATTTGGACAAATTGAAGCTGCCGGAGACGGACCGCCAGATCATCGTGACCGTCCACTACTACGAGCCGATGCGGTTCACCCACCAGGGGGCGCCCTGGACGCCCATGTATGCCGGGTTTTCCGATGTGACCTGGGGGAGCGAGATCGAGAAAAAGCGCCTCGCGGACGATCTTGGCCGCGCCCAAACATGGGCGACGGCGCACGGCCGCCCGGTTTTTCTGGGCGAGTTCGGCGCCTACGATAGGGGGCCGACGGAATCGCGGGCACGCTATACGGCCTTCATCGCGCGTACGGCCGAATCCCTGGGCTGGGCCTGGGCCTATTGGCAGTTCGACTCGGATTTTATCGCATTCGATATCGACAGGGACCGCTGGGTAACGCCGATCCTCAAGGCCCTTATTCCAGGCGAATAGGGAAGACTGCTCGTGGGCGTCGTCCGCGCTTTGAATCTCTAGAAAACTCTGATCGCGCAGCCGACCTCGAACGTCCGTCCCCGCCAGGGGAATCCGGGCTCGGTGTAATAGTACTTGTCCATGAGGTTCGTGACCTTGACGAAGAGCTCGACAACGGAGAAGGCGTAGGAAGCGACGGCGTCAAAGGTCAGATAGGAAGGGATGTCGAGGAGCTTTCTGGTCCCGGTATCGTACCAATAGGACTTCGAAGCGGACAGTCCGAAGACGGACAGGCTTAAGCCTTCGAGAGGCCGGACCCGCGCCTCGATGTTCAGGTTGTGTTTGGACAAGACGTCGAGGGGACGGTCGTCGGATTCGTTCTTGTGGTCGAGGTAAGTGTAGTTCAGGGACAGCTGGACGGCCGGCCAGGCTTTCTGGACCTGGATTTCGGCGCCGTTGACGTGGGCCTTCCCGATGTTCCGGTACGGCCGCGTCCCGTCGGGGAGCCGGACGGAATCGATCAAATCCCGGATCGTGTTAACGAACAAGGCGCCGCTCAGATAGAAAGCCTTATTGTAAGTCGCCCCCAACTCCCAGGACTGCGCCCGCTCGCTGAGAAGGTTCGGATTCCCCGAGGACGGCGAGTAGAGAGCTCTCATGTTCGGGAACTTGGACTTCCCGGAGAAGGAGAGATGGGCTTCGAACTCGTCCCCGGGCGCGTACTTAACGCCGACCAGGGGATTGAGTTTCGAAGAAGCGGAGCCCTCGAACTTGGATAGGCGATCCCAACTGGCGCCCGCGATGATCTTCCAGTCATCAAGGACGTTGATATGGTCCTCGGCGGCCAGCGAAAGCGTTCCCTGGTCGAATTCGGTCCAGGGGAGGCCGAGGTCGTCCTGGGTCCGGGCCTTGTCCTTCTGGAAATAAAGGCTGACCTTGAGGCTGTTCCAGTCGCCGAGGAAGACGTCGCCCAGGCCGTACAGCCCGTAGACGGAGTTGTCGAACGTGCTCTCGGACTGGCGGATTTGGAACCCGGCGTCCTTGTACCAGTCGAGGCTGTTTTGATAGGTGACGTAAAAGGTCCGGAAGCGCAGCGTCGACTTTTCCCCCAGGGCCGTATAGCCGCCGGCGTTCAAGGACGTGCGATCCCAATTCTTGAAACGCCAGTAGCGGGGCTTGTTGAATAAATCGGGGGGCATGCCGTAGGCCGAAGTGTAGTAGCCGGCGTTGACCATGAGCTCGGTCCGGCTGGAAGGGATGTAGTAGAGCTTGGCGTTGAGGTTCAGCCGCTCGTAGTCGCTGTTGGACCGGTCCGTCCGGCCCAGCTTGGGATCGTCATAGACGAATCCGTCGGACCCTTGGTAGAGGGCCGTTCCCACGAAGCCGAGGTTCTTCCACTGGGCGGACGAATCCATCCCGATACTGCGGGTCGTCCGGTCGCCCAGGGAAGTGCTCAGGCTCAGGAAAGGCTCCTGGGCGGGGCGGCGCGTGATAACGTTGACGATCCCGCCCATCGTGTTGGGGCCGTAGAGGACGGACGATGGGCCTTTCGTGACCTGGAGGGATTCGATCTGGCCGGCCGAGACGGTCTTGAGGTCGAAGGAGCCGTAGTATGGCTCGACGACGGGTACGCCGTCAACGAGGAGGGCGATCCGTTTGGAGTCGATGCCCCTGATCTTGAGGTTGTATTCGTCCTTGTTCCCGAAGGTGACGGTGACGCCGGTCGCGAACCTGACGGCCTCGGCGAGATCGCGCGGCTTGAGGGCTTGGATGGACGTTTTCCCGATTTCGGTCACCGTGGCCAGCGCGACATCCTTGGGCGCCTTGCCGACGACGAGGATTTCCTCGGTGATCTTGGGCTGCTGTTTGTCCTTTTTTTCCTGGGACGTTTGGCCGGACTGGTCTTGGGAGGCCAGGGCCATGGGCGGCGCGGCCGCCAGGAGAATCGCGATGCCGATCAGGATGAGATTGGAGAAGAAGCGGATGTGGATGTTCATCATTACTCCTTTTCAAATTCGGAAGGCCGGGCCGTTTCCAGCCGGACCCTATCGGCCTGAGTGCTTGCCCCGTCCTCTTGGACGGGGTTTAGCTCCTCAGGCTCGGAGAAGTTGAAAGCTTAACACAGGTCGAGAAGAAAAGGCAATATTTTAGGAATCCCTGTTCCCGGGCGGGCTCAGCTTCCGAAATCATTCATTGTTTGAGGGAGCTTTCCAGAGATTTTGACTTAGAAGGAAGCCTGTGTTAAAACCCAATCCGGATAGACAGGCGAGCGCGGACATGAAGATCGTCGGGATCAGCGGGCCCTCGGGGAGCGGGAAGACGACGCTCATCCGCCGCCTCATAACCGAGCTCCGAAAGCGAAAGCTCACGGTGGCCGTCGTCAAGCACTGTCCCCACGGATTCGAAATCGAACGGGAAGGGAAGGATTCCTGGCGTTTTGCCGAAGCCGGCGCCCGGGCCGTGGCCATGGTTTCGGGAAACAGGCTGGTTGTGGCTTACAGAGAACGCCAAAATCGGGATTGGAACACTCTATCTGAACGCTTTTTTCCGGGAGTCGATATCGTCATTGTCGAGGGCGGACGGAACCTCAAAGGTATACGGACTATCGAGATCGTGGAGGGCCCGGATCCGTCCGGTGCGCGGAAGCGCGATCCGTGCCGTGTCGCCCTCATCGTTCCTTCCGGACGCGGGCTTTCCCGAATCTCCGCCGCCGACGTCAAGGCGCTGGCCCTGTTTATAGAGACAGTCCTCCCGGACGAGGAGACGGCCGTTAAATCCCATTCCGATCGGAGGTCTTAGATGTTCAAGGATTGGAAGGATTTCGGCCGGAACGATACCTTCGCCGTCGAGGCGAACCAGAAGTTCCAGATCAAGGTGGGCGAGGACACGGCCTACCTATGCCTATATCGGTAAAATTTCTAAAGGTCGCGGCGGGTCCACTCGCCGTCGATGAGACGCCACATCCGCCCGTTCGGGTTTCGGTCCTTCAGCTCAGGAGGGAGCCGATGGGGGCGAACTCCGTCATAACAGCGAAGCGCGGCAAAGCGAAGCAGGGAGGCGGGGATACCGACGGCCGTGAATCCCGGATGTCCGGTCGCAGGATAGGGCCCGCCGTGGTTCATGGCCGGGCTGACGGCGACTCCGGTCGGCATCCGGTCGTTGAGAAGGCGGCCGACCTTGACCCTCAGCCGCGCCTCGACCCGGCTATAAGCCGCCTCATCGAAGTTCCCCCGCTGGCTGTAGATCGATCCGGCCAGACTGCCCTCCAGATGGGACAGGGCGCCGCAGAGCTCCTCGATATCCTCGGCCAGAATGACGAGGGAAGCCGTCCCGAACGCTTCGGCTTGAAAGGCCTGAGGTGCGTTGCTGAAGGTCGCGGCGGCAACGCGGAGAAGCGTGTTGGCATAGCGGAATCCCTCTCCAGCCGCAACCCGCCCGCCTGCCAGGATCTCGGCCCCGTGCCGGCGCAGGCTCTCGACCGAGGAAGCCAGCCTGTCGAGGACCGTCCGCCCGGAGAGGACGCCCGGAGGAGAGGAGCGGAAGAGTTCCGTAACCTTGGCCAGAAAATCGTCGGCAGCCCGCCCGCGGATGAGAAGGACGAGGCCCGGCTTCGTGCAGAACTGGCCGGCCCCCAACGCGCAGGATTCGAAAAGCTCCCGGGCGATCTCGCCCGGCCTTTCTTCGAGGGCGCCCGGGAGCAGCACCAGGGGATTGAGGCTGGACATCTCGAGGTAGATGGGTTTGCCGGCCCGGTCGGCCGCTTCCTTAAGGCGAAGCCCGGCCGAGCGGCTTCCCGTGAAGGCCGTGCCCGCCAGGAGGGAGTGCGAGACGAGGCTGGGACCCGAGTCCCGTTCCACATGATAGAGCATCTGAACGGTCGCCGGCGGAAGGCCGGCTCGAGTCACGGCCTCAAAGGCGGTCTCGGCCAAAAGCCGGGTCGTGCCGGGGATGAGAGGATGCCCCTTGGCGATGACCGGGTTTCCGGCCGCTAGCGCGGCGGCGAAATCGCCTCCCGCCACGGCATTGAACGCGAGCGGGAAATTTCCGGGCCCGAAGACGGCGACCGGACCGCCCAGCGGGCCGTACATGGAGCGGATGCCGGCACGCGAGTCGATCACGGCCCGGCACCAACTGCGTTCGCGGACGGCCTCGGCGGCCATCCTGAGCTGGCCCGTCGTCCTCGGAAGCTCGACGTTTCGGAGGCGCGGCTCCTCGGGCAGGCCCGTTTCCCGATGGGCGATCTGGACGATCGCATCCGCCCGTTCCTCGATGAGACGGGCGAAAAGATCGAAGAAGTCAGCCGTTTTCTCGACCGCAAGTGACGGCAGCTCTTCCGAGGCCAGGACACCGGCCCGAAGCGCCCGCTCGACCTCATCGAAAATAGAGATGGGGTATTCCTCGTCCAGCGGAGTGCCCGTGAAGGGGGAGACGGCCCGAAATGACCCGGCCGGGTGCCGGGGCGGCTGCCAGCGCCCCTCGAGAAGGAGCGGTTGAAGAGCCATCGCGGCGGATCAGCCTCCGGAGTAGATGGGAGCGATGACGACCCGGTCGCCTTCGCGGAGGACGTCCTGGGGACGGAGCGATTCGCCGTTCCGGGTCATGATCATGGGCTTGGGATTGTCGAGCTTGATAAGGGCGACGACGGCTTCGGCCGTCGCTCCCTCGGCCAGCTCGACCTCTTTCTCGCTGAAGCCGGCTGAGACGATGAAAGGTCCGATGATCTTGACGATGATCTTCATGACATAAGCTCTGCCGCGCTTGACGTATCCTCTTCCAGTTTAGGCGAGCTTGGCGAATTTTTCAACGGCCGCGGCCTCTTCGGCCAGGCCGAGGGCGACGGCCGTCGCCTTGGTTGGGATGCCCCGCTTGTCATAGCCGCGGATGTCGTAGTAGTGCTGGAGGAGGCCGTCGTATTTGTCGTATTCGAGGCATTTTCCGGCGATCGGGCCCTCGGTGTCGACGTTGGAGGGATCGAACCAGACGGCGGGCGGGTAGTCCAGCGTGCGGTCGGTCTTGGGATATTCCCGGAGCCAGAAGAGCTTCATCAGGGCGTAGACCCGGTCGGAAACTTTCCAGAAGTCGTCGAGCGTCCAGTCGAGGCCGCTGACCAGATTGAAGTACTTGGGATAATTCTCCAGGCTCCAGCCGAGCTCGACCCAGGGGAAGCGGCAGGAGACGATGGTTTCGAACAGGCCGCCCCGTATCCTCTGGAGGTCGATCACCTTCTGGGCCTTTTCGCGTCCGTAGGAGTCGCGCGAGGTCTGCTTGAGTTCGAAGGTGATGACCCAGGACTCTTTGTGGTGGGCGCCGATCGGCGAGACGCCGAAGGCCAGGGCCATGCCGGGAATGAACTTACAGTTGTAGGCCGCGACCTCGAGGCCCTTGACCTGCATGGCGTAGGCTTCGGAATTCTTCCCGATCGTACGGGCCGCCCTGAGCGAGCCTTCGGCCAGGAGGTTTCCGATTTCGCCCTCGCGGCGGGCGATCTTTCCCAGCAGGTCCTTGGCCTTGGCCGCGTCGCCGAACTTGAAGTCGCCGGCGACGGCGCCGTGGTCGATGGCGTCGGCGTAAAAGCTCAGGACGCAGCCGCCCGACATCGTGTCGATCCCGTAATCGTCGCATAGATAGTTGAGCGAGCCGACTTGGGCCAGGTCGAAGATCTCCAGGTTCGGCCCGAGCAGGGCGACGTTTTCGTAATCGAGCTCGGCCTCCCGCCCCTCGGCGTCGTGGATGGTGATGCCGCAGCGCATCGTACAGTTCGGGCAGCCGT
>Ga0299915_10004331_pt1 | contig 10357 bp, 9 predicted proteins | sample RVTome_13_FD_200263 | JGI IMG/M metagenome (GOLD analysis project Ga0299915, IMG submission 200263) | Soil microbial communities from uranium-contaminated site in the Upper Colorado River Basin, Wyoming, United States - RVT92D227 (version 2) ... | reverse complement strand
TTTCATCCGAGATGCTATTTGATGATTGAAGAATGCAAGAAAGAAGAACCTCCTCTCTTCCAGGTCAACGGGGACCACTTCAGCCGTTGCATTCGATGGAAGGAGTGTTGCTAACTACGGAATCCCGAGTTCAGAGTTAATAATTCGGTGTTCGGAGATACAAGAAAATACTCCGAACTAACAACCAAAAGTTATGGCTCAGAATAACTTTTTGATCCAGGTTAAAGATTTAAAAAAGTATTTTTACAAAGAAGGTCTTTTTTCTAAAGATAAGAGACCCATCCGTGCGGTGGATGGCATTTCCTTTTCAATTCGAAAAGGAGAGACACTGGGATTAGTGGGAGAGAGTGGCTGTGGTAAAACCACTGCGGGCAAATCCATTTTAAGGTTGATCGAACCGACCTCCGGCGGGGTCTCTTTTAGAGGCCAAGATATCCTCGGGCTTGATCGCGAGGCCATGAGAAAACTAAGACCCCACATGCAATTCATTTTTCAGGACCCCTATGAATCCCTGAACCCCAGGATGAAGGTCGAAGAGATTGTGGGTGAAGGTCTGGAGGTCCATCGGATTGCCCGGGGAAAAGAAAAGTCGCGAAGGGTCTCTGAGCTTCTTGAGAAAGTGGGGCTCCATCCCCAAGATGCCCAACGTTATCCACATGAGTTTAGCGGTGGACAACGCCAGAGGATTGGGATTGCCAGGGCCATCTCCCTCCATCCTGGATTGATAGTTGCAGATGAACCCGTCTCTGCTCTGGATGTCTCCATCCAGGCTCAGATTCTTAACCTTTTGATGGACCTGCGAGATCAGCTGGGACTCACCTATCTCTTCATCTCACACGACCTTCGTATTGTTAAACATATCAGCGATCGAATCGCGGTGATGTATATGGGAAAGATGATAGAGATGGCAAATAGTGAGGATCTTTTCAAACGACCCTTACACCCCTATACTCAGGTCCTGCTTAAGGCTATTCCAAAATTGGAACCCTCCCAACGAAGGGAAAAGACCCCCTTGAGAGAGGAGCCCCATCCCTTGCCCTCGGATCAAGGGTGCCTGTTCCAGCCACGATGTCCCCATTCCAGACAAAGGTGCCAAACGGAAGAACCCCTGCTCTTGGACGAGGGAGAAGAGCACCTCGTCGCCTGCCATTTTGTCTCTTAAGCGGATCAGAAGCCCCATTTATCATTTGATTTCTTTTAAAAAAATATATTATTATTATAAGATTAGATTGTATCATATCTCCTACTTTTCAGGAGCCTGAGTTAGCCATAAGGAGAGTCTAAATGGATCAGGAAAAGCTTCTCTATTTTAAAGGATTGCTTGAGGGAATGCTCCATGACTTGCTGGTGGAAGCTGGAAAGACATGTAGTGACATGCGCCAAGACAGCAACGGGGACTTCCCTGACCCAACCGACCGAGCCTCTTTGGAATCGGATCGAAATTTCCTTTTGAGAATTAAGGACCGTGAGAGAAAGTTAATCACGAAAGTTAAAGAGGCATTGGACCGGGTTGATAATGGAACATTTGGGATTTGTGAGTCCTGTGGAAAGTCTGTTTCTGAAAAGAGGCTGATGGCTAGACCGGTTACCACGCTGTGCATCGAATGCAAAACCGAAGGAGAGAATCAAGAGCGATTGGAGAGGCAAAGAGGGAAAAAGTCAAAAAAAAGTTTTCCCTCATAGCCGCCCGTTCCCTTCAGAAGAAAAATACTCTATGCCTGAACTGAGAAAAGACCCCATCCATGGAAGATGGGTGATTATTTCCACAGAGAGGAGTCGAAGACCCTCTGATTTTGCGGCCGAGGAGCAAAGATCAGCGGGTGGATTCTGTCCCCTCTGCGAGGGGAATGAAGATCGAACCCCTCCTGAGATTATTGCATTGCGAGACAATGGAACCCCTCCTAACTCACCCGGTTGGACACTTCGCGTCGTCCCCAATAAGTTCCCCGCCCTCAGAATAGAAGGAGAATTGGACCGCGAGGGCGAAGGAATCTATGACAAGATGAACGGAATTGGCGCCCATGAAGTGGTGATCGAAACGCCTCGGCATGAAGAGACCTTGACCACCTTGCCGCTAAAAAATGTGGAGAATGTCCTGTTGGCCTACCGCGAGCGGATTATTGATCTGAGGCGTGACCAACGACTTCGATATGTCCTTGTCTTCAAAAACCACGGTGTCGCAGCGGGAGCTTCTTTGGAACATTCCCATTCTCAAATTATCGCCCTTCCTATCGTTCCGAGAAGAGTGAGCGAAGAGATCGAGGGAGCCAAAACTTATTTTCACTATAAAGACCGGTGTGTCTTCTGTGATATCATTCGGCAAGAACTCCAGCAGAAACACCGTGTCATCGCTGAAAATAAATCCTTCCTTTCCATTGCCCCCTTTGCATCACGATTTCCATTTGAAACATGGATTCTTCCCAAAACCCATCATCCCAGTTTCGAGCAAATGGAGTTTTCCCAATATGAACCGGCAGCTCAAATCCTCTCCGATACCCTCCAGAGAATGAATCGGGTACTCACGGATCCTCCTTATAATTATATTATTCACACCTCCTCCTCCCCAGAGGTGGACGCTGAGCACTATCATTGGCATTTTGAGATCATGCCGAAGTTGACCAAGGTGGCCGGATTCGAGTGGGGGACCGGATTCTATATCAATCCCACTCCTCCTGAGGAAGCAGCAGAGTATATGAGAGAGGCGAAGTAATTCTTTATGTCCGACCTAATCCATCCCTACGATCTTCTGAAATCAGTTGTCCATCTTTCCAATTCATCTATTCCTATCCATATCAAACTGGATCAGATGCTCCAATCCATCTCAGAGACTTTTCAATCAGACCGATGCCTTCTCCTCAGCCCAGAAAAAATCATTAAAAATGGATTTCTTTACCGTCTGGTCTTAGATAGAAAACCTTTATGGGTAGAGGAAGGATCGTCCTTTCAGAATGAGAATGTCCTTTTAGAAGAAAAAGATCTCCTTTGTCCAAGCTTCGCCTGTATTCCTTTGTATGATGGGGCCTCCTCCCAGGGAATCCTCTATCTCGGTTTCTCAAGGCACACCACGTTTTCCCCTCAAGAGATAGATCTCCTCCTTCTGATCGGGGAGACGATAGAAAGAGCGATTCGGAATGATGATCTCCAGCAAAAGGCGGAAGAGACGATTACAGAACTGACCGCTCTCTATGAAATGGGAAAAACAATGACATCTACCTTGAAACTGGAGACCCTCTTTGAATTAATCGTCGCAACGGGTTTAAAAATTCTCAAAGCCAGGGGAGGGGTACTGAGAGTCGAGGACAGAAGGACCGGAGAATTGAAAGTCAGATGCAGTGTGGGAGATTATCATCAGAATCCTCTCGATAAGAAGATGGCCAGAAGGGTTTTGTATACCCGAACTCCTCTTTCCTTCAATCACTCCGGTGAAGAAAAACCTTCCTTTTCCTTCCTCTGCGCTCCTTTTCTCTCAAAGGGAAGAACTTGGGGGACCCTCGCCTTTTATGATAAAGATTCTCATTCTACAAAATTCGATGATAAGGACCTTCAACGATTGTTGACGATGGCGAATCATATGGCCTGTGCCATTGATAATGCTTTGATTCACCATGAAACTTCTGAAATGGTTCAGAAGCATGAGAAAAGGGTGAAAGAGCTTTCTACACTCTGGGAACTCAACAAGGCCCTTTTGACCACGGTGAATTTTGAGCGGATACTCCATTTAACCTTGACCGCCATTACGATCGGAGAAGGGCTGAAGTTTAATCGAGCCATGCTCTTTCTGGTCAACGAGAAAGATCGTATTTTAGAGGGGACTATGGCCGTGGGACCAGATAGCGCTGAACAAGCAGGGAAGGTTTGGACCTCTCTCTCTCAGAGAAATGGAACCCTTTCAGATCTGATCACTCAACTCTACCCTCAAGGCCACTCTACCTTAAACTCTATTGTCAAAGGAATTCAGATTCCTTTGGAACAGGAACAATGTATTCTTTCGCGTACTGTTCTTGAGGGAAGGCCGTTCAATACCCAACTTCCTCAATCCGAAGAGGGATGGCTGCAAACCCGATGTGAAAGGGGTTGCCATTTGGGTTCAGAGGTGGGATGCTATGTGGGTGAGCATCTTAGTCGAGATCCCAGAATTTATTCTTTTGCCACCGTCCCTCTGATGGGAAAAGGAAAAGTCATCGGTGTGATTCTGGTGGACAACCTTTTCAACCAAAACCCCATTACCGAGGAGGACATTCACTTTCTCAGCATGTTCGCCAACCAAGCCGGATTGGCCATCGAGAATGTCAGCCTCTATCGAAATCTGCAGGAAGTCCATCAGGAGCTCAAAGAAACCCAGACCTTTTTGATTCACTTAGAAAAGATGGTGGCTTTGGGTGAAATGTCTACTGTGATCGCTCATGAGATCAAGAACCCTCTCGCCTCCATTGGTGGATTTGCACGCCGTCTGGATCGGATCCTCCCGGAGGAATCCCAAGAGAAGAAATACTCTCAGACGATTTTCAAGGAGGTCAGCCGTCTTGAGAAGATTCTCAACGACCTCCTCAACTATACCCGAGACGAATCATTGGTCTTTAAAGAATTGGATCTTCGGGACATCTTAGAAGAAAGCCTTTCCATGGTGGCAGGGGGAATCCGTTCAGGGGGGATTCAGCTCATCAAGGAGTATGGAGAAGAGATCCCCAAGATAAAGGGAGATTCGCATCAATTGAAACAGACCTTCTTTAACCTGATCAATAATGCCTGCCAGGCGATGAAAGAGAAAGGAATCCTTATCTTGCGAGTCCATTCCTTTTCAAAAAATGGTTCATCTTATATCAAAGTGGAGGTGGAAGATACCGGGAAGGGGATCGATCCAGAAAACCTTCACAATGTCTTCAACCCCTTCTATTCCACAAAAGAATCCAGTCTGGGTTTGGGCTTGCCCATTGTTCACAGAATTATCACTTCCCATCGGGGCCAGATCGAAGTGGACAACCACCCAGGCAAGGGAGTAAATTTCATCATTACTCTACCCGCCCAGGAGGGGATAGAGAAAAAAATTGAAAATGCGAGAGGGAGCTGATAGACCCCTTGGTTCATAATTATAACTGCAGTTAACGGGATGAGCCAAACGTATCCAGGAGTCAGATTTATGAAAAAGATTTTGATCGTAGACGACGAAGAGAGCATACGCTTTCTTTATAAGGAGGAGTTAGAGGAGGAAGGGTATATCGTGGAGTGCGCCAAGAACGGGGAAGAAGCGCTCGAAAAGCTCTGCCTTTTCAAACCAGATCTCATTTCCCTCGATATCAAGATGCCTGTGATGGACGGAATTGAAGCCCTGAAACGAATTCGAGAGAAGGAGAGAAAACTTCCAGTCATCCTCTGTTCCGCCTATGGGGAGTATAAACAGGATCTCACCACCTGGGCTTCGGATGCTTATGTCGTCAAATGCGCAGATTTGACAGGCTTTAAATCCACCATCCGAAAACTTTTAGGGTTACCATAAAAACCCATCGCTTTGAACGTCCGGAAATAGGTTAAAAGTTGAAAGGCCTTTCTAAAAGTTGTGATTTTTTCTACGGACACGCGGCACGCCTGCGCGCTGAAGCGCTACGGCGCGCAAGCACGGACACGTTTTTTATAAAAAATGGGGCAGTAGCTCAGCTGGGAGAGCGCCAGAATCGCACTCTGGAGGCCGGCGGTTCGATCCCGCTCTGCTCCACCAAGAGAAAATGGGGCTAACTCAAGTGGGTTAGCCCCATTTTTATTAATGGGCATCCCATTGGCTCATTATCTGTGATTCGTCTGGATTTTTGCTCCTGCAAAAAATCTTCCTTCCCTTGGACAAGGGCGTTTTCAGATTTCTAAAATCCCTTAGAAATTTAAACAAAACTGAGTTAAATGAACCTATAAGAGGAGAAAAATAGAGTGATTACCCCGGAAGAGGAAGCATATATCTATGAAAGGGCCTATGTTCCAGAACACATTTTAAACCTCATGGTCCCTATTTCGAAAGGGGAGCCCTTTCTCAAAGAGGAACATTTGGTTTTTGTAAAGGACAATTGGCTCATCCTTGTGGGGTATCCACTCGAAGGGAATTTTTCTCAGGAAAGATGTGAGAGGATTTTAAAACAAGCTGTCGAAACATTCCGACCTGAGTACCTCTGGTTCATCGGATCTGAGATCCCCCCTTCTCTTCAGGGATCCTGTAAAGAGAGGCAAACAGACCAATACTACAAGTTTGACCTCAATCAGAAAAAGCTGAAGCCATCTCTCCAACGGGTGGCTGACAAAGCCTCCAAAGAATTAATCGTTGAAAATGGTCACTCTATCTCTAAAGAACATGAGGCACTCATCTCAGAACTTCTGAAGAGAGAAAAATTACCACCCAGGCTAAGAGAACTTTACCGTGCCATGCCCGATTACGTTGCCCATTCGTCAACTGCATGCGTTCTCAACGCGCGGGATAAGAATAGGAAACTTTGTGCCTTTTTTGTTGTCGAACTTGGGGGAAAGAATTTTTCAACCTATGTCCTTGGTTCCCATTCAAAAAAGCATTATGTGTCCCATGCCTCTGATCTTCTTTTTCTCGAAATGATTAAACTCACACGCGAACACGGGAAAAACACCATCAATCTCGGACTGGGAGGGAATGAAGGGATACAAAGATTTAAGGAAAAGTGGGGGGGCATTCCATTTCTCAACTATGAATTCTGCGAGCGCTATTATGGCTACACGAGGACGGTCTCGCTGATCAAAAGCCTTGAAGGGAAACTTTAAGATTCTGAATAATTGCGGGCATTCGAATGAATCTTTTCTGGTGGAAGGGAAAACCTTTGAGGACAGTTTGGAGAGTCGAGAAGGACCGACATGCTTCCTTTCTCGTAGGAACAGCCCATTTTTCCCCTTATAGCTTCAAGAAAGCCCTCATCAAGCTGATCCAAACCGTCGATACTGTCCTTTTTGAAGGACCCCTCGACCAGGAAAGTATGGCTAAAGTAGTCCAATATGGTCAGCACGGAGAAGATACTCACTCCATTTATGAGGCCCTTGACCCCGCGGTAATCAAGGAAATTAACAAGCTCTTAGGTGCTCGATTCGGCCTCCAAACTACGGCGGTTCCTTATCTGGACATCATCCATCCGACGAGTTCAGATTTTTTGGAAGTCCATACACGTGGGGTTCGTCCCTGGATGGCTTTCTTTATTATCTGGTCTACCTTTCTAAACTGGAAACATTCAATGGATGTCGAAGCCTTTCAAATCGCTCAGAAACTTGACAAAAAGATCGAGTACCTGGAAACCATTGAGGATCAACTGGCTGCTCTCGATGGAGTACCCTTGGAAAGGATTGTGAACTACTTCAATCACATCGAACATTGGAAAGCCCATAAAGAACTTTATCTAAAAGCTTTCCTTGAAGGAGATTTGCTTAAGTTCTTCTCCATGACAGGAGAATTTCCTACTCGTTGTGATTCCATCCTTACCAAACGCAATCCCATATTTTTTAAAGGGATGAAAGCCTTTTTTGAAAGAGGCAAAACAACTGCCTTCGTAGGGGTTGCCCATGTCCCAGGGATCCGGGACATGTTTATCAATGAAGGGTACCTGGTCACTCAGGAAGAGTCATGATTACGGGTGCACAACAGGATTATATTGAAGATCACGCCTATGTGCCGGAGCATATTCCTCACTACGTGATCGCCATTTCACGGACAGAACCATTTCTTTTTGGAGACTATCTCGCCTATGCGAATAAAAATCGCCTTATTTTCGTCGGCTACTCTTTAGGAGAACTCTTGGACGAGAAACGGATAAAAAATGCTCTGGAAGAAGCAATCCAGCGCTTCAAACCAGAAAGCGTCTCCTTGATCGCACCTTCGATTCCCTCTTTCCTCAATGATTGCATTCATCCTCCATCTGACCATTACTACCGGTTGGACCTTTCAGCTCTTTCCATCTCTCAAAAATTGAGAAATATGTTAAGTCGGGCAGGCCGAGAACTCTCTGTGAAAAAAAGTAGAGACTTTGGTAAGGAGCACAAGACGCTGATCGAAGCTTTTCTAAAGACTCATCCGGTGGATGAAGCAACCCGTTTCATCTTTGAAAGAATCGGTGGCTATCTCTCCTCATCTGCCACGGCATGGGTCTTCGATGCAAGAAACGACAAGGGTGAGCTTGTTGCCTTCGACGTTGCCGAATTCAGACCAAAGGACTATGCCCTCTATATGTTCAATTTCGGCTCAGGCGCCCGGTATGTCCCGGGCGCCTCAGATCTTCTTCTTTCAGAAGTGATCAAACAGGCAAAGACAGAGAGGAAGAAATATATTAACCTGGGCCTGGGAATTAATCCGGGTGTCACTTTCTTTAAGAAGAAATGGGGGGCAGTGGCTTTTCTTCCTCATGCTTCCTGTCTCTATCATCCGTTAAGAAAGGAAAATCTGGAAGACCTTCTCCAGAAATTATAGAAGCAATGATTGAAAAGATCCTCGGAAAGTTTCTGCGAAGAAGAATAAGAAAACCCTTTTCAGCGTGGCAAATTGAATTGACGACGAGGTGCCCCCTCCGTTGTAAGATGTGTATCCGCACGGAGAGTAAAGATTGGCAATTCCAGGATATGTCTCTCGAGGATTTCAAAAAACTTCTTCCTTACTTGAAAGAGGTTGAAACCGTTGTTCTCGAGGGCTGGGGTGAATCCCTGCTCTACAAGGATCTTTCTGAGTGCATCAGGCTTGTTAAGAAGGAGGAGGCTCAGGTGGGGTTCGTAACAAGCGGCATGGGATTGACGGAGAACCGAGTGTCTGAACTCGTCGAAGCGGGGCTTGACTTTGTGGGTTTCTCGATTTCGGGGACAACCCCGGAAACGCACGATGCCATCCGGGTCAACTCCCATCTCCCTGAGGTTCTTAACGCCATTCGTCTTTTTCACGAAGAGAAAAAGCGCCAGGAACTCCTTCGACCCAAATTACACTTCGTCTTTCTCATGCTCAAAGACAATATCGAGGAGGTCCCCTCGGTTCCCTCTTTTGCTAAACAAGCGGGAATTGAAGAGGTCGCCCTGACCAATATCTGTCATACGATCAACGCCTGGCAGGAAACAGAGGGGGTCTTTGTCTGGGAGAGTGTTGAGAACAAATACGAAGAGATCGTAAAACAGGCGGAAGCCAATGCACGAAAGTTGAGCATTCGACTTAAGAGACCGTCCCTATCTGCTATCGATGTCCCCGTGTGTGAAGAGAACCCCCTCGGTAACCTTTACATCTCCGTCGAAGGAGAGGTTTCGCCTTGCGTCTATCTCTATCCCCCTCTCCCTTCACCCTTTAAGAGGATTTTCTGCGGAAAGGACCATTGGGTCGAGAAGTTGAGCTTTGGCAACATCTTCAGAGAATCTTTCTCTGCGATATGGAGTGGTAGCCATTACGAAGAGTTTAGAAACCGTTTCATTGAGAGAGAAAAGGAGTTCAAGGAGCTATACTTTTCCCTCTGGGACAGTCCGAAAAGCTCTCCCAGCCACACCCTCCCACATCCTCTGGAGCCGTGTAAAACTTGCCACAAGATCCTTGGATTCTGATAAGGCCAAAAAAAAGGCCTGGCAGCAGGTAGCCACCAGGCCCTTTCAAATCTTCAGAAGTTAAAACTTTGGAATTGGAAAGAGCACTCCACCGAAGATCAGCCACGCGAGCAGTAATGTCCAAAGGATATTGAATGCCTGAGCAATCAAAAAGGCCGCCGCAGGTCTTCCACCACCCATGGCCACGAGTTCCTTAAACCTCGTATCAAGCCCAATGCAGATGAATGCAAGGTTGAACCACCATGCCCTAAGGGGGGCTGTAATACCCGTGATCCCCTTCGCAGATGCCTCTGTCATGAAGAAAGAGAAGACAATGGAAGCGATAATGAAGCCAACGACAAACTTCGGGAATCTGAACCAAATCTCCGCGGCCCCTGGCTTTTCGCCACCTTCCTTTCCTTTGAAGACGAACCATATGGCGAGCAGAAATGCAGCCACTCCGATGAGGACATTCTGGGCCATCTTTACCACAACAGCCACTGACATCGCTTCGGGCCCGGCAATGGCGCCTGCAGCCACGACTGCACCGGTTGTGTCAATGGTGCCACCCAACCATGCCCCGGTCATCGCTGGAAGCCATCCCATCGCTTTTGCGATGACAGGCTCGAAGATCAACATTGGAATCGCACAGAGGAGTACCAGCGAGATGGTATGACTCACCTTTTTGGGATCCCCCTTCACGGCACCTCCTGCTGCAATGGCAGCGGAGACACCACAGATGGAAACGGCTGTTCCGAGGATGGAGGCAAATTCATCATCAAGACCTAACTTCTTTGCCAACCAGAAGCAGAAATAGAAA
>Ga0299915_10004330_pt1 | contig 10358 bp, 11 predicted proteins | sample RVTome_13_FD_200263 | JGI IMG/M metagenome (GOLD analysis project Ga0299915, IMG submission 200263) | Soil microbial communities from uranium-contaminated site in the Upper Colorado River Basin, Wyoming, United States - RVT92D227 (version 2) ... | reverse complement strand
GCGAAGAAGAGCGACGAGGGATAGGAACGGGCGTGCCTAGCTGTCACGGATCACCGCGAACATCTCTTCGTTGATTCCAAACTTGAATGCCGGCAAGCCCAGGCGGGCAGCTTCGGCGTTCTCAGCGGCCTCCAGCTTTCGCAAATCGGGTTTGTAGATTACGGGCTTGTCCAACCGGGCGAGCCGCTGATGCAGATCATCCAGGATACTATGAATATCCAGTAGCGGTGGTGACACTTGCATATATTGTAAGACTGCTTGAGCGCCATTTTCGCCGTCCTTGCGCGCTACCCCTACCAATCCGCTGCTGGCCTCTCGCGACCAGCCTGCGACGAAGATTCGGTCGATGGGACGATTGGAATCCGGATCGTAAGCTTCGAAGGAGAGGCTGTCCACTGGGAAACGGGGGGTCGGGTTCTTGACAAAGGCGTTCCAGCGCACCGGCAAACCAAAAGTGTCATCAACTTTATCGCCGATACAGAATATTACCGTGTCCACGTCCAGCACGCGTGAGGTGCCCAGACGTTTGGCCTGTACTTCTCCTTCTGCGCATATGAGCGTGGTCTCTTCACCTTCCAGGCCGCGCACCAGGCCGCGCTCGCCGCCCACAATGCGCTTGGGAGAGAGCAGGAACTCGAAGCGGAAGCGTGTATCCGAGATACGCTCCGCAGCTTTGGGTAACGCGGAGAGGATGAATTCCCTCGCCTCGTTGACATCCTGACCGACTGCATCCGCGATCGGACGCACCCGCTCGATTTCTCTTTTGAAGGCGGCCAAATCCAGATTGGCTGCAACGCTTTCCATTTCCTTTTTAGTAAACTTGACTTCTGACGGGCCGCGGCGCACCACGACGATTACCTCATCTACTTTTACGTCGCGCACTAGCCAATGGGCAATGTCAAGCATTACGTTGCCTGCCCCAATCAGCGCTACGCGCTTACCGATGTGAAATTCGTGTTGACTGTAAGGAGGTAGGCGGTTGTAGTGGTATACCAGATCTTTTGCATGGTAGACACCCCGCAGGTTCTCGCCTGGCAGTCCCAGCCATTTCGTACCCTGGGCTCCTACTGTCACCAAGATAGCCTGGAAGCCCATGGCGCGCAGCCCGGCGAGAGATAAATCGCCCTTCTCGCCGACCGTGATGTTTCCGAAATACTCGATCAGTGGCTCCTCTAATATCTGGCGGAATTGCTTGCGCAGGCCATCTTTCATTTTATATTTGTCATGATAGATGCCATATTCTGCCAATCCGCCTGGTTTGACATCGCGGTTGAACAATGCAACCCGCGCACCATGGGAAGCCAATTGCCTGGAGGCATACAGTCCGGCTGGACCCGCTCCGACGACGGCAACGAGATATTTTTCTGGATTTTCAGTAGACAACAGCTTCCTCCTGGGCTGGTAGGTGTAAGGTTCCCCAAATCGACCCATAGTATAGCCTGAGGCAGGCAAAATCACAAGAGAAATTGTCCAATTTAGCTTCTCATAAGCAAGCCTTTGTGCTATATTCTAGCTATCTACACCCAGGAGGTGTTCTGATGACAGAAAATGAGCAACCATCCAGCCAACCGCAGCCTGCCGGTGAACAAACACCGCGTCCTATAAAACCTGTCTATCGCACGGCTCAAGCCTCTGGCGGGCAGTCACGCCCGACATACTCCATGAGAAGGCCACAAACACCACTCTCCACAAGCCAGGCAGAGCCAACAGCTTCTAACCCTCCCGAAGGGCAGGTCGGTGGTTATTACCGCCGGGTGCGGGATTACTACGGGCGGTCACCGCGCCTGCAGCGGGTCGTCTACCAGAATAAATTTGCCCCTGCCTTTTGGACAGTCGCCAGTGTGGTCTCGTTGGTGGTCAATGTCATCCTGATTACGATCATACTGATTTTGGGACGCCAGTTGTTTAATTTACGCACGATCGTCGCCGAGGGGCTGGTCGGCGGGTTGTACACGAGTTTTGTCAAGATGGATCAGGCACACATTCTTACTACGGTCAACGTCAGTACGGCTATTCAGGTGCAGGATCAGATTCCCGTGGTCTTCGATTTGCCATTGAACCAGAATACTGAAGTAGTGCTTGCGGAACCTGCCTCGATCAATGGGGCAACGATCTTTCTCAATGGTGCAGCAGTCCCATTGAACATCATCCTTCCCACCGGAACATCTCTCAATATTGGTATGGATATGGTCGTGCCGGTCAGCACCACCGTCCCGGTAATGCTTGACGTACCGGTCAACTTGTCGGTGCCCATAGATATTCCCCTCGATCAGACTGAGCTACACGAGCCTTTTGTTGGTCTGCAGTCAGTGGTTGCGCCGTACCATACTATTTTATCCAATACACCCTCCGGCTGGGAGCAGATCGAGGCTTGTGACCATTGGTATTCGAACTGGTTGTGTAAGTTCGTCTTCGGTGAGAATTAGCCAGCATGAGTGATCCCGTCACCCGCTGCCAGCTTCCCAATGGCTTGACGGTCCTGCTTAAGGAGATTCATACTGCCCCAATAGTCAGCCAATGGATCTGGTATCGCACCGGTTCACGGGATGAGACGCCTGGAAAAACAGGTGTCTCGCACTGGTGTGAGCACATGTTGTTCAAGGGTACACCGCAATTTCCAGCAGGGGAGCTGGACCGCTTGATCTCACGTGATGGGGGCTATTGGAATGCTTTCACCTTCATGGACTGGACGACATATTTTGAGACGATGCCTTCGTCCACGATCGACCTGGCGCTGCGTTTGGAGGCCGACCGTATGGTAAACAGCCTGTTCAAAGCGGATGAAGTAGCTTCGGAACGGACAGTGATCATCTCCGAACGGCAGGGGGAGGAGAACGAGCCGCTCTTTCGTCTGTCCGAGGAAGTCCATGCTGCTGCATTCCGCGTGCATTCATACCATCATGAGATCGTGGGTGACCTGGCAGACTTGCAGAACATGCAGCGGGATGACCTCTACCAGCATTACCGATCCTATTACCAGCCCAATAATGCTGTCTTGACCCTGGCAGGCGATTTCGAGTCGGAGCAGATGCTGGAACGCGTCCAGGATTTGTACGCCGGACTGACGGAGGGGTCCGACGTGCCGCGCCTTAGACGTCCTGAGCCGCCTCAGACAGGCGAGCGGCGCCTGACCGTCGAAGGTCCGGGTGAGACGACCTTTGTACAGGTCACATACCGTGCTCCCGCGGGCGGCGATCCTGATTTCTTTGCTTACACGGTGCTGGATTCGCTGCTGACCGGTCCAAGTAACCTGAACATGTTTGGCGGAGGAATATCCAACAAGACTTCCCGCCTGTACCAGGCATTGGTCGAACATGAGCTGGCGGTCAGTGTCTATGGTGGGCTGTCCGCTACGATCGATCCCTATCTCTACACCATCAACCTGACCGTTCACCCGTCAGCGACACCTGAGCAGTGCCTGGTTGCACTGGAAAGTGAAATAGCTCGTTTGCAGGACACCCCACCACCCGCGGACGAATTGGCTCGGGCAGTAAAGCAGGCGCGGGCACTCTTCGCCTACGGCAGTGAGAGCATTTCCAACCAGGGTTTTTGGTTAGGTTTTGCAGAAATGTTTGCCAGCTATGATTGGTTTCTGGAATATGTTGACCGGCTGGCGGTGGTCACGCCCGAAGATGTACAGCACATGGCGCAAACCCGTCTGCGCCCTCAAGTTCGAACCCTTGGTGTCTATCTACCAACAAGCTAATATGCCCGAAACACATTCTCTTCCCGGTCCTGAAGATATCACCCGAGTGACGCTGACCAATGGTATTACTGTTTTGACGCGCCCCAACTTCAACAGCCCTTCGGTGGTTATCCATGGATACTTGCCCGCTGGCGGGTTGTTTGACCCGCTTGACAAGCTGGGATTGGCCGATTTCACTGCCCTGGCGCTGACGCGTGGTACGGTTCATCGCAGTTTTCAGCAAATCTTCGATGCCCTCGAATCGGTGGGCGCAAGTCTGGGTGTGGATGGCGGCACGCATACCGCCGGCTTTTCTGGGCGTGCATTGGTAGAGGATGTAGATTTGTTGCTGGGGATGCTTTCCGAGGTACTGAGACAGCCCAGCTTTCCTCAGGAGCAGGTGGAACGGCTGCGCGCGCAATTGCTTACCGGGCTGGCGATCCGCGCCCAGGATACGACTGAGATGGCCTCGCTGGCTTTCGATCAACTTGTCTATCCCGGGCACCCCTACAGCCTGCCGCTGGACGGATACCCTGAAACCATCCAGGTGATCCGGCGAGATGATTTGGTGTCCTTCCACGAAAAGGCGTACGGTCCTCAGGGGATGGTGATTGCTATTGTTGGTGCGCTAGAGCCTGGGCTGGCGATCGAATCCGTGGTGAAGGCCTTAGGCGATTGGACCAAACCAAACCAGATGTTGCCGCCAGACCTGCCGCCCAACCTGGCACTGCTCGAAACAGTCACCCGGCGAGTGGATATCCCTGGTAAAAGTCAGGCTGACTTGGTGTTGGGAGCCTCCGGCCCGTCGCGGCGCTCCGCGGATTACCTGGCAGCCTCGCTGGGCAACAGTGTTCTGGGACAATTCGGACTCTTTGGACGGATTGGGGAAGTGGTGCGCGAGCAAGCCGGGCTGGCGTATTATGCCTCAAGCAGCCTCAGCGGTGGGATCGGTCCGGGGCCGTGGTTCATTTCAGCGGGCGTTGAACCTGCCAACCTGGAAAAGGCGATTGGATTGATCGTCGGTGAGATCGACCGCTTCATTCGTGAGCCGGTCAGCGTCGAGGAGTTGTCAGACAGCCAGGCAAATTATATCGGTCGGTTACCGCTCTCCCTTGAGACGAACGCTGGTGTGGCAGGGGCACTGCTCAGCCTGGAACGCTATGATCTGGGATTGGACTATTATCAACGTTATCCGAGTCTGATCAACGCCGTCAACCCAGCAGATGTGCTGGCGGCTGCACAGCGCTATTTGCACACTGAGCGGCTGGCAATCGCCTATGCAGGGAGCTTCACCTCATGATCCTGCGCAGCGGAGTCGACCTGATCGAGATCGAGCGCATCTCCAGCGCCCTGGAGCGGCATGGTGAGCGTTTCCTGCGGCGTATCTACACGCCTGGAGAACTGGCAGAATGCGAAGGTGACATCTGCCAACATGCCCCGTCCCTGGCAGCGCGTTTTGCTGCCAAGGAGGCCACTGCCAAGGCACTTGGCACAGGTATTGGTGATGTTTCCTGGCAAGAGATCGAAATCCTGCACGAATTAAACGGGCAGCCTGTCCTTAATCTCTATTACCAGGCGAAAGAGTTGGCTGCTTCACTTGGGCTGACCACCTGGTCGCTGAGCATCAGCCATACCCATTCCCATGCAGTCGCCGTGGTCATTGCGATCGGTTGAATGTACCCAAAAGCAACACTTTGTGGTATACTCCTCCCCCGGCCCATCAGGGCAAAACTATCCCACACGCTGCCTGACCCGACAGGGCGTGCTGCACAAAGCTAATGCCAGTAAACTTGCGCAAAAAACTGGGTGGTTGGTGCAGACCTGCCGGGGTTGAAGGCAGCGGAGGAAAAACGCAAAAGGAGAATTGAATATGGCAGTTGTACCAATGAAGGCTCTATTAGAGTCTGGCGTGCATTTTGGCCACCGTACACACAAGTGGCACCCGGCAATGAAGCCGTATATCTTTACCGAGCGCAACGGTATCCACATTATTGATCTGCAGAAGACATCCAAAGCCCTTGACCAGGCATATACCGTCGTTCGCGACACGGTCGCCGAGGGCGGCACGGTGCTGTTCATTGGCACCAAGCGTCAGGCGCAGGAAACTGTCCAGTTGGAAGCTGTGCGCAGTTCCATGCCCTATGTCACCAACCGTTGGTTGGGCGGCATGCTGACCAACTGGCGCACTATCCGCCAGCGCATCAACGAGTTGGAACGCCTCGAGCGGATGCGCGATACCGGTGATTTTAGTCGCCATACAAAGAAGGAAGCGCTGATCATGAGCCGTGAGATCGAGCGCCTGGAAGGCTTATTGAGCGGCGTGCGCAAGATGACTCGCGTACCGGAACTGGTCTTCGTGGTAGATATCTCGCGGGAAGCCACTGCGATCCACGAAGCCAACCTGCTCAATATCCCGGTGGTTGCTATGGTCGATACCAACTGTGACCCGCGCAGCATCGATTATGTTATCCCCTCCAACGATGACGCCATCCGTGCAATCAAGCTGGTGGTTGGCAAGATCGCTGACGCAGCCATTGAAGGGCTGGGCAGCCGCAAGGATGAGGTCATTGAAGAAGAAGTTCGCACTGTGGCACGTGCCGCGGTGGAAGAACGCGAGCTTACTGACGAAGAACTGCTGGGTGAAGCAACCCTGGCGAAGCTGACACCGCACTTGAAGGCACTCGATGAAGAGTTTGTCGAGGTCTTGATTGAAAAAGAGCAAGGCGAGGCGGATTTCGAGCTTGACGAAGAAGAGCTAGAAGAGTTCGAAGCAGAAGGAGCTGACGCCGAAGAAACCGAAGACGAAGGAACTGACGCCGAAGAAACCGAAGCTGAAAAAACTGAAGCAGAAGGAACTGACGCCGAAGAAACCGAAGCCGAAGACTCTGACGACGAAGAGACCGAAGATGAAGACTCTGACGCCGAAGAAACCGAAGCCGAAGACACTGACGACGAAGAAGAAGATAACTAGGGTATCCGAGGGCTGGCATGGCGATAACGACTGAACAAATCAAAGAACTACGCGAAGCAACCGGCGCCGGAATTTTGGACTGCCGCAAAGCGCTCGAATCGGCCGGTGGTGATTTCCAGAAGGCCGTGGATTACCTGCGCGAAAAAGGGCTGGCTAAGGCTGCCAAGCGCTCTGACCGCGAAGCCTCGGAAGGGGTCCTGGAACTCTACTCACATGGCAATGGGCGAGTGGGTGTGATGGTGGAAGTGAACTGCGAGACCGACTTTGTCGCTCGTTCTGAAGCCTTTCGCAAGTTTTCTCACGAAGTGGCCTTACAGATTGCAGCTGCTGCACCGCGCTACATTAAGACTGAGGATGTGCCAGCGGACGTGCTTGAGTACGAGCGGGAGATTGCCCAGGCACGTGCCCGCGAAGAGGGCAAGCCCGAGTCAGTCATTGATCGCATTGTGAATGGTCGTCTCGAAAAATTCTACGACGAAGTCTGTTTGCTTCGGCAACCCTATATTCGTGACGAACAAGTCACGATTGAGAACCTACTTCACCAGAACATCGCTGCTCTTGGTGAGAACGTCATCATCCGGCGTTTTGTGCGCTGGGAAGTGGGCGAGATGATCAAATAAATACTGAAAAGGCCAACCAGACAGGTTGGCCTTTTTTGTACCACTATCTTGGGAGGCAGAATGGAAAAAACGCTCAAGTACAAACGTGTCCTGATCAAATTGAGCGGCGAAGCCTTGGCAGGGGCGCAGGGCTTTGGGATCGATCCATTGCAGGCGGAAGCCCTGGCGGTGACGATAGGCGAGGTGCGCAGCCTGGAGATCGACGTAGCGCTGGTGATTGGCGCAGGTAATTTGTGGCGCGGGCGCAGCGGTATCCAGCGTGGCATGGATCGCGCTACCGCTGATTACATGGGCATGCTGGCCACCGTGATGAACGCCATGGCCTTGATGGATGCCATGGAGCGCAGTGGGCTGGTTGTGCGTGTCCAATCGGCGCTGCAGATGCAGGCTGTGGCTGAACCTTATATCCGCCGTCGTGCTATCCGCCATCTGGAAAAGGGTAGAGTGGTCATCTTTGGAGGCGGCACGGGTAATCCCTATTTTTCCACGGACACCGCGGCTGCCCTGCGGGCGATGGAGATCGGCGCGGATGTGTTGATCAAGGCGACCAAGGTCGATGGTGTATATGATGCAGATCCGATCAAGCACCCTGATGCTACACGCTTTGAGCACCTGACCTACATCGAGACGATCAACCGGCGCCTGCAGGTGATGGACAGCACAGCGATCTCTCTGTGCATGGACAATAACCTGCCTATCCTGGTTTTGAACTTGTGGGAGGAAGGCACGCTGGTCAACGCAATGTATGGTGAGAAGGTCGGCACTTTGGTGACTGCCTGAGACAAACTCTGCCCACACCAAGCTATCCAAACCTATCAGAAAAGGGGGAGGATGGGGAACATTCCCATCCTCCCCCTTTTCTCTTGTCCCATTTTCGAGTATCCTATATACTATAAGTGTACAGAGTATAGAACACGGAGGCCCATATGCTAAAAGAAGCCTATAACGAAGCTGAAGCCCGCATGAAAGGGGCGATCGAAGCGCTTGAGGAAGATCTGTCTGCCATCCGCACGGGGCGCGCTAGCCCGGCTTTGGTTGAGAAACTGCCGGTTGAATATTATGGTACACCAACCCCTCTGGTGCAGCTGGCATCGATCAGCGTACCAGAATCGCGGATGTTGCTCATCCGTCCTTTTGACGCAACCACCCTGAGGGCAATCGAGCGCGCCATCCAGGCTTCTGACCTGGGGTTGAATCCTAACAATGATGGCAAGTCTATCCGCTTGAACCTGCCACCCTTGACTGAAGAACGCCGGTATGAGCTGGTCAAAGTGGTGCATAATCGGCTTGAAGAAGCGCGCGTTGCTGTGCGTAACATTCGCCGCGATTCCATCAAAGACTTGCGAGAGTTTGAACAAGAAAAGATGATCTCAGAAGACGACTTGGAAAAAGGTGAAACGGACATACAGAAGTTGACAGATCATTATATTGAGGTGGTCAACGAGATTGGGGTGCACAAAGAGAAAGAAATCATGGAAGTCTGATCTATGGCAGCCGATAAAAAGGACGGTCTACCGAAGAAAATCCCCACCCATATCGGGATCATCATGGATGGGAATGGACGCTGGGCATTATCGCGTGGATTGCCGCGCATGGCCGGGCACCGGGCGGGGACGGAGAACCTGCGCCGTATCATCGAAGCCTGTATCGAATTCGGTATCAAGTATCTGACGATCTATGCCTTTTCCACTGAAAACTGGGGGCGACCCACTGCGGAAGTACAAGGTTTACTGCGTATCTTTGAGAGTGTTATCGATGATGAGCTGCAGGAGCTTCATGATGAAGGTGTGCGGGTGCGCCACATTGGGCGGCTGGATCGTTTGAAGCCCTCCTTCCGTAAGAAAGTCTTAGATGCCATCGAATACACCAAAGATAATGATCGTTTGGTGCTTAACGTGGCTTTCAATTATGGCGGGCGAGACGAGATTGTTTGTGCTATCCAGTCCATGATCCGTGATGGAATTAAGCCGGAGGATGTCACCAGCGACATGGTTAACCGATATCTGTTCACCGCGGGTGTACCAGACCCAGACCTGATCATCCGTACCTCAGGTGAGTTGCGCGGCAGCAATTTTTTGATCTGGCAGGGAGCCTATTCTGAATGGTACTTTCCCGCGACCTATTGGCCCGACTTCGATAAGGAAGAACTTCGTAAGGCACTTGAAGAATATAACCAGCGCGAACGCCGCTTCGGGTTGACCTCCAGCCAGCTTGCCGAATAGACTCATCATGCTGGCACAGCGCGTCCTGGTTACTGTCATCCTTCTGCCAATTGGCCTGGCGGGCATCGTCCTGGGGGGCTGGGCGTATGCCCTGTTGATTGCGGTCATTCTGGGGGTTGCAGGCTGGGAATTTGCACAGTTATTCAAGACGGGTGGGCTGCGGCCTGCCAATCTGTTGGTGATCATTGGAATTTTGGCTCTGGTGATTGGTCGCTATTTGAGTGGCTTTGAAAGCGCTGATTGGATCATCAGCCTGGTCATTTTGCTCAGCATAACCTATCATCTGGTAACCTTCGAGCGCGGACGCGACCAGGCAGGAACGGATTTTGCGGTCACCCTGGCAGGTATCTTCTACATCGGCTGGATTGGCGCTTATCTCATTTCGTTACGCCAATTGAATCAAGGGATGTGGTGGGTACTGCTGGTGCTGCCTGCAACGTGGATTGCTGACTCAGGGGCCTATTTTGTGGGCACCCGTTTTGGCAGGCATAAGCTCAGTCCACACCTCAGCCCGAAGAAAACATGGGAAGGCTACCTGGGTGGGATAGTGTGGGGAGTGGCGGGTGGGGTTTTGCTCGCCTGGCTTTGGCAGCGGCTGGGTGCAGATGCCTCGGTCATTACCCTCGGGCGAGGTATATGGATTGGCCTGGTAATGGGTATTTTCCCCACCCTGGGTGACCTGGGAGAATCCATGATCAAGCGGCAGGTGGGGGTGAAGGACTCCAGCCATCTTCTGCCAGGCCATGGCGGAGCATTTGATCGAGTAGACTCCTGGTTGTGGGCAGCCGTACTGGGTTTTTACCTGGTAAGCTGGCTGTGGAGCTAACCATATCAAAGAGGCCCATTTGGAACTCCAAGTG
>Ga0299915_10004329_pt1 | contig 10359 bp, 6 predicted proteins | sample RVTome_13_FD_200263 | JGI IMG/M metagenome (GOLD analysis project Ga0299915, IMG submission 200263) | Soil microbial communities from uranium-contaminated site in the Upper Colorado River Basin, Wyoming, United States - RVT92D227 (version 2) ... | reverse complement strand
GGAGCGCTCTTGGAAAAAAAGCCGTTTCTCGGGAAAGAACAGCGAGAAGCGGGTCAGGTTGACCTGGGCGTCATCCGCTTCGACCTGGGCGAAGTCGGTGTTGACCGTGAGGTCGAGGGTTAGGTTGCTCGTCAAGCCGTATTTGACGTCCAGGCCCAAATCGAATTTGGGCGTGTCCGTTCGGAGGTAGGCGGTTTCCGCTTCATTGAGATCATAGTTCCGGCTCGCCCCGCCGAGAATATAAGGGGTCACATAGAGCGGCCGGCGCGGGACGAGCCCCTCGATTTCGATTTCCTGCGCCTGGGAAGGCTTCCAGAAGCTCATTTCGCCCCAATCGGGCGGAATGGCCGGAAAGACGATGTTTTCGTTCTTCCGTGTGATCCAGCGCCAGAACGAAATCCCCATGACCGTCCGGCCGTCCTTGTTCTCGAAGCGAAGGCTCGAGAGCGGAATCCGCATTTCGACGAACCACCCGTCCTTCGTCCGGGCCGAGGCGACGTCCCAGAACGTGTTCCAGCTGAGATTCAACGGAACAGCACCTGGGTCCGTCGGGTCCGTCACTTGGGCGTCGTTGAATACGGCGCCGTCAAACCTCAGCCCCGAGGGAGTCGTAAGGAAGAGAAGAGCGTTTTCCTTGTCGTTGAAGGTATCGATCGAGATACCGAACCATTCTGTGTTGGCGACCATGGCGTCTCTTTTCTTGGTAGGCGCCTGGATTTTATCGGGTTCGCGGTCGTAGAGGCGGCCGGCGATATAAAGGAATTCGTCGTTATAGGCGAGGAGCGCTTCGGTTCGTTCCGTCGGCTGCGCGCCGAAATTGGGAGCGGCCTGAATAAAAGGAAAAGGCCGGACGGATTGCCATCCGGGTTCGTCGCTCAATCCGTCGAGTCTGAGTTCCCCCTGGTAACGGGGAATGATGAACCGCTGGGTGCGGGGAAGCTTGATGAGATCGATCGCTTGGGGTTCGGCCTGCCGGCCGGAAAGAGGGCGAATACTTAACAGGCCTAAGATGACGGCAAAAGCGCCAATGGGCCATCGCGGCGATCGCCCGGAGCTTGCCTTGCGGGCATAAGCGGATTTACTCATCGTCCCTTGACTTTCAGCCGAAGCGGTTTTGATCTCTGATCTGAGAGCGAGATATTAGGCTAGGGCCGGGCGGATGTCAACCTTGATCCTGAGGCCTGGATCGCAGAGGCCATGCTTTTGGGGATGATCGCCCCGCCTTGAGATGGGCAAGCCCGACCCAAACCAACGCCCCCAATTTGCTCTTGACGGATCGGAAGGCCTGTTTAATAATCAAGAGCTATTCCGAATTAGGAATCATGTGGAGGCGAACATGAGCAAAAAGAACGAATGTCTCACCAACAATTTCGGCGCGCCGGTGGCCGACGACCAGAATTCTCTCACCGCCGGCAACCCCGGACCGGTCCTGATGCAGGACATCCATCTCCTGGAGAAGCTCGCCCATTTCGACCGGGAGCGGATACCCGAGCGCGTCGTCCATGCCAAGGGGGCCGGCGCCTACGGGTATTTTGAAGTCAGCGCGGACGTGACCAAGTACACCCGAGCGAAATTCCTTTCCCCAATCGGAAAACGGACCGAGGTTTTTCTCCGGTTCTCGACGGTCGGAGGGGAAAAGGGCTCGGCCGACGCGGAACGCGATCCCCGCGGTTTTGCCCTGAAGTTTTACACGGAAGAAGGCAACTATGATCTTGTGGGGAACAATACGCCGGTTTTTTTCATCCGCGATCCCCTCAAGTTTTCCGATTTCATCCATACCCAGAAGAGAAATCCGGCGACCAACCTCAAGGATCCCAACATGTTCTGGGATTTCCTCTCCCTGACACCGGAGTCCATCCATCAGGTGACGATTCTGTTTTCGGATCGCGGGACGCCCAGGAGCTATCGCCATATGAACGGCTACAGCAGCCATACCTTCAAGTGGCATAACGACAAGGGCGCCTATTTCTGGGTCAAGTATCACTTCAAGACCACCCAGGGGATTCAAAACCTCACTCGGCAGGAAGCCGAAGTCATGAAAGGCAAAGATCCCGACCACGCGACGCGCGACCTCTCTGACGCCATCAAGCGAGGGGACTATCCTTCGTGGACGCTCGAGATGCAGATCATGACGCCGGAGCAGGCTATGACATCCAGGTTCGATCCCTTCGACGTCACCAAAGTCTGGCCGCACGCGGATTTCCCTCCGCTGGCCATCGGCAGGCTGGTTCTGAATAGAAATCCTGAAAACTATTTCGCCGAAGTGGAGCAAGCGGCTTTCTCGCCGGCCAACTTCGTCCCCGGCATCAGCGCATCTCCCGACAAGATGCTTCAGGGCCGTCTCTTCAGCTATCACGACACTCACCGCCACCGGCTTGGGCCCAATTATCACCTTCTGCCGGTAAACGCTCCCAAGGCCAGCCGAGTCGATAACTATCAGCGCGACGGATTCATGCGCTTCGATAACAACTTCGGCGGCGGCCCGAATTACTTTCCCAATAGTTTCGGCGGTCCTTTGCCCAGCCAGGAAGCGGCGGAGCCCCCCTTTGAAATCTCCGGGAAAGCCTCCCGTCAAAAGTACGCCCACCCCAATGATGATTTCGTCCAGGCCGGAGACCTTTATAGAAAGGCTATGTCGGATACCGACCGCGAACACCTTATAGGCAACATTGTCGACCATCTGGCCGGGGCCCAGACGCGCATTCAGTATCGTCAGAGCGCCGTATTCTACAAGGCCGACCCGGATTACGGCCGGCGCGTATCCCAAGGATTGAAGCTCGAGATCAAAGAAGTCATCCGCCTGGCTGAAATGTCTCAAGAGGAGCGGGCCAAGGCGACCGCGCAGTAAGCCTGTGATAACGCCGCGGAAACGCGGAGGTTTAGCCCGGATTTGTTTTAATATGAAACAGAGAGGATTCATGATGAACATTCGAAAAAAGGTTCTTGCCTCGCTCTTGTTAGCCCTCTATCTTGCCGGGTTCGGCCTGGCCGGTGTCCAGACCAAGCCGACTCCTGATCCGGCCCAGACCACCTCGACTCCGGACCAAACCGCTTCGCTCCGGCAGGTGATTCCGACCGACCCCTTGCTCACGACGGGGACGTTGGATAACGGGCTCCGGTATTACGTCCGTCTCAACAAAAAGCCCGAAAACCGGGCCGAGCTCCGGCTCGTCGTCAACGCCGGGTCGGTCCTCGAAGACGCCGACCAGCTCGGCCTGGCCCATTTCGTCGAGCATATGGCCTTCAATGGCACCAAGCATTTCGCCAAACAAGAGCTGGTCAAATTCATGGAATCGATCGGCATGCGTTTCGGTCCCAGCCTCAACGCCTATACAAGCTTTGACGAGACGGTCTATATGCTCCAGATCCCGACCGATAAATCCGACGTGATCGAGAAAGCCTTTCTCATCCTCGAAGACTGGGCTCACAATCTGACGTTCGACCCCGCCGAGATCGACAAAGAGAGAGGCGTCATCGTTGAAGAATGGCGGCTGGGCCGCGGGGCGGACGCCCGGATGCAGGACCTGCAGTTCCCGATTCTTCTCAACGGATCCCGCTACGCCGAGCGACTTCCGATCGGGAAAAAAGAGGTCATCGAGACCTTTAAACACGATACCCTCAGGAAATTTTACAATGACTGGTACAGGCCCGACCTGATGGCGGTCATTGCCGTCGGGGATCTCGACAAAGCGGCGGTCGAGGGCCTCATCAAAAAACACTTCGCTCCTCTTCCCGCGGCCGCAAAACCCAAGGTTCGCCCGGACTACGGCGTCCCCGACCATCCGGAAACGCTGTTCGCCATCGCTACCGATAAAGAAGCGACGATGACCAGCGTTGGCGTCTATAATTTGCTGCCGGTCCGCGACGCGGCGACCGTCGGAGCATATCGCCAGGAACTGGTTGAAGACCTCTACAGCGGCATGCTCAACAGCCGTTTCTCGGAGCTCCGTCAAAAGCCCGACGCTCCGTTCCTCAACGCTTACGGAGGACGAGGGCGTTTTGTCCGGACCAAGGACGCGTTCATCCTCAGCGCCATGGTCAAGGAAGACGGCATCGAGCGCGGACTCGACGCATTGTTCACCGAGTCCGAAAGGATTGCCCGCTTCGGGTTCACTCCGACCGAACTCGAGAGGCAGAAACGCGACGCCCTGCGCTCCTACGAGCGCCTCTACGCGGAACGGGATAAGCAGGAATCGGCGCTCTTCGTCGAGGAATATACCCGCAATTTTTTGGAGAAGGAGCCGATCCCGGGCATCGAGGCCGAATACGAGCTCACGAAGCGCTTCGTCCCGGAAATCGCGCTCACTGAAATGAACGCGCTCGGAAAGGAATGGATGTCGGGCCGAAACCGGGTTGTCGTCGTCGACGCTCCGCAGAAAGAGGGGCTGGTTGTTCCGGACGAGTCGAATCTCGCTACCGTCATCAAAGCCGTCGCGGCAAAAGACATCCAACCCTATACCGATACGGCCGAGGAACTGCCGCTCCTCGACAAGCTGCCCGAGCCCGGGACGATCGTTAAAACAGAAAACAAAGAGAATTACGGCATCACCGAGTGGACGCTTGCCAACGGCGTGAAAATCGTCCTTAAGCCGACGGATTTTAAGCAAGACCAGATCGTCTTCCGGGCGATGAGCCCCGGCGGGACATCGCTGGCGAGCGACGCGGACTATATTCCGGCCAGCACCGCCGGGCAGGTCATTCCCGCCGGAGGTTTGGGCAAGTTCAACGCCGTGGAGCTTCGCAAAGTCCTTTCGGGGAAAGTCGCCTCGGTCAGGCCGTATTTCAGCGATATGGAGGAAGGTCTGACCGGGAACGCTTCACCCAAGGACCTCGAAACGATGTTCCAGCTCATCTATCTGACTTTTATGGAACCGCGGGCCGATGCGGCGATCTTCGGCGTGCTGGCCAATCAAACGAAAGCGATGCTGGCCAACAGGCAGGCGAGCCCCGATTGGGCGTTCATCGAATCGATCCAGAGCACGATGTCGCAGAACCACTTCCGGGCCCGGCCGATGACGGCCGCGCTCGTCGACGAATGGAACCTCGATAAATCGTTCGCGTTTTACAAGAAACGCTTCGCTGACGCGAGCGGTTTCACCTTCGTCTTTGTCGGGAACATCGACTTCGCGGCGATGAAGCCGCTCGTCGAGCGATATCTCGGCTCGTTGCCATCGCTCCATCGGGGCGAGACCTGGAAGGACGTCGGAGCCCATCCCCCGAAGGGCGTCGTCCAGAAAATCGTGAAGAAGGGCATCGAGCCGAAGAGCCAGGCCGCCGTGATCTTCAACGGACCGTTCCGGTCCAACCGCGCCCAGCGGACGGCCATCCGGGCGCTTTCTCTCGTCCTGGACACCCGGCTGCGGAACCTCCTCCGCGAGGACCTGAGCGGGACATACGGGGCTATGGTCAACGCCAGCTATACGAAGTTCCCGTCCGAAGAGTATTCGTTCATGGTCAATTTTGGATGCAATCCGGCGCGGGTGGACGAGCTCGTCAAGGAGGTTTTCAAAGAGTTTGAAAATCTCAAGACGAACGGCGCGACGGACAAGGAAGTCGCCGACGTCCGCGAGGCGATGTCCCGGGAGTTCGAGACGAGCATGAAGCAGAATTCCTATCTCCTTACCCAAATTTATTTCCGCTATCAGCTCAATGAGGACTTGAAGGAGCTCTTCGATTTCGGCGAATACCTCAAGACGCTCGACGCGGCGATGATCCGGGAAGCGGCGAGAACGTATCTCGATACAGGCAACTATGTCCAGGTTCTTCTCTACCCGGAAAAAGAGAAATAGAAAACGGTCGGCGCGCGCCCCGGATGCCGATGATGTCAAAGGCTTTGAATATTTTTTCAAGACGCGGGCGCTGAGTATTCTCCAAGGAGGATTCCCGTATGATCACCTCTAAAAGATACGGCGCGCGGATGGCGGTCATTGTTCTTGCTGTTTCTATCCTAGGCTTCGCTGGGACTCCCCAAAAATCAATACCCGAATCGACGGCCGCGTCCCTCGCCGCATTGCACAAGGAGATCGACGCCAGGGCCGAGTCGCTTACGCCGAAAGTCATCGCCTGGCGCCGCGACTTCCATCAGCATCCCGAGCTCGGTAATCGCGAGGTGAGGACCGCGGGGATCGTCGCCGCCCATCTCCGGGCTCTCGGGATCGATGTTCAAACCGGCCTCGCCCATACCGGAGTCGTCGGGATCCTTAAGGGTAGAAAGCCCGGGCCCGTGGTCGCCCTCCGGGCGGACATGGATGCCTTGCCCGTCACGGAAGAAGTCGATGTGCCTTTCAAATCGACCGCGCGCGCGGTTTACAATGGACGCGACGTCGGCGTCATGCATGCCTGCGGCCACGACGCACATACGGCAATGCTGATGGGCGCGGCCGAGATCCTCTCCGGCGTCCGGGACAAGTTTTTCGGCACGGTGAAGTTCATCTTTCAGCCCGCCGAGGAAGGAACGCCCGCGGGCGAGGACGGCGGCGCCGAGATGCTCGTCCGTGAAGGCGTTCTCGATAATCCTAAGGTCGAGGCCATTTTCGGACTCCATGTCTTCCCCTTCGCCTACCGGAGCATTTCATTCCGCCCGGGCGGCATCATGGCCGCGAGCGATACCTTCGCCATCACCGTCCGCGGCCGGCAGACGCACGCGGCGCTTCCCTGGGCGGGGATCGATCCGATTGTCGTTTCCGCCCAAATCGTCCTGGGGCTGCAATCGATCATCAGCCGCCAGGCGGACCTGACGACCGCGCCTGCGGTCGTGACGATCGCGACCATCGAGGGAGGGACGCGGACCAACATCATTCCGGACGAAGTTCGGATGGCGGGAACGATCCGGACTTTCGATTCCGGGATGCAAAAAGAAATTCACGCCCGGATCAGGAAAACCGCCGAGAGTATCGCCGCCGCGGCTGGAGCGGCCGCGACTGTACGGATGACAGTCGGCAATCCGGTCACCTATAACGACCCCGTTTTGACCCAGAGAATGACCCCATCGCTGAAGCGCGTGGCGCCTGATTTGTGTTTCCCGAACACAAAAGCGCTGACGACTGCCGAGGATTTTTCCTATTATCAGCAGAAAGTTCCGGGGCTGTATTTCTTCCTCGGCGTGGCCTCACCCGGGGCCGATTTGGCGAACGTCGAAATGAATCACTCTCCGCGTTTCGCCCCTGACGAGGGCGCGCTGATAACAGGAGTCCGGGCGCTGGCCAGCTTGGTAGTGGATTATCTCGGCGGAAAGTGATCCTGCCTCGCCTTTTCTTTTGTTTCTAATCTCCGGCGGGCGGCTATCGACGCCAAACTCGAGGGGGAATTTCTTTCAGCGGATAATTTCGGTGTAAAGCCAGTAAATAAAAGTGATTCCATAGGCCGCCAACAGAATCCAAGCCAGGTACGTGACGGTCTTATCGATTCTTCTGAGGATCGGATATCGGGCTTTTCTCTTTTCGCTGTTCAGCCTGGAGAGGGCGTAGAGAACGGATATCGCCAACAAAACATATAGCCATTTTCTCATGGGATGAGCCGCGGCAAAATCATCGTCTTTTCCGAAACCCGATTATTTGCGGTCCGCTCCGGGATGTCAAGGCAGAGATTTTTTTCCCTCTTGACAAACGCCGTTTCCCGGCCTATATTCTAAATGGTGAACAAAATGGTAAACACAATACGCAGGGAACTCACCCCCCGCCAGGAGGCCATCCTCCGGGCGATCGAAAGCTTCATCCTGGAGCGCGGCTACGGGCCGACCATCCGCCAGATCGGCGGCCTTCTCCGCATCGCCAACCCCTCGGCCGTCTTTAAGCACGTCCAGAGCCTCGAGCGCAAGGGCTACCTGAAGCGCGAGCGGGGAGAGCTGCGGGTCGCGGGTGCGCCGTCCGCGATCGAAAGCCATCTCCGGGTGCCGCTCGCCGGGCTTGTGCCCGCCGGCCCGGCCAGGGAGGCCTTCGAGACGTCGGGCGAGGCCATGGACATCCCCGAATGGATGATCGGCCGCCGCCGGGGCAACATCTTCTGCATCCGCGTCGAGGGCAAGAGCATGGTCGACGCCTACATCGACGACGGCGACCACGTCCTTCTCGAGCGGACGAACGCGGCCGCTCCGGGCGAAATGGTCGTGGCCATGCTCGAGGACGGCGCGGTGACGTTGAAGCGGCTCCGCCGCGAGAACGGCAGAACCCTCCTCATGCCCGAGAACCCGGCTTACCAGCCGATCGAAGTCGCGGGCGACATCCGCGTCCTGGGGCGGGTGATAGGAGTGTTGAGAAAGTACTGAGCGGTGAGAGCGCCGCGGGCGGTCTGCTCCTCGTCGATGACCGACCCGAATCATCGCGAGATTCCAGAGGACGCGCGGCGGGATCACCTTCGGAAATGGGGACATGATCTCAATTCTCTTGAATTAAGTTTCGTGTCCCCATTTTTCCGTCTCGTCTTTTCTTGAGAGAGGTGTGATCGCCACGCCAGGAGGCTCGCGATGACATTGAAAATAAACAAGCGATGACAACAGGATGAGCGAGAGCAGGTTGATGAACGCCGTGAAGGTCGCGGACGCCGTTTCCGGTGGTCGCCGCTCCATTCCGCCCTCGTTCGGCCCGGCCGAGTATGACGGGACTCCGGCCGCGGCGCGGGCGGCATTTCAAGAAAGACAGGAGAAGAAACGGGGACACGTCCAGAATTCGGAAATCCGGAACATGTCCCCGGACAAAAGGGGAGAAGAAGAAAGGGGACGCCGAAAAGACTGGGGACACGAACCAATTTCAAGAGAAATTGGATCATGTCCCCCACGGAGGCGGTTCGTCGTCCATATCGATATCGATGCCTTCTTCGCCGCCGTCGAGGTCCTCCTCAATCCGTCGCTCCAAGGAAGACCGCTCATCGTCGGCGGCCTGCCCCACGAGCGCGGCGTGGCCTCGACCTGCTCCTACGAGGCGCGCAAGTACGGCGTCCACTCCGGCATGTCCCTCCGCAACGCCTTCAAGCTCTGTCCCCACGGCGTCTTCGTCCGCGGCAACTACCAGGTCTACCAGTCGTTCTCGGACCGCTTCTTCCGCATCCTCCACGAATACACGCCGGACGTCGAAGACGCCTCTCTCGACGAGGCCTATCTCGACCTGACCCGCTGCCGCCATCTCTATCCTTCATTCTCCGCCGCCGCCCGCGGGATCAAGGCCCGGGTCGAGCGCGAAACGGGGCTCAAGGTCTCGGTCGGCGCGGGGCCGAACAAGATCATGGCCAAGCTTGCCACCAGGCGAGCCAAGCCGGCCGGCTACTTCGAGATCGACCCGGGCCGGGAGGAGGATTTCCTCCGCGACCTCGGGATCGAAAGCCTTCCCGGCATCGGCCCCAAAACCCAGGTCCTGCTCCGCATGCTCAACGTCCAGAAGATCGGCGACCTGTGGGGCTTGCCGCGAGCGACGCTCCAGTCTCTCTTCGGCCTGGGCGGCGACGACATCTATCTCCAGTCGCGCGGGTTCGACAGCCGGCCCGTGGTCAACGCCTCCATTCCCAAGTCCGTCTCGCGGGAGACGACGTTTCTCGAGGACTTGTGGGACCGCCGCCTTCTCCTCGCCCACCTCGCCTATCTCTGCGACCGCCTCACCCTCGGCCTCCGCCAGGGGAAGCTCTACGCCCACGTCATCGAGGTCAAGGTGCGCTACTCCGACTTCAGCCAGGAAGTCCGGCGCCGCCTTCTTCTCACGCCCCGCCAGGAGATGGCCGATATTTACAAGATCTCCGAGGAGCTGTTCCTCGGTCTCACCGCCGGCGCGCGCCTCTCCCTCCGGCTCGTCGGGGTGAAGGCCTCGGACCTGACGCGCGTCCGGCCGCTGGCCCTCTTCGAGCCTTACTCGGACAGGGGCGAGCGGCTGGGTGCGGCCGTGGACCGGGTCCGGGAGAAATACGGCTTCGGCTCGGTCCTTACGATCCGCGAAAAAATGCTCGACGCGGTCTATCCGTTCGACCCCAGCCGCGGCTTCGTCCTCAAGACGGCCTCGCTCACGAGATAAGGAAGCCATGTTCATTCCGCTGCGCGTCCATTCCGTTTACAGCAAGGGGAAGGGCGGGGCGACGCTCGAAGAGCTGGGCTGGTGGTTCGCGCTCAAGAAGACTCCGGCCGCGGCCCTCTCCGACGTGGAAAAGATCTACGGCTGGGCCAAGTGGAAGCGGGCGGCGAAGGTCGGCGGCTTCGTGCCGCTCTTCGGCTGCGAGGTCGAGGTCGGCGGCGAGCGGTTCGTGTTCGTCGTCAAGAGCCGCGAGGGGTACGGGAACTTGATGGAGATCCTCAACCGGCGCGAGATCCGCGAGGGGGACGGCGCCGAGGGGCTGGTGACGGTCTACATCCCGCCGCCGAAGGATGGGAAACCGCCCGCGGCG
>Ga0299915_10004328_pt1 | contig 10359 bp, 8 predicted proteins | sample RVTome_13_FD_200263 | JGI IMG/M metagenome (GOLD analysis project Ga0299915, IMG submission 200263) | Soil microbial communities from uranium-contaminated site in the Upper Colorado River Basin, Wyoming, United States - RVT92D227 (version 2) ... | reverse complement strand
AGCGACGAGTTTCGGACAAGCTCTTGGAGGTCGTAAAACAGAGACGTTTGAATGTGATACATAAAAAATCTCCTGTGTTTTGGTTGCAAGTTGTTTTGTAAAGGCCACTTACAGAATAACCAGAATGGAGGAGATTGCAAGAAAAATAACGCTATAAGCCGTTATTTAACAAATATTTATGAATTTTGCAGAAAACTTTTAGATGTCAAGAGAAAGGAGAATTGGGCTGGATATGTGAGTATTAAGGAAGTTTAGGCGGAACCTGGCTTCGGTTGGGGGGTGAGGAGAAGTGATTATTGACTACTGATAATTGGTCATTGACCTTGATGTGGCGCGGGGTCGGGAAGGCGGCGGGAGGGATTTTCGATCCTTCGACGGTTCGACTAAGCTCACCGCAGGCAAGCTCAGGATGACTTACGTCAGACTGCCACCCATTCGACTGCTCTCTCGACGTCGCTCGGGACATGGCTCAGGGTGGCCTTCCCCGCGATGACGGGGGATTATAGTGCCATCCCCAAGCTTCGCTTGAGGCTGCCACCCGTCGCAAGGGGGTGCGGCGTCGGAGTGCCAGAGGGACGAACACGGGCAAGCCCCTCGGGCCCCCTGTGGGGATGCCCATGCCGCGAACGCGGGCCGGAAGTCCGTGCCACGTTAGGTCATACCGATGTTGTGGGGGTTGTCTTTTCGGGCGTTTTCGTAGATTCGTTTTAGGAAGTCTTTTTCGTTCTTTTGACGAGACTCAGGGCAAGCGTCTGGGTCGGCGCTTCGGGCAGAGTCGGGGTCGGCGGGCGGGGGGGCGACTTTTTGGGTGTGACGGGCGAAGACGGCGAGTGCGTCGTTAAGACGCTTTTCGAGGTTGCCCTTTTCATCCCCGGCCTGTGCGAGGTCGGTGATGCACATAGCAAGCTCTACGGATTCGGTGCTTGCGAGGACCCTGTCGAGCGTGACGTCGGCGGTAGTATCGCACATTTGAAAGAGTAACTGGGCAGTCTGTTTCAAGAGGGGGACGTCGAAGTGGTCCGGCTCGATTTTGCCCTTTATTTGCTTGTAGAATCGCGGCTCGTTGAGGATGACTTCGAGGATTTCTTTCTGCACGGCGGCGAAGAGGCCCTGGCCGAGGTTGATGGCGGTGACTTTCTGGTTTTCAACGCTGTAGGATGCGGACCTTGCGGCGCGGGTGATGCGGGTATTTAGCTCGCGGTTTATCTGTTTTTTGTCGAGGCCGACGATTGAGGAGATTCGGTTTACGATTATGCCGGTCTCTACGGGCGAGATGTTGCCCGCGGAGAAGCCGACGGCGATTGCCTGGAGGTACTCTTCGAGGGCGGCTCTCTTGCCTGCGATGGTGTCGTCGCCGGCGAATTTTTCGGTTAGTCTATCCCATTTGAACTGGAGGACGTGGGCGGCCCGGCTGAGGAGCTTGTCGAAGGCGTCTTTGCCGGCGGCGAGGATGAAGTCGCAGGGGTCTTTGCCCTGGGGGACGGAAGCGAGCTTTATGTCTATTCGCTGGGCGAGGCAGACTTCGAGGGCGCGGTTAGCGGCTTCAATACCGGCGACGTCGCTGTCGAATACGAGGACGACTTCTTTTGCGTAGCGTCGGAGGATTCGTCCGTGGCCTGCGGTGAAGCTGGTGCCGAGGGATGCGACGACGTTGGTGCAGTCGAACTGGTGGGCCATTATGACGTCGGTGTAGCCTTCGACTACGACGACGGCGCCGGTGGAGACGATCTGGTGGCGGGCCTGTTCGAGGCCGAAGAGGGAATTGCTCTTGTCGAAGAGGACGGTAGTCGGCGAGTTGATGTACTTTGCGCCGGTGTCGTCGAGTGTTCTTCCGCCAAAGGCGATGACGCGGCTGGTGACGTCGGTGATGGTGAACATCAGGCGATTTGCGAATTTATCCTGGCCGGTTGCGGTTATCAGGCCCGCTTGTTCGAGCAGCATGGTCGGGATTTTTTTGGCGCGTGCGGCGTTGATGAGGTCGTCGCCGGAAGGCAGCGCCAGGCCGATGCGCCATTTCTTTATGCTGTCCGGAGAGATTTGCCTTTGTGCGAGGTAATCGCGGGCGAGCTTGCCTTTGGACGGGTCGTTGAGGTTTCTGGCGAATTGTTCGGCGGCCCAGGCGTTGACTCTTGCGAGCCTGTTGGGGTCAACTTCGGCCTTCGCATCTTGTTCCGGCGAGCCGGGGTCGGGTTTCGCGGTCTTGCGGGTTTCGAGTTTTATGTTGGCTCGTTCGGCGAGTCTTTCTATGGCCTGCGGGAAGGTGAGGTTTTCTCGCATCTGCACGAACTTGAAGACGTCGCCGCCGGCGCCGCAGGCGAAGCATTTGAAGATTTGCTTTTGCGGGTTGACGTTCATACTCGGGCGGTGGTCGTCGTGGAACGGGCAGAGGCCCAGCATCTCGCGGCCCTTTTTCTTGAGGCTGACGTGCTCGGAAACAACGTCAACGATGTCGTTGGCCTGCTGAACCTGAAAGACGGTGGTCTGGTCAAAAATGCCTGGCATCAAATTCGCATCTCGTGAATCGTATCTCGTATTTCGTATTTGGTTTCCGGTGACGGGGCCCAAGCGTCAGTAAGACGGCCAGTATAATGGGTAGATTAGCGAGTTGGGGCGGGAAAGTCAAGTGCGGGGGCGAGAATAGGATTGGGGATTGTAGATTGGAGATTGGCGATTAGGCACTTCGCCTTGCCTGCGGCCCTGCGACCAGCCTTAGGGGGACTCAGGACAGGCTCAGTCAGGGTGACGGTGCGCGTCAATTTGAGATTGCAGAGGGGCAATGGCTCAAGTTTTGCGGGGGATTTGCCCGATAATGGGGTTGGGAGGCGGGTGGTGGAAGTCATAAGTAGCTGTGCGCACAGCCTGGTAGGCCTGGTTTATCCGAGTCTATCAGGCTGTTTCGTTGTTGGTTTGGACGAGATGGTTTTGGAGATGGGGGCGATTTGTGCGGGCCGGCAGTTATTGCGTTCGCGGATGCGGGATGTTGAAGAAGGCTTTTGAGGTTGCGGCGACGGCGGCGGCGAATTCTTCGAGGGGGGTTTTTTTGAGGTCGGCGAGGAATTTAGCGGTGTGGGTCATCAAGGCAGGCTCGTTTATCTTCTGCTTTCGGATGGGTTCGGGCGACATGTAGGGGGAGTCGGTTTCGAGCATGAGTCTATCGAGTGGGACGAGGGCGGCGGCCTGGCGGGCGAGGGCAGCGTTTTTGAAGGTGACGACGCCGGTGAAGGAGATGCAGCAGCCGCGGTCGAGGACTTGCTTTGCCTGTTCGGGCGAGCCGGAGAAGCAGTGAAAGACGATGCTCTTTACCGATTCGCCGAAGCGGTCGAGGATGTCCATTGTTTCGTCGAAGGCGTTCCTGGAGTGGATGATGACGGGGAGGTTCAATTCCGCGGCGAGCAGCAACTGTGCGGCGAAGACTCGGAGCTGGTCGGGCTGTTTGGAGAAGTTGTAGTGAAAATCCAGGCCCGTCTCGCCGATGGCGACGACCTTTGTGTTTTGGGCAAGGTCGCGGAGCTGGGTGAGCGTATCGGGGGCGACGTCTTTGGCGTCGTGCGGGTGGACGCCGACGGCGGCGTATAAGTTGTCGAATCGGCTTGCGAATTCGACGGCTTTTTTGCTGTCGGGGAGGTTTGTGCCGACGGTTATCCAGGAGGTGACGCCGGCGGCCTTGCTGCGTTCGATAACGGCGTCGATGTCGGCATCGAGCGGTTCAAAAGTCAAGTGACAGTGGGTATCAATCAGGTGCATATCCGGACAAGTATAACAACACAGGGAAAAGCCTCAAGAGCCAAAAGAAGACAGAATACAGGAGACAGAATTGTGAGATTGCCGCGCGAACCTTCGGTTCGCTCGCAATGACATCCTTTTTATCAGGGACTCTTAAGCGTGGTGCGGACCAGCAGATACGAGGTGTGCGTCAAGGTGTGAAGGCACTTTTGTAGTGTTCGATTTTGGGGGGGCCTTTTGGGGGGAGGACTATGGCGACGATGTCGAATCTGAAGGGGCGGTCGGTTATGTCGTGGGCGGCGATGAAGGCCTGGGCGGTCCTGAGCAATTTGGCTTTTTTGGGATAGGTGACGGACTGTTCGGGTGGGCCGAAGGCCTCGTCGGCGCGAGTTCTGACCTCGACAAATACGATGGCCGAGTCGGTATCAACCATAATGAGGTCGATTTCGCCGGTGGCGCAGGAGAAGTTGCGGGCGAGAGTTTTGAGGCCCTTGCTTTTGAGGAACTTTTCGGAGCGTTTTTCGCCCCATCGGCCGAGCGCTGTTCGGTCGGTGAAGAGCCTGCGTCTTCTGAGCAGCATATCGTAGCTCGCGGTTTGTGCAAAAAGAACAACGTCGTCGTACTAATGGCAGCCAGGGACATCCGGCCATCCCCTAACCCCCGTCAGAGCCGAGGCTGCGACCCGCCCATGGATTTCCGACTTTGGGCTTGAGGATGCCACCCGCTGTCAATCCATCCGTCGGACCATCCCCAAGCTTCGCTTGAGGCTGCCACCCTGTCGGACAACCGACTTTGCGGTCTTGCTCGTAGGGCACGGGCTTAAAGCCCATGCGACCACGGCCAGGATGGCCGTGCCACGAGGGTACTTCGCACGGCTAAACGACCTCCCAATAAATTGGGGGCTGAGTATGTTGTGCCGTTACATCGAGACGGTGTGGTCGCTGTGGCGTTGGGTGAGCTTGACGGCTTTTCCGGTTCGCTTGCGGAGGTAGTAGAGCTTCGCGCGTCTTGTTTTGCCGCTTCGGACGGGCTTTATGTCGAGGACGTTTGGGGAATGGAGCGGGAAGATTCGCTCGACCCCCTCATCGCCGACGATTCGGCGGACGGTGAAGTTCTCGTTGATTCCGCGGCCTTTGCGCGCGATGACGGTGCCGGTGAATATCTGGGTGCGGACCTTGTCGCCTTCGGTTATGCGGCAGTGGACGTCAACAATATCGCCTACCTCGAAGTGAGGGGTATTTTCCTTGAGGCTTTTGCTTTCAACGGCATCCAACATTTCAGTTTTCACTGGTATATCTCCTATGTTTGGTACGGCCAAGAACCGCCGGATAAATATATCGTCCGGCCAAGAACCGCCGGATAAACATTTCGTATCTCGCTTTGAGCTTATGATACGAAAAATGGCATTTTAACGACCGCTCGGCACAAATGCAAGGACTTTTTGGGGAAATTGCGTTTCCGGCGGTTTTTCGGGGCTCAGTGGGCCTTAGTGGGTGAAAGTCGGGGTGTATTGAACGGGATTGCTGCAGGACTAAAGATAGTCTCATTTTTGGTCCGTTATTGGTGGGTCGTGGAGAAGGAGGGAGTCGAGACGTCCAGCGGGTTGGGATGTTCGGGCTGGAGGGATGCCTTTTATGATGTCGTGGCCGTTGTGTGAGGTGTAGATATTGTCGCTCTTGACTCCGGAGGTGGGAGTCTTTTCGAACGCTACATGACCATCCATATACAGGACGTTCTGGCCGGCGCCTTCGTGCGCGACTGCGTTGGCGCACGTGAGCGACTGGCCGGTGGCGTTGGGGTCGAAAGAAGCCAAATCGCCCAGTGGTCTGGCGGGATATGCTGGGGCATCGAGCCAGGGGTTTCTGTCGGCGACGACGGCCATGCCGGGCAGGTTTGATGAAGTGAGCGGGTAGGGGCCGTAGGGGATATGGTATGAGTAGCTGCAATGCCTTGAGGGGTCTGGGCCAAAGTCCCAGAGATCGATAAGGTCTTTGTCGGGGAGGCCGTATTCTTTGGGAATGAACTGGGTGGTGCCGATGTCGCCCTTGCAGAGAAACGAGCTTGGGGGGAGGTCTTCATATTTTATCAGGAGATACAGGCTGGCGGAGATGCTTGCCTGGCCGGGCGCATCTTTGCTATCCAAGCCGAAGGCGGCAGGTCGGGTGTCGGCTTGATAGTTGGGTGTAGTGCCCCACCTGGAGTACGGGCCAGCTGCAAAAGGAAGCTTGTCGTCCCAATCATCGCAGTACATCAGCATCGCCTTGCCGATTTGGGGGAGGTTGTTGGCACAGGCTGTTCGCCGCCTCTGGGCTCTGATCTTTGCCAAGACTGGGAGCAGAATGAGTATCAGCAGCCCGATAATCAAAACCGCGACGAGCAGTTCGGTCAGTGTGAGGCGTGGCTGGGTCATTTCCTGTCTCCTATTGGCGGGTCGTGGACGAGGAGGGAGTCGTTGGGGTCTGCGGGTTGACTTTTTCGGGTTGGGATAGAGCCTTTTTTGATGTCTGGGCCGTTGTGTGAGGTGTAGATGTTATCGTCTTTGACACCGCAGTCGGCGGTTGTTTCGAACTGGACGTGGCCGTCCAGGGACAGTACGTTTTGCCCGTCCTGCTGGTGGATGAGTGAGTTGGCTTGTTTGAGCGTTTTTCCGGCGCCACTGGGGCCGAAGGCGGCGAGGTCGCTTGGAGGCCTGGCGTTGTAGCCGGGGGAGTCGAGCCAGGGATTTCTGTCGGCGGCGACAGCCATTCCGGGATTGCCCGATGCTGTCAGGGGGTAGGGGCCGTAGGGCATGTGGTATGCGTAGCTGACGTGTTGCGAAGGATCAGGGCCGAAGTCCCACAGGTCGGCAAGATCGGTGTCGGCCGGGGCGTCGAATTTGGCGGGGTCGAATTCGAATGGGGTTGTGCCGGCATCGGCGGGGCATACGAAGAGCTTCGTGTAGAGGTCGCGGGAGATTTTCCGAGAGAAGCTCTCGTACTTGACCAGGAGATAGAAGCTGGCCGAGATACTGACCTCGGGGATGTTGGCGTCAAGAGCGTATGCCTTGGCCCGCGTCTTGGCGCGCCAGTCGGCGGTGCGCCCGGTCCAGCGCGCGTTGGGGCCCGCGGCACGAGGCGTTTCATCGTCGGCGTCGACGCCGTACATGAGCATTGCAATGCCTATCTCCCGGAGGTTGTTGGCGCAGGCGGCTCGAAGGCGGTTGTCCCTGGCCCTTTTGAGAACCGGGAGCAGGATGAGCATAAGCAGCGTGATGACCGCGATTGTGACGAGCAACTCGGTTAGTGTGAAACCCCGTTTTTTCATTTGGCTGTTCCTATCGGTGGGTCGTGGACGAGGAGGGAGTCGCAGGGGTCTGCGGGTTGACTTTTCAGAGTTGGGGGCGTGCCCTTTTTGATGTCGGGGCCGTTGTGTGAGGTATAGATATTGTCGTTTTTGTGGGCGCAGGCGGAGGATTTTTCGAAGGATGTGTGGCCGTCCATAAAAAGTACGTTCTGGCCGTCTTCTTGGTGGAAAGGTGTGTTGCCGGCCTTGATTGCCTCTCTCGGACCGTTTGGGTCGAAGGCCTTGAAGTTTCTGGGTTTTGCGCCCGGGGATGGGAGCCAGGGATTTCTATCGGCGGCGATTGCCATGGCGGGGTCGCTTGATGCGGTGAGGGGGTAGGGGCCGTAGGGGATGTGATAGGCATAGCTGCAATGTTTTGAGGGGTCTGGGCCGAAGTCCCAGAGGTCGATTAGGTCTTTGTCGCGGACGCCATATTTGGCGGGTATGAACTCGGTGGTCTTGCGGTCATGCGTGCAGATGAATGACTTGGGCGTTACTTCGGCGTATTTTACAAGGAGATAGAAGTTGGCGGAGATGCTTGCCTGGCTTGGCGTATCTTTGCTATCCAAGCCGAAGGCGGCGGATCGGGTATCGGCCTGCCAGTTTGGTGTTGTGCCCCACTTTGATTTTAGACCGGCTGCGCGGGGGAGCTCGTCGTCGTAGTCGTTGGAGTAAACGAGCATAGCCTTGCCGATGCCGGAGAGGTTTGTGCCGCAGTACAGGCGGTAGGCTGTGCCCCCCCTCCTGGCGACGCCGACGTGGGCTGCGGTGAAGAAGAATGCGACGAGTGGGATTGCGATTCCGAGCGCGGCGAAGGCTCTGCCGGTGAGTCTGCCGTAGTTTATCTCGATGCAGACGAGGGCGGCGATGCCGAGTACGACGGCCGATACCGCTGCGACGTAGCAGACGACGGCGAGTATGAGCGGAAGCGGGGGAACGAACTGCTGCATTTCACGGCTGCCGAAGATGAAGAAGCAGGGCAGTCCGAGGACGCCGAGTATGGATGAGGCGACGGCGAGCCTGCTGGTCTTAATGTCGATGTCTGTCCTTGAGTCGGGGTCGTGCGAGAGGGCGCTACGGCAGTAGATGCACGCTTGGGCGTAATCGTGATTTTGTCGGCCGCATTTTGGGCAGTTCATTCTTTGTTCTCCTGTTTGGCTTGGCCGTCCCCTTTGGGGAGGCCGGCGCACCGGCCATACGCGCATCAGGGCAGTTGGATGTGTCTCGGTGCGTATATTATAGCGGGGTACGGGTGGGTGGTAAATGGTAAATGGGGAGTGGTCAGGCGCCTTTTGCTTTTTGGGCCAACTCGCGGCAGCGTTTGCGGAGGGATTCGAGGGTTTTGCGGCGCGTCGGGTCTTTTGCGAGGTTGTTGATTTCATCCGGGTCGGTTTTGAGGTCGTAGATCTCTTCGTAGTCGTAATCGGTGTAGCGGGCGTATTTATACCGCCGGGTGCGCAGGGCGACGCTCTTGGCGATTGTCTTGTGCTCGAAGGGGTGCTCGTAGAAGAACTCGGTGCGCCATTTTGGTCTTTTGCCTCTGAGCAGGGGCAGGAGACTTTGGCCCTGCATTTGGGCGGGGGGTTTTAGGCCGGCGAATTGCAGAATCGTTGGGGCGATATCAACGTTGAGGGCCATCCGGTCGAGGGTGAGGCCGCGGCGGCTCCTGGGCGCTGCGGGGTCATAGACGATGAGGGGGACGCGGATTGAAAGCTCGTGGGGGAACCATTTCCCGGCCAGGCCGTACTCGCCGAGGTAGAAGCCGTTGTCGCCGGTGAAGATTATGACGGTGTTGTCGTCGAAGCCGAGGCGTTTTAGCTCGGCGCGGATTTTGCCGATGACGATATCGACGCCTGTGATTAGGCGGTAGTAGCCCTTGACGGATTCCTGGAATTTTTCGGCGGTGGGGAATCGGAGTTCCCAGCGTCGGCGGGCCTCGGAGTCCCGCAGGAATTCCGGGAGTGCGTCGAAGTATTTCGGGTCGGCGGTCTTGGGGGTGGGGATGAGGGCGTCTTTGTAGAGGCCGGCGTCGGCGCGGTCGTAAACGAACTGGCGCGGGTCGCCATCCTGGACGTGCGGGGCCTTGAAGCTGACCGAGAGGCAGAAGGGCCGGTCTTTGGAGGAGGCTTGCAGGAACTCGACGGCCTGCTCGCCCATAATCCGGGTGAGGTGCTTGTAGTTGCCGTTTTCGTCGGTGTGTTCGTATTTTCCCTGGCCGGGGAAACCTTTCCAGTAGTCGTATCTGTCGATAGGGAGGTCTTTTTGCGGTCCGACGCCGTATTTTCCGATGAAGCCGATGCGGTAGCCGGAGGCGCGGAGGAGCATCGGGTAGGTTTCTGCGAGGACCTGGGGGGTGAAGTGGGTGTTGAAGTCGATGATGCCGTGTCGGGCGGTCCACTGGCCGGTGAAGATGCTTGCCCGGCTGCAGGCGCATATCGAGGTGGTGACAAAGGCGTTGGTGAAGCGGACGCCGTTTGCGGCGAGGTCGTCGATGTTGGGGGTTTGGATAATGGTATTGCCGGCGCAGCCTAATGCGTCGGCGCGATGGTCGTCGGTGAGGAGGAAGATCATGTTGGGGCGCTTTGCGGCTTTGGCGGTTTTGGCAAGGGCGGCGCTGCATGCGGCGAGCGATATGGTTGAGGCGGCGGCGGAGCCTGCTGCGAGGTTCAGGAATTGGCGTCGATTGAGATTTTTCATTTTTCGTTGTCTTTCGCGGCCCGGTTGTTTTGTGAGTCAGTCAGTTCGGCTGTCCTTGAGTGCTCGCGCTGACATTGATCGTTACATAGCGACGTCCCACCCCCTCACCTATTTTGAGATGTCGGGCGGAATCCGCAGGTTGCGACTTGCAACAGCGAAAGAACTGGTTGGCGGACTCAGCCCTCATCGTCCGGCGATGAAACCTCTTCAGACACGCCCAGCTCGACAAGCGCATTGAATGCAGCCTTCTGCTCCGCCTCCTTCTTGTTCGAGCCCCATGCGCTTGGAAAATGATGCTCCCCCAGAACGACCTCAAGCTCGAAACACTTGTCGTGATCGGGGCCCTTCTCGTCAAGAAGGACATAGACGGGCGTAGTTCCGAACCGCTCCTGCGCATACTGCTGCAGGACCGACTTGAAATTGCCCTGCGAGTGTTGTGCGTCGGCTTCCTCAATCAGAGGACCAAAAGTCCGCAGCACAAAATCCTTCGCGGCTTCATACCCGCCGTCGAGATAAATCGACGCGATAATCGCCTCGAACACGCCCGCCGCAAGGGAGCCTCTCAGCGCCCGGCTGGAGACCATGCCTTTGCCGACTTTGAGATGCCCGTTCAGCCCA
>Ga0299915_10004327_pt1 | contig 10361 bp, 7 predicted proteins | sample RVTome_13_FD_200263 | JGI IMG/M metagenome (GOLD analysis project Ga0299915, IMG submission 200263) | Soil microbial communities from uranium-contaminated site in the Upper Colorado River Basin, Wyoming, United States - RVT92D227 (version 2) ... | reverse complement strand
ACCATCAGACTATCGGGGAAAATAATAAATCCGGATAAGTGGTCGGCCGAATTTCCGAATTTGTATTCACTGGTTTTTGAGCTGGTCAATGCTGTGGGAAAAACCGAGGAAATCATCTCGGGGCGCATTGGTTTCAAAGAAACAGAGATCCGGAACCAGGTTTTCTACCTGAATGGCATGCCGGTGAAGCTCAACGGGATCAACAGCCATATGCAGCATCCCGACCTGGGACATACCATGAATGAAGAAACGATCCGGAAGGACTTTAATCTGTTAAAACAGTTCAATATCAATTGTGTACGAACTTCTCATTATCCGCCGGTGAACGAATACCTCTATCTGGCTGATGAATATGGTATCTACATCGTGGATGAAACCGGCGATGAATCGCATGCCACCGAATATGTATCGGAACTGAAGGAATGGGAAGGCATGTATCGCGAAAGGGTTCAGAAAATGGTACTACGCGACAGGAATCATCCATGTGTTCTGTTCTGGAGTGCAGGCAACGAAAGCGGAGAAGGAAATAACATCTGTGCCGTGATTGAGGAAGGTAAGAAACTCGACCCCACCCGTTACTGGATGTATGGTGGGAATGCCTTTGCCCATCCTTGTGAGGATATTATCGGTCCCCGCTATTACACGCCTTTCGAAATGGTAACCCTGGTGGGCATGGTACCCGACAGCATTGATCCCCGGCCTTCGTTCATGGATGAATACCTTTCGGTTGCCGGTAACGGAGGCGGCGGGCTGGATGACTACTGGGAAATGATACGATCGTATCCGCGCAGTATGGGCGGTGCCATCTGGGATTTTGTAAGCACCGGCATCCGTGAAAAAGTAAAAGCATTGAAAGATAGTTCTCCCCACCAGGTACCGGTACATGTGATGGGAAGAGCAAGGCTTGTGGAGGGGAAATCAGGCAAGGCGATCAACCTGAACAGCCACGACCAGTGGGTCGAGGTTTACCGCGACAATGCCGTGGAGATCAACGGAAACGAGCTCACATTATCGCTTTGGGTAAATCCGCGTGCCCTGAACAGCTCGGCAGGAACCCTGATCACCAAAGGGAGTTACCAGTTCGGCCTGCAACAGATTAATACTGATTCTCTGGAGTTTTATGTAACCACCGGCAAACGGAACATGGTTCGGTCTGCCCTGCCAGCAAACTGGTTAAACAACTGGCACCATGTGGTGGCAGTTTATGATGGCAGCCAGATGCGGATCAGCATCGACGGCCATGAGGGCAAAACGGCTAAGGCAGCGGGAAACATCAGGAATCTTCCTTTCCCGCTGAACATAGGCCGCAATGCAGAAATTCACGGACAGGAGACCTCGGATTACCTGTGCGATGCAACAATCGACCAGGTGGGAATCTTTCCCCGTGCCCTGAAACCGGAACAACTCAATAATCCTGCGGATGATCTGAAAAAGCAGGCAGCCCTCTGGCTCGATTTTGAGGAAATGACGGAACAGGGGGAATTCTTCAGCATCGGTATAGGTGCCAGGACCTATGGGGCTATCTGGCCCGACCGCCATCCACAACCCGAGATGTGGCAGATTAAAAAATCGGGACAGCCGGTCACAGTCCTGCTGGCAAATGCCGAAGAAGGCATCGTTGAGATCAGAAACCACTTTTTGTTCGCCAACCTGAACAACCTGCAGACAATCTGGGAACTGTCAGCTGACGGTGAAATCATTGACAAGGGGGTTATTCCACTCGACTTGAAACCGCTGGAGAAAACATGGATGAAGCTGCCTTTCCGGAAACCGGACATAAAACCAGGCGTGGATTACCGTTTAGTGATCAGTTTCCGGCAAAAGGAAAGTAAACCCTGGGCCCCGGCAGGGTATGAAGTAGCCTGGGAACAGTTTGAAATGCCCTGGTCAGTGCAGAAGTCCCTTGACGTAAAACCTGCCGCTCCGGCCATTGTTACAGAAGAAACATCCAATAGCCTGGTGATAAAGGGCAGTGATTTTGACTACATTTTTGATAAAAGCTCAGGTAAACTGGTCTCCATGCATTACCTGGGAAAAGAGCTGATCAGGAGGGGACCCAGACTGAATGTTTGGCGGGCGCCCCTGGCCAATGAAACCGACGAGTGGGGCAGCCGTTCTTCAGGAGTCATCCATTGGGGTGAGGGTTATGGACGGATGGCGGCAACCGACTGGTATACCACCGGCCTGGATAACCTGAGCCAGACCCTGGAGGGTTTTACCTTCAGGGCAACAGATCATGAGGTTGTGGTAGAGGTAAAGGACATCATGACTATGGTCCGGTCATCGGATGGTTTTCAAAACCGGTACACCTATTCCATCGATGCAACGGGTGAACTAGCGATACAACACACGGTGATTCCCAGCGGGGATATGCCTGCATGGATCCCCCGTGTGGGAACGGAATGGATACTTGATAAAAACCTGGATCAGGTGCAATGGTATGGCAGGGGACCACAGGAGAACTATCCCGACAGGAAATCGGGATATAAAATCGGAAAGTACAGGTCATCGGTCGACGATATGAAAGAGCCCTACCTGATCCCGCAGGATTACGGATTGCGTACGGATAACCGATGGGTTAAAATGACAGATGCCTTGGGAAATGGCCTGGAATTTTCCGCGGAAGTTCCTTTTAACTTCAGCGCCTGGCCCTATTCAAATGAAAATCTGACAAAAGCATTATACACTTACCAGCTTCAGCCGTTTGATGGCATTACTTTTAATTTCGACTATGCCACCAGCGGGGTGGGTTGCACAGCGAGGTCAGTGTTTAATCAATACCGGGTTTTCCCCCAGCGATATGATTTTACCATGAAGGTGAAACCTGTACAGGATAAATCTTTGTTATTAAATCATTGAAAACTATATCATATGAACAAAAACTGGTACATCCTGATTTTAATGGCTTGCTTAGCCATAGCCTGCAAACACGAAGAAACCTCCATTAAACCCGGGCAGGTATGGAACGATACGGATGGAAATCCCATCAACGCCCATAGTGCCGGAATACTTTATGACAGCGGCAAATACTATTGGTTTGGTGAGATCAAGATCGGCAAGACCTGGCTGGTGGAACGCACCGGCTGGGATCCGAATCCGGCTGCGTACGGGGTATCGGATTCCATCATGGGGAATTACAGGATCATTGAAAATCCCTGCCGCGGCAAAGACGCAGATAAGACCTTTTATGCACAGAGCACCTTTATTTTACCTGTTCAGGGGAGGAATAATGTATACATCGCTCTGTTTGACCGGTGGAACAAACTGAACCTCGAAGATTCGCGGTATGTGTGGCTGCCCATGCATTTTGAGAACGATAAAATGATTATTGAATGGAAAGATGATTGGAAATTGGAATAAACATACTCTACAGGGACAGACTGAAGATGAGTCGTGAATTTATTCAAAAAACAGTGGACTAATAAATCAATAAATTAATTACTCTTGCTTAATTTAGCATACATGATGTGAATACCCGGTTCACGGTTTACATATGAAAAACATTTACCTGCAGGTATCCGAAAGACAAGCAGCGGATTTTCCCATGGCGTTGGCAACCATTACAGGGACAATTGGCTCAACACCACAGAAACCAGGATGTTCTGCCTTATTTGATCAGGCAGGCCTGCTTTCGGGTACTGTGGGCGGGGGTATTCTGGAAGCGAAAGTACAGGAGATTGCAAAAACCGCAATGATATCCCGGGAATCGGGACTTCACCATTTCATGCTCAACAACGACATCAGCCAGCAGGAAGAGGCCATTTGCGGAGGACAGGTAGAAGTCCTGCTGGATGCGACGATTTGCGAACATATCCATGTTTTTGATGAGATCGAGCAATCATTGCTGAAAAGGATCCCGGGTATACTGGTCACCCGGGTTACTAACCTGGCCGGAACACAGGTCAGCATTCACCGTGCATGGGTGACCAGGGATGAAAAGCATGCCATTTCACCCGATCATTTACCTTATCTTGAACCAGTTATTCATAGTATTTTCTCAGATGGCCTTTCAGTAGATTACCGTGAGATTATAATTCCTGCCGGAGCGCAGGAAATACGGTATTTCCTGGAGCCTGTCCTCCCGTTGCCCAGGCTGGTGATTGCCGGTGCCGGGCATATCGGGAAAGCCCTGGCCCATTTGGGAAATCTGCTTGATTTCGAGGTAGTGGTAATAGATGAGCGGGCGGATTATGCCAACACTGATAATATACCGGATGCCGATCACCATGTGGTGAATGATATTGGCCGGACCATGCAGTCTCTTGATATCACGCCCGACACTTACATTGCGATTGTAACAAGAGGACACAAGAACGATGCGGATGCCCTAAAAGCCTGTATTGGCTCAGGGGCAGCCTATGTCGGTATGATCGGCAGTGCAAGGAAGATTGCCCTGATGCGGAAAAGTTTCATCGGGGAAGGAATTGCAACACAAGCTCAGTGGGAATCAATTTATGCGCCCATCGGACTGGATATCCATTCGAAAACAGTACAGGAAATAGCAGTGAGCATTGCTTCCCAGTTAATCCAGGTGAGAAATCAAAAAGTATCCGCTCATGCCTGAGACCTGTGCGATCATACTGGCGGCCGGTAAATCCGAAAGGATGGGAACAAACAAGCTCCTCCTGCCCTTTCATGGCAAGCCCATGATCAATACGGTGATTGACAATGTCATACAATCGGGAGTTAATCATATTATGGTTGTTCTTGGTGCCTTCCGGGAAGACATGATTACAGCTATCGAAAAGTTGCCTGTAATACAATGCTATAACGCTGACTTTGAGATAGGTATGTTCACCTCCGTGCAATGTGGTTTCCGGAACATGCCTTCAACCACAGACGCGGCAATTGTATTTTTGGGTGACCAGCCTATGATCCCGGGTGAAGTAACCCGACGCATCATCCAGGCTTACACACAGTCAAAAAAGGGTATCCTGATCCCCGTATATAACGGAAGACGTGGACATCCTTTACTGATCGATAAGAAGTATGCAAGTACTATTGCTGCACTTGGGCCTGATGAAGGATTGCGAAACCTATTTGTTAAATATACAGATGACATTCAGGAGGTTGAGGTACCTGCACCAGGCATACTAAGAGATATTGACACTGATCTGGAATATAAAAACGAAATCAATTAAACTAACCGGATATGGAACAAATGATTCATTTTGAACTGAATGGAAAAAAGGTGGAAAAACTCCTTGATCCGAACCTGATCCTTTTGTGGGTTCTGCGCGACCAATTCGGTCTTACGGGAACCAAGTTTGGCTGTGGGGAAGGCGTTTGCGGTTCCTGCACCGTGATAATCGATAACGAGCCGGTAAGATCGTGTTTGTTACCGGTGTCCGATGTGGAAGGGAAAAAAGTAATGACCATTGAGGGTTTGTCGCAAAATGACAAGCTGCACCCGATTCAGCAGGCATTTATACAGCATGATGCCCTGCAATGCGGTTTCTGCACACCAGGCATGATCATGAATGCCTATGGCCTTTTGTTGAAGAATCCATCTCCCGACAGAAAGGAAATCCTGCAGGGAATGGAGAATAACCTGTGTAGATGTGGCGCCCACTGGCAGATCATTGATGCAATCGAGTCAGCATCCAAAGTAATGAAAGGATAAGAGTCATGAAAAAGGAAAATACAAATAAGACAGCAAATTTAGTATCTCCCGTACGTCCGGAAATAAAAAGGAGAAGTTTCTTTAAGCTGATGGGGGGAGGCATATTCATTTTTTTTAATACCTGGGATCCCCTGGAACTGATGGCATCTCCTGCGAAGAAAGGGAAAGATGATGCCCCCGATTTCAATGCATTCATCAGGATCGATGAAAATGGAATCGTAAATGGTTTTACCGGCAAGATCGAGATGGGACAGGGTCCTGTCACTTCACTAGTTCAGGAACTTGCTGATGAACTGGATGTAACCTTCGATCAGGTTAACCTTTTGATGGGTGATACAGATCTGTGCCCTTGGGATGATGGCACCTGGGGATCTTTATCCACACGCTTTTTCGGAGAGGCCTTCCGTGCCGCTGCTGCTGAAGCCAGAGCCGTACTTATGCAGTTGGGTTCGGAGAAGTTACAGGTCCCAATTTCACAGCTTGAAGTAAAAGAAGGTGTGATCATTGACAAGAATAACCAAAACAACAGGGTGACCTATGGACAACTCGCAAGGGGGAAGAAAATTGAAAGATACATGGATAAAAAACCCCCGGTGAAAAGTCCGGCAGAATTCAAGATCATAGGGAAACCCCATTTCAGGCATGATGCCCGGCTTAAAGTCACCGGACAGGCAAAGTACACGGGTGATTTCCATCCGGAGGGCATGTTGTACGCCCGCATCCTGCGGCCTCCTTCGCACGCATCGAAACTGGTATCGGTCAATACTGCAGAAGCTGAAAAAATTCCCGGTATCAGGGTGGTCCGTGACGGCGATCTGGCTGCGGTACTGCATGAACTCCGCGATAAAGTAGATGAGGCAATCGTAAAAGTAAAGGCTGAATACAGCGGTGATGATATGAAAGTAGATGACAAAACCATTCACGACTACATGCTGAACGCCGGTGCCAAAGGTGATATTGTTGATGAGGCCGGTGACCTAGCCACGGGTAAATCAATCTCAAAAACCATGTTCACCAGCCAGTACAGGGGCCCCTATGTGGCACATGCCCCCATTGAGACACATTCGGCGCTTGCCTATATGGAGGGTGACCGTGTGATCGTCAGGGGATCAACGCAAACGCCATATCCTGCAAAGGAAGATATTGCCAGTGCATTAAAAATACCCAAGGAAAAAGTACGGGTGATTGTACCCTTTGTAGGAGGTGGTTTTGGTGGTAAAAGCGCATACCAGCAAATGATAGAAGCAGCACGACTGACCAGACTGGCCGGTAAACCGGTAATGTTGATCTGGACTCGGAAGGAAGAATTCTTTTATGACGTCTTCCGGCCTGCCTATGTGATAAAACTAAATTCAGGATTGGATTCCAACGGGAAGATCACCATGTGGGATTTCAATGTGTATTTTGCCGGATCAAGGGGTTCTGATACTTTCTATGATGTTCCCCACAGGCGCACTATGGCATATGACGAAGGTAATTCTGCCCCCAAGGTCCATCCATTTTTCACAGGACCATGGCGTGCACCTGCCAACGGCAACAATACCCTTGCCAGGGAGTCGCAGGTGGATATCATGGCCTCCGCTGCAGGTATAGATCCCTTGGAATTCCGCCTGAAGAACCTGAAGGATGAAAAACTGATCGCCGTGCTGAAAGCAGCAGCCGACAAATTCGGATACATACCGGCCAAAGGGCCAAGCGGAAGAGGCATTGGCATTGCCTGTGGCTCAGATGCAGGAACTTATGTGGCTGCTTTTGCCGAGGTGAAAGTGGATAAAAACACCGGCCATGTTCAGGTGATTCGTGTTGCCTGTGCTCAGGACATGGGAATGTGTGTCAATCCCCAGGGAACGAAAATACAGATGGATGGATGTATCATCATGGGATTGGGGTATACGCTCACCGAAGAAGTGCTGTTCACCGGCGGAAAGGTGACCACGCAAAGCTTTTCAACTTATGAAATACCTCGTTTCTCATGGGTTCCGAAAATAGAGACGGTAATACTCGACAGGCAGAACGAACCGCCACAGGGCGGAGGTGAGCCTGCAATCGTCCTCATGCCCGGACTTATCGCCAATGCCATATTTGATGCTACCGGGGCCAGGATGTATGACCTGCCCATGACACGTGAACGTTTGCTGGCGGCTTTGAAGAAGGTATAAAAAGAGAAATTTGCATATGAAAGCAAATATAATTGGTTTATCCCTGGTGATACTTGTGGTTTCAGGCTGCAAACCGAAGCCGGATGTTTCAGCACCCCTGAATGATAGGCTTTGGGGACAGGAAGGAGGCCTGGCAGTTTACCTGTATACCCTTTCAAACAAAAACGGCATGGAAGTGAAGATCACCAATTATGGTGGAATCATAACATCCGTGAAAGTGCCCGATAAAAAAGGGGTGAAAGATAATGTAGTACTGGGCTTTGACAGTTTATCATCCTACCAATCGGGACATCCCTATTTCGGCAGCCTGGTGGGGCGATACGGGAACCGCATTGCCAAAGGTAAATTTGTTCTTGACGATATAGCTTACTCACTGGCTGTCAACAACGGAGTAAACCATCTTCACGGCGGAATAAAAGGGTTTGACAAACAGGTATTCAGGGTGGATACTGCCTGGTCAGCCATGGATTCTGCAGTGCTCGAGCTGTCCTATCTCAGTCCCGATATGGAGGAAGGTTATCCGGGTAACCTGCAGGTACGGGTAAGTTATGTAATAACCGGCAGCAACGAGATTAAAATCTGGTATGAAGCTGAAACGGATAAGGCCACAGTGTTAAACCTTACCAACCACAGCTATTTTAATCTCACCGGTTGCAGGGAAAACATCCTGAATCACGAGTTGGTGCTGATGGCGGATTCCATTACCCCCACCGATACAACCTTAATACCTACGGGAGTATTGGCTCCGGTTGCCGGTACACCCTTTGATTTCACAAGTGCCCATAAGATCGGAGAGAGAATCGGCGAGGTTCCGGGGGGCTATGACATCAATTACAAGCTGAGGAACATAACCGGAGAACTGGTGAAGGTCGCAGAAGTGTATGAGCCGATATCGGGAAGACTGCTGGAGGTTTTCACCACCCAGCCAGGTGTTCAGTTTTATACCGGGAACTTCCTTGATGGTTCACTCAAGGGCTATCAAGGTATAAACTATCAAAAGCATCACGGCTTCTGCCTGGAGACTCAGCATTTTCCCGATTCACCAAACAAGCCAGGATTCCCGAGTGTTGTGCTCAGGCCGGGAGAACAATACAAACACCTGACGGTATACAAATTCTCAGTAAGGTAAAATAATAACTGTTTTATTTTGCCATTGCTTGCTTCCGCAATTCGGCAGGCATCTTTTCAATCGCATACCGCAACGATGTTCTGGGCATGATGGCCTTTTTGTACATCACATATTCAAAGACCGCCTGCTGGTTGGCCTGACTTGCCGCTTTCAGCATCCAGCCATATCCTTTCTGTACCATGTCGTCTTTGTCCAGCAACAGGATATCCGCGATTTCCAGAATATCCTGAAGGAACTTTCCGTGCCTGGCGGGAATGATCAGCGATACTGCAGAGGCCCGGCGCATCCAGCGGTTTTGTGATCTGGCCCATCTTTTCAGCTCTGATATATACTCGGGAAACATTTCCACGAAACTTCCAACAGTATGATTGCAAAAGGTGTCACAGGTGGCCCAGTTACTGACATACTTATCAATCCATTTCTCAAACGTGCTGAAATCAACAGGTTCGAAATGTTTATGCAAATTAAAGGACCAAATGCAGGCGATGCCGGACTCTTCCAGGTAACCGGTCTGCCAGAGTTTCTCACATAAATCAAAGATCTCCGTTTTCGGTCTATCCCTGACGGCCTGGTAGTATTCTTTTCCGATCTTCTCCACCACAGCCGATTTAACACCGTGGCAATGGATCGTCTCCTTGAAAAACCGCTGGCTCAAGCTTCGGGTTTTTTCGTCGCTGCTGTTGATGAGGGCTTTGGAAATTGTGATAACGATATTGTTGTTCATGGAATGGTTAATTTATAAAGGACATTCATGAATCAAATGTATTATTAATTCCAATTTCTGGAATAAATAATAAGGAAGTTCTCCTGTGTCTGCTGCTATGGCTGCAATCGAACATAAACCTTAAGATAAAATGCCAAATAAAAATCGAACCTTACCGGTATTCCGCTGATACCGAATAATCGCTGCCTGGAGAGACAGTAGCAAGCGCATATTCATGTCCCTTTATTTTACGGCTTACAAATTGTATTTCCTTTCCATTTGCGGTAATCATGCTGATTTTGGCATGGCCCTGCCATGCCGGAAGGTAAAAGGTAAGTCCACCGGAGCTTTCCAGCGAAGATTTTAATTCAAAAGTCAACCGGTTGTTTGACCAGTGCAGTTTTGAAATCGAAGCCTCATCTTTCATTTTTACAAAGTCGAGCAGCTGCGAGGCCGTCCATACCGGAATGTTATGGCTGTTGGCATAGGTCAGCATTTTCATGAGGGGAACCTTTGAAAAATAATATTCGTCATTGTGTGATTTAATGCTGATAAACGAATACACCTCAGCGTTCAGACTCCTGTCCACAAGGCCTTTGAAACAGTTATAAAAACCTTCGGGGTCTTGACTTTCGTTGTACTGCTGGTCGTACACCGCATTTACATGCTGGTATACTTTGATTATATTGCCATTGGCACCGGCATATCTCATGACAAGACCGCTGCCCGTAAAGTTGCCCTGGTTGG
>Ga0299915_10004326_pt1 | contig 10362 bp, 6 predicted proteins | sample RVTome_13_FD_200263 | JGI IMG/M metagenome (GOLD analysis project Ga0299915, IMG submission 200263) | Soil microbial communities from uranium-contaminated site in the Upper Colorado River Basin, Wyoming, United States - RVT92D227 (version 2) ... | reverse complement strand
TCCGTTTTCGGCGAGATTGAGGGTGTTGGAGGCCATTTCGGAAACGATCTGTGAGCGTTCGACGGATTGTTGGGCAGTCTGGCGAACCTCTTCGACTGTGCTGGAGGTTTCGGTTACGGAAGCGGCCTGCTCGGTGACGGTAGCAGCCTGCTCAGCAGTGGCGGCGGAAATATTACTGTTGGCCGTCGTGATGTTATTCGTGGCCTCCTGCATCTGGCCGATGAGCCGGCGCAGATTGGCCAGCATCTGTGCGAGTGCATTGCCCACGGCGTCCTTCTCTGAGCGGGGTGTCACTACAGTGGTCAGATCGCCCTTGGCGATTTGATTGATCACCTGAACTATCTTGTTTCGAGTATCCACATTGTGGTTGAGGTTGTTTATGATTTTATTAAACTCACCACTATATGGACCAGTGATCTTGGACGGGAGGGTTCCTACACTGATCTGTTCAAGATACTCCGCTGTGATGCGCAGGGGTCCGGTGACCGCATCGAGGGTGTCATTGATACCCTGGACGATCTTGCGGAACTCACCCTGGTGTTTGGAGGCATCCGCTCGGGTGGCAAAGTCGCCTTCTATGGCGGCCTGAACGAGGATATGAACATCCTCAATCTGGGATTCGATGGTCTTGCTCATTTTTGTGAAAGCTTCTCCGGTTTCCTTCAGCTGGGCAATCATCTGGTTGAAGTCTCGGGCCAAGTTGCCCATCTCATCTTTCGTTTTGAGCAATAGCGGCTGGGTCTTGATATGGGCGGTTTGAGACAGGTCGCCGTTCACCAGGTCTGTAGCCATATGTGTGAGCTGTACAAGATCTGTAACAACGCTGTTGGTTGCATCCTGCAGCATTCGGATAGGGACGTTGATCCTACGGTTGGTGATGATCAGGGAAACCACTACGATGGCCGATAGGATAACCAACAGGCCTATCATCAGCTCTAAGTATAATTGCTTCTGGTTGAGGCTCAATCGTATAGACATCAAACCGAGCGCAATAAGGAAGATAAAAAATGCGCCGTACAATATCCAGAAGAATTTTTTGATCGTCATAATTTTTTCCTTATTAGGACAAGGGGGCAGGTATTAAACCTGCGGCTTTCCGTCACCTGGTCTTGTATTGTTGTACAATGCTGGTCAACTGTCTGGCCAGGTCATTGAGGTTTTGCGCTGCCTGGTCCACTTGTTCCATGCCTTTCTGCGTTTGTGTCGCACCCAGGTTGATATTCTGCATCGCCCGTGTGATCTGATCCATTCCTGCCAGTTGCTGCCGCGCGCTGGCGGTGATCTGCTCTGAGGCCGCCACCGCTTGTTGCGTATGCTCCCGGATGACACGAATCGAATCACCGGTGGATTGGGCTAACTCTACACCGCTTTCCGCGCTCTTTGTGCCCTTCTCCGTGACCATCACGGCCGTATTGGCAGTTTTCTGGATCTCGCTCAGAATGCTGCTGACCTGGGCCGTTGCCTGACGGGACTGCTCGGCGAGGTTTCGCACTTCGCCGGCGACGACGGCAAAGCCTCTGCCTGCCTCTCCGGCGCGTGCGGCTTCCATGGCGGCGTTGAGCGCCAGAAGGTTGGATTGGTCTGCAATGTCGTTGACCGAGGCGATGATCTCACCGATCTGCAGGGTCTGTTCGCTGAGGCTGAGGATGGTTTCAGCGATATGACGCACCTGGTCCTTCAGGCTCAGCATGCCCTCTTCGGTCTTTTTCACGGCTTCCAATCCATTTTCGGCCAGCTTGAGGGTGTTGGAGGCCATCTCGGAAACGATCTGTGCGCGTTCGACGGATTGTTGGGCAGTCTGGCGGACCTCTTCGACTGTGCTGGAGGTTTCGGTTACGGAAGCGGCCTGCTCGGTGACGGTGGCAGCCTGCTCAGCAGTGGCGGCGGAGATATTACTGTTGGCCGTCGTGATGTTATCCGTGGCCTCCTGCATCTGAGCGGTGAGCTGGCGCAGATTGGCCAGCATCTGTGCGAACGCATTGCCCACGGCGTCCTTCTCTGAGCGGGGTGTCACGACAGTGGTCAGATCGCCCTTGGCGACTTGATTGACCGCTTGGGCCATCTCGTTTAGAAGATCGAGCATGTGGTTGAGGTTGTTTTTGATTTCATTGAATTCGCCATTATATGAAGCGGTGATCTTGGGTGGGAGGTCTCCTACGCTGATCCGTTTAATATACTCCGCTGCGATGCGCAGAGGTCCGGTGACCGCATCGAGGGTATCATTGATGCCCTGGACGATGTTGCGGAAATCACCCTGGTGTTTGGAGGCATCCGCTCGTGTGGCAAGGTCGCCTTCTATGGCGGCTTGGACCAGCATATTGACGTCCGCAATCTGGGACTTGACAGTCTCGCCCATTTTTGCGTAAGCATCTGTGGTTTCGCGTAGCTGTACAATCATCTGGTTGAAGTCTCGGGCCAGGTTGCCGAGTTCGTCTTTTGTTTTGATCTCCAGCGGTTGGGTCTGGATCTGAGCGGTCTGAGACAGGTCGCCGTTGGCTAAGCCCATGGCCACCTGCGTGAGCTGTGAAAGATCCATGGCGACATGATGGGTTGCATCCTGCAGACCTTGAATGGGCTTGTTGACCTTGCGGTGGATGGCGATCAGGGAGACCACCACGATCGCCGAGAGCATGGCCAGCAGGCCGATGCTTATGTTTAGATACAATTTGCCCCGTTTCGTGGTCGCCTCTAACATCGATTTTGTCCGGAAATTCTTCATGGCAATAAAATCGTCAAGGGGTGCCATGGTCTTGGCCTTTTCGATCTGATAAATATCGTCATGCACCAACCGGATCGCCATGGCCTGGTCTGGTTTGCCCTCTTTAAGTTTCCCAGCGCTGTCGGCATACTTGCCCTTCATCGAAAGAAAGGCTTTTTCTTCGATTTTCAAGAGAGACTCCGTCTTACTATTTACTTCGTCCATTTCGTTAAGCTCTTCAGTAGTAAAGCCAGCCTTTTTCATGAGATCCATCAAAGAAGCGGATTGGCCATCTGGACGTGCCTTTTTGCCCTCGCGGATTGCCAGCACATTCTGATATTGTAATTCATATCTGAGATCACCGGTTATCACGTAAGACCTTACAAGGCGGGTCAAATCATCCACGCTTTGACGGAGATCGTTAGCGAGCAGATAGGATTGAAAACGGTTTTCTTGGCTGCGCTTCACATCCTCCTGATTGAGGTTCAACATGCTAGACATCAGGCCGAGGGCAATCAGGAGGATGAAAAATGCACCGTATAGCACCCAGAAAAATTTTCTAATCGTCATAAAAAACTCCTTTCATTATGTTATCCAATCTTGTATTGTTGTACAATGCTGCCCAGTTGCCTGGCCAGGTCATTAAGGTTTTGGGCTGTCTTATCCACTTGTTCCATGCCTTTCTGCGTTTGCGTCGCACCCAGGTTGATATTCTGCATCGCCCGTGTGATCTGATCCATTCCGGCCAGTTGCTGCCGCGCGCTGGCGGTGATCTGCTCGGCGGCCGCCACCGCTTGTTGCGTATGCTCCCGGATGACACGGATCGAATCACCGGTGGATTGGGCCAACTCCACGCCGCTTTCCGCGCTCTTTGTGCCCTTCTCCGTGACCATCACGGCCGTATTGGCGGCTTTCTGGATCTCGCTCAGAATGCTGCTGACCTGGGCCGTTGCCTGACGGGACTGCTCGGCGAGGTTTCGCACTTCGCCGGCGACGACGGCAAAGCCTCTGCCTGCCTCTCCGGCGCGTGCGGCTTCCATGGCGGCGTTGAGCGCCAGAAGGTTGGATTGGTCTGCAATGTCGTTGACCGAGGCGATGATCTCACCGATCTGCAGGGTCTGTTCGCTGAGGCTGAGGATGGTTTCAGCGATATGACGCACCTGGTCCTTCAGGCTCAGCATGCCCTCTTCGGTCTTTTTGACGGCGTCCAATCCGTTTTCGGCGAGTTTGAGGGTGTTGGAGGCCATTTCGGAAACGATCTGTGAGCGTTCGACGGATTGTTGGGCAGTCTGGCGGACTTCTTCGACTGTGCTGGAGGTCTCGGCTACGGAAGAGGCCTGCTCGTTGACTGTGGCAGCCTGCTCAGCAGTAGCGGCGGAGATATGACTATTGGCCTTGCTGATGTTGTCCGTGGCCTCCTGCATCTGAACGGTGAGCTGGCGCAGATTGGCCAGCATCTGTGCGAGAGCATTGGCCATTTCGTCCTTCTCTGAGCGGGGTTTCACTATGGTGGACACATCTCCCTTTGCGATTTTATAGATGACTTGGACTATCCTGTTTCGAATATCCACATAGCGGTTGAGATTTTTTATGATTTCATTGAATTCACCTTTGTAAGATGATGTAATCTTGGGCATGATGGTGCCATTGCCGAAGCTTTCAATATACTCTGCTACGATGTGCAGTGGCCCGGTGACCGCATCGAGGGTGTCATTGACGCCCTGGACGATGTTGCGGAACTCACCCTGGTGTTTGGAGGCATCCGCTCGGGGAGAGAGGTTACCTTCCACGGCGGCCTGAACAAGGATATGAACATCCTCAATCTGGGATTCGATGGTCTTGCTCATTTTTGTGAAAGCTTCTCCGGTTTCCTTCAGATGGGCAATCATCTGGTTGAAGTCTCGGGCCAGATTGCCGATTTCGTCTTTTGTTTTGATCTCCAGCGGTTGGGTCTGGATCTCAGCAGTCTGAGACAGGGAGCCTCTCACCAGGTCTGTAGCCACCTGCGTGAGCTGTACGAGATCTGTAACGACACTCTTGCTTGCATCCTGCAGCATTCGGATGGGGACGTTGATCCTGCGGTTGATGGTGATCAGGGAAACCAAAACAAGGATCGCCGAGAGGAGGACCAGCAAGCCTATTCCCACGTTTTTATTGAGGGTCAATAGGGTAAACATGGTACCCAGGGCAATGACAAGGATGAAAAATGTGCCGTACAATACCCAAAAAAACTTTTTGATCGCCATAGGAGACTCCCTTTTACAAATATCAGCTGTCTGGCATTGGAGTAGGTTATGATGGCTGATCATCCAGGCCAGCCTCATAGATCCCCACGCGATTGCGACCGTTGGTTTTGGCCCGGCGCAGAGCTTTGTCAGCACATGTAACCAGGCGCTCAGCTGTTTCAATGCCCTGCGTGGGGATGGCCGCTACTCCTAAGCTTATTGTGATGTGCAGTTTACCAAAAGAAGAATTTTCCCAAAGACGCTCTTCGACCAGTGTGCGCAGACGCTCGGCCAGAACCGCTGCTCCGTTCATATCGACCATGGGCAACAGTATGACGAATTCCTCTTCCCCGTAGCGCGCGATCATGTCGACTTCCCGCACGTTTTGTTTCACCAAGCTTGCAACGCCTTGGAGTATCCAGTCCCCTGCGGATTGGCCGTAACGCGTATTGAAGTCGCGAAAAAGGTCAATGTCCATCATGACGCAGCCCAGGGGATTGATGTAACGCCGGGCAAGCGCAAATTGTCTGTGCAGATCCTCGGCGAAATAGTGTTGGTTGTAGAGGCCGGTCAGACGGTCGGTCAGCGTAAGCTGTCTTAATGTTTGATAGGACTGTTCCCCATTTTCCATACGTTTGTATATGTCCTCGATCACCTGCCGGATGCGTAAGAGGGATGCCACGCGGGCGAGTAATTCTCTGTCCTCAGACGACTTGCTCAGGTATTCGTCCGCGCCAGCCGTCAACCCATCCACTTTATCTTCCATGTCCGTACGCTTCTCGGTAAGCATCAGGATGGGGATGTAAAGCCGAGACCGTTCCCGGATCCGATGGCAAACGTTGAACCCATCCATGTCCGGAAGCACTACATCAAGGAGCACCACGTCAGGTTGTGCCGTCTCAGCGATTTCAATACCCTTCTGGCCGGTTTCGGCAAATGTAACCTGATAACCTGCATCCTCCAACAGTAAGCGCATATATTGTGCCTGTGTAGGGCTGTCTTCGATCAGCAAGACGTGTTTTTTACTCTCGTCTTCCGTCACCGAATGCCTCCTTCTATTAAGGAATTCCTTCCGTCAGGGTTCTCAGCCGGGGGGCGATCTGGTTGATACCGAGAACCTCCTTGACGGCGTTCAGTTCGATGGCGGCTTTGGGCATGCTGAAGATCACGCTACTGGCCTCATCTTGGGCGATTGTATAAGCGCCGGCTTCATGCATCGTTTTAAGGCCTTGTGCGCCGTCCTTTCCCATTCCAGTCAGCAAGATGCCGATTGCCTTCGCCCCGAAATTTTGGGCTACAGATTCAAAAAGAACAGTAGCCGACGGACGATGGCCGTCGACTGGGTCAGAACTATCGAACCATAGGTTGCTGCTGCCTTTGAAAGTTAGATGAGTTTTGTCTGGAGCTAAGTAAACGGTGCCGGGTTTAATCGCCTCGCCAAGCTCACCTACCTTGCATCGGAAGGGGGTCACGTTGCTCAACCAGCTTGCTAAGCCGAACATAAAGCCCTCGCTGATGTGCTGCACGAGGACAAAAGGCAGGGGAAAGCTCGATGGCAGATCGCTCAAGATCGTCTGCAAAGCCGGAGGGCCGCCCGTGGATACGCCGATAGCAACTAACTGGGCTGCCACTGGAAGCTTTAACGGTAAAATGTCTTTTGCTGGAGCAGCCGGTTGGACACCGCCTTTGTCGAACATTTCTGGGGGTGATTCCTTACGCAACGACCGTCTTACCACTTTGACCCCCGCCATGATTTTGATCTGTTGGACGAGATTTTTTGCCTCAGCATCGTCAGGAGAGAACCCTCTTAGTTTTGGCAGAACTGTTAGTGCACCAAGTGCCAAGGCCTTGAAGCTCACGTCCATCAGATATTGGGATTCAATACCCGTGATGACCACAATCGGACAGGGTGCTTCGCTCATGATCAGACGGATGGCCTCATAGCCCCCCATACCCGGCATGTTGATGTCCATGGTGATGATATCCGGTCGGGTTTTCCGGCAGAAGGCCAAGGCCTCTTCGCCGCTTCCCACTGCCCCCACCACGGTCAGTTCCGGGTCACTCTCCAGGATGAACCGAAGCGCCATTCTAATAGTAACCATGTCATCGACGATGAGTACACGAATCACGGTATTCTCCTTTCCTCTTGGTGGTGCATCTTAAAAGTATGTGGAAGAATGGAATGATGGAACATTGGAATATCGGGTTGAGAAAAAATATTTCGACTTTTTAGCAGTATTCCATTATTCCAACACTCCATTATTTCAGAATGATCTTTACTAAATTTTGAACCTTGGGCTTTGACATTTGACATTGCTTTATCTCATTTTATTTGATCAATCGCTCAATGGTTTCAAGCAATTCCCGTTGATCAAAAGTACTCTTAATGATGTAGGCATCTGCGCCTGATTCCATGCCGTGTAATCTGTCCTGGGGGGACTCCAAGGATGTAACCAGGACAACTGGCACTTGGGCATACGAACTGTCGCCTTTGATGGATTGCGTGAGGGCGAACCCGTCCATTCTAGGCATATTGACATCCGAAACCACCAGATCCGGCAATCCTTTCTCATTTTGGCAAATCAATTTCCACGCTTCCTGGCCGTCTGCCGCTGTAAGAACCTCATAGCCCGCATTCTCCAGGATATGTTTTTCAAGTGTCCGGGTAGTGATCGAGTCATCAGCTAATAGCACACGCCATCGTCGGGCTTCTTTGGTGACAATGGGCAGCCCTAAGGAGGCGAATGACTTACCATGGAGGGACTTCATCAGGTCAGAGACATTCAGGATGGTCACTAACTGTCCATCACCCAGAATGGCGGCTCCTGCGACGTTTCGTACCCTGCGTAACTGGCCTCCTAATGACTTGACGACGACTTGTTGTGTAGACAGGAAACCACTTGCACGCAGGGCGATGCGCTTTTCAGCGACAGACAGGATGACCACCGGAATTTTGGTGTCAGGCAGCAAGGGTTGTTCCACTTCGGGCAGTTTGAGAACGTTTGCCAGACTGACCAGGGGCAGGGGACGACCCTCGGCATAGATGGCGGAATGTCCCTCAATGCTGCCCACTTTTAGCACGTTTACGTGCAGAATCCGTTCGACATTTATCATCGGCAGTGCAACCGTTTCCCCTGCCACGCGCACTAACAACACCTGGCTGGTTGTCAGCGTGATCGGCAGCATCAAAACGAAGGAGGTGCCCACACCAAGCCTGGTTTCCACCTGGATAAATCCATGTATCTGTTCAAGATTCCTCCGGACTACATCCATTCCGACACCGCGTCCGGAAAGATCGGTAGTCTTTCCGGCCGTCGACAGTCCTGAATGGAAGATCAGTTCGACAACATCACGGTCACTAAAGTCAGCCATCTTTTCAGGAGAAACCAGACCCTGTTCGATAGCCGCTCGACGCACTGCATCCAGGTTGATGCCCCGGCCGTCGTCGGAGATCGTCAACACCAAGTTATTGCCACGCTGCTCCGCACAGAGTCGAATGGTGCCGTGGCGGGGTTTCCCTGCCGCCAGGCGCTCCTCAGGCGGTTCGATGCCATGGCCTACAGCGTTACGTAGCAGGTGGGTAAGAGGATCCTTCATCAGTTCAAGCGCCTGACGGTCCACCTCCGCATCTTGTCCTTGTACCTCCAGGACGATGTCCTTCTTTTGGTTGTGGGCGAGGTCGCGCACCATGCGCGGGAAGAGGTCAAACAAAGTGGCGATGGGCAGCATCCGGACGCTACGGATTCCATTTTGCAGATCGTCAGTGATGATCTGCAGATGGTTGCAGTCATTATTTAAGTGGTCCAGTAACGTGTTGTGGTCAGCGCTAAGGGTTTTGAGCTCTTCTTCATTGCTTTCCAAAAAATCAAACAGTGGGGCAAAGTCCGTTTTGTCCACATCCAGGTAATTCCGTCGCAGTCGGTTGCAGTGAGGACGGGCCTTCCGCCAATTCTTTTGCCAGCGTATGGTGCGTTCCTGCAAGGCCTTCATCTGGGCCAGGAGCTTTTCCGTTCGCATCTGCATGACCAGTAGCTCGCCAAGGCCGTCCATCAGCGCGTCGAGCTTGGTGGTCCGGACACGGATGGTATCATCTGCCTGTATCGGTTGTGGGCCAATGGGTGGCTGGTCTTTCACCCCGGCAGCAGAAGAACCCCCGGGTTTGGTTGGGGGGATGAATGCGCCAGCGTTTAGCTGGCCTGTCTGAGGGTTAACGGCGGGGGATGTCGTCCCGATGGGGCGTGAAGCAGGGTGCCCCGCCTGCGCGCTGAAGTCCCCTTCGGTGGGCAAGCACGGGTTTTGCTCGCAGGTCTCCACAGAAGTAGGTGGTGTGCTAGCGTGACCCTTTGAATCCAAGGACGTGATAGCCAATGGTTCAGGGGGAAGCGATTTTTCTTTTTCTGAGGCCTCGATCGTTGCCTGAACCGTCCCGGACTCCGTCTGTTCCCCTGCGGCTTCATCAAGACGGGCAAGGACTGCCGACATGATTTCGGTGGGCATCTGCTCACCGCGAAGATGGGCGGCCATAGCGTTGCCAATGGCGTCTACGGCCGTCAAGAGAACGTCAAAAAGGTGTGGTGTGAGGGAAAGGTGCCCTTCACGAATTTTTACCAAAACGTCCTCGATTCGGTGAGCAATGGTTTCAATGTCTTGCAGGTTGACGGTTCGGGCGGCCCCCTTGATGCTGTGGGCGGCCCGGAAAACATTTGTGATCAGGTTGGCGCGCTCATTGGAGGTTGGGTTTCGCTCCAATGAAAGAAGATCTTTGGTCAGCATGCTGAGATGTTCTTTAAGTTCTGTCTGAAACGTGGCCATCAATTCTTTTAGCATTTTATCTGATAATGGCATGGTTCCCTTCTCTCTTTTTCGTGAGAGCGCAAGTCGTAAGTCGTTAGGGGTTACACCTTGCGCCTCGCGACTGACGACTTTCGATAAAAAGTCCAGTCTGAAGTCTAATATCTAATGTCTGCATCACAGAATATTCTTTGCTAAGTTTCTCATGCGGTCTTGTACTGTTGCACGATACTGGTCAGCTGTCTGGCCAGGTCATTAAGGTTTTGCGCTTTCTTATCCACCTGTTGCATGCCTTTCTGCGTTTGCGTTGCACCTTGATTGATATTTTCCATCGCCCGTGTGATCGCGAGCAGGTAGGATTTATAACGGCTCTGCTGGCTTCGCTTGACATCCTCCTGATTGAGATTCAACACACTAGACATCATGCCGAGGGCAATCAGGAGAATGAAAAATGCGCCATACAACAGTAAGAAAAATTTTCTTATTGTCATAATGAACCCCTTTTCTTTTTTATGGGCGGTCTTTGGCCGACGAAGAACACCGGTATCGACATCATTCTCCCTCGTAAACGATGATGTTTGGGTCAGAAAGCAGTGATTCCAGATCGAGGACCATCATCATGTCGGCCGTAACGCCTCGCACATGAGC
>Ga0299915_10004324_pt1 | contig 10362 bp, 7 predicted proteins | sample RVTome_13_FD_200263 | JGI IMG/M metagenome (GOLD analysis project Ga0299915, IMG submission 200263) | Soil microbial communities from uranium-contaminated site in the Upper Colorado River Basin, Wyoming, United States - RVT92D227 (version 2) ... | reverse complement strand
AATCGTCGGAGGCTACAAGGCAACGGAGGAGGTCGCGTATCTGTTCGACCGCTGTCCGAATATCGATATGATCGTCAGAGGTGAGGGCGAAGACATCATCAAACAGATCGTCACGGGGGTCCCGTACAAGGATATCCGCGGGCTTTCCTATCGGAAAAACGGAGGAGTCGTCCACAACGAAAACCAACCGCTGCCCGATATCACGCTCGCGCATCTTCCTTTCCCTGACCGCTCTCTGAGAAGGCACGATTATAGCCTGGCTCACCATGGCGTTAGTTTCGGCAGCGTCACCTTCGACACGATAATGACAGCAAGGGGATGCCCGTTCAAGTGCAAGTTCTGCACATTCAGCCTCAACCCGCTGGGGCAGAAAAGGAGCTACACGGAACGGCCGGTAGAATCGGTCATCGAAGAATTGAAGACGATTACCGCCGATGTCGTGCTCGTCAGCGACGACAACTTCTTCACGAACCCAAAGAGGAGCGAAGAGCTGTGCGACCTGATTATCGAGAACAAGATCAAGAAGATCTTTATTGCCCAGACCCGGATCGACGTCGCGCGGCATCGCCGGGTCCTCGACAAGGCAGAGAAGGCAGGCTTCAAGGTCTTCCTGATCGGCATCGAGTCCCCGCACGATTGGATCTTGAAGCAGTTTGAGAAGGGCATCACCCAAAAGCAGATCCGGGAGGCGTGTGCGGTCCTGAAGCAGTACGACTTCTTTCTGCACGGGAACTTCATCTACGGCAACATCGGCGAGAAGGAAGAAGAGATGCTCTACATCCCGAAGTTCGCCAAGGAGCTCAAGCTGGATTCCATCGGTTTCCAAAAACTCCGCATCGAGAAGTTCTCGCCCCTCAAGGAAGTGGTCGAGCAAACGCCGGGCTACTACTTCCAACGTTTCGGCGGTGCCGTCTATTCGGAGCAGTTCGGGCGAAAGGAGCTCAAGCTGATCAGGAACAGGATCCGATCGGAATTCTACGATCTGCCGCAGATCATCCAGATCATCAGAAAGGTCCGCCGTCAGGGATTTTTAAGCGGCCGCGACGCGACCAACGCAGTGCTTAAACTGCCCCTTTACCTGTATAGGTTGGCCAGACGAAAAAAGCGAAGAAGGCGGAGATCCGGACGCCCCGGCGATGAGGCCGGCCTACTCAATAGCCGTGAGAAAAGGGCCGTATTTTAATAGGATTGTCTACGTCCACCTCGATCCTGTCCTTCTGAACGTGGACGTGCTTCATTTACTACAATAGTATCCCCTTGTAGTTCTTTCCCATTTAACCCACTAATAGCGGAAAGGGCTTCCGCTTTTGTTGGCATTTCTAAAAATGCAAAGCCCCTTGATTCTCCTGTATATCTATCTTTAATAATCTTTACTTCCTCAACTTTGCCATACGCTTCAAATGCCTGTTTTAAATCATCCTCATTGACTTTAAGAGATAACTTTCCAACATAAATCTTCATTTTGTTTTTCCTTTCATTTTTTCTTACTTACTTAGTGTGGGGTGCGACTTTACTATTATTTATTTTTTGATCTTTAGCCGACATCTCCTCCTTATATCTTTTTTTCACTTATGTTTTGCTTCGATTCTCGAAGAAGGATACCACATGAAGATTATAGATGTCAATGGAAGAGTATATTTGCTTAAGGGCAAGAATTTTCTCTTTTTTTAATGTGATAAAAATATGGGTACTTTCCTTATATTTCCTCGGTTTTGGTAGTCTGAGTTCATCCGGCTGATAGGCCAAATTGTCCCATGTCAAGCAGCGACGCCGGCAAGGCGCACGGCGACAAGAAGCAATTCCGCATCAGCCTCTGCCTGAACGCTGATAGCCTTTTCCTGCTGCACCTGTGCGGCACCGAAGGCGGGGATATGATAACTCTCTAACTGAATCGGCCCGCCTTCCACCACGTACAGGTATACACCCCATCCTCGATTGATCGGATAGCGAACTGCCTTTCCCGTTTGCAGGAGGCATGAGTGCACCTGTGCATCGGCGCGGATCGGCAGCGCGGCTTTGTGATCATTCGACACCAGGGGGAGGAAGCGGTTCAGGCGCTCCTCCTGCGACACTGCCTTTTGCTCCACCGCAGGCGCCAGGTCTTGCTCCGCAGGGAGGAACCACATCTGGATAAACCGCATCAACTGGTCAGGAAGGTTGTTGATCTCGGAGTGGTACATGCCGCTGCCAACGGTGGTGTGCTGCACCCACCCCTGTTTCAGCACACCCCCCTTGCCGCGCTGGTCCGCGTGCCGGAACTCGCCGGCAGCGCAATACGTTACCACCTCGATGTTCTCATGGGGGTGCAAAGGCCACACCGCGCCGGGAGAGAGGGTGTCGTCGTTGAAGACGCGCAGAGGGCCGAAGCGCATGTGCTGGGGATCCCGGTACTGGTCGAAGGAAAAGTGCCACCTGCCGTGGAACGTACCCCCTTCGATCTCTCCCTGCGCCTGGTAAATCTCTTCCGGCTGACGTATAGTAATCATGGACTCCGCTTTTCGTTTTACGACCGACTATACCGAAAATTCGGGGGCTACACTGACCGTCGGCGCTATTTTCTTGAGGGTTTCTCTCAACAGATTATAGACGTCCTCGATATGCCTGTCCACGAACATGGATCTCGCAAAGGCCACTATAAACCCGGCACTTTCATTTTTGAGGTCTGTCAGCGCTCTTTGCCAATGATGTACTCTTTCAAATGCACCATAAATAGAGTTAAATTTTGATATTATTAGCGGCTCAGGGCACATGATGCAGAAGTCCGCAAACAAGGCATCCCTAACAAAGAAAGATAGAATTCCGGCAGAAATCTGTCCCTTTTCTTCGGCATTTTTGTAGATCATTCTACATCTATCAAGGTTTTCATACATTTCCCATAAAAGAGACGAGTATATTTTGCAGTAAAGAATCTGGGCATCGTCTTTATTTAGCTTTCCTTCCCTTCTCTTTTGCACGAGATCAAGACCTTGAAGAACCAATCCGGCTATAGTAGTTATCGACCCGGCGTCTATCATAATGGTCGCACCTCCTTCTTCAAGAACACACATGGGGTCAGGTTTTGATTTAGGACAAAGCCCCTGGACGTTTTAGCCGCCTTTCTGAGTGACGTGCGGCTTTCAATCCTCATATTATCTCAAGTCAGGGCCTAACCCCCAATCTTCCCTTTCTCTTTGGTTTTAATGGTTCATGACTCTTTTTTCATTATTAGGGTCTGGTTGTAAGGTCCGTCTTTAAGCTTTAATACGGTTTCGCGATCTGATTGAGTACTCTGCGTTACTAAAGACCAGCCATTAATATCTAGCCGGCGTGCAAGCTTATCGTCACTACACCATCTTACTTTATAGCCTTTGCTCTCAAGTTCGGATTGCAACCCAGAATCGCGAGGATAATTAAGGTCAACCCATTTAACGCTCCGCTCTTCAGAGTTTTCCTTAGATACTAAAGTAAATTTGCCCCTTGAAACTGAAAAGTCACCGACTTGCTGCCACTCTTTTCCCTCGGTCGAAACCTTGCAACCGGCTGTGCGTAATCGCTCGGCAACATCCGTTCGCTTATCCAAATCATTTGAAAGTCTTATTACATGCCGTCCCGCCACATCACTGAATCCCTTGACTTTCCCAACTTCGATCAAAAGCGTTCTGTCTGGCTTCCTGCCAAAAGCCAGCCCCGCTTCAAATAAAACATTTGGGCGAGCTTGACATTGATACTCTTTTTCAGCTATTTCTTCATCTGGTTCCCATAATCCAGGTGATAACCGGACTTCATCGTCAGGAGACAGCAGTACAATTACAGCTTGGGCATTTTCGAAAGCACTATCCAACACTTCGCCTATATAGGGCGATGTTTTTCCAGTAAGCCTTATGGCTTCAGACCATTCAATAGGTTGGAGATCAAGAGCACGAAGAAATGAGAAAAAATCAGTCCGTAGGCGATTGTCCCGGCCGTGCGCGACAAATACTTTTTGCTCGTCAGGCATCGTCTTATTCCCAGCTTTTTTACTGATAACAGATTCCGTTTCTGAAATGTTTTCTTCATAAAATTCAACGCCAGCGCCTGTCAGACACCTGCTTCCATCCATACCACCTATCGTTCCTTCAATATATTTTCGTTGTAATAAATAAGTGTCCGCTGAATCGAATTCTTCCTTAGGCAGATTTACAGAGTCATAAATAGTCTTTACCTTAATACTTCTACCAACCATTGCATTATTATCAATAAGATAATTAAGTATTTTAATTGCATTAATTATGATTTTGCTTCTTTTTTTCACGGCTTAAATCTTAAACTCAACAGAGCTAATATCTATTTTTTAACTTATGCAATGGTTGATGAAATCGTATCGTGGAAAAACCGGATTTCAAAATGCTTTCAAAAAATATCAGCCGAAAAGATGTAGATCCGGGTGTCTTTTTCCTTCCACGCGTCAGGCGGGAGGCCGGCCTTGCGGCAGGTGTGCTCCAAAAACGTGTCTCTGTCCCACCGATACTCCGTTGCCACCTGGGGCAGGAGCAACCCCGAATAATACCCCCTTTCGATGTAGATGCCGTCCCTCCCCACCTCGATCTCCTTGACGTCGGTGATCTGCTTAAAAGGCGTAAGCACGGATATCTCTATCTCCAAATCCTTGAGCTCGTTCTTGGTGATGGGAGGGAACCGGGGATCGTCAAAGGCCGCAGCCGCAGCCATCTCTTCTATGGTTTTATAGAGCGGTATCAGACCCCTGATGTGCCCGATGCACCCCCGGAGAGTCCCCTTTTTAGTAATGGTCACGAAGGCCCCCCTCAGCTCCTTCAGCCGCGCCGATTCCACGTGGAACTCCGGCACCGGCTTGCCCGAAACCTTGTTCCAGATCACTGTGTGGGCGATATCATGAAGGGTCTTTTTCTCCTCTGCATTCAGGCCCAGGTCCACCCCGACCTTGTCCTTCTTGGGCTCCTTTTGGGTCCTGGCGCCCTTGCTCTTATAGAGGGCAGCTGCCATATACCCTACCACCCTGCTGCGGTCCCCGGTGACATCCCCGGAGTTCGCATAGTGGAGGACCTCTCCCTTGTCCGCGCCCAGGGCCTGGGCCGCCACCATCACCGCCACCACCGGGCCGCCACCGCAGGCCTCACAGCGCCCCTGCCCTAATGCCCTGCTCAGCCCTTGCGCGTCAAAGGCATCCACACGATCCAGGACCATCTTGTCCAATGCCTTTGCCTTGTCGTAGGGGTGGAAGTGCGACAGATCGGTGCTGGCGATCACGAGGGCATTCTTTCCTTTGATCACCGCCGCGATGACCCTGCCCAGCTCTTCACACGTTGCGAGATCCTGTTCCCCCATGACGATGGGGACCAGTTTGAAGTCCTTGAGCACCACCTGGAGGAAGGGGAGCTGGATCTCCAGCGAATGCTCCTGAGCATGCGCTTCCGGGAGCGAGTTGGTAATGGGGCTTTTTTCGAGCAGCTCGTCGACGATATCCTCGGCAATGGGCACGATGCCAAGCGGGGTGCGAAACCCCCCTCGCGGATAGACCGAGGCCCCATTGAAGCGGGCGTGGTGACTGGGGGCAACAATGACCACGATGTCATAGTGTCTCCCTTCCAGGAGTTTATATGCATAGGCTGCCACCTGTCCGGAATAGATGTAGCCTGCATGGGGCGAGATCAAGGCGACGAGCTCCCCGTCTACCTTGTGCTCCGGGACCTGTGCCAGATACCCCTTGATATCCTTGGTCAGCGTGGCCGGGTCTCCAGGATACCAGGAACCCGCGATGACCGACTCTCTGATATTTTGTTTAGCCATGGCTGTCCACCCCTCCCCTATCCACCTGCCGGCGCCTGCCGCAACTATCGCCACGCCGGTGATGAGGGATATTAAGATGATAAGGATCCATCGCTTCATACCCGAAACATCCGTTGTGGGATTATACCACAATCGCTATCCCCCGACGACCCGTAGCAGTAATACTTATTTATATTGCTACGGGTCCGCGGGGGATCCATCAAGGTAAAACCTTTTATATTCTTACTGGGACTTTTATATTTCTACTTGGACTTGGGCTAGGACTAGGTTCCCCCGGGAGACCCATCGAGGAGACATTCATTTATAAATTTACTGGGTCCCCCGAGGGATCCGTTAAGGTAACTGCTTTTATATTTTTACTGGGAGTCTCAAGCAGAAGGGTGACGGGGCCATCGTTGATTAGCTCCACTTCCATCTGGGCCTGGAACTCTCCTGTGGCCACGGGGACGGCGTCTTCTTTGAGTTTGGTGACAAAGCGCTGATAGAGCTCTCTGGCCTGCTCTGGCTCAGCGGCATCGGAAAAGGAGGGCCTGCGCCCCTTGCGACAGTCACCGAAGAGGGTGAATTGTGAGACCACCAAGATCTCGCCCTTGATGTCGAGGAGGGAACGATTGAACCTGCCCCTTGCATCCTCGAAGATACGGAGCTGGGGAATCTTGGCGGCCAGGTAGTCCGCATCCACCTCCTCGTCCCCCTTGCCCACCCCGATAAAGACAAGCAGGCCCTGTTTGATCTCGCCGATAACCCTCCCCTCGACATGGACCCTCGCCTGCTTTACCCTTTGGATAACGGCGCGCATCCCTTATATCTTCCCCTCCCTTGGAGACTGTATCATTACTACATTTTAGCATCAAATGTGCCTTCTTCCCTTTTTAATAAGGGGAGAAAGCACCGTCCCGCACTGTCGCATAGCGACATCCCATCATTAAGATTTCTATGAAAGCGGAGAGGGACGCTTTGCATATATCACGGACTACGGCCCCGCTCCACAGCACAGAACAAGGAATACGGGGTCCCGCAAGCGGGAGATGACGCAAGGCGGCAGATGAGGGGTTACATAAAAACAATATTTTAAATGCTTTTTAGTTGAACCCCTCACCCCCCCCCTCTCCCCTGCCGCTGTGCGGCATCCCCACCGCCATATTTTTCGTTAAAGTGGAGGGGGACTTACGTGGGGCGAGGGAAATATTTGCCTTGCGACACAGTCCCTTGACGGGAGGGAGGGAGAAAAGACGTTATTTCCGCCAGGCCCACCACGAGGATGGCGGGATCTTCGATAGGGAATAGAGGAAAGTAATTAATTTTTAAAGCAAACACCGAGGCCCCGCGCTGAAGTTTAAGGGTTTATTCCTCTTCCTTCTCCTTGTGGGCTGCGGCGACCATGCGTTCAGCGATATTGGCGGGGACCTCTTCGTAGTGGGAATATTCCAGGGTAAAGCTCCCCTTGCCTCCGGTCATGGAGATGAGGTCGGGCGCGTAGCGCAGGACCTCTGCCATGGGGACGTTGGCCTTGACGACCTGGTTGTGCCCTTTGCCCTCTACCCCCAGTATTCTCCCCCTCCTGCCGTTGAGGTCGCCGATGACATCCCCGACATGGTCTTCGGGCACCACGATCTCTATCTTCATGATCGGCTCGAGGAAGATAGGGCTCGCGTCCCGCACCCCCTTTTTAAAGGCCATGATGGAGGCGATCTTAAAGGCCATCTCCGAGGAATCCACCTCATGAGACTTGCCGTCATAAAAGCGGACCTTCACGTCAACGACGGGGTACCCTGCCAGGACGCCGGTGGTGATGGCCTCGACGATCCCCTTTTCCACGGCCGGGACGAAGTTGCGCGGCACATTCATGCCGGTGAGTGCGTTTTCGAATTCAAAGCCCTTTCCCCGCTCCAGCGGGAATATATCAAAGTGTACCTCGGCGAACTGCCCCCTGCCTCCGGTCTGCTTTTTATGACGGTAGATGATTCCCTTGACCGCCTTCTTGATGGTCTCCTTGTACGGCACCTTGGGGACATCCAGATCAACCTCTACCCCGAACTTGCGCTTGAGTTTCTCCAGCACCACATCCACGTGGACCTGCCCCATACAGGAGAGGATGATCTCCTTGGTCTGTAGATCTCGCGAGATGCTTATGGTGGGGTCCTCCTCCATGAGCTTCGGCAGGGAGGTGGCGATCTTCTCCTCGTCCCCTTTGGCCTTGGGCCTGATGGCATATGATATGACTGCCGACGGAGGGGTTGCACCTGCAAAGACGATGGGATTCTTCTCGTTGCACAGGGTATCACCGGTGGTGGTCTCCTTTAGTTTGGCCACCGCCACGATATCGCCGGGCCCGGCGAACCCAACAGGATCCTGCTTTTTCCCCTGGAGCATGAAGATCTGCCCGATCCGCTCCTTGGTCTCCTTGGTGGCATTATAGAGGGTGGAATCCGCGCTGATCCCCCCTGAGTAGACCCGAAAGAGGGTCAGGCGGCCGGTGAAGGGGTCAGTGATGGTCTTAAAGACGTAGGCGGCGAAGGGGGCATCCTCTTTGGCCTCTCGTTGCTCCTCCTCGCCCGAGCGAGGGTTTTTGCCTCTTCTCGCGGCTACCTCCGCCGGGGAGGGCAGGCAGATATTGATCACGTCCAGGAGCTGCTGCATCCCGATGTTCTTGACGCTGGAGCCGCATGCCACCGGCGCAATCTTGCCCTCGGCAACGCCCTTCTTGAGGCACCGGTGGAGGTCCGGCAGGCCTATCTCCGTGCCTTCCAGATATTTCTCCATGAGTGCGTCATCCATCTCTACGAGCGCCTCGATGGCCTTTACCCGCTGCTCCTGCGCCTCCTTGGCCAGCGCCTGGGGAATCTGCTCCTCCCGAAATTTGCCGCTGCCGACCCCCTCATAGATATAGGCCTTGTTGCCCAAGAGGTCGATGACGCCGGTGAAATCCTTCTCCTGCCCGATGGGGAGCTGCAGGGTAAGAGGCTGGGGCGTGCTCAGGCGCTCCCGGATGCCCGCCATAGTCTCGGCGAACCGGGCGCGCTCCACATCCATCTTGCTGATAAAGATGATGCGGGGAAGCTTGAGGGTGTCGGCCTCGGCCCACATCGCCTCGGTCTGGACCTTGACCCCGGAATTGGCCCCGATGACGATGATCCCCCCTTCCACCACCCGCATGCATGCCTTCGCATCGAAGATGAAATTGGCATCCCCGGGGGTATCTACCAGGGTCACGCGGTGCTTGTCCCATTCATAGTAGCCGAGCGCCGCGCTGATCGATATCTTACGATCGATCTCCTCGGACTCGAAGTCGAACAGGGAGGAACCGTCAATCACCCTGCCCATGCGGTTGTTCATCCCGGTGTCGAAGAGTAGCGCGTCTGCCAAAGAGGTCTTCCCATCGCTCCCGTGGCCGAATATGCCGACGTTTCTGATCTTATCCACCTCGTACTTTTTCATGCGAAAGCTCCCTCCCTCTTGCTCAGTCGTGAACTCTGTGCACTATTACAAGATCAGAAGACTGTGTCCTTCAATAATGGCCCCTCTTTTGAGCCACTGCATTCTCTCGCACTCTTGCCATCTATGGTCAGGGATTGAAAGGAGATCTTGTCCCTTTGACAGTTTGTAACCATACGTTTTCTTTCCCAAAAAGTCAAGCATGCAGGCCTGTTTAATGGGAGATGGTTATAGTGATATCGTCGTCGTAGCTTGAAACAAAAAGGGCGGGGAAGCCCCCGCCCTGAAAAGTCACTATCTAAAGGATTAGATATGTTTTTTTATTCTCCCTGGAAGGCGTCTTTGATCAATTCTATATCCGGGCCAGTGGAGGTGAGGTGGATGGCCACCACGTCAAAGCGCGCGGGGATTTCCTCGTTGAGATGGTGTTCGGCCAGGTAGGCCCGTGCCACCTCAATCATCTTTTTCTGTTTAAAGCGATCCACCGCTTCCTGGGGAAGGCCAAATTCTGATGAGCTGCGTGTCTTGATCTCGACGAAGATCAGGGTCTTGCCCTCGCGGGCGATGAGATCTATCTCCCCCGCGGAACAGTGGTAGTTCCTCTCGATGACCTTGAAGCCCTTCTTCTTGAGATACTGAACGGCGAGGTCTTCCCCCCTAGCCCCCAGTGCCTTCGTGGCGTCTTTCATGCCCGGCCTCAAGATGCTCCTTGACCCCTTTGAAGGTCCTGCGGTGGATCTCACAACAGCCATACTGACGAATGGCCTCTCGATGTACCCGGGTGGGATACCCCTTGTGGCGGTCGAAGTTGTACAGGGGATAGGCGCGGTGGTATTCCATCATCAGCCGATCCCGGGTGACCTTGGCGACGATGGAGGCTGCGGCGATGGAGAAACAAGAGGCGTCACCCCGCTTGATTGCCCGCTGCGGAAGATCGATGGGTATAGGATTAATGCCGTCGATGAGGAGAAAGTCGGGTGCTGGATCGAGGCTTAAGACCGCGGCCTTCATGGCCCTGAGTGTAGCCTGCAGGATATTATACTTCTCGATCTCCCGCGGTCCCACAATCCCCACCCCCCAGCTGAGGGCGCGGGAGGTAATGATCTGATAAAGCCGCTCTCGCTCGCGAGGGGTAAGGAGCTT
>Ga0299915_10004323_pt1 | contig 10363 bp, 11 predicted proteins | sample RVTome_13_FD_200263 | JGI IMG/M metagenome (GOLD analysis project Ga0299915, IMG submission 200263) | Soil microbial communities from uranium-contaminated site in the Upper Colorado River Basin, Wyoming, United States - RVT92D227 (version 2) ... | reverse complement strand
GTTGAGACTGTCGAAAAAGCCCTTCAAGTACCGATTTAAGCTTGCCTCTAAATATAGAAGTGATAGACTAGCCACAGCGCAAACTGTGGGGGTTAAGAGATGCCGCGATACAAGGCTTACGATTACGATCAACTCATGATGGTTCCTGTGTCGCTGGAAGATCAGCTAATGCCTGGGACACTGGAATACGCGATTCATCATCTGATCGAGGAACGGGTGGATACCTCGATGTTTGATGAGAAGTACTGTAACGATGAAACGGGCCGGAGTGCTTACGATCCCAAGGTGCTTTTGAAGATTGTGTTGCTTTCCTATGCGCGAGGGATTTTGCATTCCCGTCCGATGGAACGTGCGTGTAAGGAGAATGTAACGTTCATGGCCTTGGCCTGTGGGCAGAGGCCGGATCACAGTACCTTGGCGGCATTTGTTTCTGCGATGAGCGAAGAACAGATTGTGCGTCTGTTCACGCAGGTGTTGTTGGTCTGCGAGGAGGAAGGGTTGTTGGGAGGTACGCATTTCAGTTTGGACGGACTGAAGCTGCCCTCGAATGCCTCGAAGGAATGGAGTGGCACCCATGTAGAGCTTCGGAAGAAGAAGGAAAAGTTGGAGCAAAAGGTGAAGGAAGCGGTGCTGGAGCACCGGTCAGAAGACCGGTGTGGAGGCGATCCGGACCAGGAACGACGGGAGAAGAGGCTGCGACGATTGAAGCGACAGGCCGAGCGTATTGAGAAGTTCCTGGGGCAAAACGAGCCAAAGCGAGGACGGCGCGGCAAAGAGATCCAGAGCAATATCACCGACAATGAGTCGGCCAAGATGGTTAGTTCCCACGGGGTCGTGCAGGGCTACAATGCGAACGCATTGGTCGATGAGAAGCATCAGGTGGTCGTGCATGCGGAAGCCTTTGGGGAGGGGGATGATGCGGGCAACGTTGGTCCGATGCTGAAAGGAGCTAAGCGCAACCTGCAGGCCGCGGCATGCGGCCAAGAGCCGCTGAAGGGCAAGATCATCAGCGCTGATACCGGGTACTACAGCGTGGACAACCTGGAAGCCTGTCGTGACCAGGAGGTAGACGCGTACATCCCGGACCGGGAGTTTCGCAAACGCGATCCACGATTTGTACAGGCCAAGCGGCATCGTCGTTCGGTGGATCGCCGCAAGCAGCGCTACGAATCCAAAAAGCGTTGGTTCACTCCGGAGGATTTCCGACTGGATGAAAGGACGGGCAAGCTGATCTGTCCTGCGGGGCACGGGTTGTATGTACGGAACCGTAATTTTGAAGTGAGAGGCCATCGTGCCATTGCCTATCAGGCGCCGAAGAGCGCGTGTCGCGGCTGCTCGCTACGATCGAAATGCCTCCGCATGCCCAAGACTGAATCGCGGCAAGTCCATATATTCTACGGTCGGCGGCCCGGCAGTCTGACCGACGAGATGAAGAGGAAGATCGACACCGCCGAGGGCCGCGCCACCTACGCCAAGCGTTTGGGGATCGTGGAACCCGTATTCGGCAACCTACGGGCTCAGAAAAGGATAGATCGCTTCACGCTGAGAGGCCGACGAAAAATCAATCTTCAATGGATGCTCTATTGCCTGGTCCATAACATTGAAAAGATCGTCAACTTCGGAGCGAGCTATGCGGTGACAACATAAAAACTCCCGGGGGCGAAATGCGCGCGTAGAACCGCGTCGCAAAACAACATTCCGTGTCTGTTTCGACACTAAAAAAAATCAAGACCGTCCCCAAAGGCATAAACTGAATGCAATTTTGTTTTTTTCCCGTTCCCATGAGGAACATCGTTCCAACAAATGGTTTTTCGACAGTCTCGTTAGGAGGTTAACCAAACTAGGTGCAGAGGAGGTCATATGTTTGACAATCATCCAACTCGCAAGCCATGTTTTCCGATATGTTTAATGTTATCCGTACTTCTAATGGCAGCTCCGGCATCCGCAGACAAGCCGGATCTGCAGATCCGGTTTTTGGATATAGGGCCGACAGCTCCTAATCCCCCGCTTACCGACCGTCCCACCAGTTTCTATGCGCTGGTTGTCAACAGTGGAACCCAGACGATCAAAGGTCCCCTTACTGTTACGTTTGAACTCGATGGCAAGGTGGTAAAGGCCTGGCCATTCCCCATTAAAAATGAAATCAAGGACTACAAGCCTGGTGCTCAAAGCACCATCCCCGCTGGGAAGGGCCGCCTCTACCAGTATGCCGCGACGCTTAAACCAGGGAAACACACGCTGCTTTGGAAAGTCAATGCGGCCAAGGAGAACGAGTTAAAAGCGACGGTCGAGGCCCAACTACCCCCAGACTTGGTAGTGAATATATGGCCGACCGGCTACAACGTTCTCGCCTATAAAGAGACCGAATGGAACGTCGAGGTAAAAAATATCGGCGGCGGCAAAGCCTATGGCCCCTTTGTAACGCTCTTTAGCTCTGTTCCCTCCAGTGGGCCGGTGGCTCCCCTGGAGTTTCCCAAGGGTCAGTCTCTCGATAAAGACGAAACCTACATCTTCAAAGTGAACCAGCTATACAACGCCCTCGACCCTGTTACGGTATCGGCCATTGTGGACTATCACGGCGAAATAACGGAGGCGTTGCCTTTTGGTGATGACAATAATAATTTCGAAAAGAAGTATGTTCCCCAATATGTTGATTTGGAGGTCTCTGCCTTGGAGATAAAACCGACACAATCGACAACAGCCGAGCCGCTGACCAAAGGGTCACCTTCGGTCGAGGTGTCATTCACCATCCAAAACAAGGGTAATATGGATGCGGCTAAGCCCTTCAATGTCGGCATTTTGATCAAGGATGCGTCTTCCAGTGCAATCAGCCTCATTGACGCCTTAGAGGCCAATCCGCTCCCTGCGGGCATGTCTGCGCAGCTCACGAAAAAAATCAATCTCTCTCGGGATGGAACCTACATTGTGCAGATCATTGCCGATGTATCCATGATAGGACCGAATCCGAACGTGATTGGCAGGCAATACACCGAGCCTGACGAAGCCAATAATTCCACAGAAGGGCAGTTTACCGTGTCCCCAGCAGCGGCTACCATACCGGCAGCAATGCCGGCAGAGGAATCCCCTGACCAAAGGGTCACCTCCGGCTGCAAGCCGGGAAAGGGTGTCGCCAAGCTGTATAGGATAGTATCAGACTGCTCTACGGGATCGATCCAGCCCTATACCGGCTTTATCCCATCCATCAAAAACGGCAGCCTCAAGCGCGTTACCAATACGACAGCGCAGTGGAAGGTTAAGATGGTGGATTCCTTTAATCTCAAAGGGATCGGGGGGGATGCACAATGCGAAAAATACGGAGGGCATTGTTGGGATCGTATACCACTAGCCTTTCTTGCACCCGGAGAATCATGGGGCAATGCCGCAGTGTTCAACCTCACTCGTGGCAGGTCTATCAATGCATGCCTGGAGGCGCTGACCAATGATCCCTTTCCTCTGGAAATTGAAATCGAATATGAATACGAATGCATACAATAGCCTTGGGTTCTTAATCACAAGGTGCCTATGAATAGCTTGCGCGAGGAAGATCTACAGCTTATTGAAGCCGCGAGGTCGATCATTGCGCTTCGCTCCAAGCCCGAGTCGCATGAGGTCGGCGCCGCCCTTCGCACGCGCTCGGGAAAGATCTTTTCCGCCGTTAATGTCAAGGCCAATGTCGGTCGGGTATCGGTTTGTGCTGAAGCCGTTGCCATAGGCATGGCTGCTTCGGCCGGTGATACGAATATTGAGAGGATAGTTGCCGTGGATCAGAAAGGCAGGGTTATCTCCCCCTGTGGCATGTGTCGCGAGATGATCTCGGACTATGCTCCGAAAGCGGAGGTTATAGTTTCCGGAGATGATGGCTTGGAAATTTTCAAGGTGGCAGACCTACTGCCACACAAGTTTTGTAGATTAAAGACTTAACAAATACTTCAGCAGATTTCTTGCAGCGACGATCATTGTCGCCGTTATATTCCGTATGATAGGTTATTTGACGGTCTCAAAGATTTAAGTCATGGCGATTTATTTGACCAAACCGAAGGTGGCCCTTTGGCCAGGGTCACCTTCGGCTGGAGGAGAGATATCATGACAAAGATAGCAATATTAGCCATTCTCTGTGCTGTGCTGATAGCGCCAGCGGTAGCCGCTTGCAACGATCAGATCGGCTATGTGCTGCTGATCGACCCTGCATTGCCGGATTGTACAGGTGCAGCATGGTTGGGTTATCTCATGGAACGTCAGATCTATATCAGGGATCATGCAGCTCAGCATAAGCCAACCCTTGGGATTGCCATACCGACGTTTGCTGAGGAGGTCGAAGGCAGGAAGACTATGGCACAGATCTGGAAGGAACTCAAAGAAAAGGATCAAAACTGCACGGATAAATACCTGGATGAGCTTGTCCCGGTGCTCGAGGCGGATTTCATGCGGGAATATGTCTGGACCTATCTGAGACAGGAGAGCTGGTCAAACCAACCCGATGATCTCCGGCTGAAGGAGTTCTCTCAGTGGCAGAAGCTGCATCTTAAAGCGCATCAACCTGAAACACATGGGAATATCAGGATCACCAAAAAATCTACTAAAGCAAAGTAATACCTTCCCTCATTCAGCACCCATAAATCGCTGATAGAAGAGCCCATATCTGAGGCCTCGGCAGCTGATGTGGATTACGTTCTTTTTTAATCTCTCCATGGTGGAGAGGATGATCATGGCCCCGGCCAGGATGATATCGGCCCGCTCAGTCTGGAGGCCCCTGATCTGTTGTCGTGTTGGCAGGTCCTTTTCTTGCAGTTCCTCTACTTGAGCCCTCAGCTTATCAATAGTAAGCTGCAGGCCATGGATCCGTTCTTGATCGAAGGCCTCCAGACCCAGGTGCATGGAGCCTAGGGTAGCGGCAGTTCCACCGATTCCCACTAATTCGCCCTCTATGATAGGAGGGATGCGAAGGAGGGCCTTGCCGATCGCCTGGTGGAGCTTTGTAACTGCATCGTGCGAAGGGGGGTCATCGTGCAAAAATTCCTCGGTAAGGCGGAGCGCCCCCAGCAAGAGGCTGATGACTTGCAATGGCTGCGAAGGATCTTCCACCATACGAAAGATATACTCGGTGCTCCCACCGCCGACATCCATCACCACTGCCGAACTTGGCATGCGAGGGTCCTGTTGTACGGATTGAAAAGAGAGCAAGGCCTCCTCTTTCTCGCTGATAACGCAGGGGGTAATGTTGCATTCCTTGTGGACCTGTTGAATAAAGGGATCGGCATCTCGCGCCATGCGCAGGGCATGGGTGCCCACGGCGGCGATCTCCTGCACCCCTTTTTTCTGACACAGGGAGTAAAACCTCTTCAGAGAGTCGATACTCGTTCGGATGCTCAGGGGGACCAGCTTCCCTCCTTTTTTCAACCCCCTGCCCAAACGGGTGGTCTCACCGCAATCCAGGACCACCTCGAAGGCTCCCTGGGGTGTTATCCGGCCTATTAAAAGCAGGATAGTGTTGGAACCGATGTCTATGGTGGCATAATGCTTCAGGAATATCTCCTCGTCTTCTGCATTTCTATCCCAGAAGCCACTGTGACAGCAGGTTCAAGGTACTTGAGAAGGGCAGAGACCTGGTTGATGCCGGCATGCCAGGCACGCCCCAATCCTGAGGAGAAATGGAGGTGAATTGCATAGTCATGTCTCTTCTTTTTTATCAAAATACCTAAGATTACATGCTGTTGAGGATGTCCTGACATCAATTACTGCCTCGATATCTTTATAATATATATATTCACAATATGAATATCTTTTTTTATCATTAGCAGTCAAGTAGTAAAATAAGGAAGCCCTGCTTGAAACTGTGCACTGATCCTTGACAAATCTCGCCTCTGGTATATAGTACGAAATAGCTCCTCTCAACGGAGATATGCAAAAAGCGATGAGGGGAAATCGGGGGAAGGAGGTCAAGAGTATGGCAGATACGAGGGTAGCAAGGGTCAGCGAGGTTATTGCAGGTTCTACCAAGGGTTTTGACGATGCCATCCAGCAGGGTTTCAAGCGAGCATCAAAGACCCTCAGGGGGATCACCGGCATGCGCGTCTTGGAGTCTAGGGTGTCGGTGGAGAACGACAAGATAGTGGAATACCGGGTGAGGATGGAGGTCATTTTCGTCCTGGAGGATTAAAACGCAAAATAACCGTGCCTACGGAGGGGACAGCTTCTGATTGAGCTGTCCCTTTTTGCTGGATATGAAAATCAAGGTTGCGATGCGCTCCATAATCATCCTTTTTATCTTTCCCCTTTTCCTTGCCTCGTGCGCTAATACCCTCTATATAGGAAAACTCACCTGGGGTGAGACCAAGATTTTAGGGGGGGCAGTGCCGAACGAGGATGCCCTCAGGGATAAGGGGGTCGATGAGAATATTAAGGATGGCATTCGCCTTGTTCAGGAGGTGAAGGAGTTCTCCCAACAGCGATTGGGGCTACGCCCTGATGGTAGCTATGAGACCTTTTATCGGGTCAAGGGTGATGCCCTCATCTATCTTGTGAGCGCCTGCCCCAAGGACAGCCTGAAGCCCTATACCTGGCGTTTCCCCATTGTGGGGAAGATGGAGTATAAAGGTTTTTTCAGCAAGAAAGATGCTGTCAAGGAAATACAGAAACTAGAGGAGAAGGGGTTGGATACCTCTCTTCATCAGGCCATTGCCTTCAGCACCTTGGGGTGGCTGAGCGATCCCCTCTATTCCACTGTCTTGGATCAACACCCGGTGATCGTCATCAATATCATCATCCACGAACTCGTGCATAATACCATTTTTTTCAAGGGAGAGACGGAATTTAACGAACAGATAGCCTCTTTGATCGCGGAAAAAGGCTCCCTCATGTTTATCGAGGAACGCTTTGGACTGAGTTCTTCCGTGTATCAGCTGGCGCTAGATCTCGCCCGGGATGAGGAGCTGATGGCGGGGTTTTTTCAGGGGCTGTATGATGTGCTCAGGGGGCTCTATGCCCGGGACCTATTCCGGGAAGAGAAATTGAGGATCAGGGAGGAGATATTCGCCCTTTGGGAGCGGAGGCTGGCCGAGCTCAACAAGCAGCTCAAGGCGGAGGAGGGTTCGGAGCCTATTGAGAGGCTAAACAACGCCGTGGTCTTGGCCTATCGGCGATACCTTCCCTCATCAGCAAGCCTGGTTCAACAGGTCTATAAGGCATTGGGCAATAACGTGCAAGGCTTGGTAGAACTGCTCCTTACCATGCGGAAGTCGAAGGAACCGCCTTATCGCTTTCTCAAGCGATGGCTTGAGAAACGGCCTACGCCTCCTTCTGGTTGATGATCATCCTTGTTCCCCTTCCCGCAGCAGCCAGTGATCCATTGCTATACCATCAGTGCAAAAAGCCCTTGCCTCTAGGCGAAGGGTTTTGCCCAAAGGGCCACCTGCGGCTTCGGCTCCGGTGTTCTATCTTTGTCCCAAAAGGGTCCAATCCCCCCCCCTGGCAGGATAGTTTACTCCTTGCTCAGGCTTTCAAGATAACCTGTTACCCTCTCAAAGCCCCTTGGCAAATCCTCCTCCTGATGCACCTCGAGGGTATAGATTGGCGAAAACCACTGGGCCCACAGATGGCGAAAGAAACCGATAAAGTCGAATGTGCCGTCGCCGGGGGGTAGATGCTGGTCCTCTTTACCCGTATTGTCGTGCAGGTGCACCTCGACCAAACGACTGCCGAGCACCTCTATCCACCCTTTCCAGCCTTTTTTGCTGAATACGAGCCAGTGACCGGTGTCAAAACAAAAGCCACAACGAGAGGAGTTGATCTTCTCCAAAAGCTTTTTGATGGTCTCCGGTCCCTGCTCAAAGACATTTTCCAAGGCCAGCGTCACGCCAAGCTTCTCCGCCTCTTTTACCAAGGGGGTCCACATCTGAAGACTCCCCTCAAACCAGAGATCGAATGCTTCTCCGTGACGCCACTGTTCGTATTCCGGATGAAAGACCACGATCTTGGGCCCGGTCAAGGCAGCAAGGTGAAGGACGTGCTCCAATCTCTCCTGCGTAGCCCTTCTGATCTTGCTGTCCACCCCACCGGGGGCCAAGTCCATGAACGGGGCGTGAAAGGTATGGGAGAGTCCCGCCTTTTTCAACGCATCGCCCAGGCGGCGCACATCCGCGTCCTGACACCTATCCAGGGTTGCAGCGCTCAGGTATATCTCCGGATTGACCCCCATGCCGATGATCTCATCTTGACGTTGGACGAGGATATCATAGGGGACAGTGATGTGGATGATCATCGAGATTTCTTCTTTGGGAGTACTTCTACAGAACGCACCAGTTTTTCAAGCATGCCCAGGTGCTTCTTTTCTCCGAGTACGATGAGGACGTCCCCTTTTTCTATCAGGGTCTCAGAGGAGGGGTTAAAAATCATATCACCCGATGACTTTTTGATGGCCACGACAATCAATTCGAGCTCTCGTCTGATCCCCGATTCCCGCAAGGGCTTCCCCTTGAATCTGGCATTATCCTCGACGGTGATCTCCTCTAACTGGAGCTCGAGGTGCTTCCTCTCGACGACCAGGTCGATGAATTCTACGATATTGGGCCGCAGGACAGCGTTGAGCATCCTAGCGGCACCTATCAGATAAGGAGAGACCACTCGATTAGCCCCGGCGCTCAACAGCTTTCGCTCTGCTCCTTCCTCCCCGGCTCGGCTCAGAATATAGATGGCGGGGTTTAATGACCTGGTGGAGAGGGTGATGTAGAGGTTATCCGCGTCAGAGCCGGTTGTGGCAACCAGACACTTGGCCCTCTCTACCCCTGCGCTGATGAGGATCTCGTCATCCGTGGCGTCCCCTTCCACATAGGGGAATCCATCCTCCTCGATCAGCTTTATCCTGTCCGGGGCTTTCTCGACCACTACAAAAGGGATATTTTCGACAGCAAATTCCCTGGCGATGAAAGAACCGATGCGGCCATAACCGCACAAGATGTAGTGATTTTTTAGCCTTTTGACCTTCTTTTCCAATTTTCTCCTCCCTATGGCCATTCGGATTTGGCCGGCGATGAAAGTTTGCACGATGCTCCCTAAAACATACCCCATCCCCCCAAAGCCGGACATAATGAGGAATACCGTAAATATTCTTCCCTGCTTCGATAGCTGATGGATCTCTCCGTACCCAACCGTGGTGATGGTGATAACGGTCATATACAGGGCGTCGAATAGGGGCCATCCTTCTATCAAATGATAGCCCGCCGTTCCAGCGAAGAGGAGTATGAGAATGACAATGATGGCTATGATCAGGTGGCGAAGGAAGCTCAACTGTCCCCCTTTTTTCGTAATGTCTCACGATATTATAACTTTTGTTGGAAGGCAACCCCTGGCCGCCCTTGACATCTCATCCATGAGACAGTATAACAAGGTGAACATTTGTACTCCCTACGAGCCATGGATCAATTGACAAAAAAACAGGAGGAAGTACTCTTTCTTATCCGAAAGTTCCTTCGTGATAAGGGGTATCCCCCGACGGTAAGAGAGCTGGCTTCCTTGACTGGCAGGAAGAGTACCTCCGGCGTGCAGAAGCTCCTCAACGCCCTGGAGAAAAAAGGGCATATAAAAAAGGTCCCTGGCCGCTCCAGAGGGATAGTGCCACTAGGAGGGGCCCACGCCTTTTGGGTGCCCCTGGTAGGATGGGTGGCAGCTGGAAGCCCGGCCCTCAGCGAGGGGCACATCGAGGGGTATCACGCCTTGGATGGGTCCGCAATGCCAGAATGGGCTTTTCTGCTCAGGGTCCGGGGGGATAGCATGATCGGGGACCATATACAGGACGGCGACCTGATCTTGGTTAGCCAGCAGGCCAGGGCAGAGGATGGAGCGATCGTGGTCGCCATGGTAGATGGCGAGACCACGGTAAAGAGGCTTTGCAGGAGCGACGATGGGATTCAACTTATCCCATCTCATCCCGCCATGAAGCCCTTATCGATTCGGGAAGAATCCCAGCTGAGGATAATCGGCAAGGTCGTTGCCGTACTCAGGTTTCTGGAGCCCGCGGATGCCTTATCTCTCGTGCCTCTGCGAGACCAGGAATCAAAGAGAGATGCACTGCACCATCAACGAGAAGATAAGGGGAGAAGTCGAGTACAGTGATCTCATGCGTTCTGGCCATAATACCATCAGGGGGCTTCTCCACTTTAATGTATTACCTCGTTTAGGAGGTTTTTACCATGCAAGATATAGATAAGTCCAAAGAACAATTGGCAACTGAAGTAGAGCAATTGCGCCAGCGGATTGCCGAGTTGGAAGCCGCAGAAACCGAGCGCAAACAGGCGGAGGAGGCGCTACGCAAAAGTGAGGAGAAGTATAGAACCGTTGTTGAGATTTCTCCAGATGGGATTGCCATTGC
>Ga0299915_10004321_pt1 | contig 10367 bp, 8 predicted proteins | sample RVTome_13_FD_200263 | JGI IMG/M metagenome (GOLD analysis project Ga0299915, IMG submission 200263) | Soil microbial communities from uranium-contaminated site in the Upper Colorado River Basin, Wyoming, United States - RVT92D227 (version 2) ... | reverse complement strand
TGTTCATGCTCCCCACGCTTTGTAGGTGCTATTCTCAAAGCAGTGAAGGTATTCAGAGGGAGGAGAGGAGAGAGATAAAGGCGGAGGTCATTCCCGTTTCGTGACGAGGCGAAAGAGCTCTTTCTGTTTTTTGGCCATCTCCCGGGCCCCTTTCTTGGTCCCCTCATGTTCGAATCCAATCAGGTGAAGTATCCCGTGAATCATCAGAAGGGTGACCATCTGCGACTCATTCAGACCGAATCGCTTGGATTGGCGTTTGGCTGTTTCAATGGAGATGACGAGATCGCCCAGAAGATGGGGATGGAGCGCTGGAAACTCGCCCTCTTTCATGGCGAAGGCGAGGACATTGGTCGGTTTATCCCGGCAGAGGAAACGGCGATTCAATTCCCGGATCTGCTTGTCATCGACCAGCAAAAGACTGATCTCCACCTCATGGAGTCCCAAGCTGGTCAATATCTTTCGGACTGCCCCTCTTATCCTTTTTAGATCTAAGGGGATATGTTTTTGCCGGTTTCGAATCCAGATCTTCATGGTTCTTCTTTTTAGGGGGCTCCGAGTTGGGGAGAAGGGGATAATCGATCCTCTGATGGAAGATGGCTGTCAGGATACGGCTGAAGCTTTCTTCTATCTTTTGAAGATCTTTCAGCGTTAACTCACATTCCTCCAACTGCCCATCCAGAAAGATGTTATTTACAATTCGTTGAACCAGCCCCCTGATCCTGGCAGGGGTCGGTTCGGAGAGGGCACGGGATGCAGCCTCAACGGAATCGGCCAGCATAATGATCCCTGCCTCCTTGGTCTGGGGTTTGGGGCCTGCGTAACGAAAATCCGTCTCGTCGATGGAATCCATTTCTGGATCCTCTTTCTCCTTGGCCTTTTGATAGAAATAAGTGATGAGACTCGTTCCATGGTGTTGCTGGATGATATGAACAATCCGTTCCCCCAGATGGTTTTCACGGGCCAGCTCGACTCCATCCTTCACATGGGAGGTGAGGATGAGGCTGGACATGGTGGGGGTGAGATGGTCGTGCTTGTTTTCCATCCCACCGGCATTTTCAATGAAGTACAGGGGTTTTTTCAATTTCCCGATGTCATGGTAATAGGCGCTGACTCTCGTCAGCAAAGGGTTGGCGGCGATCGATTTCGCGCCTGCCTCCACCAGGCTTCCGACAATGATGCTGTGATGGTACGTCCCGGGAGCCTGAAGGATGAGGTCCTTTAGAAGGGGATGGTCCAGGTTAGCCAATTCCAGCAGCTTGATATCGGTGGTATAGTCGAAAAGGTATTCGATCATCGGAGCCAATCCCAGAACCAGGAGGGAGGCCAGGAGACCTCCTAAGAAGCCCATGATGACATCGGAGAAAAGGGTCATTTTTAAAAGGGTTCCGGAGATCAGGTTGTAAGAAAGGATCATTAAAACATTTGCCCCTCCGACGGTGGCCCCTGCCTTGATCAGGATCGATCTCTGTTCGCACCGTGCGACCTTATGGGCTCCGATGAGGCTTCCCACAAAGGTAAAGATAAAGAGAAAGAGTTGATTTCCCATCAGGGAGGCCGAAAAATAACCAGCCAGAGAAGCAAAGACAATCGCCACCTCCGAGTTAATGACAATTCGAATGAGCATGGCTCCGGCAGCAATGGGGAAAAGGTAGGTATACGAGGAAGAGGGAATGGCGAGGAATTCTCCTCCCAGGATATCGGTGATGATCTGGAATATTTTTAGAAGGGAGATCACGCCCACCAGCGTGCTGCAGAAGAAGAGGAGGTCTTTGTTAGTCAGGGTGATCTTCCGTATGTTTTTTGTTGAAAATTCATGGAGACTGGCCAGGATGAAAAAGGTCAAAAGGCATAGACCGATAAGGAGGGAGAGGATGTGGCTCTTTTCTTTTGCTTTTTCCAGGCTCTCGATTTTAAGGAGATGCTCTTCTCTTACACGCTCTCCAGCTCTCAGGATCACCTCGCCCCGTTTGACCTGGAAGTAGACCGGATTCACCCTTCCCATGGCCTCCATCTTTTGCGCTTCTGTTTCCGCCTTGTTGAATGTAATGTTGGGTCTTAGGAAGTGCTCCGAGATTTTTATCACCAGGGGGACGCTCGCTTTTCCTATGGCTGAAGGGAGGCGGTCTGCATTCATGCGAAGCCTGGTTTTTGCCTCCTTAACATCAAGGAAGTTGAAAGGAGGGAGATCCCTCTTGTCTTCACGGGTGTGAATGTTGCGAATGACCACCCCTTTGTTGGCCTCGGTGTCGAGGAGGTCTTTGTCATTGACCACCCCTTCTTTGAGAAGAGGGGAAATCAGTCTCAGTGAGGCTTCTCCAATGGCAGGATTGAATTTGTCCTTTTCCAGAATCTGCCATTCTCTTGTTGTGAAAGAGAGACGGAGGAGGGATTCCCAATCCTTTTTTTCCATTTCCCCTTCACCCTTTTTGATGGAATCGGAAAAGGAGGTGAAGGCGGTCCGGATTCGTTTTTCCGCATCGTTCAGAATTCCAGGGTCGTAGTCATAAACGGAAAAAACAGACTGTTCCGCATCCTCTTTCTTTTCCTGGGTTGATCTTGGATCTTCAATCAGCAGATCCTGATGGGACTTGATCTCCTTTGTGGCGATGTCCCCTATCTGATAGCGCTTCAGGTGGAGCTGAAGGGAAGGGGAGAGGAGAAAGGTCAGGATGAGCGCGGTCCCAATACCCAGAAACCACTTTTGATTAGAGGGATTCTTGATCTTTTCCAGCCAGGAACTGCTCTTACCACCATTACCGTTCTTCCGCAGATGGAAGGGACGCCACATTTTCTTAATCCACTTTTTCATGACCCTTTTTGAAAAGGAGGTGACTGCTTCGAACGTTGCCGTTTCTCCTCCATCCTTTCATAGGCCTTAATAATGTCCTGAACAAGGGGATGTCTCACCACATCCCTGTCCGAGAAGTAGACAAACTGAATCCCTTCGATCCCCTTGAGGATCCCCTGAATTTCGATCAGTCCTGAGACCTTGTTTTCCGGGAGATCGACCTGTGTGATGTCTCCGGTGATGACGGCTTTGGAGCTGAATCCCAATCGGGTCAGGAACATCTTCATCTGCTCCGGTCCTGTATTCTGGGCTTCGTCCAGGATGACGAAGGAATCATTGAGCGTCCTTCCCCTCATGAAGGCTAAAGGGGCCACTTCGATCACACCTTTTTCAACGAGCCTCGAGGTGCGGTCAAAATCCATCATGTCGTGGAGGGCGTCGTAGAGGGGACGAAGGTATGGATTCACTTTTTCGAGCATACTGCCAGGAAGAAAGCCTAATTTTTCTCCGGCTTCCACAGCCGGCCGTGTCAGGACAATTCTTTCCACCTCCTGCTTCATGAGCGAAGCGACAGCCATGGCCATCGCCAGATAGGTCTTTCCTGTTCCTGCAGGGCCGATGGCAATCACCAGATCGTATTTGCGGATGGCATCGATGTAACGTTTCTGGGCGAGGCTTTTGGGTGTGATCGCCCTTTTTCTCGAAGAGATATAGACCGTATCCAGAAAGATATTCTCGAGGTTGATCGATTGATCGTCGGAGATCATCCGTATGGCGTAATCGACATCATTGGGATAGAGGGGATAGCCTTTTTTGAGCAGGGCGTAAAGATCGTTCAAGACCCGTTTGGAAAGCTGGACTTCGAGATCATCTCCCAGGATGGTTATGGTATTGCCTTTGGCATTGATCTTAACGCCGACGGTCCTGGCAATGCGTCTTAAATTTTCGCTATGAGCGCCGAAAAGGTTATTTGCAACCTGAAGATCATCAAAGACGACCTTTTCGGCAATCTCTCCCTGGGTTTCTTTCAAATATGAACCTTTACCCCATGATCACCTGACTCACCCTCCCCATTTTTGTCTAAAGTGGAGAGGAAAGACAGGCCTTGAAGGAAACGCTGCTGCATTTTCTAAAATCATATCACCTTAGATGAAGGATTGCAATATTTCCCGGTTTTCACATTTGCCGCTTCACTTCCTCGACAATCGCAGGAATAATCTTTCCTGCAGAACCTGAGATCAGATAGTCGGATATCTGGCCTGTCAGAGGGGTGGGCTCCATATTGATTTCGATGACCGTGGCCCCGTTCTCTTTTGCCATGATAGGAATGGATGCCGCCGGATAGACGATCGCAGAAGTCCCGATGACGAGCACGGCCCTGCAGGATTTTGACTCTTTAAATGAATAAGCCTGTGCTTTCGCGGGAATGGGTTCGCCGAAAAAGACGACATCGGGTTTGAGAAGGGAGGAACAACGGGAACAGCGGGCAGGGAGGTCTTCGATTTTGAGAGAGGTCCCATCGATGGTTGAAGAACATTTCAGGCAGGAGAGGGTTCTGTGACTGCCATGGAATTCGATCACATTTTGATTCCCTGCCGCCTGGTGAAGCCCATCCACATTCTGCGTGATGACTGAGGAGAGCAACCCCATCCTCTCCAGTTCGGCTAACCCGATGTGGGCTGGATTAGGCTTGGCCGTCATGACAAGGGAGAACATATCTTTGAGCATCAACCAGACCTTGGCCGGGTCCGAATAAAAGGCATCGATATGGGCATACTCTTCGGGGTCATACTTCTCCCAAAGTCCCTGTGCACTTCTGAAATCGGGAATGCCGCTCTCAACAGAGATGCCTGCTCCTGTGAAGGCGATCGTTTTTTGAGACTGGAGGATGTCTTTCGCTGCCCTCTGAATGAGTCGGTCATCCATGGTTTTCTCCTTGCGTCGAAAAAGTTTTAACTTCGGGGTATTTTGTTTTGTCTCCGAACTTTATTTCCTGTGGATGTCCCTATACGCCAGAATGACTCCAAATCCATCTGCTTTGGTGATGGCCCTTTTAACAGACTCCATCAGGGCGACTTTTCCGAGAAGTCCGATCGTATTGACGTCGGCTTTTTTCTTACCCATCGAGAGGGCGAAAAGCATATCTCCGTCGAAGGTGGTATGAATTGGTGAGATCACCTTCGTCAGTCCGGAGTGGGCAATTTGAGCAACCTGAAGGCTCTCTTTTTTTGTCATCAGGGCATTTGTGGCAATGACTCCCAGTGTTGTGTTGAAAACAGAGGCATCAGAGGGAGTAGCGCCTCCAAACTGTTTCCGGGTCACCCCCCTCTTGATCCATTTGTAGGAATTGGCGAATTGGTGACTTTTCTTTGATTTCCTCGCCCCTGCCAAAATCTGATTTGATCCGGGATCATAGATATCACCAAATGCATTGATGACAACCAGCGCTCCAACGATGATTCCCTTCGGTCCCCGGATACTGAAAGAGCCTACGCCACCCTTCATTGCCCGCTCGATTCCAAAGAGCTTTCCAACCGTGGCTCCTGTACCAACTCCTACACTCCCTTCTTCCACTTTTTTCGATCCATGGAGACAGGCCTGGTAACCCATTTGATGGTCTGGCCTCACTCGGTATTCCCCAATGCCAAAATCGAAGATCACTGCTGCGGGAACGATCGGGACCGTTGTCATGCCCACATCGAACCCTTTTCCCTTTTCCTCCAGATAAGTCATTACGCCTCCTGCCGCATCCAGGCCAAAGGCGCTTCCACCCGTGAAGAGGAGGGCATGAATCTTATCAACAAGGTGGATGGGCGTCAGGGCATCGATCTGTCTGGTCCCTGCTGCTGTGCCACGGATGTCAACGGCTCCGATCGCCCCTTCTTCACAAAGGATGACCGTACAACCAGTCAATGCCTTGAAGTCACTGGCATGGCCAACCTTGATCCCCGGGACATCTGTGATGGCATTGCCCTTTTGCATTCGCCTGGAATCTTACCAAGAGAGAAAAGAGGTGTCAACCATGGGCTTTTTCTTGACACCTACCTCCTTTTTCTATTATATTCACTCACTTCAAAGCGAACCCTACTTTAAATTAGATACATTATAAATCATGGGACACTGCAAAAGACAGTCATAAACTATAAACAAAGCTTTGGTTAGAAGAAAATTCTAAAGAAGAAGGTAGACCATGAAGTGTAAGAGCAGTTGGCGAGAGCTTTCCATGCGGAACTTTATGATCATTGTAGCGGTTTTTTTAGTGGGTTGCGCCGGTATGGCCGGATTCCAAGCCGGAACGGGCGAGCTCAATGTGCACTGGGGCGGATGGTATCACGTCAGAATGGTTTTTACTGGGGAACCGCAGGTCACACCGCTGAGCCAGTGGTCGCGGGCGCCCTCGGTCCAGGGGCAGGACGGTTTAAAGGATATATGGACAATACGAATTTTGAAAAGATCGTTCACAGTCTGCCGGAAGGCCAATAATCCGAGTGTGAGGAAATGGTCAAAAAATAAATTTCCTTAGAAATGAGATAAAAAGAAAGGCAGGGCCGAAAGGACTCTGCCTTTCTTTTTTAATCTGATCTCATCGTAAGGCATGACTTTTTTATTGAATATCTCCATGATAACTCTGGAGCGAGCGGACGCTGCCTTTCCCCTTCTGAAAAGCGGCTATTCCCTTGGCAGCTGCAAAGGCTGCGGCCAGTGTAGTGATATAAGGTATTTTATACTTAATGGCGGCCTTGCGGATGTAGGAGTCGTCATAGACACTTAATTTTCCACTCGGTGTATTGATGACCAGATGGATCTCCTTATTCTTAATCCCATCGACAATATTAGGGCGTCCCTCGTGCATCTTAAGAATGTGATCGGATTCAATGCCATGTTCTGCCAGGAATTTCTGAGTGCCGTTGGTTGCCTTTATTTTAAAACCCAACCGGATGAATTCCTTGGCAACCTCAAGGACAGCAGGCCGCTCATTGTTTGAGACAGTAATCAGAACAGTTCCCTCGGAAGGGAGGAGTTGTTGAGCCGCTTCCTCTGCTTTAAAAAAAGCAAGTCCAAATGAACCAGCCATGCCTAATACCTCTCCGGTTGAGCGCATCTCAGGTCCGAGAAGAGGGTCCACTTCAGGGAACATATTAAAAGGGAAGACTGCCTCCTTGACACCATAATGTCTGAATAATTTGGGTTTAAGATCAAGGGAACTCAATTTCGTCCCAAGCATCACCTGGGTGGCGAGGCGCGCCATGGGGATATTACAGACCTTTGAAACCAGGGGGACAGTTCGTGAAGCCCGGGGGTTCGCTTCCAAGACATAGACACGATCATTGGCAATGGCATACTGCATGTTCATTAAGCCCACGACATTGAGCTCGATGGCGATCCTCTTGGTATATTCATAGATGGTGTCAAGATGCCTGGGAGGGATGCTGATTGGCGGGATGACACAGGCAGAGTCTCCGGAATGGATGCCGGCCAGCTCTATATGTTCCATCACTGCAGGCACAAAAGCATCGGTTCCATCGGAAATCGCATCCGCCTCGGTCTCAATCGCATTTTCAAGAAATTTGTCGATGAGGATAGGCCGTTCAGGTGTCACACCCACGGCAGCCTCGACATACTGTTTTAGCATGTCCTCATCATGGACGACTTCCATGCCACGCCCTCCAAGAACATAGGAGGGTCTGACCATGAGAGGATAACCGATTCTCGCCGCCACTTGAAGAGCCTCATCCAGGTTGATCGCCATGCCGGATTCAGGCATGGGGATACCCAGTTTGGCCATCATCTTTCGGAAGCGGTCCCGATCTTCTGCCAGATCAATGGTTTCCGGTGAGGTACCGATAATTTTTACCCCGGCCTGGGCCAGTTCATCTGCAATATTGAGTGGAGTCTGACCTCCAAACTGAACAATGACCCCTTCGGGTTTTTCTTTTTCATAAATGCTCAGGACATCTTCAATGGTCAGAGGTTCAAAGTAGAGCTTATCAGAGGTGTCATAATCGGTTGATACTGTCTCAGGGTTGCAATTCACCATAATGGATTCATATCCTGCATCACGAATGGTGAAAGCGGCATGGACGCAGCAGTAATCAAATTCAATGCCCTGGCCAATTCGGTTAGGGCCTCCTCCCAGGACCATGATTTTTGGTCTCTTGCTCACTTTCACCTGATCCGGGGCATTGTAAGTGGAAAAGTAGTAAGCAGCATTTTCAACTCCGCTGACCGGAACAGGTTCCCAGCCCTCGGAGACCCCCAGAGCCATTCGTCGGTCCCTGATCTCTTTTTCAGGGAGTCCCAGGAGTTTGGAAAGATAACGGTCAGAAAAGCCATCCTTCTTGGCTTTTACCAATAAATCATCCGGGAATGATTTGCCTTTGTATGGAATGATTTTTTCCTCTAACTCAACCAACTCCTTCATCTGCTCGATGAACCAGGGTTTTATATAGGTTTTTTTATAGAGGTCTTCCACGGTTGCACCTTTGCGAAGCGCTTCATACATGATAAATTGGCGTTCGCTGGAAGGTTCTGTTAGAAGATCCATCAGGTCCGGGAGAGATCTTTGATTAAAATCCTTGGCAAACCCAAGCCCGTAACGACCGGTTTCAAGGGACCGAATGGATTTCTGGAAGGCTTCTTTGTAAGTTTTACCGATGCTCATCACTTCGCCAACCGCACGCATCTGGGTGCCAAGCTTATCTTCAGAATTCTTAAACTTTTCGAAAGCCCATCGGGCAAACTTGACCACCACATATTCTCCAGACGGTGTATATTTCTCCAGCGTTCCTTCCCTCCAGTAGGGGATCTCATCGAGTGTCATGCCAGCAGCCAGCTTTGATGAGATGAGAGCAATAGGGAAACCAGTGGCCTTAGAAGCAAGGGCAGAGGATCGGGATGTCCTGGGATTAATTTCAATAACGACAACCCGGCCGGTCTTGGGATCATGGGCAAACTGTATGTTTGTGCCGCCAATCACCTGAATGGCCTCGACAATATCATAGGAATATTTTTGAAGGCGCTTCTGTAATTCAGGAGAGATGGTCAACATAGGCGCAGTGCAGTAGGAGTCTCCTGTATGAACCCCCATCGCATCAACGTTCTCAATAAAACAGACAGTGATCATCTGGTTCTTTGAGTCACGGACCACTTCAAGCTCTAATTCCTCCCATCCGAGAACCGATTCTTCCACCAGGATCTGACCGACGAGGCTTGCCGAGATCCCACGGCTTGCCACAGTACGCAATTCCTCTACGTTATAAACCAAACCACCCCCTGTTCCTCCCATGGTATAAGCAGGGCGGATGACAACGGGATATCCGAGCACTAATGCGATCTCTTCCGCTTCTTCCACACTGAGAGCAATTTTACTTTTAGGCATTTCGATGCCAAGCCGCTTCATCGTTTCCTTAAACGCCAACCGATCCTCTCCCCGTTCAATTGCATCGATATCCACCCCGATAATCTTTACTCCATACTCGTCCAGAATGCCCGTGCGAGCTAATTCAGAGGAGAGATTCAATCCTGTCTGTCCCCCAAGGTTAGGGAGGATGGCGTCCGGCCGTTCCTTTTCGACAATTTCCTTCATTCTTTGGAGGTTGAGCGGTTCGATATAAGTGACATCAGCCATTCCTGGATCGGTCATGATCGTTGCCGGATTTGAATTGACGAGTACGATTTTATATCCCAGTTCTCGAAGCGCTTTACAGGCTTGCGTGCCGGAATAATCGAATTCACAAGCCTGGCCTATGACGATCGGTCCCGAACCAATAATCATTACTTTTTTGATGTCGTTTCGCCTTGGCATAAAAGATCTCCTTTAGATAAATGTTGCTGGATTTGTTTATATCAACTTAATTCGAACCAGAGGAAGTATAGTGAGACTTCAGAAATGTGTCAAGCTTAAAAGATTTCATTCCAATATAATTTTCCGAAGGTAGGCAACTTGGTTTAAAAAATAAATAGTTGGAGGAAAGAACAACAACAATGAGTAAAGATTATTTACTTCTCATCTTAAAAAAAAGACCCTAGGCATGAAACCCAGGGTCTTTTTCTTTCTCAGCTTAATGAAATCTGGTGTTAGCTTACGACGACAACATTGGTTGCCTGGGGACCCTTCGGACCTTCGGAAACCTCGAACTCTACTTCATCGCCTTCATAAAGAGATTTGAAACCATCCCTCTTAATGGCGGAGAAGTGTACGAATACATCGTTTCCATTGTCTCTGGAAATAAACCCAAAGCCCTTCTTCTCATTAAACCATTTTACTTTACCTTTGGCCACTACAACTCACCTCCTTTCTTCTTTTAAACTTAAGTAAGTTGTAATAGCCTTTGGTCCTAAAAAAAAAGCCACAAAAGTTTTAAGAAGCACCTTTGTGACCTTTTGTGATCCAAACTCATACTTCTTACAACCTACAAAATCAATATGTCATTTAATATATTGTTTGTCAAGTGTTTTTTGCTTTAGTTGCTTTACTATCAATGGGTTATTACCAGGGCTACATTGCTTCCCGGGTGAGTTTGGACAATTCTATATAAAGATTAATAGGTTGGGGGTATCCATCTTTCGATTGATATGC
>Ga0299915_10004319_pt1 | contig 10368 bp, 9 predicted proteins | sample RVTome_13_FD_200263 | JGI IMG/M metagenome (GOLD analysis project Ga0299915, IMG submission 200263) | Soil microbial communities from uranium-contaminated site in the Upper Colorado River Basin, Wyoming, United States - RVT92D227 (version 2) ... | reverse complement strand
TAAATGTTGCTTTTGGCCTTAACTTTTTATAGAGCCTTTATATGCAAGTCTTCGGGGCATTTCGAGTTTTTTCATGAATCCAACTGTGACAAAATCAAAAAAGTCACGCTTGTATAAGGAATAGCGGAACATATACAATGAGGAACAAGAAAATGCCACAGAGACTATTTTGCTCCATAGTGTTGTTGGTTTCTTCAGCCTTCTGGTCACCTGAAATATACGCCAAATTGATATTCGACACAAACCTGCAAGCAGGCACAGAGCTAAATAAACCAGACTCAGGCGGCGATCCTATCGACGAGCAGTTAGATAAAGCAGTTTTTTTTCTTGACGTTAATGGTGTGCAACAGGCCTTAAAAACAGGCGCTAACCCTAATAGCTCTTTTGGCCCACACTCATTGATTGAGACGGCCATGATTGCGGTTCCTTCCCTAAAAGGGGAACTGCTTGAGAAAGACGAGGACAAAAAGTGGATAAGAGAACGAGAGGAGAAATGTATTGAGATTCTGAAGAGCCTTTTTAGTGCAGGAGCAAAAGTTAAACAGAGTTACATGTATTGGCCAATTGAGCGTAACTCAGTTCTCATTCTAAAGCTCTTGCTTCAAAGAGGAACTGACCTCAATACTACGATTGGGGAACTGACCCCAATCGAACTTGCCGTTAAGTGTAATTCTCGGGACGTCGTGGATTTTCTGATTAGCCAAGGAGTTGAACCTGTTGTACCCCAAGAGGCGGCACAGCTTTGCCTTCTTGATGCCGCTAATAATCATGACATCATCAGAATGGAAAAAACCATCGCCGAAGGTGCAAAGCTGGATTGCGGTTTCAAAAGCATTAGAGATAATGCGCTAATAATTGCTATTTTCTCGATACAATCTTCTTTTTTTCAGAGCGAATCATACGGGGCTATCGCTTACCTATTGCAAAAAGGTGCAAATCCGAATTTTGAAGCGACAGATCGCAATACACCTTTACATTGTGCAATGTCTGCAACCAAGATTTATTCTTTTATTGATGGAGATATGGCAGAGGCACAAAAAACATATCGAAAATTAAGCATAGAAGCACTGATAAAAGCTGGAGCTAATGTATCAGCACAGAACGATAAAGGCCAAACACCACTTCATTCCGCAGCAGCGTGGGATAATCTGCTCGGTGCTGAATTTCTTATCGAAAACGGGGCAAATACAGGCATTAAAGACCAACACGGTAAGACTCCCCTTGATTATGCAAAATCGCCTGAGATGATCGCACTTCTGAAATCGCACGGAGCGAGGGAGATGTAAACTGAACGCCCTCCACTGGTGCGAAGACAACGACGCGTACCGTCTTGCCTTTGGTTGGCTCTTTGGTATAATGAATATCCGGTGGGCTGTGAGCATTTCCCTCCTCTCTCTCGCAAAGGTGTTCTCATCGCAGCCCACCATTATTCTCAACCCCGCCCCACAACCTCCCACAACCCCTCTCACGGCCACTTTGCGCTCGTAGAATGGTCGATCTATAAATCGGTGTGAAATCATTTTCTGCCAAACCAGTCTCCCTGTGTCATGCTGAGCCGAAGGCGAAGCATCTGGCTTGCGAATGAGAAGCCCGCCCCAGGACCGCCGTGCTTTCCTCAGGCCGCCCTCTGCGATTCACAATTCACGACCCCCTCCGCCCTATGTTCTTATGCCCTTCGTGCCTTCGCGGTAAACCACTCACCATTACTCTGCCTCAAACATCCAGCTCCGAGAATGGAGCATCAAGTATCAAGAATCGAGCATCCAGCATCGAGAGTCAAAATTTCACTTGACACCCAACTCCCAATCGTATATAATATACATCTAACGAATAGCCAATAGTCAATAGTAAATGGTAAATAGCATCATGGCTGCCGAAACCCCAATCCTCCCCACCCCCTGCTTACCTGTTCTCCCGGTGACCTGTTGCCCTGTTTACCTGCTGACCTGTTCCCCTGCTCTCCTGTTCCCTTGCTCTCCTGTTCCCTTGCTCTCCTGTTCTGCTTTCTCCTCTCCTGTGCAGCCGCTCTGCGTATGTAGAGATTTCTCTACAAATCGCCCTCTTTTTGCGCAAAACAAAGCCAATTTCAAAATGGGCAAAATGACCATAAGTAAAGCAACACTAAAGGCTTATGCCAACACTAAAGGCTTATGCCAAAGAACAACGAACAATGAACCACGAACGTTATTCAAAACAAACCCAATCAAACCCAATTTCAAACGCACAAACACCTTGTCCCGCTTGCCAGCCGAGAGATTGCCACCCATTCGACTGCGCTCAGGGCAGGCCCATTCGACTGCTCCCTCGACGCCGCTCGCGACATGGCTCAGGGCAGGCTTCCTCACAATGACGAGTTTGAATAGATTTCTCCCCTTGCTCCCCCTTCGCTTTAGCTCAGAGCTAAAGGGCTACCTTTTGGTCGAAATTACTATCGGGCGGGGGGACGGCGACCATAGGCAGGATGCCCATGCCACGATGCCCGTGCTACAGGGATGGCCACAGCGCAAGCTATTAGTCGAGGTTTCTTCTGACTACGGCGGCGGCGGCGAGCTTTTTCTCCACGCCGTCGCTCGCAACGCTGATGGCAATCTGGACGCTTTTCACCTTGGTCACGGCGTCTTCAACAAAGACATCCTTCGTGAAGGTTACAGAATTGACGTTGCTGCAAAGAACGTAGTCGTCGTCGGTCAGGTCATCGTTCGTAATCAGAGAGAGCACGTGTGCGGTGTTGTCGTACCGATAGGTTATGTCTTCGCCGGCGGCGGTTATCATCGAGCACTCGTTGGCGGGCGCGGTCGGGTCAACCGCAGTTGCGGTGCGAAGCTGACTGGTTATCCGAAAGAGGGACTGCCTTGCACTGTTTATCGCCTTGAAGATGTCTTCGTTCTCACGGTAGTTGATGACGGAGGCGTTGAAGGCCAGGGCGACGGCGGTGAGTAATATGGCCGTGATCGCCAGAGCGAGGAGCAGCTCGATGAGAGTGAAGCCGGTTCTATGTCCCGTACATCGTATATCGCATATCGTATATCGTGTTTTTTGTGTCGTCTGTCGCATGTTGTATTCCGTAATCGGCGGTTTGGGTGTGGCACGGGCTTCCAGCCGATGAGAACACGGCCAAGATAGCCGGCGCCACTGTGTTTGATACTACTTCAATAGCGGGCGCGGATCCAGCTCGCTGAGCTTATTTCAGCAGAGTTATGAAGGACTCTTACCGTGACCTGAACAAAGGCGGTGCCGCGGTCGGCGACAACGAGCCCAAAATCCGACGCGCTTACGTTCTGAACGGCGACCTGCTGGGTGAAGGCGGCAAAATCAGCCAAGGAGGCTCTGCCGGCACTAATGGGCGGCGAGAAGCTTGCGCCATCAAAATCATCAAGGTCGTCGTAGGCGGCGAGCGAAGCTTCTTCCGGGCCGAACGTGGTCCAAGTAGTAGTCTCTGGATCGCTGACGGGCAGGGTGGCGGTAAGCTCCTTTACCTGTTCGAGCAGGAACTCAGCGGTCGATAATTCGGCTCCTGCGCCGTTGGAGCGAGTGAACGAGGTATTCGCCCCCATAAGGGAGGCAATTGCCAGCCCCACGAGCAGGATTGCGAACAGCGCCTCAATCAGAGTGAATCCATTGTTTTTCATTTGGCGACTCCCAAACGCCGGGGTCCCATAGTCTCTTTGTGAATTACTTCTATTTGCCCATAACGAGGCTGGACATTCTGAAGATGGGCAGAATAATACTCATGGCAATGAAGCCCACCAGAACACCCATAACACAAATCATTATAGGCTCAATCATGGACGTTACTGTTTTGATAACGGTTTTGAGCTCTCTTCCATAATATAAGGAGACATCCCTGAGGACGTCGCCCATTGTCCCTGAGTCTTCACCGCTTCGTATCATCTGCACGACACTGCTGGGCAGAAGATTGTACTGGCCGAGGCTGGATGCGATTTTCTTTCCCTGCCTGACTTCCTCGTGAACGCCAAGCCACATTTTTTTGAAAAGCACGTTTCCGGCGATTTGGGCGGTAATCGAAATTGTACTCAGGATCGGCACGCCGGCCCTTATAAGCACGCCCATTGTGTGGAGGCTCCTTGTAATGTAGAGGCTTCTGCAGAGCGTGTTTATCAGAGGGACCATGAGTTTTGTCTTATCCCACCAGAGCCTTCCTGCGGTAGTGCCTATAATATACCAAAAGGCCCACATCGCAGCCCCTACAGCCGGGACAATGAAGAACCAATATCCTCTGAGAAAGGCGCTGCTGGCCATCAGAATCTTGGTTGGCGTAGGCAAGAGGCGCTCCTTGCCCGCAAAAATGGCGGTGAACCTGGGCAAGACGAAGCACAAGAGGAAAATGGTGACGACGACGGCCATAAAGGCAATGATAATAGGATAGACCATAGCGCCTTTGACCTGAGACCGGGTCTCGGCCTCGGAGTCGAGGTACTCGGCGAGCTTCTGGAGCATCGAGCTGAGCGAACCTGAGACTTCGGCGGCGGCAACCATGTTCAGGTAGAGGTTGGAGAATACCTGCGGGTGCTCGGCAAGCGCCTGTGAGAAGCTCTGCCCGGCTTCGATTCGCTTTTTCAGGTCGGCGATGATGGCTTTGAACTTGTGGTTGGTGTTCTGCTCGCCGATGGACTCAAGAGAATCCTGAAGGCTTATTCCGGCTCGTATCATAACGGCGAGCTGGTTGGTGAAGTTGAGGATGTCCCTCCTGCTCGGCCCGAACTCAAGCCTGAAGCCCTTCATTTTCTGCCAGCCGTTTTCTTCCGGCGCAGAGTATGGTGGTTCGGGCGGCTCGGCGCTTCGCTTCTTCTGCTCCCGTGGGCTTTGATTTCGCTGGCGGTTCTCGGCGACTGCGGTGCCGCCCCGGTCGTTTTGTGAAGATTCCTGGAACATATCTGTTTACCTTAAGCACGTGCGGTGACAGCGTTTGGTCTTTGGACAACTTCAATATCTCTCAGCGGGACGAGCGTTTTCTCCATTTTGCCGGGATTGCTCGAGCGATTGATTGCTTCTTCCCTGTCTATGTAGCCTTTGAAATACATATCTGCGATGCTGGTATCGAGATTCTGCATGCCAAGCCTGCGGGAGGTCTCAATGATGTTTGGAATTTCGTAGATTCTGTTTTCCCGGATACAGTTTCTGGCCGCGGACGTGCAGAGGAGTATTTCGGTGCAGGGCACCATTCCGGGCTGATCGATGCGTCGGAACAGAGTCTGCGAGACGACGGCCTGAAGCGTATTTGCGAGCATAGCCCGGATCTGGTTCTGCTGAGCGGCGGGGTAAATATCTATGATACGGTCTATAGTCTGAGAAGCGTTGATAGTGTGGAGCGTGCTGAAGACAAGATGCCCGGTCTCTGCGGCGGTGATTGTAAAGCTGGTTGTTTCGAGGTCTCTCATTTCGCCGACCATAATGATGTCGGGGTCCTGCCTTAAGACGTGGCGAAGCCCGGATGCAAACGCGGGGCAGTCGGCGCCGATTTCCCGCTGCTCAATCATGCTGTTTTCATTTTGAATCATGTATTCGATAGGGTCTTCGAGGGTGATTATTCGCTTTCTATACTTGCGGTTGATGGCGCCGACCATAGCCGCGAGGGTTGTGCTCTTGCCCGACCCTGTATGGCCGGTGACGAGCACGAGCCCCCTGGGCAGGTCGGTGAGATCCCTGACTATGGGCGGCAGGTAGAGGTCATCGAGATCGAATACCTGGTTTGGTATGACCCTGAACGAGATTGCTATCGTATCTCTCTGAACGTGAGCGTTGACTCGGAATCGCGTTCCGTCATCGACACTCGTCGAGAAGTCAAGGTCCTTCTTTTCCAGAAAGACTTTGAACCTTTCCGGGCCAACCATGGAGACCACCATCTCTTTTGCATCCTCATTGGTGACGGGGGGCAAATCCAAATCAATCAGCTCGGTATTCTTGCGCAACACGGGCGCTATACCAACGTTGACGTGGACGTCGCTGGCTTCGTTTTCTATTGCGGTCGCCAGAATGGTCTTTATATCGATCATCTTACGTACCCTCACGAGAAGTTATGTCTCGAATTGTTCTGTTCTATTGGACATTTTCCACGAAGACTTCTTTTTCGCTTTTGCCGTAGATTTCGGTAACTCTGAGGACTTCTTCAATGGTTGTTAGCCCATTTTTTACTTTGATAATTCCATCATCGAAAAGACTCTTCATGCCACTATCGTGAAAGAGCCTTCGCATACTGCTAACGGAGGGATCTTTGTTAATCATATCCCTGAAGACGTCATCAATAAGCAGGAACTCGTAGATTCCGATCCTGCCGAGATAGCCCGAGCCCCTGCACTGCTCACAGCCCTTTCCGTGAAAGAGCTGATCGGGCGAGACCCCGGCTCTTCCGACGTACTTTTGCATGTGTTCGGGGACCTGATAAGGCTCCTTGCACTTGGAACAGATTTTTCTAACGAGGCGCTGCGCAAGGACTGCATTCAACGAAGCCGCTATGAGGTACGCGTCGATGCCGATATTGACCAACCTTGTTATGCTGCTGGCGGCGTCGTTTGTGTGGAGCGTGGAGAGCACCAGATGTCCCGTGAGGGCGGCCTGGACGGCTATGCGTGCGGTCTCGTTGTCTCTTATTTCGCCAATCATAATGACGTCCGGGTCCTGGCGGAGCAGACTTCGCAGAGCGACGGCGAAATCAAGCCCGATTTTGTCGTTTGCCTGCACCTGATTACAGAAGTCGAGCTGGTATTCGACGGGGTCCTCAACAGTTGAGATATTGAGCTTGTCTCCATCCATCTGGCAGAGCGCCGAATAAAGGGTGGTGCTTTTTCCTGAGCCTGTAGGCCCGGTGACGAGCATTATGCCGTGCGGAAGCTCAACCTGTTCACCGAAAGCGGCCATGACGTCAGGCTCCATACCCAACTGTTCGAGGCCGCGGAGAATGGATTTGCTGTCGAGGATACGAATAACCACCTTCTCGCCATGATTTGTGGGGAGGGTGGAGATTCGCAGGTCAATCGGTCTTCCGCCGACTATGACGGAGATTTTGCCGTCCTGCGGGAGGCGCCTTTCGGAGATATCGAGATTGGCCATAATCTTGATGCGCGAGACAATGGCCGGATGCATCTTGAGAGGCGACTGCATCGTCTCGAAGAGCACTCCATCTATGCGATACCTGGTCCTCATCGATTTTTCCTTGGGCTCAATGTGGATGTCACTGGCGCCCTCGCGTATTGCATTGCTGATGACATAGTTGACGAATTTAATGACAGGCGACTGGCCCGCCATTCTTTCAAGGTCTTCGGACTCTTCCTGCTCATCCTGTACGACTTCGACGTCGGTCATATCGCTGATGATATCATCGACGTTGTAATCGAGCCTTTCGATTTGTTTGAATGAATCGCAGACGGCCTGGATATCTTCGCGGGGACAAACGACGGTCCTCACATCCATCTGGGTCTGTCTTTTCACGTCTTCGATTGCGAATACGTTTGCCGGCTCACTCGTCGCCACGAGGAGGACGCCATCTTCTAAAGCAACAGGGCAAATAGAGGCGCTCCTTATGAAATCAACTTCGAGCATTTCGAATGCCTGCCGGTCCACGTCTTCGGGCTTAATCCTTCGGAAGTCGAGGTCATACACTTTAGCCTTGGCCTGGAGGATGTCATCGGCATCGACCCAGTTGGCCTCGGCCAGCAGATGCACCACATCAGAGCCGGGATTCGCCTTCTCCCGGCTGCGGATCTGAGCATGCTGCTCGGTGGTGATTTTGCCCATGTCCAGCAGGACATCGACAATATCATACACGTGCGATAGATCGGCTTTGTCGGGGGAATAGAGCTCGCTGAGGCCGCGGACGGCCTGGCCGGCGTCTGCGTCCCAAAGAGGCTCCAGGGCTTCCCGCGACTGCGACGAACCCTCTCTATTTCCAAATGAAAATGGTAATCTCATTCTTCCAACAACTTCAAGACTATGTGGGCTTTATCAGAACCGGCGGGAAACCGGGCGGAATCGTCTTTGGGATTCCACCGAAGCTTCACGGAATTCGCGCCGATTTCGACGACCGTAAAGTCGGCAATTGAATCATTCTCGTAGATGGTTTTGCCGTCTATCATGCAGCAACTGCCGCGGTCGGACTGCATTATGCCCTGTAACAGGAGGTCCCCGGCCTGCTTTTCCATTTGCTTACGTCTGACAACATCAGGGTCAATTTGAAGGACTTGTTCGCCGGCCTCAGCTTGTGCCTTGATCCCTGCGAGGAACAATTCAAGCTCAAAGGGATTCTTGACAAGCTCGTTGACGCCAACCTGGAGGACCTGGGAGAACTCATAGAACTTGCTTACGATCTCATCCATCCGGTCGAACATTTCGGACCTGACGCCGGTGATTCTGGTAATTGCAGAGGCAATATCGGGTTCGTTGGCATCGGCGGCGCGGGCGGCCTGGGGCGAGGTTTTCTTCACCATAAACCAAATGCACAATAGTCCCGCGACAAGCAGCACAGTCAGCAGGGTGGTGCTCCTCCTGACCCGCTGCGAGTGAGTCGCGACAGTGAGAAACTCCTGTTCGGATGCGTTTTGCTTGCCTTCGCCGGGCGTCTGGCCTGCGGCGGCTTTTTTTTCAGCCGGCAAATCACCAAAACTCTGCTCGCGCATAAATGACAACATAGCTAAGCTCCGTTAAAATGTCCTATGTTCTTGGGGGCGAGGCCCCGGCGGCAGCCGGGCGATTCAAAACTCAAGACCCAAGTTGACTCGTTTCGTGCTGAAAAAATATACTGACAACGAACTTGGCGTCTATCTGGCCCTCATCCTTTACCTGCTTATCGATCTCGAGCTCCCGAAGCTTCATAATACGCGGCAATTTTTCGAGCTCGAGGAGGAACGAATAGAATGCCTTGAAGTTCCCGGTCAATTCCATCGCCAGAGGCTGCTCTATGTAGCCACTGTTGTCTTTCTTTGCGAGGGTGCGTATCGTTTTGGGCTTTAGTCCCTCCTTTTGGGCAATCACGGTGACCTGCTCGAGCACTTCGTGAATCTGACTCTTGGGCGGAAGCCTGCTCTCGAAGAATGAGATGGCCTCCTCAAGCTGCGCAAGCTGCTTTGTGAGGTCCTCAGCGGCGGCAGTAGCCTTTTCGTACTCGGCGAGTTTCGCCAGTTTCATGTCAACGCGCGTTTTTGCATCGGCGAGATTGGCATTGGCCGGCTTGATCATATATTGGTATCCAACGACGGTCAGGCCGATCACCAAAGCGAAGAACACTGCTTTTCTCAAACCACCAGTCATAATTTTGTCCTCATATTGTTGTGCACTGCTTTGACTTACACATTAGAACCTGTACACGGAGTTTTCAGCGCCTGCCCTGATGACATCAACATCGTCGCTGGTGAGATGCAGCTCATTTCTGAGCATGGCCTTCAGCTTGAACTGCCTGAAGGTTGTATCCTCGATTTTGTACTCTTTTGATTCAACCAGTGCGACGCCGTCGAGCAAAGTGGAGCTGCTCAGGCGCTCGATATACGCGGCGACCTGCAGGTCACTGGGCGCCATTCCGCCGATGTCTATATGCGTCTCCAGCGACTTTTCTCTGGACAGCCCGGTCTGTGTTTCGCCGGCGGGGGCGGCTTGTGCAGCCTTGTATTGGCTTGAGGGCGCCGGGGCAGCGGCCTTCTTCGGCTCCTTCTGAATCAGGTTGAGCTCGAGCAGCGAGACTCCGGGCGGCAAGTTGTTTGTCAACGCGGCCAACACAACGCTTCTTGGCACGGGCTCAATCAGCTCTGCGGTAGTAAGGGCCGTTTTCATCATATTCTTGCGGCGCGTCTGAAGCTCCTCAAACTGGGCGATGGACTTCTGTATCCGGGCCATTCGCGTGTTTATGAGGTTCTCCTTTGCGCGGCATGCGCGCTGGCGCACCTTGATGGTCATAAACGAGCCGCCTAACGCCGCCATAACAAGCGCAAGGAGCATAAGGCACATCATATTTGTCCTGCGAGATTCGCCGCTTTGAACGTAATCATCGGGCACAAAGTTTATGTTTAGCATTTTCCAACCTTCCTCTTAACCGTGCTACGCGCCTCTATGACAGACCGAGTCCAAAAGCAGTGGTCCAGTTCATCTGCTGCTTTTGCGGCAGGTCTGCTTCTTCGGATGAGGCGCTTCTCCTATCAATCCCCAAACGATAAGGATTCGATATATACACTGCCGCCAGACAGTCTCCAACCTGTGCGGGCATTTCCAACTGCTTTGCTATTGCGGCGCAGATGTCTCTATCGACGGCTCGGCCCGTGAGGAAGATCAGCCGCTCTATCTGCGCGCTTCGGTGCATTGAGCTGAACTGGCCTCGGCAGGCGGTCAGCTCGAGAACGAGCCTTGTTGCGGTTTTTTCGTCGCTGA
>Ga0299915_10004317_pt1 | contig 10370 bp, 9 predicted proteins | sample RVTome_13_FD_200263 | JGI IMG/M metagenome (GOLD analysis project Ga0299915, IMG submission 200263) | Soil microbial communities from uranium-contaminated site in the Upper Colorado River Basin, Wyoming, United States - RVT92D227 (version 2) ... | reverse complement strand
ACTACGGTTTCTAGGATGAGACGGATCACCCATTTCTTCGGCAGCCTGTTTCTGATCGAACTGCTGCGCGGCATGATGCTCACCGGGCGCCACCTGTTTGCGCGCAAGATCACGGTGCAGTATCCGGAAGAGAAAACCCCGCAAAGCCCCCGTTTCCGCGGCCTGCACGCACTGCGCCGCTACCCTAATGGCGAGGAACGCTGCATCGCCTGCAAGCTGTGCGAAGCGGTGTGCCCGGCGCTTGCCATCACCATCGAATCGGAACAGCGCGGCGACGGCACCCGCCGCACCACGCGCTACGACATCGACCTCACCAAGTGCATCTTCTGCGGTTTCTGCGAGGAGTCCTGCCCGGTCGACTCCATCGTCGAAACCCGCATCCTCGAATACCACGGCGAAAAGCGCGGCGACCTCATCTACACCAAGCCCATGCTGCTGGCGATCGGCGACCAGTACGAGGAACAGATCGCCAAGGACAGGGCCGCGGATGCGAAGTATCGGTGATGCGGCGGGGCTAGGGGTGGTGCGCTGGTGTGCACCGATTTGCAAAACAATATGACATACGAATGAAACGGGAGGCAGGCAAACGGAAATCTGGTATCAGGCACTAGCGGTGGATAGTCATCCCTAGCACCTAACTCCTGGCTCCTAGCCCCTAGAACATGAGTTACACAACTGCGATCTTCTACTTCTTCGCCGCCATCCTGGTGTTTGCCGGCTTGCGCGTGATCACCGCGCGCAACCCGGTGCACGCCGCGCTGTTCCTGGTGCTGGCCTTCTTCACCGCGGCCGGACTGTGGGTGCTACTAGAGGCCGAATTCCTCGCCATCACCCTGGTGCTGGTCTACGTCGGCGCGGTGATGGTGCTGTTCCTGTTCGTGGTGATGATGCTCGACATCAACCTGGACAAGTTGCGCGAAGGCTTCTGGGATTACCTGCCGCTGGCCGGCTTCGTCTCCGTGCTGCTGGTGATCGAAATGGCGCTGATCCTGGGCGGCCGCCATTTCGGGCTCGACGTGATGGCCACACCCGCTCCGCACGCCGCCGATTACAGCAATACCAAGGAGCTCGGGCGGCTGCTGTATACCGACTACGTCTACGCATTCGAACTGGCCGCGGTGATCCTGTTGGTGGCGATCGTCGCCGCCATCGCGCTGACGCTACGCCGCCGCAAGGACAGCAAGTACATCGATCCCGCCGAGCAGGTGAAGGTCAAGCGCAATGACCGCCTGCGCATCGTCAAGATGCAGTCCGAAAAGGGGCCAGGGGTCAGGGCTCAGGATTCAAAGGGGGAGGGCGCGTGATTTCCTTGTCGCATTACCTGGTGCTGGGCGGCATCCTGTTCGCCATCAGCGTGCTGGGCATCTTCCTCAACCGCAAGAACGTGATCATCCTCCTGATGGCGATCGAACTCATGCTGCTGGCGGTGAACATGAACTTCATCGCGTTTTCGCATTATCTGGGCGACATCCACGGCCAGATCTTCGTCTTCTTCATCCTCACCGTCGCCGCGGCGGAATCCGCCATCGGCCTGGCGATCCTGGTGGTGCTGTTCCGCAACCTGCACACCATCAATGTCGATGACCTCGACCACCTGAAAGGCTGATGCGGATGGACATGCAGACGCTCTATCTCATCGTGCCGCTGGCGCCGCTCATCGGCGCGATCGTCGCCGGCCTGTTCGGCCGCCTCGTCGGCCGCAGCGGCGCCCATGTCGTCACCATCGCCGGCGTGGCCATCTCGTTCATCGCCTCGGTGCTGGTGTTCCAGGACGTGCTGGCAGGCCACACCTTCAACGGCACGGTCTACACTTGGATGGCGCTGGGGGATCTGCGTTTTGAGGTCGGCTTCCTGATCGATTCGCTCACCGCGATGATGATGCTGGTCGTCACCTTCGTCTCGCTGATGGTGCACATCTACACCATCGGCTACATGCACGACGATCCGGGCTATCAGCGTTTCTTCAGCTACATCTCGCTGTTCACCTTCTCGATGCTGATGCTGGTGATGAGCAACAACTTCCTGCAGCTGTTTTTCGGCTGGGAAGCGGTCGGCCTGGTGTCCTACCTGCTGATCGGCTTCTGGTACACGAAAGAAACGGCGATTTACGCCAACCTCAAGGCCTTCCTGGTCAACCGCGTCGGCGACTTCGGTTTCATCCTCGGCATCGGCCTGGTGCTGGCCCATTTCGGCACGCTCGATTACGCCACCGTGTTCGCCCGGGCGCCGTCGTTCGCCAACGACACCATCGTGCTGTGGCCCGGCGCGCCGTGGAGCCTGATGACGGTCATCGGCATCCTCTTGTTCATCGGCGCGATGGGCAAGTCGGCGCAATTCCCGCTGCACGTCTGGCTGCCCGACTCGATGGAAGGCCCGACGCCGATTTCCGCGCTGATCCACGCGGCGACGATGGTGACCGCCGGCATCTTCATGGTCGCGCGCATGTCTCCGCTGTACGAGCTGTCCGACGTGGCCCTGAGCTTCGTCATGGTCATCGGCGCGATCACCGCGCTGTTCATGGGTTTCCTCGGCATCGTGCAGAACGACATCAAGCGCGTGGTGGCCTACTCGACGCTCTCCCAATTGGGCTACATGACCGTCGCGCTCGGCGCCTCGGCCTATTCGGTCGCAGTGTTCCACCTGATGACGCACGCCTTCTTCAAGGCGCTGCTGTTCCTTGCCGCCGGTTCGGTCATCATCGCCGTGCACCACAACCAGGACATCCGCTACATGGGCGGCCTGAAGAAGTACATGCCGATCACCTGGATCACTTCGCTGATCGGCTCGCTGGCACTGATCGGCACGCCTTTCCTGTCGGGCTTCTATTCCAAGGAAAGCATCATCGAGGCGGTCAGGCTATCGAACCTGCCGGTGGCCGACATTGCTTACTGGGCGGTGCTGATCGGCGTCTTCGTCACCGCTTTCTATTCCTTCCGCATGTACTTCCTGGTGTTCCACGGCAAGGAACGCTTCCATCAAGGACACGCCCACGGCAACGAGCCCGATGCGCACCACGACGAACATCATGGCGGCACGCCGCACGAAACGCCGTGGGTGGTGACCGGCCCGCTGCTGGCGCTGGCGCTGCCGTCATTGGCGATCGGCTACATGACCATCGAGCCCATGCTGTTCGGCGATTATTTCGGCAGCGCGATCTACGTCGCCGACCGCCATCCGGTGATGCACGAACTCAACCAGCATTTCCACGGCGCCGCGGCGATGGGCCTGCATGCGGTGATGACGCTGCCGTTCTGGCTGGCGGTGGCGGGCGTGGGGCTGGCGGCCTTCTTCTACCTCAAGCGCCCGGACATTCCCGCGGCCATCGCGCAGCGCTTCAGGTTCCTGCACCAGATGCTGCTCAACAAATACTGGTTCGACGAGCTCTACAGCTGGATGTTTGCCAAGGGCGCGCGGCTGCTCGGCGGCACCCTGTGGCGGCGCGGCGACCAGAACGTGATCGACGGCTTCTTCGTCAACGGCACCGCCCACCTGGTCGAACGCGTCTCGCGCCTGGTCAAGGCCTTCCAGTCCGGCTACATCTACCACTACGCGTTTGCCATGCTGATCGGGGTGTTCGCCCTGGTGACGTGGTTCGCGCGGCTCAACTAAAAACCAACGCCCATGTTCGGACAGTCGATACTTTCTCTCGTCATCTGGGTCCCGATTCTGGCCGGGGTCGCGGTGCTTGCCACCGGCTCCGACCGCAACGCGGCGCTGGCGCGCTGGATCGCGCTGGCAGGCGCGCTGCTCGGCCTCGTCGTCGCGATCCCGCTGGTCACCGGCTTCGACACCGGCACCTCGGCGATGCAGTTCGTCGAGAAGGCGGCGTGGATTCCGGCGTTCAACGTCCACTACCACCTCGGCGTCGACGGCATTTCGATGCCGCTGATCCTGTTGAACAGCTTCATCACCGTGCTGGTGGTCATCGCCGGCTGGCAGGTGATCCAGGACAAGGTCGCGCAGTACATGGCGGCCTTCCTCATCATGTCCGGCCTCATCAACGGCGTCTTCGCCGCGCTCGACGGCATCCTGTTCTATGTCTTCTTCGAGGGTATGCTGATTCCGCTCTACCTGATCGTCGGCGTGTGGGGCGGGCCGAACCGCGTGTATGCCGCGTTCAAGTTCTTCCTCTACACCCTGCTCGGCTCGCTGCTGATGCTGGTGTCGATGATCTACCTCTATTTCCAGTCGGGCGGCAGCTTCGACATCCAGACCTGGCACACCACCACGCTGGGGATGACGGCGCAGACGCTGATGTTCTTTTCCTTCCTGCTGGCCTTCGGGGTCAAGGTGCCGATGTGGCCGGTGCACACATGGTTGCCGGATGCCCACGTCGAGGCGCCCACCGGCGGCTCGGTGGTGCTGGCGGCGATCACGTTGAAGGTTGGCGCCTACGGCTTCCTGCGCTTCATTCTGCCGATCCTGCCGGATGCCAGCCACGAGCTCGCCTGGTTCGTCATCATGCTGTCGCTGATCGCCGTCGCCTACATCGGCCTGGTCGCGCTGGTGCAGGCCGACATGAAGAAGCTCATCGCCTATTCGTCGATCGCGCATATGGGCTTCGTCACCCTCGGCTTCTTCATGTTCAGCCCGCTCGGCGCAGAAGGCGGCCTGGTGCAGATGATCTCGCACGGTTTCGTCTCGGCCGCGTTGTTCCTCTGCATCGGGGTGATGTACGACCGCCTGCATTCGCGCCAGATCAAGGACTACGGCGGCTTGGTCAACAAGATGCCGGTGTTCGCCGCCTTCTTCATGCTGTTCGCCATGGCCAATGCCGGCCTGCCAGCGACCAGCGGCTTCGTCGGTGAATTCATGGTCATCCTGGCGGCTACCCAGGTCAATTTCTGGTTCGCCTTCGTCGCCGCCACCACGCTGATCCTCGGCGCCGCCTACACGCTGTGGATGTACAAGCGGGTGGTGTTCGGCAATGTCACCAACCCGCACGTCGAGGAGATGCGCGACGTCAATGCGCGCGAGATCCTGATCCTCGGCGTGCTCGCCGTCTGCGTGCTGGCCATGGGCCTGTATCCCAAGCCGTTCACCGACGTCATGCACGTGTCGGTGGTCGACCTGTTGGCGCACGTCGCCCAAAGCAAACTGCCTTAAGGTTCCAAGATGAGCGATTTCCTCACGCACTTCGCCCCCGCGCTGCCCGAGATTTTCGTGCTGGCGATGGTGTCGCTGATCCTGGTGATCGACGCCGCGCTCGACGACAGCAAGCGCTACATCGCCTATGTGCTGTCGCTGGCCACCGTGGTCGGCGCGGCCTTCCTCACCGCGCGCGATTTCTCGGCCATGCCGGTGCTGGCGCTGGGCGGTCTCTTCGTCGACGACCCGCTGGCGGACGTGCTGAAGCTCTTCCTCTACCTGAGCGTCGCCGTGGTAATGGTGTATTCGCGCGACTACCTGCGGCAGCGCGGGCTCTACAAGGGCGAATTCTTCGTGCTGGCGCTGTTTGCGCTCTTGGGCATGATGGTGATGGTGTCGGCCAGCCATTTCCTCACGTTGTATCTCGGTCTCGAACTGCTGTCGCTGTCGCTGTATGCCATGGTCGCGCTGCAGCGCGATTCCAGCGTGGCGACCGAGGCGGCGATGAAATACTTCGTACTCGGTGCGCTGGCCTCCGGCATGCTGCTCTACGGCATGTCGATGGTCTACGGCGTCACCGGATCGCTGGCGCTGGGCGACATCGCCCAGAACCTGACCGATGGCACCGACCTGCGGATTCCCCTGGTGTTCGGCATCGTCTTCATCGTCGCCGGCCTGGCCTTCAAATTGGGCGCAGTGCCGTTCCACATGTGGGTGCCGGACGTCTATCACGGCGCCCCCACCGCGATGACGCTCTTCATCGGCACCGCGCCCAAGATCGCCGCCTTCGCCTTCGTCGTGCGCATCCTCGGCCAGGGGCTGGAATCGCAGGTGGCCGAATGGCGCGACATGCTGGTGATCCTGGCGGTGCTGTCGATGGCGGTCGGCAACCTCGCGGCGATTGCGCAAAGCAATCTGAAGCGCATGTTCGCCTACTCGACCATCTCGCACATGGGCTTCATGCTGCTGGGCATCCTCGCCGGTTCGCAGAACGGCTACGGCAGCGCGATGTTCTACGTGCTGGTATACGCGCTGATGAGCGCGGGCGGGTTCGGCATGATCCTGCTGCTCTCGCGCGCCGGCTTCGAGGCCGACCAGCTCGACGACTTCAAAGGCCTCAACCGCCGCAGCCCGTGGCTGGCTTTCCTGATGCTGCTGCTGATGTTTTCCATGGCCGGCGTGCCGCCGACGGTCGGCTTCTATGCCAAGCTTGTCGTGCTGCAGGCCGTGGTGGAAATCGGCTACGTATGGCTGGCGGTGGCGGCGGTGCTGTTCTCGCTGATCGGTGCGTTCTACTACCTGCGCATCGTCAAGCTGATGTATTTCGACACCCCGCACGACACCGAAGCGATTTCAGCCTGCCCCGACGCCCGTGTCATCATGTCGGCCAACGGGCTGGCCGTGCTCGCGCTCGGCATCCTGCCTCAGCCGTTGATGGCGGTGTGCGTGTACGCCGTCGGCGCGTCATTCTAAATAGTTGAACCAAACGGTGCCGGAGCGGGTCTGCTCCGGCGTTAATCAGCTTTTCGGATTCAATGTGAACTTCTCCACCTCCCTGCTGCTGATCCTGGCGTTCATCGCCGCCAACCTGCCGTTCCTCGTCGAGCGGATCTTCTTCGTCGCCAAGCCCAAAGTGGGCAGCAAGTCCTTCGCCTGGCGACTGCTGGAACTGGTGGTGCTGTTTTTCGTGGTCGGCGGCATCGCGATGCTGCTGGAGGGCAAACTCGGCACCATCCACAAGCAGAACTGGGAGTTCTACGCGGTCAACGCCTCGCTGTTCGTGGTGTTTGCCTATCCTGGGTTTGTTTATCGCTATCTGTGGCGTCGGCGCGGGGCGTAGGCGGCATGAAGACGATTGAATTCACACTGCGAGGAGAGCACGTCGCGCTGTGCGACCTGCTCAAGCTCACCGGCATCGCCGACAGCGGCGGGCAGGGCAAGCTCATGATCGCCAACGGCGATGTGACCGTTGACGGTCAGCCCGAAAGCCGCAAGACAGCCAAAATCAGGGCGGGCCAGACGGTGCAGTGTCTGGGGCAGACGGTTCGGGTGGTGGCAGCCGGGGCTTAATGAAACGCTGATTAATTCCACTTCGTCATTCCGGCGGACGAATTAATCAGCGTCTCCTTAAAGAAAGCAGAAGTAAAAGCGTCCGGAATCGAACTCCACCGCCAGCCGCGCCCCGCGGTTCTCCGCATAGTCCCACGACCCTTTGGTCGCACAGCCTTCGTGGCATTCGCTTACCCCCGCCGGAGATTCGAGATCGCGCTCGCGGTCGTACCAGCTCAACAACATCGTTTCATCGCCCAGCTGATGCTTCGCGATGGTGCCTGCCAGTTTCAGCGCGGCGTTGAAGTCGAGGCCGAGTTCCGCACTATCCAGACGAAGGGTTTTCATGGTGATGTATTCGTCAGCGCCTTCAAGGCGTAGAGCATATCCAGAGCCGCCTTCGGGGTGAGCGTATCGGGGTCGAGTTCGCGCAGCTGATCGAGCGCGGGGTGCGGCGGCGGTTCGTCGTTGGGGAGATGCGCGGCGAACAGGTCGCCCTGCGGGCCGGGCTGCAGTTGCGCATCCTCGAGCTCGCGCAGGTGGCGCCGCGCTGCATGGATGACGGGACTCGGCACGCCGGCCAGGCGCGCGACCTGGATGCCGTAGCTCTGCGAGGCCGGGCCTTCCTCCACCGCGTGCAGGAACACCAGGTCGGCGCCGTGCTCCTTGGCGTCGAGGTGCACGTTGGCGAGCTGGCGGAATTCCTGCGCCAGCTGGGTCAGTTCGAAATAGTGGGTGGCGAACAGCGTAAACGCGCGGGTGGCGGTGACCAGATGCCGCGCCACCGCCCACGCCAGCGCGAGGCCGTCGAAGGTGGACGTTCCGCGGCCGATTTCATCCAGCAGCACCAGGCTGCTGGCGCTGGCGTTGTGCAGGATGTGCGCGGTCTCGGTCATCTCGACCATGAAGGTCGAACGCCCGCCGGCGAGATCGTCCGACGCGCCGATGCGGGTGAAGATCTGGTCGACGTCGCCGATTTTGGCCGAGCTGGCGGGGACCCACAGGCCGCAGCAGGCCATGAGCGTCACCAGCGCCACCTGCCGCATGTAGGTCGATTTGCCGCCCATGTTGGGGCCGGTGATCAAGAGCATCTGCCGGCCGCGGGTCAGGCTCACGTCGTTGGGAATGAAGTGGTCGACCTGCGCCTCGACCACCGGATGGCGGCCGCCGCGGATGACGATGCCGGGTTCCTCGCTGTATTCGGGCGGGTTGAGCCTGAGCGTGCCTGCGCGCTCGGCCTGGCTCGCCAGCACGTCGATCTCGGCAAGCGCCGCGGCAATCGACAGCAGATCCGGCACGTGTGGCGTCAGCGACTCCAGCAGCGCCTCGAACAGCGCCTTCTCACGTGCCAGCGCGCGGTCCTGAGCGGAGAGCGCCTTGTCCTCGAAGGCTTTCAGTTCTGGCGTGATGTAGCGCTCGGCGTTTTTCAGCGTCTGGCGGCGGCGGTAGTCGTCGGGAACGTTGTCCGACTGCGCGCGGCTGACTTCGATGTAGAAGCCGTGCACCTTGTTGTACTCGACCTTGAGGGTGGCGATGCCGGAGCGTGCGCGCTCGCGCGTTTCCAGTTCCAGCAGGAAGGCGCCGGCGTCGCGCGTCAGCGCGCGCAGCTCGTCGAGGTCGGCGTCAAACCCGTCGGCAATCACGCCGCCTTCGCGCAGCACGCTGGCAGGTTCCGGTTGGATGGCGTGCGCCAGCAGTTCGTGCAGGTCGGGGCGGGCGGCCAAGGCAGTCTGCAGCGCAGCCAGGCGCGCGCGGTCGTCGGGCAGCACAGCAGCGAGATCGGGCAGCAGGGCGAGGGTGTCGCGCAGCCCGGACAGGTCGCGCGGCCGCGCGTTCTTCAGCGCGATGCGGCCGCTGATCCGTTCCACGTCGGCGCAGCTTTTCAGCAGGCGGGTAAGCGTTGCGGCAGTGTCGGGCCGTTCGGCCAGCACGCCGATGGCGTCGCGCCGCCGGGTCAATACTTCACGGTCGCGCAGCGGATGGTGCAGCCAGTGGCGGAGCAGCCGCGTCCCCATGCCGGTGGCGGTGGTGTCGAGCACCGACAAAAGGGTTGGCGCCGCTTCGCCGCGCAGGGTCTCGGTGAGTTCCAGGTTGCGCCGGGTGGCGGCGTCGAGCTGCACGAAGTCGCTGTCGCGTTCGGCGCGGATCGATTGGATGTGCGGCAGCGCGGTGCGCTGGGTGGTCTGGATGTAGTCGAGCAGGGCGCCGGCTGCTGCGATGGCCAGGGGCAGGTCGGCCACGCCGAAGCCGGCGAGGTCGCGGCTGCCGAATTGCTGCGCCAGCCGGGTCTGCGCGCCGGCCGAATCGAACTGCCACGGCGCCAGCCGGCGCACCGCGCAGGGGGCGCCGTTGAGGGCGAAATCGTCCGGCGCCAGCATTTCCGCCGGCCGTACCCGCGCCAGCAGGGCGGGCAGGGCGGCCGCATGGATTTCGGTCACCTGGAAGCGCCCGGCGGCGAGATTGAGCCAGGCCACGCCGAGCGATTCAGTGCCAGGAGCGATGGACAAAATCAGCGTGTCGCGCGTCTCGTCCAGCAGACCGGAATCGGTCAGCGTGCCCGGCGTGACGATGCGGCTGACCTGGCGCTCGACCGGTCCTTTCGACGTTGCGGGATCGCCCACCTGCTCGGCGATTACCACCGACTCGCCCAGCTTCAGCAGCCGCGCCAGATACTGCTCGGCGCTGTGGTAGGGCACGCCGGCCATCTTGATGGGCGCGCCTGCCGAGGCGCCGCGCGTGGTGAGCGTGATGTTGAGCAGCCGCGCAGCCTTTTCGGCGTCGTCGTAGAACAGCTCGTAGAAGTCGCCCATGCGGTAGAACAGCAGCATGTCGGGATGCTGCGCCTTGATGCCCAGGTACTGCTGCATCATCGGCGTGTGGGCAGTAGGCTCCTTGGCGATCGACATGGATGGACGGGCGCGGGATCAGACCTTCAGTTCGGGCGGCAGGTGCGGGGCGATGACCTGCAGCATCTGGCCGAAGATTTTAGGGGTGGCGGCGACGATGTTGCCGGATTCGAGGAAGCCTTCATCGCCCATGAAATTGCCGACCAGGGCGCCGGACTCCTGCGCGATCAGGCTGCCGGCCGCGAGGTCCCAGGGCTTCAGATGCATTTCCCAGAAGCCGTCGTAGCGGCCGCACGCCACGTAGCACAGGTCGAGCGCGGCGGAGCCGGGGCGACGCAGGCCCGAGGTGGCGCGCATCATGTCGCGGAACATGTTGAGATAGGCCTC
>Ga0299915_10004316_pt1 | contig 10370 bp, 12 predicted proteins | sample RVTome_13_FD_200263 | JGI IMG/M metagenome (GOLD analysis project Ga0299915, IMG submission 200263) | Soil microbial communities from uranium-contaminated site in the Upper Colorado River Basin, Wyoming, United States - RVT92D227 (version 2) ... | reverse complement strand
GCCGCCGATGAGGTCTGATCAACGGTCGCATCCATCCACCGGCGTTTGCTTCCGGGATTCCAGCCCAGATGACAGCCAAAGCCCGTGCCCACGCCGGCAATCTTATTTTCTCTGCGACCTCTGCGTCTCTGCGGTTTGCTTTTTATTGGGTTGCGGCCGTTAGGCCGCGCTGTGGGACTATCCTCGAGCTCATGATCAATGCGGTGCTGCTGGCGGTGGTGGCGGTCTGCGGCTGCTGGTTGCGGACGGGCGGGGAGCCGCAAGAGGCGAATGTCTCGTCTCGTTCTGACGCACCGTCCGCTCGGGCGCTTCCGACCACTGCGGGTCGGTCACCCGTTCGGCCTCAAGCCCCCGGCCGACCCGGACCGCGGGAACCTGTCGAAGACCACCAGCTCCTCGAGCGGTTTCTTGGGTGCGGCGGGCGGCCACTCGGCGGGAACGCCGATCGCAACCTCGGTTTGGTCACATGCCTGCTCCGCCTGTAGGCGGCTGGCCGAGGGAAGAAATACCGGATCAGGATCGCCTGGGCATGCGCGTGCGCTGGAGCGGTCTCATATGTTCGCAGCGCTTGCTATGCCGGAGAGCCTCCTTGTGGCGCCAAACGGGTGGGCGATCAGCGGCGACGCGAAGCGTTGTCTGCTGACTCACCTTGTTGGGCGGCGATTGGCTGAATCAGTCGATCACGGTATTGTTCCTGCAGCTGCATGTAGTGGTCGACCAGCTTTTCCGGATCGTTGCCGAACCTTGCGGAGATCTTCTCGCGCGCGTCACGCACGGCCCGAATGCCTTCGTCTTCAGTCTTCATTATCGTCTCCGAATAGCTCCAGGGCCGTGACCAACGCTGGCACGAACAGTCCCAGCATAGCGTTGACTCGTCTGATGCTAGATTCTACCGATTGGTTCGCCGGACGAGAATGCCTTCACGCCGCAGGCCCGCTCATCTTGAAGTATGCAATCCCAGGATACAAAAATACCTGGGCGGCAACTGGCGGTGTATCCAGGCCGCCCCTCTACTCGCTTTCCGTCACTTTCAGTGAAAGGCCATTTTATCACGATAGGCCTTGTCGCAGACCTGGATGCCCAACTTTTCCCCGATTCACAGCTCGTGAACGAGGTGCTCCGCGCCCTGATCCGGATCGCCGATCGCCAGCAGATCAAGGCCAAGAGAGAACGGCGGCGGAATGCGGTGTGATTTTGCGGTTCCACGGGTCATGGAACGGCGCTTCCCGGAGGCCGAGGAGAAATCATGGTTGGAATTCGAGCGCACAATGCATCTTATTTTGACCATTCGCTCACCGAAGCCGGGTAAAATGAAGCCATGAACCGCGAACGAGTGGTCCGCATTCTGTCCAATCGGCGTGGCGACCTGGCGGCCAAGTATGGCGTCAAATCGCTGGCCCTGTTCGGCTCTGTTGCCCGCGAGGAAGCCGGCTCGGGCAGTGATGTGGATCTGCTGGTCGAGTTCGATCGTCCCATTGGCTACCTCGGGCTGTTCGCTTTGCAGGACCACCTCAAGTTGCTGCTCGGCTGCAAGGTGGATCTGGGCAAGCCCGACAGCCTCAAGCCGCGCATATGCGCGGGTAATGGGAGAGTGCGTCCGTGTCGCTTAGGAGAATTCCTGCCGACATATTTAGATATGCATTACTGCCGTTGCTGAAGGGAGGAGCGGTATGCCTACCGATAGAGTGACTGCTAAGGATTTTCAGTTGGCGGGGTGTCAGGCGGCGCTTTACACGCCTGACGAGGAGGTCTCGGCTCCGAAGCTCGTAAAAACCTTGCTGCCGAAATGGATGGAGCGATTTGACGCCGATCCGGTCATCTTGCCCCATGAGGAAGGCATGCCTCGCGAGATCCCGCGGCTGATCCTGAGAAGTCGAACGAACGCCTGGAGATGCGAGATTGCATCTGCAAGAATCAACCTTTCCTGGCAGCGGCCGAAAGTCGATATGGCCACGCCCACTATCAGCAGTTTCTATGAAGGAGCCGTAAGGCTCCTGAGCGAATACTGCCATCTATTGGAGTGCCGGGTAGGGCGCCTGGCAGCCGTTTTGCGCAGGTATGCGCCGAGTCAGTTTCCCGGTCTTTATCTGGCCAGTCATTTCTGCAAAGAACCATGGCTTGAGAAGCCCTTTAATCGTCCAGAAAATTTTGAACTTCACGCGCACAAGCGTTTCCTGCTTGCCGAAAGGTTCGAGGTGAATTCCTGGGTACGGAACAAAACCGGAACTCTCTCGTCTGAAAAAGAGAAACGGCTGATAGTTTTGGTCGAGCAGGATCTGAACACACTATCCGAACACGCTGGAGAGCGATCCTTTTCGGAAGCAGAGATTGATGACTTCTTTTCCGCGGCCGTGCCCGAATTTGATATCATCTTGAGGACATACTACCCGGAGGAATGAACGCCTTGTGCCCACCTTACGCTGCCGAACCGGATTCCACCGAGCCATCCACCAGCCTTTTCGGGATCATCCCTGTGGGACAGGAAGATGAAGACCGCGGGATCTCGGAGGCATTTTTGAGACAATGGCACACACGCCGCGATCTCCTTAACGATTCCGCTATCTATGGCATTCCGAGTGGCGCTCTCGCGCCGTCCATCAACACTGATGTCTTTTTGAGTTTCCTTGCTTCCGCCCCCCGCGTTTATGGTCTGGCTACTTTCAGGAGGTTCCGCGGCAAGCTCAGCTGCAGGGCTTACATGAAGGGCAGATCACGATCTTACGATTTCGGATCTGCAGAGATCGCCAAAGGCCCCCCTGCTGACACATGGACCGTGCCGAGCTGGAAGAATGAATGGACGGCACCCCTTAAATCCGAGAGTCTCGACGAACTCAGTCGTGAAATTCAGGCTGCGCAAAAACTGCTGACCCTGGAAGATAATTGGGACGGGGAAGGAAGTCCCGGATTTTCGAAGACTACATTGGGTCGAGCCGCGGCCTTTCTGCATCGCCACATGCTGTGGGTGTGGGAGAGGTACGGTGTTTGGCTCCAGGCGCCTCGAATCTTGCCTGGACCTGATGGAAGTATCGATATGCATTGGCAAACCGCGAATTACGAATTGCTCGTCAATATTCCCGCCGATCCTTCAGCGCCGGCGACATTCTACGGTGATGATTACGGCAGGAGTTCGATAAAGGGCGCCTTTAATCCATCCGTCTTCAACCTCGGATTGGTCACATGGCTTCTCCGCCTCTAGCTGGCTGGCCAATTGAAGAAATACCGGATCAAGATCGCCTGTTCATGCGCGTGCACCGGATTTTTGTATCTCAAGGGAAGCTTGCACCCGGTGTATTCCGGGATCATGGCGGGGGGATGTCAACCGATTGGGAACGGTATTCCACCGCCGCAGAAACTCTCCGAAGAGCAGCCGCGCCATCCAATAACGGCGTCATTCAGCTGGTTGCAGCCTCCGTCAGCGCCATAGCAAGATTAACGGTCGAACACACGCCCATTGTTAGCAATCGAGCTCACGCCGATGTGTTTGGCGAGAAAACGACGGAAGTTCGCCTGCGGCTGAAGCGCGTCGCGCATTGGGCGATTCTGCCCAGCGAATTATTGTGAAAAACATCGATGCGTGCATTGCGCCTCCCGTCCGCAGCCTGGAGATTTAGGAATGACCGACGCGCGTTTTCTGGTCGCTGACAATGCGATCGTCCGGTTTCACGCGGATGTCCAAGAGTATGCCAGCGTGGTAAATGCATCGATTGCGACCGCCCACGGAGGGGTATCGCCTTATCCTTTGAGTGCAAGCGCGCTATACGCCCTCACTGCAGACCTGTTCTCTTTGCATCGGGCAGTGCTCTCGGTATGCCAGGACGGTTGGGCGTTCACAGCCGTTGTCCTGCTTCGGTCGATGTTGGATCTGCTTTTGAACGCTGCGGTCATAGTGGAGGCAGAGCCTGAAGCGGAATATCGAGGATTTAAGTACATGCATTTTTTCCTCAAGGTGTAGTTGTGCAATTCGGCGCTGTCGGCCGAGGCTCGGGCATCAGCCCGGGCGGAGATCGAGGAAGGTATCCTTCGCCTTCCTTCTGCAGACCAGCCAAAAAGAATGAACGAACGCCCAGGGTAGCCGAAATGCGCGCCGAGTACGATTTCTCGGGCGGGGTGCGCGGCAAGTATGCGAAGCGTTATGCTGAGGGTTCAAGCGTCGTGGTTCTGGAGTCGGAGCTTGGCGAACTGTTTCCCGATTCACAGCCCATGAACGAGGGGCGTCGCGCGCTGAGCCGGATCGCCGATCGCCAGCGGATCAAGACCAACAGGCAACGGCGGCGCAAGGCGCCGACCTGGCCTGCGCAATTGCGGCAAAGAGCTGCAGGCGAGATCAACTACCACAGATCTTTTAGAGAGTCGGCGGCGGAGTGGGATGTATGGATAATATCGTTGGCGGCAGGGTTTATTCGGCGCGCAGGGAATCGACCGGGTTCGCCTGCGCCGCCTTGCGCGCCGGGATTGTGCCGAACAGCAGTCCGATGCCCGCCGAGGCGGCCGCGGCCCAGCCCACGACTCTGCCGTCGAGCACCGCCTGCCATCCACCCAGCCAGGCCACCACGTGGATGCCGGCTACGCCCAGCAGGATGCCGATCATGCCCCCGGAAACGCTCAGCATCATCGCTTCCAGCAGAAACTGCAGCAGCACGTCCGAACGCCTGGCCCCCAGGGCGCGGCGCAGCCCGATCTCCTTCATCCGTTCCCGCACGGACATCAGCATGACCGCCAGGATCCCCACCCCTCCCACCGCCAGGGACAGGGATGCGACTCCGACCGTCAGGTTCCTGAAGGCAAGCTGAGTCTCCAGCTGCGTGCGCATCAGCTCCAGCTGGTTCTGAATGGTGAAGTCGTCCGGCCGGTCCGCCGCGAGCCGGTGCCGCTCGCGCAATAACTCCCGCAGCCGGCCAGCCGTCTCCTGCATCAGCCCTTCATTCCGTACCTGCACGAAGATATTGCCCAGATGTGTCACATTGAACACCCGGCGCAGCGCCGTGCGCAGCGGGATCAGGATCTGGTCGTCCTGATCAACCCCGTTGATGTCCACCCCTGTCTCCGCCAGCGCCCCGATGACCTCGAACGGCACCTTGCCGATCCGGATCGTCTGCCCGATGGGTGCCATGCCCCCGAAAAGATCGCGCGCCACCGTGCGGCCGACTACCGCCACGCGGCGCAACGCGCGCTCGTCCTGCTCCTCGAACATCCTCCCCTCGTCCACCCGGAAGTTCCGGATCGGCAGGATCTCCGCCGTGGTCCCGACGATGTTCGTCGTCAGGGCGATGTTTTCAAACTTGACCAACAGCTTCTTAGACTGAGCCGGCGCCACGTGGGCGACGGCGTCCTCGAGGCTGCGCGCAATCGCCGCGACGTCCTCGGCCCGAAGCGTGATAACCACGGCCGACTGGCGCGTCCTCCCCGCCACCAGCGAGACCCGGCCGGCGCTGACCGCGATGAGGTTGGTCCCCATCCGGCGGATTCCTGCCATCACCTTTTCTTCCGAACCGCGGCCCACCGCGGCCATGATGCTGACCGTGGCAATCCCGACGATAATTCCCAGCAGAGACAAGAGGGTGCGCAGCTTGTGGGCCAGGAGCATTTCTGCGGAGATCTTCAGCCCGCGACTCCACCTCATCGCTTGCCCCTGTCCCGGAGATTCATTCGGAAAATACACAACCGGTTGAAAATAAATTGGTTCACGTCGCGTTTTTACAAGTTGTTCCAAGGGGCCAAAGGATCAAGGGGCCAAGGATCCGAGATCGTCATTCATTCCTCCCCTTTGCCCCTTGGGTCCTATGCCCCTTTGCCCCTGAAGTCGGTCACCGGAGCGCGTCGACGGGATGCAGGCGGGCGGCACGCCGCGCCGGGGCGAGTCCGAAGAGCAGCCCGACAACCAGCGAGACCGCCAGCGCCAGCGCCAGAGGTTCCCAGGAAATCTCCGCCGGCCTGCCGCCCCACCGTCCCATCACCACTGCCGCCGCTACCCCCAGCGCCAGCCCGGCAATCCCTCCGGCCAAGGTCAATGCCATGGACTCGAATAGGAACTGAAGCAGGATGTCCGACCGCCTGCCGCCCAGGGCCCGCCGCAGGCCGATCTCGCGCCGCCGCTCGGTGACCGCCAGCAGCATGACATTCATCAGCACGATCCCCCCAACCACAAGTGATATCGAGGTCACCGCGATCAGGACGGTATTCAACGTGCCCGAGGCGCTTTGCGCCAGAGCCGATATGGCCGTGGGCGTGACCACCCGGAAATCGTCCAAGTCCGGTGGCCGGATGCGGTGTCTCTCCCGCATCAGGGCCCTCACCTCTTCGGCCACCGGCTCCACCTCGCTCTGCCTGCCGACCCGGACGCGGATCAGCGCCACGGATGTCACATTGAAGGCGCGGCGCATGGCCGTGGTCAGCGGAATGAGAACGCGGTTATCCATGTCCCCCCCGGTAGGCCCCGCGCCCTTGGAGCGCAGGACGCCTTTGATCCGGTAGCTCGCATTCAAAAAACGGATAGTCTCGCCCACCGGGCTGGCCTCTCCGAACAACTCGCGCGCCGGCGTCCGGCCGATCACCGCCACCCGCGCCATGGAGGAGTAGTCCTGCTCGTCGAAAAATTCGCCGGTCTCCAGACCCCAGTTCCAGGCCTCCCCGTAAGTGGAAGCCACGCCGGATACCATGACCGTTGTCGAAATATCCTGGTAACTCACCGATATCTGCGACCGGTTGATCATCGGGCAGGTCAGGGTTACACCCCGCACCTGCTCTTCGATCGCCCTGGCATCCTCCAGCGTCAGGGTAGTTACCGAAGGATCGGCGCCGGGCACGTTCCGCCCGCCTCCCGCGAAGAGCATCATCGCGGTCGGGCCGAAGTTATTGATCTGCTGCATTATTTTTCGATCGGCCGCCTTCGACATGCTTACGATCACGGTGAGCGCCGCGATGCCGACAATGACGCCGGCCATGACCAGGAAGGCCCGCAGCTTGTTGCGCGCCATCCCCGCAAACGACTGGTTCAGCAGTCTCATCGTCCTCATGGCCGCCCTCCTTCCGCGCCGGCGCCATCGGGCAGCGCTTCGAGCTCACCGGCTGCATCCCGGACCGATTCCGGCCGGGACTCTCCCACGATGCGGCCGTCGCTCAACGTCAGGATGCGCCGCGCATGTTCGGCGATATTCTGATTGTGCGTGATCAGCACAACCGTGCGCCCCTCCCGATTCAGCTTCTGGAGAATCTCGATCACCTCGAGGCCGCTGCGGCGGTCGAGATTGCCCGTCGGCTCGTCCGCCAGAATCAGCAAGGGATGGGTGACCAGCGCGCGGGCGATGGCGACGCGCTGCTGCTGCCCGCCCGAGAGCTGGCCCGGCCGGTAACCCACGCGGTCGCCCAGCCCGACGGCCTCCAGCATGGCCCTGGCCCGCTGCGCGGCGTCCGGAGGATACTTGTCGGCGTAGACCAGCGGCAGAATGACGTTATCGAGAGCCGAAGTGCGCTCGAGCAGGTTGAACTGCTGGAAGACGAATCCGATCTTCCGGTTTCTGATGGCCGAGAGCGTGTTGTCGTCGTTCTCGAACACGTTGGTGTTATCCAAAAGGTACGTGCCGCCGGTGGGAGCGTCCAGGCAGCCCATGATATTCATCAAGGTGGTCTTGCCGCTTCCCGATGCGCCCATGATGGCGACGAATTCCCCTTCCTCGACACGGAAGCTGACTCCTTTCAGGACAGGAGTCCCTGCCGGGCCGTTGCGATACGTCTTTTTGATATCGATGAGTTCGATCATTTACTGCCCTCCGCTGCCGGGCTTGACCTGCCTGCCCACAAGGACCCGGTCGTTTTCATTCAGCCCGCTTACGATTTCAATCCGCTCTGCATCGCGCCGTCCGACGCGGACCGCCTGGGGCTCCGGCCGGCCCCCGCGCAGGACATAGACCACCGACTTCCCCTCCTCCCGGATGACGGCGCTGAGCGGGACCGCCAGCACTCCTCGGCGCGCCTCCAGCGTAATGACGACGTTCGCCGTCATCTCGGGCCGTAGCTGTCCTGTTAGCGGTTCGTCGATGCGGAGCACCACGTCGTAGTACACCACATTGTCCATGACGACCGCCTTGGGATAGATCGCCCGGACCGTCGCCGGAAAATCGCGCTCCGGGTAGGAATCGACCGTGAAGACCGCGCTCTGCCCGGGGGCGATCTTCCCAATGTCGACCTCGTCGACGAACGCGTCCACCTGCAGTTTGCTAAGATCGATGATCGTGACGAAGGTCGGAGAGTTCAGGCCCGCGGCGACGGTTTCCCCTTCCTGCGTGGAGATCGAGCCGATCACGCCGGCGATCGGCGCCTGGATGGTCGCATAGGACAATTGCGCCCCGACGACCTGCAGGGCGGCTTCCGCCTGCCGGATCTGGGCCCGGGCGGATTTTACGTCCTCGGCATAGCGTTCCCGCGACAACTCCAGCTCGCGCTGCGCCGATGACAGTCGCGCCTGCGCCACATCCTTGTCTTTCCGCGCGGTGTCCAGCTCCTGTTCGGTGATGAGCCCGTCGCGGAACAGCGCCGACTGCCTCGCCAGGAAGTCTTCGCCCAGGCGCGCGACGGCCTCGGCTTCGGCACCCGCCGCCTCCGCCTTGAGGATCTCCCCTGGGCGCAGGCGATCCGCCGACGACAGGCGCGCCCGCGCGATCTCAAGTTCCGCCAGCCGCTGCTCGCGCAGGGCCTGCAGGTCAGCCGTCTCCAGCTCGGCGATGATCTGGTCCTTCGCAACCAGGTCGCCGATGTTGGCATGCAGGCGCTCGACGCGCCCCGAGATGCGCGAGCCGACCCGCACTTCCGCCCCGACCATGGGATTGACCTTTCCCGTGGCCGCGACGCTCGACACGATGTCGTGGCGCGCCACGGCGACGTAGGTCCCCTCGTCCACCGCCGTCGCCGCGCCTTTCTGCGGCAGCAGTCGCCACACGACGATCCCGCCCGCGGCCACCAGGATCGGGATCCACCAGATCGCTTTAACTCTCTTCATGCGCACCCTTTCGCGGGCCGGACTACTTCCGGCCATTCCGTCCTCGGGACAGCCAGCGCGGGCCGTGAGCCTGCGACTGCATCCTCTCCTTCAGCTCGGAGAAGAAAGCGGCGCGCTGTTCCGGTGTCAAGATCTCCTTTTCGGAGAGCAGATGATCGGCAACCAGCTGCTGCATCTCGCGCTGGCGCTGCCGGATTCGGTCGAGAGCGGCATCGACGGCCGCGGGATCGTGCGGCTCTGCGGCAATCGCGTCGATCAGCCGGCCGTGCAGTTCGCCCATCTGCTCGCCGACGCGGCCCGCCTGCAGCAGCAATCGATCGCGCAGCTCGATCACCTGAGCGCGCTGTGCCGGCGTGAGATTCAGGCCGTCTTCGACAAACTCCGGGCCTGCGGAGAATCTCTGATAGGCGTAGCCGGCCAGAAAAGACAGGTTGAGGATGAGCGAAGAAGCCAGAACTATGATCCAGAGAGGGCGCCTCATCGTGATTCTCCCGTGTAAGCGGCGAGGATCGATGAACCTGCGTCCATCCGCAGGAACGCCGTATCACGATCCGCCGGGCGCCCGGCGGATTGCGCCGCCGTGCTGCCGGCCAGCAATCCGAGGACGCAGGCTGCAGCCATGGCGGCGGAAGCCGCCAACCGCGCCGCAAGGGGCCATGAGCGCCACATGGCCGCCCAATCCCGGCGCGGGCGGGCCGCGAGGCTGTCATGGCGGGCCTGCTCCATGGTTCGCTCCAAAATGCCCGGCGGCACGGGCGCGAGCGGCAGCTCGCCGAGCCGCGCGTCCAGCGCCTGCAGTGAGGCAGCGGCGCCGGAGCAAGCCGGGCATTCCGCCAGGTGACTGCGGATGGCCGCTGCCTCGCTATCGGGCAACTCGCGGTCCAGCAGGCGCCCCAATCGGCTGCTGATGTGTCTGCAGCTCGTCATACTCGACCTCCATCTCCATTAAACGCCGCAACCGATGAAATCCCTCGCGGGAAAATGAGGTTCACTTCAAATCGCTCAAGAGTTCCTGCAGAGTGCGCCTCGCCCGCTGCAGGAGCGAATCCACCGCCTTCGCGCTGGTGCGGAGTGCGCCTGCGATCTCATCGTAGCTGAGCCCCTCGTAGTGGCGGAGCAGCAGGGCCAGGCGTTGCTTGGCCGGCAGCGCCGCTAGTGCCGAGCGCACCGCTGCGGTGCGGTCCCGGGCCTGCAACACCCCATCGGGGTCCGGCTCGGGGTCGCGCAGGCAGGCGGCCCCTTCCAAAGCAACGGGGCGTTTCTTCGACAGGCAATCCTTGCAGAGGTTGGCGACGACGCTGAACACATACGTGCGGAACTTTGCGGCGGGACGATACCTCGGCGCGACTCGGAGGATTCTCAGAAACGCCTCCTGGAC
>Ga0299915_10004315_pt1 | contig 10370 bp, 10 predicted proteins | sample RVTome_13_FD_200263 | JGI IMG/M metagenome (GOLD analysis project Ga0299915, IMG submission 200263) | Soil microbial communities from uranium-contaminated site in the Upper Colorado River Basin, Wyoming, United States - RVT92D227 (version 2) ... | reverse complement strand
CGCCGTTGCATTAATCGCGCCCCTTCGCTATCATGAAGACTGAAAGCGAGGACCAACCCATGAGCAAACGCACAACGGTTCTGTGTTTGTTAACGCTCCTGGCCGTCTCGTTCCTGGCCGCCTGCGCCAGCATGTCCGACGAGGAACTCAAAAACGCCTTCGAGGTCCTGAATGTCCAGACGAAGTGGGTGACCAAGTATTACCAGCCGTGGCCGGCGCGGCTGATCATGGTCCCCCAAGTTTCATTCCAGGTCCGGAACAAGACCGATAAGCTCCTGACCTACATCAACTTCAACGCCATTTTCCAGTTTAAAGGCGAGCAGCAGAATTTCGGGGACTGCTACCTGGCCGCCATCCGCGGCGACGGCGTCCCGCCGGGCGGGACGAGCGAGACGATCGTCCTCAAGAGCAACTACGGCGTCGACGGCCGGGACCTGGCCAATGTCCGGGCCAACCTGGAGCAGAAACCGGCCGACGTCCGGCTTTTCGCCCAGTCCAAGGGGTCCAAGATGGTCCTCCTGGGCGTCTGGGACCTCTCCCTCGACCTCGACTACAAGGAACCGGGCCCCGTCGAGATCAAGGACACGGGAGAAAAGAAGTAGCGGGCCGGCCATGAACCCCTTCGTGCCAACCCGCGTCTTCCTGACCCGCGGCCAGGGCCGGCACCGCGAGAAGCTGGTGAGCTTCGAGAAGGCCCTGCGCGACGCGGGCATTTCGCCGTTCAACCTCGTCCGCGTCTCGAGCATCTTCCCGCCCGGCTGCCGGCTCGTGTCGCGGGCGGCGGGCCGGAAGCTCCTGCGGCCGGGGCAGATCGTCTTCCTGGTCCTCAGCGAGAACGCCACCGACGAGCCGTTCCGTCTGATCTCGGCCTCGATCGGCATGGCCGTGCCCTCCGACCCGGCCTGCTACGGCTACCTGGCCGAGCACGACGGCCACGGCGAATCGGAACGCGAGGCGGGACTCTATACCGAGGCGCTGGCGGCCGAAATGCTGGCCACGAAGCTGGGGCGGACCTTGCGGCCCGGCCGGGCGGGGCGGGGCGGCGAAACGACCTACCGGCTGTCCGAGCGGCTGACCGTCCGGACGCGCAGCATCTCGCAAACGGCGGTCGGCGGCAAGGGAGCCTGGACAACGGCCGTGGCCGCGGCCGTCCTGATCCCCTAGCGAAGAGCCTGCTGCTTTCTTGGTTCATCCGCTCTTTATTTTTTTGATGTCGCGGAACGGGCAATATTCCAGGGATAATGAGGTGTTCGCCATGACCTTTAGAATCGTTTTCTTCCTGATGTGCTGGGTTTTCGCCGAGGCCGGCGCGGCCGCCGAGGTCCATCGTTTCAAGCCGACGCAGGGGCATCAGACTTATGCCGTTCGGGAGCCTGTTCTCCGCGTCAGCCCGGGAGACACGGTCGAGACCAGCACCTTGTATTCGGACTTCTTCACCGAAAAGGACGGCCCCTGGCCGGGGGAAGTCGGGCCCGTCTACATCAACGGGGCGGCTGAAGGGGACACGCTCGTCGTCCGGATCCTGAGGATCCGTCCCAATATCGCCACCGGCCGGTCCGGAACATCGAACACCTACGGGATCCTGACCGCGACCGACCTGATCCCTTCGCTCCAGGACCCGGCGCCCAGACTGATGCACGTCTGGAAGATCGACCGGAAAAGGATGACCGCCGCCCTCGACCTCCCCGGGAGCCGGATGAAAAAGATCGAGGTCGCCCTCAAGCCGATGCTGGGACGCTTGGCCACCGCTCCCTCGGGCGACCAGGCCATTCCCGGCGGAGTGCCGTCCGTCTTCGGCGGCAACATGGATACGTCCGAGGCTTGCGAGGGGGCCGTCGTGTCCCTCCCGGTTTTCCATGAGGGGGCGCATTTCTACTTCGGCGATGTCCACGCCCTCCAGGGCGACGGCGAGATTATCGGGTCGGGGATCGAGACCTCGGCCGACGTGACCCTCAAGGTCGAGCTCCTGAAGGGGAAGAAGATCGACTGGCCGCGCCTGGAGAACGGCGAATTCATCATGGTGGCCGGGTCGGCCCGGCCGCTCATTGACGCCTTCCGCATCGCCCACGTGGAAATGGTCAAGTGGCTGGAGACGGAATACGGCTTCGACCGCTGGGAGGCCCTCCAGGTTCTCTCCCAGGTCGGGTCCGCCCAGGTGGCCAACGTCGTGGACCCGAACTACACGGTCCTGGCGAAATTCCCGAAAAAGCACCTGCCGCGATAGGGACACCGAGGGACCCGAGAACGGCGGGTCTTTATGGCTTTCTCTCGAAAACGAGGGTTCCCGTCGTTCCCGCGGGGTGGGTCCAGTTGCCGGTCATTTTCTCGCCGTCCAGGGTCAGTTGGCAGAGAATCCCGGCCCCGTCGACCAGGCGAAACTCGAAGGTGATGACGTCGCCTTCGACCTTGACGCTCTGGACCGGCGTCTCCGGCGCGATCATCTTCAAGGAATCGGCGATCGTTCCGGTGTAGACGTCCTCAACTTTCTTCAGGACGAGGGTGAACTCGTCGACGTCGCCGCTGGGCATCTCGGACTTTCCCAGCCAGGTTCCCCTGAAGTCCGCGGCGGCGGGACGGGGAGCGGCCAAGACAAGGGCCGCCAAAACGCCCAACATCGCCACCAGGAAGACCTTGATTTTCACGATGCTTCCTCCTCTCACTCCTTTATCGCGTCGTACACGATCTTCAAGAAGTCGTTGAGACGGGGCATCCAGCGGACGACCACGACCAGATCGTTCTCGTCGTCGACGACGATAAAGTTGCCCCCGAAACCGGAGGCGTAATAAATGTGCTCCGGAGCGTCCTTGAGGGCCCGCTTCCCGGTATTCAGCCACCACATGTATCCGTATCCGGCAAATGCCTCGGCCGGAGCCCGGAGCCTATCGATCCATCCTTCGGAGAACAGCCTTCGTCCGTTCCAGACGCCCCGGCGAAGAAAGAGAAGTCCGGAGCGGGCCTGATCCCGCGCGCTGATGAACAATCCGCCGCCGAAGTGGCCGCCGCCGCTCACGGACTGCATTTCGACGCCGTCGACGAGGACCCAGGAATTTTCATAGCCGTGCCATCGCCACGTATTGGAGGCGCCGATGGGGTCCAGGATGGACTCGCGGAGCACCTGGGGAAGCGGCCGGCGCCAAACCTGGAGCAGGCAATAAGCCAGAAGATTCACCCGGACGTCGTTGTATTTGAAATGAGTGCCCGGCTCGTTGAGGGGGCGTCTTTGCCAGAGTTCCGGCTTGTTCTGCGGGACCGGTCGATCGGCCCAGTCCGGCGTATCGCAGAGTGTGCCCTCCCAATCGGATGTCTGCTGGAGGAGATGGTGCCAGGTGATCTTGGCGTTGTGCTCCGAATCGAATTTTCCGTCCTGGACATACATCTTCACGGGATCGTGGACATCCCGGATAAGACCCCTGTCGAGCGCCAGAGCCGCCATCGTCGAAAGATAGCTCTTGGTCACGCTGAACGTCATGTCGGCGCGTTGCGTATCACCCCATTCGGCGACGATATACCCGTGCCGGATGATCATCCCGCTCGTGTCCCCGCGGTGTTTGGTCGGGCCGAGAAGCCGAAAGCCGGGCTCCCGTCCGTAAGCGCTCCATATCGCCGCCGCCAGATCCTTGGGGCCTGTGTTTTGATTTTCGATGGTGAAGGTCACCGCTCGCTCGACGAGCTGCGAATCCATTCCCGCCTGTTCCGGTTTCCGAGACTGCCAGTCGTCCCACTTGCCCGGAAAATACGTCTGCGCGGATGAAAGGAGGGGGAGGACGAGGACAGAGGCCAGGATCAACAAAGAAAAAGCGGACGGACGCCCGCGTCGTGTTGCCGGATTCTTGTGTCGGCGCATCTCAGACACCTCCAGGGAAAGTCAACCTTTTTATCCCATAAAAAATATGCCCATTGTCGAGCACCTGAGTTTCATAGAGTGCGGCTTCGCTTCTTTCAGGTCAGGATGCGGAGTCGAACGGCGTTCCGTCATTTTCCTTTGTCGGTTTTGCCGCGCCGCCTTTTGTCGATCAAGAGCCAACAGATCAGATTGCCGACGCCGAAGGCCACGAGGAGAAGCCCGAAGGCCCAGAACGTGGTAAAAATGGCGGCGGCGTCGGCATCATGGGGATTCCAGGGTTGGTGCGGGAGGATATACATCCCGATGACGAAACCCATGATCCCCAGGACCAGGGAGATGATCCCGACGCGAAGGCTCACGGCGGCCCAATCCGTTTTGGCCGTCGCGAACTCCTTGAGATCCCCGGGGAGAGCCACTCCCTTTTCGAGGGCCTGGCGTTGGAGCTCCAAGTACTCCTTGAGAAATTGCTGCCTCCGGATGTGGCTGAGGACGAGCCAGACGGCCACGATCACGGCCGCTAAGAGGAGAACTTCCATGCCAACCTCCTGAGCGTTTTTTCGCTCATCCTATATGTCCGTTCCGGCTTCCTTTTGTTTCATCGGCCGGACGACCTTCCGGCACATAAAAACGTTGCAACATTTCGTGCCGATATGAGACATATTTAAGTAGAGAGATAAGGTATTCCGACGGGGGTCCGTTGGGCGCCGTCATGACGGAGAAAAGGCCTGTGGATACGGACCGGTTGGTTGAGGACCATAAGAACCTCGTCTATCACCTGATCCACCGGACCGTCCGGGACCGGACGGCGCACGAGGAGGTCTTCCAGGAGGTGTTCCTGAACGTCCTCGAAGGCCTACCCCGGTTCGAGGGGCGCGCCAAGCTCTCGACCTGGGTCGCTTCGATCGCGGTTCACACCTGCTACAAGTTCATCCACAAGGCCGGGAAACGGGAGCGCGCCGAATCGTTCGGGGACTGGCTCGAGAGAGGGTCCGAACCGGGCGTCCCTTCGGACCTCCAGGAGGACCTCGAGCGGAGCGACAGCAGATGCCGGTTAGAGCGGCATCTCGGGGAGCTCGCCCCCAAGTACGCGCTGCCCCTCACCCTCTTTTATCTCGAGGGGATGAGCTACCAGGAGGTCGCCGAGGTCCTCGAAATCCCGCTGGGCACGGTGAAGAGCCACCTGTTCAGGGGGCTCAAGGAACTCAGGAAAAGGATCGAGGGAGGCGGAGATGGATTTCTGCGTGGATGACGCCCTCAAACTGGACTATCTCAACGGGCTGCTCGCCGAAAAAGAAAGGGCCCTCTTCGAAGAGCACCTGGCCGCCTGTCCGGAGTGCCGGCGGGAGATCGCTGAGCTTCGGAACACGGTGGCCGCGGTCTCGGGCCTGACGCCTCCCTCCGTTCCGGAGGCCTGGGCGGCCGCCGCCAAGGACCATCTGCGGTCGGAGGGCCCCCCCTCCGTCTCCCCGCTCCCGGACAGTCCGGCCCCGGTCCGCCGGGGAACGAACGTTTTTCAATACGCCCTGATTTCCGCGGCCGTGACCGCGGCCATCGCCCTTCTCCTCTGGCTGGTCCTGGGAGGAACGGTGGAGCGCTGGCTCCCCGGCCTTTCGGCCGCCGCGATGGGGATTTCCGACCCCCGCGCCGCCCGGACGGTCAACCTCGTCGCCGTCGTCCTCTCGCTCCACGCCATGCTGTTCGTCCCGTCGATTATTGACACCATATATAGGCTCGTGCGGCAGGGCGGCCGGAGGACCCGTCGCGGAACCCCGGTCGGTTTTATGGCCTCTTTCATCCTGCCGAAATGAACGCCGGCAGAGGACGGCCACTCGAGAAACCCAGGAGGCGATTCGAGAGAAAAATCGAATGGAGTTTCGTCAGGCCTTGAGGCGCCGTTCTCGGCCGCGGGGCAGCTGGCGCGTCAATCGCCGAAGGGATTCGGCTTGAGGATCTTGACGTAGCTCGACTGCCTCAGGTCCTTCAGATACTGTTCGAGTTTCTTCGCCCGGCGGCTGTTGAAAAGGCCTTCCTCGACGTCCTTCTTGATCTCCTCGAAGGGCTTCAGGTAACTGTCGACCTTCTCTTCCACCTTGAGAAGGTACCAGCCGTTCTTCGTCTCCAGCCACGGGGCCGTCTCGCCGCTACGGAGCTTGTCGACGGCCTGTTCGAGGGTCGTCTCGAGCTCCCCCTTCTTGAAGCGGCCCAGATCCCCGCCCGTCTCCTTGAGCGGCGGGTCGGAAAGTTCCTTGGCCACGGCCTCGAAGCTCTGGCCGGCGTTGAGCTTGTCGGACACCTCGCGCCGCCGCGCTTCAAGGTCCTCGGCGCTGCGCCCTTCGAGCGCCAGGTAAACGGCCCGCAGCTTGTACTCGGTCGGCTGGGTGAACTCGGCGGGATGTTCCTTGTAGTACTGGACGACCTGGGCGTCGTCGAGGACGATCGTCCGGTCGACGTCGTTCACGACGACGGACTGCCGCAGGAAGTTCTCCTCGACCTCGGCCCGCCATTGCTCATAGACCAGCCCTTGCTGTTGCAGGGCCCGGCGGAGGTCGTCGTCCGTGGAGAGGTTGTACTGCTTCTTGATGTTCTCGATATACGCCCGGACCTGCTCGGCGACGTTGAGGCCGCGTTCGCGGGCCAGCTCGCGTCCCTTCTGCAGCAGGAGGAGGTCGGTGATGAGGATCTCCAGGATCTCCCCCCTGAGCGCCTCGATCTCTTTGTCGAGCTCCTCACCCTGCAGCTGGGCGCGCAGGATCGAGACCCGGTTCTGCCACTCCTCCCTGAACTTGGTGAGCGTGATGACGTCGTCGTTGACGACGGCCACGATCTCCTCGATGACCTGGGCGGCGGGCGCGGCCAGGACGGCCGTCGCGGCCAGCCAAGCGGCGGCGAGCATCCGGCGTGTTCTCATGGTTCGTTCCCCTGGTAAATGAAGAAGAGGTCGGCGGTCCGTTGTTCCCAGGCCAGCGTCGCCCGGAGCTCCTCGATATGACGGGCCAGGGCGTCCTTGGTCTTCTCGTCGACGAGCCGGGCCTGGATGGCCGGGGCCGCTTCCTCGAGCGTCAGGAGCTGGGGCGGGAAGCGGCGGTCGAGGCGGAAGATATGATAGCCGTAGGAGGATTCGAAGACCTGGCTCAGCCGGCCTTCCTGAAGGGCGAAGATCGTCTTCTCCATGTCCGCCGGAAGGTCGCCCGGCTTGAACAGGCCCATTTCCCCGCCCTTCGCCGCCTCCGGTCCCACGGACTCCCCGGCCGCGATGCGGCGGAATTCCGTCTCCGGGGCGGTCCCGAGGCGCCGCAGGACCTCGACGGCCCGGTCCTCGGCCGGGAGCAGGATCTGGCTGACCTTGTACCGCTCGGGCAACAGGAAATCCCGTTTGTGTTCCTCATAATAGGCGGCGACCTCCGCGTCCTCGACACGGAGCGTCTGGAAGATAAGGGCGGTGTACTTCTCGACCAGCAGGCGGTCGAGAAGGGAGTCTTCGGTCGGCGCGGCCTCGGCTTTCAGGGCGGCCCCCGCGTCCGCCAGTTTCTCCAGGTAGTCCTGCCTCTCGGCCTCGGTCGAGGTCACGCCCTGTTTGCGAGCCGCGGCCAGGAGGAGTTTTTCCTCGACGAACCGGTCGAAGAGCCGGCTGAGAGACTCCGCGTCAAGCTGCGCCTCCCGCCCCACGCCGAGGGCCTCGACGTAAGCGATGAAGTCCTGATTGGTGAAGCTCCGGTCTTCGACGACGAGGACGGTCAGACCCTTTTTTTCGGCCGCGACCTGGACGTCGGGCGCCGTCGAGAAGCCGACCTCGGGGCCGGATTCGGAATCGGGCCCGCGCCGGCAGGCGACCAGGGCCAGGCAGACGACCACAAGGACGGCCGTCCGCTCTCTCCAGCATCCCCGGTCGGCGCTCATCTTCAACATTATCAATTCATTATAGTATAACTCGATAACTCCTTCAAGACGAGGACGGTTTCATCGAGGAACGGCCTGTCCCCGTCGCCCGGCGGGCTGAGCGACATGACGCCCTGGGGCGAGAACGACCCCTGCCAGCGCTTGAGGAGCGGGGTTATCCGCGTGTAGTCGACCGGGCTCTCGGGGGTGAACTTCAGGAGGAGCCGCGGCCCCGAACGGTCGAGCGAGGCCAGGCGTAGCCGTTGAGCGAGGAACTTGACCGCGCTGTAGCGGAGGAGGCTCTCGACGCTCGCCGGAAGCGGGCCGAAGCGGTCGATGATCTCCTGGCGGATCCGGTCGAGCTCTCCCAAGTCGTCGAGAGAGGAGAGCCGCTTATAGATATTGAGCCGCAGGTTGACCTGGGGCAAGAAGCCCTCGGGAATGCGGATGTCGACCTTGAGGTTGAGCTCGGTCTTGACTTCCTCGACGCGCTCCCCGCGAACCTCGCGCACGGCCAAGTCGAGCAGGTGCATGTAGTAATCGAAGCCGACCGCCTCGAGCGTCCCGTGCTGCCGGTGGCCGAGCAGGCTCCCCGCGCCCCGGATCTCGAGGTCCTTGGCCGCCAGCCGGAAGCCCGACCCGAGGGCGCTGAACTCCTTGAGGGCCTTGAGCCGCTCCCGGGCGAGCGGCGTCAGCTCCAGGAACGGCGGGACAAGGAAATAGGCGAAGGCCTGGCGCGACGAGCGGCCGACGCGGCCGCGAAGCTGATAGAGCTGGGCCAGGCCGAACAGGTCGGCCCGGTCGACGATGAGGGTATTGACGAGCGGAATGTCGATCCCGTTCTCGATGATGGTCGTCGAGACGAGGACGTTGGCCTCGCGGTTGATGAAGGCCAGCATGCGCTTCTCGAGCACCGCCCCCGTCATCTGGCCGTGGACGGTGACGACGCGCGCCTGCGGAGCGACGCCCGCGATAAAGGCGGCGACCTTATCGATATCTTCGATCCGGTTATGGACGTAGTAGACCTGGCCGCCGCGGGCCAGCTCCTGGCGGATGGCCGTGCCGATGAGCTTGGCGCTCCACGGCGTGACGACGGTATGGACGGCCAGCCGGTCCCGGGGCGGGGTCTCGATCAGGCTGATGTCCCGCAGGCCGGAGAGGGACATGTTGAGGGTCCGCGGGATGGGCGTCGCGGTGAGGGTCAGGACGTCGATAGAGGCCCGGAGCTGCTTGATCTTCTCCTTGTGGCCGACCCCGAAGCGCTGTTCCTCGTCGACGATGAGCAGGCCGAGGTCGCGGAAGACGACGTCGCCGGAGAGGAGGCGGTGGGTGCCGATGACGGTATCCACCTGCCCCGACTTGATGTCCGCGACGAGGCGGGTCTGCTCGGCCTTCGACTGGAGCCGGGTGAGGGCCTCGACCCGGACCGGAAAGAGGACCATCCGTTCGCGGAAGGTATGGAGGTGCTGACTGGCCAGGACCGTCGTCGGGCAGAGAACGGCCACCTGCTTCCCGTCCATGACAGCCTTGAAGGCGGCCCGCATGGCGACCTCGGTCTTGCCGTACCCGACGTCGCCGCAGAGCAGCCGGTCCATAGGGGCCGAGGTCTCCATGTCGGCGCGGACCTCGCGGATGGAGCGGAGCTGGTCGTCGGTCTCTTCGTAGGTAAAGATCTTATCGAACTCGGCCTCCCACTCGCCGCCGCCGCTGAAAGCGTGGCCCTGGACCGAGCGGCGCTTGGCGTAGAGCGCGAGGAGCTCCTCGGCGATCTCCTTGACGGCCTTCTTGGCCCGGGCTTTGGTTTTCTCCCAGGTCTGGGTCCCGAGCTTGTCCAGGAGCGGCGCGTCGCCTCCGACGCGGGAGAACTTCTGGACCAGGTTGAGGTCCTCGACCGGGACGAGGAGCTTGTCGCCGTCGCGGTAGTGGATCTCGATGAACTCCCGGCTGTGGCCCTCGACCTCGAGCCGCCGGAGGCCCTCGAAGACCCCGATCCCGTAGTCGGTATGGACGATGTAATCGCCGGCCCCGAGGTCCTGGAACTGGGACAGAAAGGCGCGGCGGGCGGGCCGGCTGACGATGACCTTCTCTTCGGTGAAGACGTCCTTTTCGGCGAAGAAGGCGACCTTCTCGGCCGGATAAGCGAACCCGCGGGCCAGGCCGCCGACGAGGAGGACGACCTCGCCCCGCGGGGGAACGACGAGGGCCGTCGTCGCGTCCGCTGTCTGAACATCGGCGTCGGCGAGCAGGCTCCGCAGCCGCTGTCGCGTGCCGGTGTTGGCGAGGAAGATATAGTTGAGGTCGCGCTCCTCCTGCCGTTTCTTCAGATATTCGATGAAGAAAGGGACGCGGTTATCGAAGCGCGGGACGGCCTGGAAGGCGAAGGCAAAGGTCTTCCGGCGTCCAGGCGCGCCGAGGTCCAGGAACGCCGCGGCCTCCTTCTTGACCTTGGCCCAGAGCGGGGGCGGGAACAGCGCCTCGGGCGCGAGCGAGCAGATGCCCGCTTCGAGGTGTTCGGCGTGATGGCCGTGGAGCAGGGCCAGCGTCTCCTGCCAGTCCTTCTCGACCTCGTCCGGGTCCTCAAGGATGAAGAGGGCGTCGGCCAGGAAATCGGTGAAGGGAACGAAATGGTCGCGGGCCGCCAACGCGGCGT
>Ga0299915_10004314_pt1 | contig 10370 bp, 6 predicted proteins | sample RVTome_13_FD_200263 | JGI IMG/M metagenome (GOLD analysis project Ga0299915, IMG submission 200263) | Soil microbial communities from uranium-contaminated site in the Upper Colorado River Basin, Wyoming, United States - RVT92D227 (version 2) ... | reverse complement strand
CCGGAAGGTGGCTGAAAATATCGCGCTCGGCGTCGGTCATGACCAAGCGGGCCGTCTCATAGAAATCGCTGCTTTCCGGGTCAAGTTTGAGGTTGTCCATGGGACCGCAGGCGGCCAGCATCAGGACTGCCCCCATGAAAAGACATGTCGAAACGGCTTTGGACGTGGTGTCCTCCTCTTATTTTTTCTTCAAATAGTCCAAGAATCCTTGAACCTGCGGCGCCTTCTCCGAATTCGGGAACAGCTTCAAGAACATCTCGAACGTGGCGATGGCGTCCGCATTTTTCTGCAGGCTCGTCTGCGTCACCCCCATCTGATAATAGCTGTCCTCAAAGTCTTTTTGGACCTCGGTCGATCTCTTGAAATACTTCAGCGCCTCCTCGTATTTCGAGGTTTTGAAGTAAATCAACCCGATGTTGTAAAGAACCGCGGGGTCCGGGATGCTTTCGAACTGGATCTTGCCGTACCATTCCAGGGCCTTGTCTGTCTCGTTGCGGTTGAAATAGCAGTTGCCGACGCTAAGGAGCGCATCGCTGTCGTCGGCCTTTTTCTCCAGGACCTTTTTGTAGGCCTCTTCGGCCTTGTCGAATTGTTCCTGGGCGAAATAGACGTTGCCGACGTTCTTCCAGAGGATATAGACATCTGGAAACTTCTCCAGAATGGCATTGTAAGCGTCGAGCGCTGCCGGGTAATCTTTCTCCTCAAAAAGCTGGTTGGCTTTCCCCAGCGTCTGCTTCAATTCTTCGGTGAGGACCAGCCCCTGGGCCTTTTGCATCGCTATCTTGAGGTCGGGGTTCCGGCTCACTTCGCTGACTTCTATGGCTTTTTTGAGGGGCATATAGCCGATCTTTTCAAGATCGACGTTCCAGGTGCCGCTGTGGAGCCAGGCGGCGAGCCATTTGCCGTCCTTGTCCGTCATGACCTCGAATCCGCTAGTGCTAGTGGATTTCGCCCAGACAAGTTTCACCTTGACCCCTTCGAGGGGTTTCCCGTCCTGGTCATAGATATAGCCGCTCACCCTTCCCATTCCCTTCCAGTCCTGGGCGGACAGGAATCCGCCGCTCAACACCAGGCAAAATATGATTAAGATCGCTTTTTTCATCGTTATCCTCCTCTATCTTGAAATAGCATATATCGTGCCAAGTGGCCTCTATTTCATCGTTCGAAGCGAAGGGACGCCGCCCTCTCCCAACAACAGAAAAGTTATTTTATCATTCAGAGAGCCAAAAAAAAAGGCCCTCCCGAACGTTCCCCGAAAAACCCACTATTTGTATCAAGAATTTTTTGCGGCTTTTTCTGACCGTCGATCACTTTCAAATGCAAGGAGGGCACGATACCCTGTCCCTGCCTGATCGGAAACATTATAGAAAACGATGGCAATAGGAGCTGTCAGGGACAGGGAATCATGTTCCCAAAAATGATTGACGGTCAGCGGCTCTTCTCTTGCAATCCCGGGCGAGATTCTCTACACTGAAGAATCCGAAAAATGAAATTCATCGCCGACCTCCACCTCCACTCGAAATTCTCGCGCGCGACGTCCCGGGACATGACCTTCGACACCCTCGCCTATTGGGCAAAGATCAAGGGCATCTCCCTCCTCGCCACGGCCGACTTCACCCATCCCGAATGGTTCTTCCTGACCAAAGAGAAGCTCGAGCCTACGGGAAACGGCTTTTTCCGCCTGAAAAATCCCCAGAAGCCCGACGATGAATACCTGAAAGCCATGCCCTTTTCTCCCGACGACGTATCCTTTGTCCTGTCCACAGAGACGAGCTTCATCTACTCCAAGAAAGGAAAGGTCCGGAAAATCCATCTCCTTACCCTGGCACCGGATTTCGAGACCGTGGAAAAGATCAACGGCCGGCTGGCCGGGATCGGCAACCTGCGTTCAGACGGCCGACCCATCCTCGGCATGGACGCCAAGAATTTCGTCAAAATGGTGGCGGACCTCTTCCCGAGGTGCGTTGTCATCCCCTCCCACATCTGGACGCCCTGGTTTTCTCTCTTCGGGGCCAATTCGGGCTTCGACGCCATCGAGGAATGCTTCGAGGAGGTGACGCCATTCATCTTCGCCCTGGAGACCGGCCTGTCTTCGGACCCGCCGATGAACTGGCGTCTTTCAGCCCTCGATAAATACGCCTTGGTCTCCAACTCCGACGCCCATTCGCCCTCCAAGATCGGACGCGAGGCCAATGCCTTCGACGCGGAATTCAGCTACAGAGGCCTCGTCGACGCCATCAAAAGCAAGGACCCGTCCAAATTCTTGTATACTATCGAATTCTTTCCCGAGGAAGGGAAGTACCATTACGACGGTCATCGAAAATGCGGCGTCCTCTTCTCTCCCAAGGAATCGATCGCCCATAACGATCTCTGTCCGGAATGCGGCAAAAAGCTGACCATCGGCGTCATGCACCGCGTCGAGGAGCTCGCCGACCGGGAGGAGGTCCGGGACTCCCGCCTGCGCGTTCCCTACAAGAACCGGATTCCCTTAAACGAGATCATCGCCGCGGCTTGCGAAAAAACGCCCGAATGCCAGAGCGTCCGGGACCTCTATTTCAAGTTTATTCGCGAATTCGAGAACGAGCAAAAGATCCTGACCGAAGTCCCGATTTCAGAACTAACCCGGATCCAACCGGAAAAAGTCGGCCAGGGAATCGACCGGATGCGCAAATCCTTGGTCAAGATCGTCCCCGGCCATGACGGAGAATATGGGATCATCCGCCTCTTTGAACAAGAAGAAGAGAAGAACGCTTTAGACAGCGGCCAGTTGTCGCTGTTTTAAAGGTCGGTCGCTTCGTCCCTTTCAAGCTCGTCCAAAATCCCAAATCCGGTTTTAACGCGGCCCTCCCCGGACTTTTTCCCTCATTTTAGCCCGATAAAATGGAAGAGGAGCATTTGACAATTGCGGCCAGAGCCAAGTCGTGGCAGACCTGACCGTATATCACTTTCAAATGCAAGGGGGACACGATACCCTGTCCCCGTCTGGTCGGTAGCTCCCAAAAGGACGATACCGTTGAAAACCGCCAGGGACAGGGAATCATGTCCCCGAAAGTGATATACGGTCAGGTGGCGGACGCACTTGAAGCCTGGAGGGAAGGTGGGATATAATATTCAGGTGAAAAAGAAATCTGTTCTCCTCTTATTGATATGCGTCCTGGGCATGAGCCTTTTGCTCTCCGCCCAGAAGAAAAAATCCCCGAAAGATCTCCCTCCCCAACACCGGAAATGGCTCGAGGAGGACGTCGTCTATATCATCAGCCAGAAGGAACGGGACATCTTCCTCCAGCTCGAATCGGACCGGGAGCGGAATATCTTCATTGACGCATTCTGGAAAATTCGGGACTCGAACCCGGACACGCCGGAAAATGAATTCAAGATCGAGCACTTCCGGAGGATCGCCTATGCCAACCTGTGGTACGGGAGAGAATCGCCGACGCCCGGCTGGCGGACCGACATGGGCAAGGTCTATATCCGGCTCGGCGAGCCTAAAGAGATCCAAAGATTCGAGAACCTTCCCGAGGTCCGACCGATAATCATCTGGTTTTATGACGGAATGTCTGAATACGGACTTCCCGGCTCTTTCTACGTTGCCTTTTTTAAAAGGGACATCTCCGGGGAATACAGGCTCTATTCGCCCATCAACGACGGTCCCCAAAACCTCCTCATCCATTATGCCGGGGACATGACGGAATATCTATCAGCCTTTGAACAGCTCTACGCTGTCGATCCGGCCATCGCGACCGTTTCGCTCTCACTCATCCCCGGGGAGGCGATGTTCTCGCTGGCTCCTTCGATGGCCTCGGAAGTGCTCATCAGACAAAGCATCCCCGCGGCGCCCTATGAGAAGGTCAAGACCGACTACGCCGACAAGCTTTTAAGATACAAAGATGTGATCGAAGTGGACTACACGTCCAATTACATCGACAGCGACGCCTTGGTCAAAGTGTTCCAGGACCCGGCTGGCCAGTCATTCGTCCATTATGCCCTCGAGCCGAAAAGTCTGAAGTTCCTCCAGGTCCAGGATAGATACCGGGCTGAAATCCAGGTCAATGGAAAGATCTCCGACGCTCAAGGCCGGACCGTCTATCAGTTCGACCGGACCGTTCCCCTGGATATCGACGAGGACCAGCTCGCCAAAATCCGGCCCAAGACGTTCAGCTTTCAGGACTTGTTCCCGCTCGTCCCGGGGCAGTACAAAATGAACTTGCTCTGGAAGAACACGATCTCGAAAGAGTTCACCTCTATCGAGGCCGACCTTTTAATCCCCGATCCGGCCTCGTTCTCCATGAGCTCGCCCGTCCTGGCCTTCAAAGTGGACAAGGACTCCAAGTATAAAGGCCTGAACAAGTCCTTTCTGCTGGGCAATATCCAATTCGTCCCTTCGCCGCACAACATCTTTTTGCCCGGAGAAACTCTCTACCTGTTCTTCCAGCTTCACGGACTTCCGGCGGACGTCAAATCCGGCGGATCCGTGGAATATACGATCTTTAAGGAAGACGTCAAAGTCCATTCTTTGACCCGGAGCCTCACAGACGTTCCGGGCCAAACCGACTTCTTCGAAGAATTTCCCCTGACCGGCTATACGGCCGCCCACTATCAGATCAAAATCGCCGTGCTTAACGCCGAGAAGCAAGAAAAGCTCTCAACCCAGATCCCCTTCGATATCACCCCGATTACGAGTCTGACCCGGCCCTGGGTCCTTTCTCTCCCCCTGCCTCCCTCAAATGATCCCTCGCTCTCCAACATCCTCGGCCTCCAGTATCTCAATAAAAATGACCCGGACAAGGCCAGGCCTTTGCTCGAATTGGCCTTCCGGCGGGACCCCAATTCGGTGAAATATGCCCTGGATTTCTGCCAGGTCCTGGCCAAGGCCAAGGATTATCAGGGAGTCAAACAGACAGCGCTTCCGTTCCTGAAGGATGAGCGGAAATACGATTTCTTGCAATTGGCCGGAGAAGCGTCCCAGGCTCTCGGTCAGTATGCTGAAGCGATCGCCTATTTCAAGGACTATCTCGCCCATTTCGGCACGAACATCCCCATCCTCAACGCGATCGGCGAATGTTATTTTCAGCTGGGAAATGCGGCCGAAGCGCTCGCGGCCTGGGAGAGGTCGCTCAAGCTCGAGCCCAATCAGCCCGCCCTTAAAGAACGGGTCCGGGTCCTGAAAGAAAAAAAATGATCCGCAAACTCGTCATCCTCTTGTTGGCCTCGCTTCTTTTCTGGGGTTGTGCCACCTATCAACTGGAAAAGAGCCTGGACCCGGACAGCCGCGACTTTCTGTCGAAAGTCCGCTACCTCATCACCAAAGAGGAGCGCAAGACATTCGTGAACCTCCCCGCGTCCGAGCGGCCGAAGTTCAGCGACGAATTCTGGAAAAAACGCGACCCCAATCCCGACACAGAGGAGAACGAGTTCAAAGAGCAATATTTCCAGCGCATCGAGGAGGCCAACCGTCTGTTCAGCGAAGGCGAAGAACCGGGCTGGCTCCAGGATCGCGGCCGGATCTACATCCTTCTCGGTCCCCCCACCAACCGCGAAACCTTCCCGCGAGGAGTGACTTTCTACGACAAGCCGACCGAGATCTGGTACTACAATTTCTTCCCGATCGTCTTCATCGATCAATTCTGGAACGGCCACTACAAGCTGGATCCCGACAGCCCCGAACAACTCGCCGAGATCATGCGCGCTCAAATGGAATGGAAGCCCCAAGTCTCCTCGGAAAAAGGGCTCCTGGATTGCACTCTGGACGTCAAGAAATCGATAAGGGGCGAAGCGTCGATCCGGGTCTCCGTTCCTTACAAGAAGATCTGGATGAAGGCGGAAGACAAGAGCCTCCGGACATCGCTGAGAGTATCGCTCGAGGTCCGGGATTCTTCGAACACGAAGGTCTGGGAATACGAAAAGGATTATCCCATCTCTTTGACCGAAGAACAGCTGGAAAAGATCGTTGAGGATGACTACATGATCGAAGTTCCCCTGAGCCTGAAATCCGGGGACTATATGCTGATCCTGGCCCTGACGAACACATCGGACGGTGCCCGGATCTACAAAAGATCCCAAGTGAAACTCTGAGAGTAATTCTCTTTTCCCCTCAAGCCGCAAAAGTGGTAAAATATATTGTCATCGCGGGCGACCGGAGGCAGCGCGGCGCTTAATTTAATTTCATATTGCGAGCCTCTCGGCGGGGCAATCTCGACGAATGGCCCGCGCGGGATGACATTCTGGCATGATTATTGCACTAATTCTTCGGGAGGTCATCATGAAGACTAACATGTTGAAAAGATTGGGATTAATAATGTTTATCAGCGTTCTCGCCGCCGGCTTTTCTTTCTCCCAGGCAGGACGCGGCATCGGGAGAATCGGCGGCGTTGTCGTCGACCTGGACGGAAATCCGATCGAAGGCGCCAAGGTGACCATCGTCTTCGCCCAAAACCAGAACCTGAAATTTGAGACAACTACGAACAAAAAAGGCGAATGGTCGTTCCTCGGCCTCGGCACCGGAAACTGGGACATGACGGCCGCAATGGCCGGCTATCTGCCTCAAAACAAAACTCTCTATGTCAGTCAGCTCGCCGTGAACCCGAAAGTCACGGTCAAGATGCAAAAAATAGCCCAGGGGGCTCCGGGCGGCATCGTCGCCGACGAAGCGACCTTCGAGCTCCTCGATAAGGGCAATCAGGCCTATAAAGAGGCCAAATATGACGAGGCCATGGCTCTGTACCAGCAATTCCTGGAAAAGAATCCCAATCTCTATCAGATCCAGGTCAGCATCGCCGACTGTTGGCGGGAAAAGGGAGACTTTGACAAGGCGGTTGAGATCTACAACAAGGTCCTCGAACAATCGAGGGCCGACGCCGCTCTCGGCAAGGAGATGTCGGCAAAGTCCCTGGCCGGCATCGGCAACTGCTATCTTAAGCAGAACAAGCTCCAGGAGGCCCAGGAATTTTTCAAACAATCGATCGAGAACTCCCCGAACGACGAGATCTTGGCCTATAACGTCGGCGAAATCTTCTTCTCCAACCAAGGCTTGGACGAGGCCCTCAAGTACTTCGACCTGGCCGTCAAGATCCGGCCGGACTGGCCCGACCCCTATCTCAAGCTGGGCTATGTCTATCTCAATAAAGCGGACACGGCCAAGGCGATTGAAAAATTCGAAAAATTCCTGACCCTCGAGCCCGAAGGAGAGCGCGCCGCCCTGGCCAGGAACATCCTGAATGCGATCAAGAAATAAAAGGACTCTGCTGCATTTTTGACAAAAAAATTTATTAAATAATCTTATGGCGAAGAAAAAGCATTCCCGCTCCAGAAAGAAAGGGCATTTCGCCCGACAGCCTTCGCTGAGACAGCAGGCCGGACGTCCGGGATCGCAGCCCAAAGAGCCAGAACGAGAGATTCCTGCCCGGAAGGGCAAAAAAGGACCTCGGCTGATCGCCGCGGCCGCTCTCATTGTCATGGTCGCCGCGGCTGCGGTTTTCCTCTTTTTTCTCAAGCCTTCAAAAACTCCGATCAAGCGAGACGAAAAGCTGAGCGTCCTCCTCATCACCCTGGACACAACGCGCGCCGACAGACTCGGCTGCTACGGCTATGCCAAAGCCAAAACTCCGAACCTCGACGCCCTCGCCCAAAACGGCATCCTTTTTGCGAACGCCTACGCTCAAGTTCCCCTGACGCTCCCCTCCCACTGCTCGATCATGACCGGACTTTATCCCCTGTCTCATAACGTTCACAATAACGGCGGCTATGCGCTCGCGCCCGATAAGATCACCCTGGCCAAGATCCTGAAAGACAAAGGGTTCAAGACGGCCGCGTTCGTCGCCTCGTTCTCCGTCGATTCCCGGACCGGCGTGGACCAGGGTTTTGATGTCTATGACGACAACTTTCAGGAGGGCGCGCCATTCAAGGCGCTGAATTCCGAGCGGAAGGCCGAACAGGTGTATGCCGTTTTTTCGCCCTGGCTCGACAAGCTCAAGGACGAACAGTTTTTCTGCTGGATCCATTTCTTCGACCCGCATCTTCCCTATAATCCCCCCTCGCCGTACCGGGAACAATTCGCCGACCGGCTTTATGACGGCGAAGTGGCTTACATGGATTACATTATCGGCCTGGTGATGCGAGAGTTCAAAGACCGGAATCTCATCGGCCGGACTCTGGTCGTCGTCGCCGGCGATCACGGCGAAGCGTTCGGCGAAAAGGGCGAAGCCGGCCATGGCGTCTTTCTCTATGACATGAGCTTGAGAGTACCTTTGATCCTCTACGCCGAGAACCATCTGCCGGCGCAAAAGACCGTCGGGGCGCGCGTCCGGCTGATCGATGTCATGCCGACCATCCTGGACCTCCTCGGCCTGCCAAATCCGGAATCGGTCCAGGGAACAAGCCTGGTCCCTTACATCCAGAAAAAAAAGAAGGATGACCTCGAATCCTACATCGAAACGTATTACCCGAAGGAGAATTTCGGATGGGCTCCGCTTTTCGGTCTGATCGCCGGCGCCCGGAAATATATCCGCGCGCCCAAGGAAGAATTGTATGATCTCAAGTCCGATCCCGGCGAGACGAGGAACGTGTTCTCCTCCGATCCGAAAAGGGCTGAGGACCTGAAAGACAGCCTGGACCGGCTGATCAAGGAAAGCCTCCTCCCCGGGTCATCGTTAGGGAAACTGGCCCTGACGGCTGAAGAGCAAGCCCGGCTCCGCTCTCTCGGATACGTGGATTATTCGGACAAAACGGTCAGGGCCGAGGCGGCCGACCCGAAGGATAAGCTCGACGAGCTGAAGATGATCCAGGAGGCCGAGAAATTCGAGTTCGAGGCCAATTTCAAGGCTGCGGCCGAGCTTCATGAAAAGATGCTCGCTCTCCGTCCTGGGGCGGCCTCGAGCTACGTCAACCTGGCCCTGGCCCAGGCCAGGCAGAAGAATTTCGAGGCGGCTATTGCCACGTTGAAACGGGGCGTCGAAAAAGTCCCGGACTCCGAGATCTTGCTTTCGCGGCTCAGCTATACGTATCTCGTGACGGGCCAGCGGCAGGAAGCGCTGGCCACGATGGCCGAAGTCCTGAAGATCAACCCCCGCTCCATGGACGCCCTGACCGCGACAGCGGTGATCCTGGACGACATGGGGAAGAAAGACGAAGCGCGGACCTACTTCGAGCAAGCCCTGGCCATCGAGCCGGAAAACAAGTTCCTCCGAACAAGTTACGGACAGAACCTGGCCGCCTCGGGACGGGTTTCCGAGGCCCTCGACATTTACACCCGGTTGACGCAGGATTACCCGCAGGACCCCATGCCCTATCAGCTTCTCGGCATCGCCTATGCCATGCTCAAGGATTTCGACAAAGCCATCGAAAATTTAAAGCAGGCCGCCTATATCAAACCTACTCCGCCCGCGTATTATTATCTCGCCCTGTCCTACCGGGAAAAGGGAGATGTTCGCGAAGCCGCACGCTATCTTGAGCTCTATCTTGAGGACCCGAAAGACGAACCTGAGACAAGGATCAAGAACGCCGAGACGGGCCTGAAATATTTAAAAACCCTTTTATAATAATCCGGGCTCAAAGGTACTCATTACCCACGAGCTTTTGCGCGGCGCACCTCATATTCAACTAAGAGAGTCATCAATCGACGCAAGAAAACGGTGCGGGTGGCGCCGACCGGGGCGCCCCAACGCCCGCAACTGACTAAAATTTGGGAGGCATTATAGGACGACATATCCTTTTATCCCTGGCCCCAAATTTTTCAGTGAGGACGATGGGGCTGGCCGGCGACAGGACCCGCGCCATAAAAAAAGGCCCGGCCCCCGCGAAGGGGCCGGGCCGTGTATCAATCCGCGATACGTGCTTCTGCTCGAGCTTCTCCGTCAGAACGAGATGCGGGCGCCCGCTCTCCAGTTCCATGCGCCGTAGCGGCTGGTCTCATACCCATACATGACATTGTACGTGTTGATCGTGACCTTCTGCGGGAGCAGGGTTTTCCAGTCGATATAGTTCGTCTTCATCGAGATGAGTTCATCCTCCGTCAGCCGGAACATGCCGTCGTTGACTCTATCGTTGTAACCCTGAATCGTGCTCGTGTTGGTGAAGTTATTGATCGTGGTGTTAAGGCTGATTGTGTACTTCTTGGCGATGCGGAGGGTATACTCGAGAAAGAGGTTGGCCCAGGCCGTGAACGGCGTCCGCTTGCCGGTGTCGTAATAGCCGTCGGGGAAGATCTGCATGCTGTTGAAGCTGAGGTTCGTGTTCCGCGGCAGACCGCTCCGGCCATAGCCGACGACGCCCACCGTCAGTCCGAACGGGAAGGCGTAGGAGCCGTAGACCTTCAAGTAGTGGGACCGGTCCGAGGGAAGGATGCCGTCCAGAGGATTGCCGTGGATGTCGTAGCG
>Ga0299915_10004313_pt1 | contig 10370 bp, 9 predicted proteins | sample RVTome_13_FD_200263 | JGI IMG/M metagenome (GOLD analysis project Ga0299915, IMG submission 200263) | Soil microbial communities from uranium-contaminated site in the Upper Colorado River Basin, Wyoming, United States - RVT92D227 (version 2) ... | reverse complement strand
CCGTTATCGGCTCACCTTCCCGCCGACCATAGGAGATATCAGTGGTGTTTACGGTATTCACATATTCTCCAGAGGAAGAGGAGCCATAGTGAACAACCATATCGGCCTCTAGAGGCAATTGCATTTTACTACATGTAGTGGTAAAATATCTCTATACCACAATGTTTAGGAGAAGCTTGTGAAGTGTCCTTACTGTGGCAGTCGGGAGTCAGGGGTGATAGACTCTAGAAGTGTAGACGACGGGGTGAGGCGCCGAAGGAAATGCCTCGGCTGCAATGCTCGGTTCACTACTTACGAGCGCGTACAGCCACACGATATCTTCGTCATTAAGAAGGATGGACGCCGTGAGGAATTCAGCCGGGATAAACTTCTTTTGGGCATTCGCAAAGCCTGTGAGAAACGCCCCCTTCCTACGGGCGCTATTGATAAATTTGTGGACGCCATTGAGGCTGAGCTTTACGAGGCGGGCAAAAGCGAGGCCTCCAGTTCCGATATTGGCGACTTAGTCATGGAGGGATTGAGAAAGCTAGACCATATTGCCTACATTCGCTTTGCCAGTGTTTATCGTGAGTTTGCTGATATCGGCGATTTGAAACAAGAGGTGGATAGCCTGGCGGTGCGCAGAGAGCTAACGCCGGCAAACCAGTTGCCGCTACCCTCTTCTGAGACGGTGAGTGCCCTGATTGGTCGTAAGAGGAGGTAAAGGTGCCCAAAACCCGACGAAAAGAGAACCAGAAGACTATTGCTCGAGATAGAGTAGCTCAAGCTGTTTTCGCTGCTGCCGAGTCAATGGGTATAAGTGATAGGAAATTGTTGGAAAAGTTCACAGAACAAGTGAGCCAGCGCCTCGAGGTGGCTCATCCCTTGCCAGGCATGGAGGGATTGGTTCGTCGGCAAACCAAACAACCAGTGTCCTCCTCTCAAATTCGGGAAATGGTTAAGGAAATTCTGACTGTTGATGAATTTACTCCACAGGCTAGAAGTCAGGTCATTTCTGGAATCAAACTCAGTGATAATGCGCTAAGAGTTCTAGAACGGAGATACCTGGCAAAAGATGGAGAGGGAAGGGTTACTGAGACCCCCCAAGCGGTGTTTCGCCGGGTTGCCAGACACATCGCCTCAGCGGAGCTCACCTATAATCCCCAGGCGGATGTCTCCCTTTGCGGAGAGGCTTTCTATCAACTAATGGAGAACTTGGAGTTTCTCCCCAACTCCCCTACTCTAATGAATGCCGGACGCGAACTGGGACAACTATCGGCTTGCTTTGTATTACCCATTGAGGATTCCATGGAGTCCATTTTCGATGCCGTTAAATATACCGCCTTGATTCACAAGAGTGGTGGCGGTACCGGCTTTTCTTTTTCCCGACTTAGACCGGAAAGGGATAGGGTAGGTTCGACAGGTGGCATTGCCAGCGGCCCTGTTTCTTTTATGAGAGTCTTTGATACGACCACCGATGTCATAAAGCAAGGTGGCATGCGCCGCGGAGCCAATATGGCCATACTCAATGTTGAACATCCTGACATCTTGAGATTCATCGAGGCTAAGGATAACTCAGAGGCCTTGACCAACTTCAACCTCTCTGTAGCTGTGAGTGACGAGTTCATGAAAGCGGTAGAAAATGGCACCGATTACAATTTGGTGAACCCGCGAACTGGGGAAGTAGTGGATAAGCTTAATGCCAGAGAGGTATTCGAAAAGGTAGTTGACATGGCTTGGCGCACCGGCGACCCGGGTGTTGTGTTTATTGACGAGATAAACAGGTATAACCCCACGCCTCAATTGGGCAAAATAGAAAGCACTAACCCTTGCGGGGAACAACCCCTTCTCCCCTTTGAATCCTGCAATTTAGGCTCCATAAATCTGTCCAAGATGGTGACGGATAAAGATGGGCAACCATGCATTGACTACGACAAGCTATCCAAAACGGTCAAACTGGCAGTCCGTTTCCTTGACAATGTTATCGAAGTCAACCAATTCCCCCTGCCAGAGATTGAAAAGATGACAAAAACCACCAGGAAGATAGGCTTAGGGGTGATGGGCTTTGCTGACATGTTGATTCAGCTTGGCATTCCTTACGATAGCGAACAAGGGCTTGCTGCAGCTGAGGAAATTGCCCATTTCATATCTGCGGAGGCGGATAAAGCTTCGATAGAGCTAGCCGAGGAAAGAGGAGTCTTCCCTGCTTTCCAGGGAAGCATTTATGACACGCCCGATGGTCCTCGTTTTCGAAATGCCTCGCGAACTACCATTGCCCCTACGGGCAGCCTGAGCATAATCGCTAATTGCTCCAGCGGCATTGAACCTTTGTTTGCCTTAAGCTACGTGCGTCATATCCTGGAAGGCGAAGAATTCATAGAGGTGAACCCTTATTTCGAGGAGGCAGCAAAGAAGGGAGGTTTCTATTCTGCGCAGCTAATGAAGCAGCTGGCTGAAGGCAAAAGGTTAAAAGATATAGAAGAAGTTCCTGAAGAGATAAAAAGGCTCTTCGTCACTTCCCATGACATATCTCCTGAGTGGCACGTTAAGATGCAGGCGGTATTCCAAAAATTCACCGATAGCGCTGTATCCAAGACAGTCAACTTCCCCCACGAGGCGACACCCGAAGATGTAGCCAAAGTGTATATGCTGGCTTACCAGGAGCGACTGAAAGGGATAACCATTTACCGGGATAGGAGCCGGGAAAGTCAGGTCCTCACTGTAGGTGATGGAATGAAGAAGGCTGAAGGGAAGTTGGCTCCCAGGAAAAGGCCTAAAGTTACCAGGGGTGTAACCGAAATGGTCAACACTGGGTGTGGCCACATCTACGTGACAGTGAACTTCGATCAGCAAGGAATATCCGAAGTCTTCTCTGCATTGGGAAAGGCCGGAGGTTGTGCCGCAGCGCAGCTTGAGGCTATCAGTCGCCTAACATCCCTGGCTCTAAGGTCTGGAATAGATATAGATTCCATTGTAAAGCACCTGCGCGGCATCAGGTGCCCTTCCATTGCCTGGGAGCAGGGACACGCTGTTTTGTCCTGCGCCGATGCTATCGCCAGTGTGCTTGAGAAGTATGTTAAGAAAGAAGAGACTGCCGGCAATCCTGAGACGCCCTCCAGAAATCCTGAGCTGGTCAAAAGCTGGGCCGGGCAATGTCCTGATTGCGGTGGTCCTTTGATTTACCAGGAAGGCTGCAACATTTGCCTTGCGTGTGGCTTCACCAAATGCGGATAGAGTGCGAGAAAAGCATGTCCTGAGCGGAGTTGAAGGATGGGTAGCCCTAGAGGCAGCTATTATTCGGCGCTTAAACACATAAATAAAGTTGCCAATTCAGTTCTTGGCTTAAGAAGAATCTGTAATTCCATAGCCAAAACCGCCGCCACGGCAGTGCAGGCAAATGGCTGCCGCATTCTATCCCTGAATCCTCAAAAGGAATATTTAATTACTGTAGGCACCTATGGTTTGAGCGACCTTTATCTGAAGAAAGGCCCTCTTGATGTCCATAGAAGCCTCCCGGATATCCTCGATGGGAAAGTGGTATTTATCGCCGATGCTACAAAGGATAAAAGAGTCCAATATCCCCAAATAGCGCTGGCCCAGGGAATATCTTCTATTCTCGGGATTCCCATACTTCAGAAAGGAGAAGCTATTGGAGAGATTCGAATTTACACTCGTGAGCCTCGCCAATTTTCCGAAGCTGACAAGAGTTTCCTCCTCAGTGTTGCCGATATTTGCGCCGTTGTATTTGAAAGAACAGAACTTCATCAACTACTAGAGCAAGACTATAAGGCGAGTGAGAAACGAAGAAAATCCTCTCGAGCATCCCCGTTACCCGCTACGTTGAGGTCAACTACTTTCGCTCATCCCAGCGAGGAGGATTTTGCCAGACTCCTGGATTTCTACTGCATTGAATGGCTCTATGAGCCCCGTTCTTTTCCGCTTAGATGGGAAGGTGACAAGATAGCAGAGATGTTCACTCCCGATTTCTATTTGCCCGAGCTGGATCTCTATGTTGAACTCACCACATTGAAACAAAATTTGCTAACCGCGAAGAATCGCAAGCTACGCGAGCTCAGACAACTCTATCCTGAAATCAATGTCAGACTTCTGAACAAAAATGATTTTCTCAAGCTCCTAGCCAAATATGGTTATGGTCCCCTCGGCGAAGCCAAAGTAGCGGGAGTCGACCGGGTTCTGTACAGTCACGCAAAGATCCAACGAAGAGTAAGAACCCTAGCCAGACACATTTCACGTGATTACGCTGGCCAGCAATTAGTGCTAATAGGCATCTTGAAGGGCGTTGTCTGCTTTATGGCTGACCTGATGCAGAACCTTTCTATTCCCGTTACCCTAGACTTCATGGCTATCTCATACTATGGTGGTGATGGTCAAGTAGTCAAGATAACGCGAGACCTCGATAGCAGCATTACAGGACAACACGTACTGATGGTTGAAGACATTGTAGATACTGGCATGACACTCAATTACATCCTCAATCATCTCTGCGCCCACAACCCTGCCAGTCTTCACGTTTGTACCCTGCTGGATAAGAGAGCGCGTCGATTAGTGAATGTTCCTCTTGATTACGTGGGCTTTGAAGCCCCGGATGAGTTCGTAGTCGGCTATGGACTGGACTACAAGGGGCAATACCGCAATCTGCCCTTTATTGGCATCCTCCACCCTGAGCTAATTAAAGACACGAAGCCACGATAACTGGCCGCGACTTCACTCTGTTTCCCGTAGCAATGAAAATAGAAATCGCCCCAAGTAACCTCGCTTTTCTTAGCTCACCACCCACCTTCGTTTCTGCTTCCACCTACCTTGCACTGGGCTTCTTACGTCCCAAGGCCTTTCAGCTTCCACTTACTCGGCGGTTGGTTCCACCTAGCCAAGTTCCTGTTTGATTACTCGGGGCACTATCATAATAGCACACCCCTAAGACCTTGTCAAGGGTGTGTGAGGTTACATATCAAATACTAGGGATATAGCTACGGCATGATACAAAACCCAGGAGCATCCTCCTCCATTAAACATCGATATCCCTCAGACCATAGGATACGCACTTTAGTGTCTTGACCTCAGTCTGGCAGCCTTGGGTAAAGCCGTTAGTTGTCTGCTTACGGAAGTGGTTCGCGACCGCTCTTCTGTTCAGGAATGCCTGCCACGATAGAGTCCTTAAGGCGTTCTTTCCACAGAATACTCTACGGAGTCAGCCAAGAGTTGACGGTTGCTATCTGGGATGATATCCTTGAGACAGGTTATCTCTGGTCATGAAATCATCCAGATTGGAGGCGATGGAGATAAGAGACGAACCGAAGTCTAAACCATAATCTGGCTGTTTCTAACTACCACATCGGTCATGCGTCACTGCAGGAAATTCTGAAAAAGGAGGTGCAATATCGGTGATTTATTTGATTTGACAGGCAAGGTTGCCATAGTAGTCGGCGGTGCCGGCGGCATCGGTCATGCGCAGGCTCTGGGCCTGGCGGAGGCTGGTGCCGATGTCATTGTGGCCAGTCGCAAGCTTGAGCATCTCGAGCCGGTAGTCAAGGAGATACAAGCGCGGGGTAGAAAGTCACTGGCCGTCCCCGTAGAGGTTACTGACGACAAATCAGTAGCGGCTATGGTGGATAACATCCTGAAGGAATTCCCCCATATTGATATTCTGGTAAACGCACATGGTCTGGCGATTCGCAAACCTGCCGATACCTTTCCCATTGACGAGTGGCAGCAGGTTATGGATATCAACACCCGCGGGACATTCCTTTGCTGCCAGGCGGTCGGGCGTGTAATGATTAAGCAGCGCAGCGGTAAGATTATAAACCTATCTTCGGTGAGAGGTAGATACGGGCTCCCTGCAGATTACGCCGCTTACTGCGCCAGTAAAGGGGCAGTAGATACCCTGACACGGACGCTCGCCTGCGAGTGGGCCAAGCATAACGTGCTGGTAAACGCGGTCGCGCCCACTATTGTGGAAACCGAGCTTACCCGTGCTGCCTTAGCCGACCCTGAGTACGCCAAGAGGATGAAGTCTCGTATCCCGCTCGGCCGCTGGGCTATGCCGGGGGATATCGTCGGGGCTACCATATTCTTTGCGTCAAAGGCATCAGACTTCATTACCGGGCAAATCCTTTACATTGACGGTGGCGTGACCACCTGGTAATGGAACTCTCGATAGTTGGAATTTAAGGAGGTATATTTCATGGGAAAAGAAGTTTTAGTTGATTTGAGCCATCCGTTTGGTGCTGGGTCACCCCTGTGGCCGTATTTTGAAGATGTCAAAATCGAGAGAATGCACTATATGGCAAAGTCCGGCGTTCTGTCCCAGAAAATAACGACCGTCATGCATTGCACCACCCACGCCGATTCACCGGGGCATGTATTTGAAGGCGGTTTGTTCACTCACGAGATACCCCTGACCTGCTACTACGGGGATGCTGTAGTCTGGGATATCCCAAAGAAGAAATGGGGGCTTATCACCGCCAAGGATCTCGACGCGGCCAATAAAAAGTTGCCTATGAAGGAGGGCGATATCATTATTGTCCATACCGGTTGGAATAAGTATTGGGGCGATAACACAACTTATTTCTGCTATTCACCCGGATTGGGCAAAGAGGCCGGTGAATGGTTTGTGTCGCACAAAGTCAAAGCTGTCGGCGTGGACCAGCAAGCTCTGGACCATCCACTTCACACCGCTATTGGGCCTCATGGACCGGGCCCGCTGCGCCCAGACATATGCGCCGAATACAAGAGAGAGACGGGACACGACGTGCTGCAAGACTTCCCGGAGTGGGAACCCTGCCATAACCTGATAATGAGAAACGGTATTCTCGGCTGGGAAAATGTCGGTGGCGATATCGCCAAAGTAGTCGGGAAGAGATGCAAGCTTTCTGGTTTCCCGATCCGATGGTATATGGGCGATGGCTCCATCGTTCGTATGGTTGCCTTCATTGACGAGAAGGACCTCAACGATGTCCCGAGCCGCGTTTACAAGTACGGCACACAATAATCCGGATTATTCACGACTCGAGTAATTTGCAGTTCAAAGGGAGAGAATATGAAAAAGATTACTTCAGCTCAGGTCAAGCCCTATGAGGCTCCTGGTCATTTCAAGATGGTTGCGCTCAGGTTAAGCGGCAAAGAAGAGACCGGAGCTGAGAAGTTCTGGGTAGGCCTTTCCCATTTCCTTCCTGGAGGCGGAGCCGAATTTGGCGCTACACCGGCGGAGAAATACTATTTCGTCCTGGACGGAGAAATCACCGTCAAGACCAAGAAAGAAGAGATTACCGTGGGGCCGTGGGACTCAGTCTACATTGCCCCTAACGAAGGCAGGGAAATCATCAACAAGACCAATAAGCCGGCGAGTATGCTAGTGGTTATTAACTATTAGCGCAGCTTCCCGTCCCTGTGAGCGGTTGTGTTTCTGATTGGCCCATAGGATTGCATAAACTACGGGAAACAAGAGAAGGGCTTTGAGAAGAGCGGAGGATATTAGCAATATTGCCGTGATTGGCGCCGGGATGATAGCGCCCGGCGTTGCTCAAGTCTTTGCCACCAGGAACTACAATGTTCGTATCTTTGGCAGAAGGCAAGAGGCATTGCAGGCAGCTATTGAGAAAATCAGGTCCGCCCTCTCGACAATGGCTGAAAGAGGGATTGGTTTACAGAGTGAAATCGAGCCAGCCATAAGCAGGATCAAAACCACCACCGAGCTGAGCGAGGCCGCCGCCGATGCTCATTTGGTGATTGAGTGTGTCTCCGAAAATCTGGAGCTAAAGCAGCAGTTCTTTCATGATCTGGACCGGCTCTGTCCTCCGGAGACCATTCTGGCTACCAATACGTCGGTGATGAGCATAACCGAAATCGCGGCCAGGGCCCGCCGGCGGGAGAGAATTCTGGGGACTCATTTCTGGAACCCCCCTTACCTGATCCCTCTCGTAGAAGTTACCAGGACCAGAGATACCTCCGACGAAGCCATGGAGGCCACTTATCAGCTTCTGAAAAACGCAGGGAAGCACCCGGTGAAGTGCATGAAGGATGTGCCTGGTTTTATCGCCAATCGGCTGCAGCACGCTTTGTGGCGGGAGGCTATCTCCATCGTGGAACATGGTATTGCAGACGCCGCTACCGTTGATGAAGCTGTTAAGAACAGTTTTGCCGTTCGGTTGCCAGTTCTGGGACCCATTGAGAACGCCGACATGGTCGGCCTCGACCTGGCCCTGTCTATCCATGACTATATTCTCAAGCATCTCGAATCTTCTCCGAATCCCTCGCCTCTCCTGAAGGAAAAGGTGAAAAGAGGGGAGCTGGGATTCAAAACTGGAAAGGGGTTCCAAACCTGGTCGGCAGAGGAGGCAGAGAAATCCAGAAGCAAGCTTCTGGAATACCTCATCGAATGGGTAAAACGAGAACAGGGCAAAGCATAGGTCAATGTTAGGAGGGCATATATGGAAAAACTGATTATAACAGCGGCTCTGACCGGTAACATTACCCTGCCGACCCAGACGCCCTATCTACCGCTTACACCGGAGCAAATCGCCGATGACGCGGTAAGGTGTGCCAATGCCGGCGCGGCTTCCGTGCATGTCCATGGCAGAGACCCGCAGACCGGCAAACCGACCACTGACCCAGCGGTATACCGGGAGATCGCCACTCTCATCAAGGCAAGAAGCAATGTTATTGTCTGCGTAACCACAGGCGGCACCATGGAAATGACAGCGGCGGAAAGGATAAGGGTTGTCCCGGCTCTCAAACCGGAGCTGGCTACGTTCAACATGGGCTCAATTAACTTCTCGATTCACCCGATTGCAGAGCGCTATAAGGACTCGGAGTACAAGTATCCCTGGGAGAAGGATTTTGCCGCCGGAACCATAGATTTCATCTTCCGCAATACCTTCGGTGATATCGAGCACTTCTGCAAGACCATGAATGAGAATGACACCAGACCGGAACACGAAGCCTATGACGTCGGGCATCTTTACAACATACAGTACTGCATCAGGAAGAAGCTGGTGAAGTTCCCAATCTGGGTGCAATTTGTCACCGGAATTCTGGGGGCGATTGGCTCGCATTTAGAAAATATCATGTTTATGAAGCAAACAGCCGACCGACTGTTCGGGCCGGAAAACTTCAAGTGGTCGGTAATTGGCGCCGGCTATCCCGCCGAGTTCAACCTGGCTACACTGGCCATAATGATGGGCGGGCATGTCCGCGTGGGCCTGGAGGACAATATCTATGTCCGCAAAGGAGTATTGGCCAAAAGCAACGCCGAACTGGTAGAAAAGGTAGTCAGAATCGCCCGGGAGCTTGAACGGGAAATAGCTACGCCCGACGAGGCAAGACAGATCCTTGGGCTAAAAGGGAAGGACAAGGTCAACTATTAGAGGAACTGGGCATGATACCCACGAAGGAGTCTGTCCGATTCTATTTTGTTTCTTGAGCCTGGCAACCTTCTGTGGCTGACTAGACCGCCACTTCATGGCTTTTGCAGTCTGCAAGCTCAGGCACGTCTGGAGATGACTCTGTCAAATCGGCGACGACCGCAAATTCGTAGTCAGGAAAATGCCTCTGAAGTGCTCCTTTTAACGAAGTCCTTACTACTATGAGCACGTTGGCTGGTGAAGCCAGGGCTGATTCGACTGCGGGCATGAGCCCTTTGCCAGACAGTTCCAACGGGCCGACCTCATCAATGACAATCAGGTCACACTTGTTCCCTATGGCCCTTTCAATGGCAGCGCAGGCAAATAATATCCCATGCCTGCTGATGGTGTAGTCACCAATTCTTTCTCCTCCCTTGAAAGACCTGTAGCGTGGCAGCCGGGCAAAAGGGGCCTCTTCGCCAGTAAGAAGGTTAACTACGTTGGAGCCAACTCGTTGTCCTTGTTTCTCAATCCCCGGACAGAGGATTCCGCCGACACTCGAACCAGCTTCTCGCCGCCACTCAATGTATTCTCTACACCAGTTGGTCTTGCCTGACCCTGGTTTGCCTACAACGAGCAGTCTCACCAAAGGCCCTGTTTGAAGCCAACTGCCGCCACAATCCAGCAGAGGGCCGCGATGGCTATATTGCTAGCATAGAAAGCCTTGGGTTTAACAGTCATGAGTTGCCAGAAATCGGGGCGGAGCTTTGTCCCCACCACGTATCCTAGCAGGAGGAGACAAGTGCCTACAACGGCTAGTGCCGTACCATTGGTAAGTGTCGTAGTGACCCTCTCAGTAACTCCCATGAACGCCCAGTTCCCCATACCTAACGATGATGCCAGGATGGCGTAAAGGATGGCGCTGAGGTATCCTGCTGAGATGCCAGCAGCAATGCGCGCCTTTATACTACTTTCAAAACCTTTAAACAACAGGCTGACCACCACGGTGAATGCCAGTGCTTCCAGAAGGAT
>Ga0299915_10004311_pt1 | contig 10373 bp, 11 predicted proteins | sample RVTome_13_FD_200263 | JGI IMG/M metagenome (GOLD analysis project Ga0299915, IMG submission 200263) | Soil microbial communities from uranium-contaminated site in the Upper Colorado River Basin, Wyoming, United States - RVT92D227 (version 2) ... | reverse complement strand
CCAGGTCGGGCCCCAGCGCGGGCCGGCCGATGAGGTGGATGCTTGAGCGAGGTTCCAGCGACCGGCGTGCGGCTCGCGGAGCCCTGGCTGGTCGATGCCGTCGACATCGGATACGAGCTCGGCACCGATCCCGCGACGGGCCTGACCGAGGCCGAGGCCGCCGCGCGGATCGAACGCTTCGGAGCCAACCGCCTCGACCCGGAGGCCGAGGTTCCCGCATGGCGGAAGCTCCTGGCCCAGTTCGCCGATCCGCTCGTGTACCTGTTGCTGGCCGCGGTCGCTATCTCGATGGTCACATGGGCGATCGAGGGCGCGCACGGGGTGCCGTTCGAGGCGATCGTGATCGCGGCAATCCTGATCGCGAACGCAGCGCTCGGGTACGTGCAGGAGGCGCGGGCGGAGGAGGCCGTGGCCGCGCTCCAGCGGATGGCGGCGCCGATGTCGACGGTGCTGCGCGAGGGCGTCCAGCGCCGGGTGCCGACCGCCGACGTCGTGCCTGGAGACGTGCTCCTCCTCGCCGAGGGCGACGCCATAGGCGCCGACGGGCGCTTGCTCGACGCGGCGTCACTGTCCGTCGCCGAGGCGTCCCTGACGGGTGAGAGCGAGCCGGTGATGAAGGACGTGACGACTCTGTCCGGCTCGGTGGGCCTGGGCGACCGGGTGAACATGGTCTTCAGCGGCACGGCGGTGACGCGCGGACGCGGGCGAGTTCTCGTGACCGGCACGGGGATGTCGACGGAGATAGGACGTATCGCCCGACTCCTTGGAGAGACGGAGGAGGACCGCACGCCGCTGCAGCGGGAGATCGACCATGTCGGGCGGACGCTCGGCATCGCCGTGCTCGTCGTTGCGACGGTCGTCGTCGCCGCCATCATGCTGACCTCGCGGATCGACGACGTCGCGGACGTCGTCGACGTGCTGATCGTGGGCATCTCGCTCGCGGTCGCGGCCGTCCCCGAGGGGCTTCCGGCTGTGCTCTCGGTCGTGCTCGCGCTCGGCGTGCAGCGGATGGCCCGGAAGAACGCGATCGCGAAGCAGCTCTCGTCGGTCGAGACGCTTGGGTCGGCCACGGTGATCTGCTCGGACAAGACCGGCACGCTCACCCGCAACGAGATGACGATCCTCCGGATCGTGACCCACTCCGGGGAGGTCGAGGTCACGGGAACCGGCTACCGACCGGAGGGTGAGTTCGTGGTGCGCGGGAGTCCGCTCGAGGCCGGCTCCCTTATGGACGAAGTCCGCTCTGTCGTCTTGCTCGGGGCCCTGGCGAACGATGCCTCGATACGCGAAGAGGCCGGCGAGTGGATCGCCCAGGGGGATCCGACGGAGGCCGCCTTCATCGTCGCCGAACGGAAGGCCGGGTTCATCGAGGGCTTGGAGGACCGCTTCCGCCGCGTCGGAGAGGTGCCCTTCTCGTCAGAGCGCAAGCTCATGAGCACGCTGCAGGAGGACGCCGATCGAGAGGGCCTTGTGCTGGTCGCTACGAAGGGCGCCCCGGATGTCCTGCTCGCCCGCTGTACACACGAGCAGGTCGGCGAGGAACGCGAACCCCTGGACGAAGAGCGTAGGCACGAGATCCTGGCCTCGGTGGACCGGCTGGCCGGGCAGGCCTTCCGCACCCTCGGGACCGCATACCGTTCGCTATCCGGTGAGCTGTGGGCGGAGCCCGACGAGAACCTCGAGCACGGCCTGATCTTCGCCGGCGTCGTGGGGATCATCGACCCCCCACGCGCCGAGGCCGGGGTCGCGATCCGCGAGGCCCGGCAGGCCGGCATCCGCGTCCTCATGATCACCGGAGACCACCCGCGTACTGCCGCTCGCATCGCCCAGGAGCTCGACATGGTCGAGACCGATGCCCGCGTCGTGACCGGCGTGGAGATCGAAGAGCTGGAGGACGACGCCTTCCGGGACGCCGTGCGCGAGGTGTCCGTCTACGCGCGAGTGGCGCCCGAGCACAAGCTGCGGATCGTCGACGCCCTCCAGGCCGATGGGCACGTCGTCGCGATGACCGGCGACGGTGTGAACGACGCGCCCGCCCTGAAACGAGCGGACATCGGTGTCGCGATGGGCATCACCGGTACCGACGTGGCGAAGGAAGCGGCGAACATGATCCTCGCGGACGACAACTTCGCCACGATCGTCGCGGCCGTCCGTGAGGGCCGGGGGATCTTCTCCAACATCCGGAAGTTCCTCAGGTACCTGCTCTCGTCCAACGCCGGCGAGGTGCTCACGATGTTCATCGGCGTGCTGGGGGCAGGGGCGATCGGGCTCGACGCTGTGGGAGGCGCGGCTGCGGTGCCCCTCCTCGCGACACAGATCCTGTGGATCAACCTGCTCACCGACGCGGCGCCCGCGCTCGCGATGGGCGTCGATCCGCCGCCCGACGACGTGATGCAGCGCTCGCCGCGCCGGCTGACCGACCGGGTGATAGACGTCCCGATGCAGGTCGGCGTGGTGTTCGTCGGGTTCGTCATGGCGGCCGCGACGCTCCTGACCCTCGACATCGGCCTGCCGGGCGGGATGGTCGACGGCTCCGGCACGCTGACCGAGGCCCGCACGATGGCCTTCACGACGTTGGTGCTCGCGCAGCTCTTCAACTGCTTCAACGCGCGCTCGGAGCGGGTGAGCGCGTTTCACAACCTGTTCACCAACCCGCTGCTGTGGGGCGCGATCGGACTGTCGGTCCTTCTCCAGGTGGCGGTGATCTACCTGCCGTTCATGAACCGTCCGTTCGGGACCACGCCGCTCGACGGCCCGCAGTGGCTCCTCTGCACCGGGATGGCGAGCGGCGTGTTGTGGGCGAGCGAGCTGCGCAAGCTCGCGAGTCGGCTGCGCGCCGGGGAGGACTCGAACCTCCGACCCGCTGCTTAGAAGGCAGCCGCTCTATCCACTGAGCTACCGGCGCTCGTGACCTGCGGGTTCGTCCGCAGTTACCGCCGACGATGGTAGGCGACCGCGGGGCCTGCGACCAGCGCCCGGGCGAGGCTCCTTCGCGCCGGGTTTCCGCGGCGGCTGACACCTTCTACGATCATGCGGGAAACGATGCCGGCGGAAGGTACAGGAGGCTCGCGATGAAGACGTGCCCGTACTGCGCGGAGGAGATCAAGGACGAGGCGATCAAGTGCCGTTACTGCCAGAGCTGGCTCGTCGACGATATCCCGGCAGCCGCGGAGACGCCGCCGGCCGGTGTCCACGAGCCCGAGGCCGGCGAGCCTCAGGTGCCCGAGCCTGCCGCGGCAGAGTCTGCGGTGGCCGAGCCAGTCACCGCGGAGCCAGTCTTCGCCGAGTCGGTCTCTGCTGAACCGGCCGCTGCAGAGCCGGTCACGGAGGAATCTGCAGGTGAGGGAAGGCCGCCGGAGACAGCCGAAGTCGCCGAAGCCGAGACTGCCTCAACGACCGCGCCGGACCGCATCGGTTTCACGCACTCGGGCGAGCGGTACCTGCTCGGGTACGGCCGGGACTACTTCGGGATCTGGGACCGTCAAGCGCCCGCGGAGCCGAAGTATCGCTTCCCTCGTGACGACGAGGGATGGCGCACGGCCTGGCAGCAGTTCGTTTCGATCGAGTCGAACTGGATGGAGGTCGAGCCCCAAAAAGGCTCCTGACCCGTCGTCAGTCGCGGCGCGAGAAGAGCGGGCGACGGGAATCGAACCCGCATTGCCAGCTTGGAAGGCTGGGACTCTACCATTGAGCTACGCCCGCGTAGCGTGCAAAGCCTAGCAGCGTCGCGGGCTCAGACCAGGAGCCTGGTGACGGCCGTCGCGGCCGCGGCGACCACGATCACCAGGAGGATCGGCGCCTTCCGCCACAGCGCGATGCCGGCCGCAGCCACGCCGACCAGTCGGGCGTCGAGGACGATTGCCCTTCCGTCCGCGAGGGCCTGTGTGACCACCAGCGCCGAGAGGAGCGCCGGCGCGAGGAGGTCCACGATCCCGGCGAGGCGGGCCGGAAGCGAGCGGCCGCCGAGCAGCACCGGCCCGGTCGCCTTGATGGCGACGGTTGCCACGCCGACGGCCGCGACCACGAGCCACGTCGTGCTCACGAGTGCCGCACCCCCACCAGGCATGCGGCACTGGCCGCGATGATGGGAACGCCCGCGGGCGTGAGCGGCGTGAGCGCGAGAGCTATGGCGCCGCCCACCACGGCCGCCACGAGCGCCCGGCGGCTCCGAATCTGAGGGAGGACCAGGGCGAGGAAGAGAGCCGGGAACGCGGCGTCGAGCCCGAGCGCGTTCGGGTCGCCGAGGATCTCGCCTCCGAGGGACCCGACCGCCGTGCCGATCACCCAGGCCACGTAGAGAGTGAGGCCGGCGCCGACGAGGATCCGGGGATCGAACCGCCCGTCCCCCTCCGCGGACACGGCCCACGACTCGTCGACGACGAGCTGGGCTCGGAGGAACCGCGACCAGGCCGGCCCCTCGAGCCAGGGCGCGACCGACACGCCAATCGGCCAGTACCTGGCGTTCAGCAGGACGGCGGCCGCGACGGCGGCGGCGACGGTTCCCCCGGTCCCGAGGATCGACACCGCCGCGAACTGCGCAGAGCCGGCGAACGTCGTCGAAGACATGACGATCGGAGCGAGCCAGCCCATGCCCGCCGAGCGGGCGAGCAGTCCGAACGAGACGCCGAAGCCCGCCACGGCGACGGCAAGCGCCGCGACCGCTCGTGCCCCGTCCCGATAGGTGCGGGGTGGTCGTTCCTGCATGCCGCACAAGGTAGCAACGCGCGGGTGCTCCCTGCTGCGGTACCCTGCGCGCACCATGGACGTGCCATTTCGGATCGTCGACGTGTTCACCGAGCGGCCGCTCGCCGGGAACCAGCTCTGCGTCGTCCCCGAGCCGGTGGAGCTCGACGATGCCACGATGCAGGCCCTGGCCCTGGAGATCGGGTTCAGCGAGACCACGTTCGTGACCGAGTACGGGGCCGACCGCTACGCGATGCGGATCTTCACGCCCGACCAAGAGCTGCCGTTCGCCGGCCATCCGACTCTGGGGACCGCCTTCGTGATGGTGAGCGAAGAGCGTGTGACCTCGCCGGCGGTGCAGGTCGTGCAGGCGGGGGAGATCCCGGTGGAGGTCGACGTCGATCGGGGGTTCGCGACGATGCGGCAGCTCCCGCCGGTCTTCGGTCCGGAGTTCGACGATCGCGAGCTGCTCGCGAGAGCCGTCGGTCTCGGGGTCGAGGATCTCGACCCGGACCTTCCGGCGCAGACGGTCTCGACGGGGCTTCCACCGCTCCTCGTTCCGATCAGGGATCTGGGAGCCCTTCGGCGCGCCAAGATCGACATGGCTCTCGTGGCCGAGGCCTGCGAGCGAAGCGGCGGTTTCGAGCTCTACCTGTTCACGATCCACGATGACGGCGTCACGGCGCGGTTCTTCGGGGCCTCAGAGGGGGTCGTCGAGGACCCGGCGACCGGCTCGGCCGCGGGTCCGCTCGGGGCCTATCTGGCGGCACACTTCCTCGCAGGTATGCCGGGAAGCGTGGTGATCCGACAGGGCGAGCAGGTCGGCCGCCCGAGCGAGATGCACGTGGAGGTGCTTGCTCAGGGGGATTCCTGGGGAATCCGAGTCGGCGGGGGTGTGCGGATCGTAGGCGAAGGCTCGTTCCGCCTGTAGGTCGGGGCGGTCTCGACCTCTACAATCGGCCTGCGGGGCGTAGCGCAGCCTGGTTAGCGCGCCTGCTTTGGGAGCAGGAGGCCGGCGGTTCGAATCCGCCCGCCCCGACTAGCCGGAACGCTGGTCGATGCTTTTCTGAGTCCTACGCGGAACCCCCTTTGTTGCACGCTGGGGGTCCAAGAAGGCATCTCAGTACTGGAGGGGAGCTGCGGCGGCTCCCCTTCAGTACTGGCGCTCGACAGGGGGTGGGGTCAGCGCCGGCTCTCGTCCAGGACACGCTTGCGGTCCCGGTATTCCTCCTCGGAGATCTCGCTGCGCGCGAATCGGTCATCGAGGATCTGGCGCGGATCGCGCCGGCCTTCCGAAGGAGACGACCACCCGCCGGCGAAGACACGGACCAGGAGCGCGACGATCGCCACGATGACGACCCACGACAGGATCATCCAGAAGATGCCCCAACCACCGTCGTGCCAGCCAAACATCATCGCGTCTTCACGACCCCATCATCCCGTTGCCCGAGCCCATCATGCCGCCCGGCCCGGGGCCGTCTCCCGTGCCATCCGCGGGACCGGAGCTAGGTCCGTACCCGGTGCCGTCGCCGGGACCGTGCCCGGCGCCCATCATGCCGGACCCCGTCTGTCCGAACCGCTCACGCATCTGCTCGTGCAGGGCGTCGCACTGCGCCGCCCACTCCGGGCCCATCTGCGCCCGCATCTGCTCCATGAACGGCGAATCGTGCATCGCATCCATCGCTTCTAACCAGTCGGTGCTCTGGCTGGCGGCAGCGGTCGAACCGACGCCGCGTCCCGCGGGGCCCGAGGACCCGGAAGCGACGGCGAAGCCGACGGTCAGGGCAAGCCCAAGACCGATCGCAACTCCGAGAGAGATCCACCGTGCCTTCATCATCCATCTCCCCTCATGATCCATCTCCCCTCATCGACCCGACCGTAGTCGCCCCGTGTGAAGGATCGGTGAAGGCAGGACGCGGCCGGGATGAAGCTTCTGGGAGACGCACGGTGAAGGTCGTTCCGCGACCGGGCTCGCTCGCGACCTCGAGCTCGCCGCCGTGTGCGAGGACCAGCTCGCGGGCAACGGTGAGGCCGATCCCCGAGCCGCCGGCGCGGGCTCCGCGGCCGCGGAAGAACCGGTCGAAGACGTGCGGCAGCTCGTCGGGAGCGACGCCCGGACCCGTGTCGCTGACGGCGATGACGGCGGCCGCGCCCTCGAGGGCGAGCGAGAGTCTCACCTCACCTCCGGGGGGCGTGAACCTCAGCGCGTTCGACAGGAGGTTCGTGACGACCTGCCGGATCCTGGTCGGATCGGCCTCGACGGCCACGTCGGCGAGCTCGGTCGCGAGCCGGACCTCCTCGTCCTCGTAGGGACCGGCGAACTCACGCGCCGCACCTTCGAGTAGCAGCCGAAGGTCGACCGGCTGCCGCACCAGCGAGAATCCGGCAGCCTCCGCGGAGGCGAGCGTCTCAAGGTCGGCGACGAGGCGCTGCAGCCGAAGCGCCTCCTCGTGGAGCGAGGCGAGCGAGGCAGACGACGGCTCGAGCACGCCGTCTTGGATCCCCTCGATCTGGGTTCGAAGGATCGTGAGCGGCGTCCGGAGCTCGTGCGCGACGTCGGCGGCGAAGACCCTTCGCAGCCGGTCCTCCTGCTCGATGGTGTCGGCCATGGAATTGAAGGCCCTGGCCATCTCACCGAACTCGTCTCCGGCCTCGAAATCGACGCGCTCGGATCGGTCCCCTGCGGCGAGCGCACTCGCCGCCCTCGTGAGCTCGCGCGCGGGCGCCGTGGCGCGGCGGGCCAAGACGAAGCTGAGAGCGAGTGCCGCGAGCCCTGCGACGAGTCCTCCGATCAGCAGCAGACGATTCACCGACGAGCGAAACGCGACATCTTGAGGAAAGAGCCCGAGCTTCGGCTCGCGCACGATCGCGGTGCCGACCACCGAGCCGTTCACCACGATCGGCAGGCGCTCTTCGGGACCGAGCGGCCCGCCGCCCATCATCTTGCGGTGCATCGCGGCCATCTGGCCGCCGGCTCCGGCCGAGGGGTTCCAGATCGTCTCCCCAGACGCGTCGACCAGCCGCATGGTGCCCCCGTCCGCAAGCGCGAGCGACTGCAGCGAGCGGAGGGCCTCCGTGTTCCAACCTCCGTTCGCCGAGTACGACTGGGCGAGGTCGGCGACGAGCTGTTGCTGGCGCAATCGCTGCTGGTCCTCGAGATAGGAGGTGAACCGCGTACCGAAGGCAAGGTTCACAAGGATGGCGGTGATGGCCGCCGCCGCGATGCCGACCCCCGCGAATGCGGCGGCCAGGCGGAGCGCATACGACCTACGCATCCGCCTTCACCCCGAACTTGTAGCCGACGCCGGTGACGGTGAGGACGAACCTCGGGTGTCTCGGATCCTCGCCGAGCTTGCGCCGGAGGTTCTTCACGTGCGCATCGATCGTCCGTTCGTATCCCTCGTAGTCGTACCCCTGGACCTTTGTGACGAGCTCGAATCGGGAGAACACGCGCCCCGGGCGCGAGGCCAGCGAGAGCAGCAGGTCGAACTCGCTCCGGGTCAGCTCCACCGGATGGCCGTCGACCGAAACCTCCCGGGCGTGCTTGTCGATCGTGAGGCTCCCGTCGTCGAAGGAGGCCGCGGCCGGCGCGCCCTCGGCGGACCGGCGGAGCACGGCCTCGACGCGAGCGACGAGCTCGCGCGGGCTGAATGGCTTGACCAGGTAGTCGTCGGCGCCGAGTCGCAGGCCGGCGACGCGGTCCTCTTCGGACGCCTTGGCCGTGAGCATGATGATGGGGACCATCGAATGGGCGCGGACCGTGCGCGCGACCTCCTCGCCGGCAAGATCGGGGAGCATCAGGTCCAAGACGACGAGGTCCGGATGGGCTCGCTCGAGGCTCTCCAGCGCCCGCTGGCCCGAGTCGGCGACGAGCACCGCGTAGCCCTCCCGCTCGAGGTAGGAGCGGACGAGGTCGCGGATCTTGCGCTCGTCGTCGACGACGAGGATCGTGGCCGTGCCCACCGCGTTCGCACCCTCCTCGGGCTTCCCGGCCCGAGGGTACGTGTCCCCCAAGGCCGGCCTCAGGTCGTTTGGCCCCGTGCGGCCCGGGGCCATTCGGACCCGGCTCATCCAAGATACGGCCGGATGGCGGACATGATCTCGGCCGCGGAGGCGTACATCGACGGATACTCCTTCTCCCAGCGGATCCGGCCGGAAGCATCGATGAAGACGAAGCCGTGCCCGGGCAGGTCCGCGTGCATGCCCTTGCCCAACATGCCGTAGGCGCTCGACACGTGCCCGCCCTCGTCGATCAGGTACGGGGTCGTGATGCCGAATCGCGCCAGCTCGCTCGCCACCTGATCGGCCGGGTTCGCCACGATCGGGATCAGGGTGACGTCGTTCGCCTGCAGTTCACTCGCGTCTTTCTGCAGCTCCATCGTCTGGTAGAAGCACGCGTCGCACCCCACGCCCTCGTTGAAGTACAGGAGCACGTCGTGGCCCCGGTAGCCGGCAAGGGAGACCTTCGAACCGTCGGTGGAGGTCAACGTGAACAGTGGGGCCTTCGTGCCCGAAGCCACCCCGCTGCCCGACGAGTTGCGGCTCCCGAGGAAGAGCACGGCGCCGACGATCACCACCAGCCCCACGATGATCGGCGAACCCCACGAGGGGTCGAAGCGCCTACGAGTGCGTCGCCGGCTGAGCCTCGACGTCGGGTTCGCCGTCGCCTTCGAGGCTGTGGCAGGAGGGCCGTGCTGGGGCCTCGTGCCCTGCGACTTGGCGTGGTTCTGACGCCTCGTCCTCGCGGTCTTCGTGCTCATGGCTCGTTCCTCCTTGTGCCGGGATCTCCCGGCCCCGAACGGCGACGAAGAAGAAGGATGCGGCCAGGGCGAGGAGGCCGAGGCCGAGGATCGGCTCGGGTACGGGCTTCAGGAACCTCACGATGTCGATCGATACCCGAGACAACCACTGCCCGACCACGAGCTGGAACCTGGGGGCCGGGGTGGTGTTACCGTTGGTCGCGAGGAACAGCACGAAGCCACCCATCACGGCGAAGGCGACCGACACGCCGATGTTCACGGTGTTGGTGTTGATGGTGCGTCCGGCCAGCCGGAACCGGACCGGCTTGGCCTGGAAGATCCTTCGTCGTCCGAGATCGAGTCGGTCCCAGAGCAGCCCCATGAGCAGCAGCGGGAAGACCATCCCGAAGACGTAGGCGAGACCGAGGGTTCCGGCGCCGATCACCGAGCCGGAGAGGGCCGAGAGCGCCATGACCCCGGCCATGACGGGGGCGCAGCACGAGGACGCGACGCCGGAGAACACGCCCAGCGCGAAGACCCCGGCGGTATCGCTCCGCTCGACGGACGGCATGCGGACGAACGACGGCATGCTCCAGGACCGCCCGGTCAGGGCGAGCACGGCGAGCCCGAGCATCAGCAGGCCACCGACGGCGTACAGGGGGGTGTGGAACCGCCGGAGCGTAGTCATCACCATCCCGACGCCGAGCGTCACGGGCAGCAGCACGACGGCCAGCCCGAGGGCGAACACGAACGTGAGCGGTAGAAGCTTCCAGCGGCGGTTCTTCACCGCTGAGGCGAGATACGCGGGGAACAGGAACACGATGCAGCAGGGGCTGAACAGGGCGACGGCGCCGGCGAAGAAGGCCGCGAGGATCGACCCGGTGGTGAGGAGCCCGCCCATCTCACACCGCCTCCTGCAGGCTGCGCTCTAGGTAGCGGCGGAGCTTCTTG
>Ga0299915_10004310_pt1 | contig 10373 bp, 6 predicted proteins | sample RVTome_13_FD_200263 | JGI IMG/M metagenome (GOLD analysis project Ga0299915, IMG submission 200263) | Soil microbial communities from uranium-contaminated site in the Upper Colorado River Basin, Wyoming, United States - RVT92D227 (version 2) ... | reverse complement strand
GCTGCCTATCTTGTTCGCAGCGTTCGCTGCTTACGCCATGTCGTGGATGAATTTCCCGGGGCGGCATCTGCTGTTTGCCCTGCTGGTCGGCCTGCAGGTGGTACCCCTGCAGATGACGCTCATCCCCATCTCCAAGCTGTATGCTCAAATGGGCCTGAATGGCACTTTCCTGGGAGTGTGGCTCTTCCACACCGGCTTTGGGCTGCCGTATGCCATCTACCTGATGCGCAACTTCATCGGCAGCCTGCCTCCGGAAGTGTTCGAGTCGGCTTACCTGGACGGCGCCTCGCACTGGACAGCTTTCTACAAGCTGGCGATTCCACTTTCAGTGCCCGCCATCGCCTCGCTGGGTATCTTCCAGTTCCTGTGGATCTGGAATGACCTGCTGGTGGCGTTGGTGTTCCTGGGCGTGCAGAACCCGGTGCTTACCTACCAGATCAGCAACATGGTCACCTCGCACGGCAGCGGCTGGCACCTGCTGACCGCGGCGGCGTTCATCTCGATGATCCTGCCCATGCTGGTCTTCTTCAGCCTGCAGCGCTTCTTCGTGCGCGGCATGCTGGCAGGCTCGGTCAAGGGTTAGAAAAGAGGAGTGTTGGGCGTCATGCGAGCAGGTAGCGCCAGAGTACTGGCGGATGCTGAACCCCCTACTCACCTGCCTGCATACCTGCCTTGACGGTGGATCTAATCATGAAACCACGACCCTGGTTCCAAAACGCCATCTTCTATGAGGTCAACGTGCGCGCTTTCGCCGATGGCAACAGCGACGGGCATGGCGATTTGCGCGGCTTGACCGCCAGACTGGACTACTTCCGCGAGCTTGGTGTGGATTGTCTGTGGCTGCAGCCGATCTATCCCTCACCGCTAAGGGATGACGGTTATGACATCGCCGATTACTGCAATATCGCCTCCAAGTATGGCACGCTGGAAGACTTCAAGACCTTCTTGAGAGAAGCGCACGCCCGCAATTTACGTGTGATCACTGACCTGGTGCTAAACCACACTTCCGACCAGCATCCCTGGTTCCAATCTGCCCGTTCCTCCCGGACATCACTCTACCGCGATTATTATGTCTGGTCGGACACCGATCAGAAGTACCAGGATGCGCGCATCGTCTTCCTGGACGTCGAAAAATCCAACTGGAGCTGGGATGAATCCGCCGGGCAGTATTACTGGCACCGTTTCTATGCCAGCCAGCCCGATTTGAACTATGACAACCCCGCCGTACGCGCCGAGATGCTGAAGGTGATGCAGTTCTGGCTTGACCTGGGTGTGGACGGATTTCGGGCGGATGCCGTGCCCTATCTCTTCGAGCGCGAGGGGACGAACTGCGAGAACCTGCCCGAGACGCATGCCTATTTGCGGGAGCTGCGCCTGCTTTTGGACCAGAACTACCCCGGCAGAATCCTGCTAGCGGAGGCCAACCAATGGCCCCAGGACGTGCGCCAGTATTTCGGCGAGGGCGACGAATTCCACATGGCTTTCCACTTCCCGGCCATGCCGCGCATTTTCATGGCGCTGGCGCAGGCGGACTCCACAGCCATCCGCGATATACTGGCTGCCACGCCGCAAATCCCGGACAGCTGCCAGTGGTGCACCTTCTTGCGCAATCACGACGAACTGACTTTGGAGATGGTCACCCCGGAGGAACGCCAGTATATGTGGGAGACCTACGCACCTGAACCGCGCATGCGCCTGAACCTGGGCATACGCCGCCGTCTGGCTCCGTTGGTGGACAATGACCAGCGTAAGATCGAGCTGCTCAATTCAATCCTTTTCAGCCTGCCCGGCTCGCCCATCCTGTACTATGGGGATGAGATCGGCATGGGAGACAACATCTGGCTGGATGACCGGGACGGGGTACGCACGCCGATGCAGTGGGATGATGGGCCGAACGCTAGTTTTTCACAAGGAGCGGTAAGCGCGGGACAGCTCTACATCCCCCTGATCAATGATGAGCAGTATGGCTACCGGCGGGTTAATGTGGCAGCGCAGCGGGTAGACTCTGCCTCGCTCTGGCACGCCCTGCGGCGCATGATCGCCGTGCGCCGGGAGCATCCCGCCTTTGGCTGCGGCAATTACGAATTCCTGCCCATCGCCAGCCGCTCGGTGCTGGCAGTGCTGCGCTCTTGCGAAGGCGAGACGGTGCTGGCGCTGCACAACCTGTCTGCCCAGCCGCAGACCCTCCAGCTCGACTTGCGCCGGAATGCGAACGCAAACGCTGAAAGCCTGATCTTTTCCCGCCCATTGCCCGAACTGGTGGATGGCATTGCCACGCTCACCCTGCTGCCTTACGAATACGTGTGGCTGAAGCTGACCTGAGATTCAGAGGTGAGTTATGTCAACAATAAAGAACTTTGGGATCCGCAGCAAGATGTGGATCTATCGTGCCGGGTCTTACTTTCTGGTCGACTCGATTCCTTTGCTGCGAAAAGGTGCTGGAGAGGGCGAAAAACAAGTACGGACTCCGCCTGGCACACAGTGGGAGCGAGTCGATGCGGATGGGCTTTCCGCTGAATGGATATCTCCTCAAAATGCCCCCCAAGACTCCGTGCTGCTGTATCTGCACGGCGGCGGGGGGGTGCTTGGGCTGTATAACTCCGAGCGTTGGATCGCAGGACACATTGCATTGGCCTGCGGGCTGCGGGCTTTCCTACCCGATTACCGCCTGGCGCCTGAGCATCCCTTCCCAGAAGGGCTGAACGACTGTGTTGCAGCATACCGCTGGCTGCTTTCGCAGGGTGTCCTGCCGCAGCGCATCGTCGTAGTTGGCGATTCGATGGGCGGGTTCCTGACCATCACCTTATTACTGGCCCTGCGTCTTGCGGATCAACCCCTTCCCGCAGCGGCAGTTTGCATCTCACCCAACACCGATCCGACAGTTACGGGGAAGAGCATGCGCTCGAACGCCTGGAAAGATGCGATCTTGTCTCCAAAATTTGCCCGGACGCTGATGGGCTTATATGTGAGTGGTCATGATCTGAACGATCCGCTGATCGCGCCGCTGCAAGCAGACCTGAGCGGGCTGCCACCGATCCTGGTGCAGGCGGGGGGAGATGAAATCCTGCTGGATGATTCGGTGCGTTTCGCTGAGCGTGCGAAAGCAGCAGGGAGCAGCGTGACGTTGGAAGTGTGGCCGGAAATGTGGCACGTCTGGCATTCGAATGTCCCTACCCTGCCCGAGGCGACGCAAGCAATCGACCACATCGCCAGCTTTGTAAAAAGCCGGATCGCAAGCACGTAACCAGAGGTGTCGGGTTTCGGGTGTGGATGGGAGGCGGGTTCCCCCCTCAACGCCAACCTACCGGCTAATTTACATCACCAGCCTCCTCGCCGCCTCGCAAATCCGCTCCCTGTTTGGCAGCGCCTCATCCTCCAGCTTGCGCGCATAGGGGATGGTCGTCTGCGTGCATACGCGGGCATACTTGCATGACAACCCCGCCTCGAGCACGACCGCCGACAGCTCACCCGACAGGCCAAACGCCTCATAATCCTCATCCACTACCAGCAGCCTGCCCGTCCAGCCGACCTGCTCACAAAGTGTAGCCTTGTCCAGCGGCGACACGCTGCGCAAATCGAGCACGCCAGCCAAGATGCCCTCTGCCTCAAGCAGCTCTGCCGCCTGCAGGGCGCGGTGCACGCTCACGCCCAGGCTGGCGATGGTCAGGTCGTCGCCGGTGCGCTTCAGTGCGGCCTTGCCGAGTAGGAGCGCCTCCCACTTCGCGGGCACCGCGCCTTTGACACCCTCCGCGGGCAGGTCATATTGCACGGTAGCTCGCCCGCCGGTGCCGAGGAACTCGAGCATGGTTTCTGAGAGCAGCTTGTGCTCCAGGAAGACCACCGGCCCATCGTGCTGTAGCGCGGCCAGCATCAATCCGCCGGCGTCGGCCGGGGTGGAGGGCACCAGCACACTCATGCCGGGGATGTGCGCCAGCCAACCCCATAACGACTGCTCGTGCTGCCCGCCATCGCCGTAACCGCCGCCGCAGGGCGCCCGCACCACCAGGGGGGCGCGCCATTTACCGCCCGAGAAGGCTTCGACTTTGGCGGCATGGTTGAGCAGCGCGTCCATGCACACGCCCAGGAAATCCACCATGTATACCTCCACCACCGGGCGCAAGCCAGACATGGCTGCCGCCACGCCCATGCCCAGGAAGGCGCTCTCACTGATCGGCGTGCCGCGCACGCGCCTGGGCCCGAAGCGCACCAGCAGATTGCGCCGCAGCATGGGCACATCCTCGCCATACAAGATAATGCGCGGGTCATCCGACATAGCTGGCGCCAGCGCATCGTCAATCGCCTGGGTGAAATACATGCTTCTCATAAGGGCGCCTCCACCAGTGCGGACTCAAGCAGCCGGTTGATCTCTTCCTCCACCCCATCCTCCAACGCCTGCAAATCTGCCGGCTCGATGTCCAAGGCTGCTCGGGCGCGTCGCAGCGGGTCGTAGGCGGGGTCGCGGCGCGGGTTGCGCAGCGTGGCGAGCAGCGCGGCGATGATTGCCCTCAGCCCGGCCAGACGCTCTTGCAGAGCCGCACCGCCTGGATGCAGGAATGACTGCGTAAGCGGTATGGCGATCCTAGGCATTTCTGTGAGCGGATGGCGCACAGCGCGGATCAACTGGTAGCCCAAAAAGTGACCCTCGAAATGTACGCAGTTGGCGTGCAGAAAGCTTGGCCCCTCACCGGTGCGGGCGCGCTCGATTGCCGCCTGGGCCGCCTGCCACACCGCTTGCACATCTCTGCCATCTACATCGCTGACGGATAAGCCAAAGGCACGAGCTCGCTCACTCAAATCTCCGCCGGTCAATTCTCTGGATTGGGTGGTGATGGCCCAGCCGTCGTCCTTGCAGACGAACAGGACAGGCAATTTCCAGGCCGCCGCCAGGCTCAACGATTCCATTAGCATGCCCTGGTTCATGGCACCGTCGCCAAAAAAGGCGGCGGCGATGCCGCGGGGGCGCAAAAACTGGGCTGAGAGGGCAAAGCCCAGCGCGGCGGGGCCTTCTGCGCCGACAATGCCTGAAGATGCCGCCAGGTGTTCCTTGGAGAACAGGTGCATGTGCCCACCCATCCCGCCGCACAGGCCGTCCGGCTTCCCGAGCAGCTCGCGCAGAATCAGCAGCGGGTCAATACCGCGCATCAGCAGCGCCGCCGTGCCGCGGTGGTCCAGTGCCAGCGCATCGCCCTCTTGTAGCTGGCTGACGACGCCGGCGATAATGGCCTCTTCGCCGGTTCCCAGGTGCATCTCGCCCGAGATGAGACCCTCCTGCCAGAGACTGGCAACCGCTACCTCGAACAGGCGGCTTTTCAGCATGAGCGCATACAACGACGCTAATTCAAGTGTCATGATCACCTCCTATGAGTCATACAGGAACGGGTAGCGGCGATCGTCCTTCGGCGAGGCACAGATCGGACAGGGCTCTTTTGGGCGGGTGGACTCCATTACGTCCCCCAGCTAATCGGCGGGTCACCCCACTTGCTGATCGAGACGGTGGCGTAGCCGCCATTGGCGGGGTCGGCGTAGGCGGTCAGCTTGAAGCCGTGCTTGGCGGCGGTGAAAGACACCCATCTGCCGCCGTCCCAGAAGGCTAAAACGAGCGGCTTGCCCCCAGCGGCCAGCAGGTCGGTGCGGCGGTACTTGACCTTGATCTTAACCGCTCCGCCCAGGTTGGTCAGTGCGGTTCCCGGCTTACCCTCTTCCTCGATGACGATGTTTGCCACGATGCGGACGGGCTGGAAACCGCCCGCCGGATGCATTTCCACCGCCCCGATCTCCCGGCTGACCGCTTTCAACTTGGGTGATAGCTTGGTGGGGATGCTGACGATGACTTCATCGTTGGCGAAGGTGAACTTGTTGACAGATGCTTGCATTCTCTCCTCCTAAGATCGCGGGGTTTGGCTGACGCTCATCTGGTAGAACGTCCAATCGTTTTCAGGGATTTCATGCAGGTAGATGCGGCGCCAGTTCGGGTCGCTGATCTGGCTGGCATTCTCGGTCAGCAGGCGGTAGCCGGCGCGCAGCGCCTGTGCCATCTCCTGCTCTTGCCCGCTGCGGTCGAAGACCATGGCGCAGGCCTGGTAGGCCAGGATGGGGAATTCCATACCAACCGCTCCATTTGCCTGCAGGTGCGCCCACAGCTCCTGGTTGAGCGCTTGCGCTGTGGGCAGATCGCCGCGCGCCAGCGCGCAGCGCGCCAGCCCGGCCTGGCTGTCCCTGGCGCCGCTGGGCATGTGGATCTCCGCGTAAGTCTGCTGCGCCTGGCGGAACCATCCTTCCGCGGTGCGAGGGTCACCGTGCATTTCAAAAGCCAGTCCCAGGTACAGGCTGCCCGCCGCCAGTCCATACGCATCCTGCGTCCCAGCAAGACGTTGCATGGCGGTGTCCAAAGCCTGCTGGGCAGCGGCGAAATCCTTCATTCTTATGTACGCCAGGCCCAGGTTTAACTGGGTATAGGCGGCATCGCGCAGCATGCCATAAGCATTGGCCAGCTCGAGCGCTTTTTCCAGCGTGACGATGCCTAATGAATACATGCCGAGATGGAGATACTCGTACCCCAGGTTGCCCATCCCGATGGCTTCGCCCATGCGGTGCTTCATCTGGCGGGTGACGATGACCTGCTGGTTAATCATTTGCACAGCCTGGCAGTGATTCCCGCGCAATGTGTAATAGGTCGAAAGATTGGAAAGCGCCTTAGCAAGCGTCAGGTCATCGCTGCTGCGGTAGGCCAGATCGAGCACCTGTTCCGCCCATGTTCCCGCCTCATCCATCTCACCCAGCTTTGCCAGCGAGATGATCAGCATGCCCAGCGCCCGGCAGGCCAGCCCTGGGTTGTTGGTGGCGATAGCGCTATGATAGGCCTTCCTGAGCAGCTCTGCAGCGCGCAAGTTATCCCCGCAGTAGCTCAGGTAATTGCCCTGGCGGTCGTAGGCTTCGGCAAGATAGTCCTCCCGACCCATCGCCTGGGCCAGTGAGACGAGCAGCTCATCCTCAACCAGGCGGGCTTGGGTGTCAGACAGGAAGCCGAGCACTTCATCATGCTCGAGCAAGATCTTCCAGCGCGCATGCAGGTCGTCCTCGGGGAGCAGATACAGGGCGCGTTCGTAATAAGCGCGCGCTTCAGCCAGGGCGCCGCGGTCTTTAGCATGGCTGCCGGCCTGGAAGTACCAGGCGCTGGCTTTAGCCAGATCGCCAGCTTCCTGGGCATGCTCCCCCACCGGACCAGCAAACTCGTCCAGGCGATTTATCTTGATTGCCAGTTGTTCCAGCCAGGCAGCGGCGGCGTTGTGCAGCGCTTTGCGCTGGCGCTTTAAGAGACTGGCATAGGCCACTTCCTGCTGCGCCTGGTGGAAGAAGCGCCATTCTACCTCGCCATCGAAAGCTGCTTCCACTTGCTCGGAGACGAAACCGCGTGATTGGAGCGCTACCAGCGGGTCATGGCAAGGTACAGACAATTGCGACTCAAGCCAACCCTCCCAGAAGCGCCGCCCCAGCACCGCACCATATTGGATGGCTGTCTTTTCCTGCGGAGCAAGGTGGTCCAGGCGGGTCTGCAGCAGGTGCTGGAGGGTGGCGGGCAGCAGAGAGGCGTCGTATTTTTCAGCCTGGAACTGCCACGGCTGTGTGGACTGGTCGATCACGCCCAGGTCGAGCAGCAAGTTGACCATCTCCTCGATGAAATAGGGAATGCCCTCGGAACGCTCGACCATGCGCCGGATGATCTGCTCGGGAATCCCGGCAACGTCCTTGAGCAGGCCGCGGATGAGCTGCTCGGAGGCTGCCTCGGAGAGCGGGCAAAGCGCCAGCTCGGCATAGGCGGGGTGCTGGCGCAGGGCGCTCGGTGCGGACCATTCCAGGCGTGACGTGGCGAGCACGAATACACCCTCGGGAGGTCCTTGTTGAGACCCTAAAGTTTTGCTTTGTGAATCCAGGTCCGGTTGAGCAGAGAATGCGGCCAGACCAGCCCCATCGTTTTCCGCGGAAGCCTTAATTGTCCTGACCAGGAACAACTGGATGAAAAAATCCCACGAAGAATGATCCAGCCAATGCAAATCTTCCAGCAGGAGCACCAGCGGGGCTGACCCTCGCAGGATGGATATGAGCCGGCGGCTGAGCACCATAGCCAGGCTTTTAAGCTCTGCCGGGTCAGGCGCTTCGCCTGGCGCTGCGCCAGGCATAGAAAATGGCACACCAATGAGATAACCCAGCGCGCGGGCACCTTCATCGATCAGCCTCTCATCCAGCCCGAAAGATGAACCGGTTGGGCCGGACTGCGCCAAGCTGCGGATGGCTGCCATCCAGCGCGCTTCGATCTCCTCGGCGGGGGCGTCTTCAGGGATGTGGAAAAAGTCCATCAGCATCCAGCGCACCGCCGCATAGGGCTGGTGTTCGTCGCCCGCAAAAGCTCGGCATTTGAGCAGGCGGAATTTAGGGACGTGCTCGGGGAAATAATCGCGCATCTCGTAGAGCAGGCGGCTCTTGCCAATCCCCGGCTCGCCGATGATCTGCAGCCAGGAGGTCGTCTTCTGACTGACCACCTGGTCGAACGCAGCGCGCAGCCGCTCCAGCTCGGCATCCCTGCCGACGATGGGAGATTCGATCCCGGCTACGCCGCGCGTCTGTGTGCGGAAGCGGGCCTGGCGCGCCCGGTACACAACGTAAGTACGCAGCGGCTCGGTTTTTCCCTTCACCAGCAGTGGTGGCTGCGCTGCCACCTCGAAGGACTCGCGCACGTAGCGGTAGGTGTCGTGCGTGATCAGGATGCCTCCCGGGGGTGCGGCAACCTGCAGCCGGGCAGCGACGTTCATCGGGTCTCCGGTGGCGGTCAGCTCGGTCTTGGTCTCTGAGCCCAGCTCGCCGATCACCACCAGCCCGGTGTGAACGCCGATGCGCATCTGCAGCTCCTGCTTCACCGCCAGCTTCAGCCTGGCGGTCAGGTTCGGGATGCCCGCCTGGATTGCCAGGGCGGCGCGCAGGGCGTTGTCGGGATCCTGCTCGGTGGTGTTTTTCAAGCCGAACAATGCCAACAAACCGTCGCCCAGGTACTGCAGGACGACGCCATGGTATTTGTGGATTTGGGCGCCCGCCAGGGCATATATCGCCGCGATGGTCTCGTGCCATTCCTCGGGGTCATACTGGCTGGCGAGGAAGGTCGAGCCGACCATGTCGCAGAACAGGATGGTGACGATGCGCCGTTCTACGGGGTGAGCCTCTTGTCGATCGGCATCTTCGGCCTGGAACTGGCCTTTCAGCGAGGCGATCTTTTCGTACAGGCTGTCGAGCGCGGGCTGGACGATAGCGTCTCCCAGCACAGTGCGCTGGGCTTCTAATCCGGCGGCCGCGGCGGTCAGCTTATCCAGCTCGAGTTGGAGATGATCAGCCATCTCAGCGAGGATAGATTGTGAGGGTGTTAGCGCCGAAGCGGAAGGGTTGTGGGTTGGGCATGGAGGCCTCCAGCGAAATTGTGAATCGGCGAGTCGAACGGGGAATCGCCACTCGAAACGTAATAATTATATACCGTTTTCGGTCATGGCTGATACTTCACAGGTTTCGGAAACCTGTGAAGTGTGGGTTTCTATAATTCCTCCCGTTATTGGTAAAGCCGGCTGATTTTTCGGATCAGATCGATCAAAAAATAGACCTGTTTGACAACATAATTCGAGTGATTAAAACTGCCAATCAGGTAGACATCGTAAGCCGGGTTATAAAACATGTAAGCACCGATCGAACCGAAATTTCCCCACATATTCAGCGCCTTTGGCATGTAAAGTGTCATTGTCCCGATATTCAAAAATAGTATTCCATAGCCATAATCCATGCCAAACCCGAACCTGCCTAAATCTTTAGAGCATAACGCCAGCGTCTCCTGTTTGATGAGCGTATTCTTGACCAGGGCTTGATGGAATAGAAGAAGATCTTCTGTAGTCGAAATAATGTTGCCGCCTGCCCAGTCCACACTGATACTCCGGTAGGTGGAGGCTTCGTGAGTCCCGAGAAAGGTATCAGGAATCTGGTAAGGGCTTTTTGATTTTGGCTCAGTGTAAAACAAGAAATAGCTGTTCTCCATGCCTAAAGGATCAAAAATCTCGGCATGCAGGTTCTCATGAAAAGGCCTGCCGGTAACTTTTTCGATGATCTTTCCCAGCAGATTGTAGCCAGTGTCTGAATAGTGAAATCTTTTTTCCGGCGCGCCAACTGCTCTCTGGTTATTTCTGGTGTATTCAATCGTTTCATCTGGCGTCCAAAACCGCTGCGGTTCCTCGACCATCAGCTCTTTTATTGGCTTCCCATAGAGGGGCTTGTCTTCGTAGTAATCCGCAATGCCGGAGGTATGATTCAGCAGCTGGCTGACCAGCGCCTCTTTAGCATAATTG
>Ga0299915_10004309_pt1 | contig 10374 bp, 12 predicted proteins | sample RVTome_13_FD_200263 | JGI IMG/M metagenome (GOLD analysis project Ga0299915, IMG submission 200263) | Soil microbial communities from uranium-contaminated site in the Upper Colorado River Basin, Wyoming, United States - RVT92D227 (version 2) ... | reverse complement strand
CTTCGCCGAAGCGAAGCGCTTGCGCGATGCGTCTAGGTAATCCGGCTTGCGCACCGGCCGCACCGTACCCAGGCTGGTCGCAGTGAATCGAGCAACCCGTCGTCGCCACCATCGTGGGGCTCGTTTCATCGATCGATCGATGAGGGTGCTAGGGTCCTAGCGTGGACGCCGAGCTGGCACGCGAGACAATCGTCGCCGAGCCGCCGCGGCGGCTACGGCTCGACGAGCTGCTGCGCGAGCTCGGTGCGGCGGATGGACTCGAAGCGACCCCGGTACTCGCGAACGGCTCGGGGGTGGTGGAGCTCGCCGGGAACCCGGCGTCGGAGGTCGCCGCGATCGATCCGCCGTTTCCGAGGCCGGACGGGCTCACGGTCGGCGAGCTCGTCGACAAGGCCGCCGAGGCGGGCTTCGGGTTCCTGATCGGCGTGCTGTCGTTGATCGCGATCCCGTTCTTCGGACTGTCGACCCCGTTCGGCCTCGCGATCGCGTTGATCGGATCGCAGATGATGCTCGGCCGCACCAAGCCGTGGCTGCCGCAACGTGCGCGACGGCGCGCGCTCAAGATGTCGATGCTGGACCGCGTGCTCGGCATCCTCGCGCGACGCACGCGCTGGCTCGCGAAGTCGACCCGCCGGCGATGGGAGGTGGTGATCCGCCCGCGGCTCGTCGGGCTGGGCATCGTCATCCTCGCGCTCGGGCTCGCTCTGCCGCTACCGATTCCCGGATCGAACCTGATCTTCCTGATCCCGATCTTCATCTACGCGATCGGCGTGCTCGAGCGCGACGGCGTCTGGGTCGCGATCGGGCACGCGTGCGTCGTCGTGAACGTCGTCCTCGCGTTCGTGTTCAGCAGGACGGTCGTGATGGTGCTCGAGCAGATCTGGAGCTGGGTCAGCTAGTCATCGCTGGCTGCGGAGCAGCTCGGCGATGTCCTTCTGGCCCGCCGGGTCCTCGAGGAGCGTGATCGGTCGCTCCGTGAGCTGCTCGTCTTCGAGCATGATCTCGATCGCACGGCGGGCGCCGATCATCCCCGATGCCCGACCCGGCGCCTGAAACACCCAGTCCGTGATGTTCGCCTTGCCGACGACCCCGAAGATCCACGCGAGGTCCTTGCGGAATCGATCGTCGCTGTAGCCCTTGGCGTCGCCGAGCCCGAACCACAGGATGCGCGCGAACGGCAGGCGCCGGCCGGGGGGCAACATGAGCGTCTCGCCGGCCTCGGCACTCGCGCGGTTCGCCTTGACCAGCCGCGACAGCCGACCGCACAGCCGCCAGTCGGCGAGTCCCGCTGCGCCGCGCAGCGGGCGATCGTCCTTGAACACCGCCAGCACCAGACAGTCGCGCCGGGTTTCATCCCAGCGTGCGAGGTCGAGTGGCAGGACCGAGAGCGCCATGCCTTCAGTCTTCCGGCTGGCGACCGACCGCGCCCGCGATCCGATCGAGCACGCCGTTGACGAACGCGGATGATTCGGCCGTACCGAATCGCTTCGCGAGCTCGACGGCCTCGTTGATCACGACCTTGACCGGTACATCGCGAAACGCGAGCAGCTCGCACGCGCCGAGCCGCAGGATATTGCGGTCGACGCGGGACATGCGATCGATGCGCCAGTTCTTCGACGCGGCCACGATCAGCTCGTCGATCTCCGGCGTGCGTTCCGAGGCAGCCGCGACCAGCTCGCGCGCGAACAGCTGCGCCTGCGGATCGATATCGAGATCGAACACGTCGGCCCAGCTCACCGCCGCGCCGGCGACATCGGTCGATGGGTCACCATCGCGTGCGTAGAGCAGCTGGAGGGCGTAGGCACGCCCGCTACGCCGGGTTCCCGAGCCTCCGGTCATTTCTTCGACTTCTTACCAGCGCTGGAGCTCAGCGCCCGAAACAGGTTCGCGAGCTCGATCGCCGCCATGGCCGCGTCGAATCCCTTGTTGCCGGCCTTGGTGCCTGCACGCTCGAGCGCCTGCTCGATCGTGTCGGTGGTGAGCACGCCGAAGCTGATCGGAATCTCGGCCGTGGCTGCGACCCCGGCGATCCCGCGCGCAGCCTCGCCCGCGACGTATTCGAAGTGCGGCGTGGCACCGCGGATCACCGCGCCGAGTGCGATCACGGCATCGACGCCGCCGCGCGCGACCACGCGCCGGACCACCTGCGGCAACTCCCAGGCACCCGGGCAGCGCACGAGCGTCACCGCGTCGGCGTCACCACCGGATCGCACGATCGCGTCGAGCGCCCCGCCGACGAGCGGCTCGACGATCAGGCCGTTGAAGCGGCTCGCGACGATCGCGAACCGGAGGCCTGTGGCGGAGAGGGTGCCCTCGATGGTCGGCATTGCCGGAGGTATACACCAGCTACTGGGCTTCTCGTCGTCGTGCGGTGCTCCGACCGCTCGGGATCGGGATGCGCTCGACGACCTCGATCCCGAACCCTTCGATCGCGGCGATCTTGCGCTCGCTGTGGATCATGAGCCGGATCTTCTTGAGGCCGAGGTCTGCCAGCACCTGCGCGCCGAGGCCGAAGTCCCGGAGCGCTTCGCTGCTGGCAATTGGCGTCATCGCGACCGACTCGCGTGACACCGTCGGTTGCGAGATCAGCCGCTCGAACGACGTCTGCAGCCTCATGCGGCTGCGATTGACGACGTAGAGCAAGACGCCGAGCCCCGCCACATCGATCGCCTCGACGGCCGCCAGCAGATCCGGGTGCAGCACGAACGGATCGGCAAGTGGGTCCATCGCCGCGACGCGCACGATCACCGGCTGCCCCGCCGCCGACGCCGCCGCGACGTCGCCGCGTACCAGCGCGAGGTACTCGGTGTCCTCGACGTCGGTGTTGTAGTAGTGGGCGACGAAGGGCTCGCCGGGCCCGAGCGTGCCCGGGCGGATCGCGCCGGTCGACTTGCGCTGCACGATCCGCTCGCGCAACAGGCGATACGCGATCATGTCGGCGACGCTCAGGAGCAGCAGGCCGTGTTTCCTGCCGAACTCCTCGAGCTCGGGCCGGCGGGCCATCTCGCCGTCCTCGCGCATGATCTCGCAGATCACGCCCGCGGGCTTGAGGCCGGCCATCCGCGCGAGATCCACCGAGCCCTCGGTCTGGCCGGTACGAACCAGCACGCCTCCCTTGCGGGCGCGCAGCGGGAACACGTGGCCGGGCGAGACGACCTTCTCGGGTCCCGCGTCGTCGGCGATCGCGGCGCGGATCGTGGTCGCGCGATCGCGCGCCGAGATGCCCGTGGTCACTCCGTGGCGCGCCTCGATCGAGACGGTGAATGCCGTACCGAGCGACGCCTGGTTATTGCGCACCATCATCGGCAGCTCGAGCTTCTCGATCAGGAGATCGTCCATCGCGAGGCAGATCAGGCCGCGCGCGTGCGTCGCCATGAAGTTGATGTGCTCGGGCGTCACGGTCTCGGCCGCGAACACGAGATCGCCTTCGTTCTCGCGATCCTCGTCGTCGACGAGGATCACCATGCGACCGCTGCGGATCTCTTCGAGGGCGCGAGTGACGCGTTCGACCGGGCTCATGTACGACCTCCGAGCAACTTCTCGACGTGCTTGGCGAGGATGTCGACCTCGAGGTTCACGCGATCGCCGATCGCGAGGTCACCGAGGGTGGTGTGATCGCGTGTGTGCGGGATGATCGCGACCGAGAACCCTTCGGCGTCGACAGAGTTCACCGTCAGGCTCACACCGGCGATCGCGATCGAGCCTTTCTCGACGATGTAACGCAGCAATGCCGGCGCAGCGCGGATCACGAGCACGAGGTTCGCACCGAGGTCGCGCCGTGCGGCAACCTCGCCGGTCCCATCGATGTGGCCGGTGACCCAGTGGCCACCGAGCCGGTCGCCGACCCGCATCGCGCGCTCGAGGTTGACGCGCTTGCCGATGCGGAGCCCACCGAGTGTGGTCCGGGTGAGGGTCTCGGCGCCGGCGAGCACCGTGAATGCATCGCGACCCACCTCGGTCACGGTCAGGCAGGTGCCGTCGTGACAGACCGACTCGCCGAGCACGAGCTCGCCCACCGGGATTCGTGCGGGCCGGACGCCGAGGACGAGCGCGTCGCTGCGCCGATCCGCGCGCACGACCGTGCCGACATCCTCGACGAGCCCCGTGAACATCAGCCTCGATCTACCACTATCCGGATGCGGCGCCGCCCACCCGATCGCTCATTCGACGATCTGTAATGGTGTCGAGAGCCTGGTTCTGGATCTGCGTCGCATCGCTGGCATCCCACCCTGAACCGCGTTTGAGTCGCGGGACTTCGCGTGGTGGCTGCACGCGAACGAGCAGATCGGCAGGCGTACGCTCTCTGCGTACGGTGGCGCACCCGACAACCGGTTCCTGCTGCGAGCGCGGCGCGCGTTCGACCTCCTGCCGTGGCACGAGGTCGAACGTGGCGTGACGACCCAGGACGAGGCGATGATCGCCGCTGGCCTCGACGGGGTGCGCGCGCGGCTCGGTTAGCTATCGAGCTCGAGGACCTCGTCGGGTTTCGGTTCGGGATCGGGTGGGCGCTTCGCGGTGATCCGCAGATCGCCGCGCAGGTTCGTGGTCTCCTCGTCGAAGACGAACCGGTGCGCGCTCTTGAGCGTACCGATGCCCTTGCCGCCGACCCAGCTCTTCGCGGGGCCGCCGACGATCTTCGGGGCGACATAGATGACGAGCTCGTCGGCGAGTCGACGGTCGAGGAAGTAGCTGTGAATCTCACCGCCACCCTCGACGAGCACGGACGTCATGCCGGCTTCGCCGAGCAGGATCGAGAGTCGCTGGAGGTCGACGCGGCCGTTCGCGTGCGTCGGCAGCCGCCAGATCTCGGCGCCTTTCGCGACGAGCGCCTTCTCGGGCCTGGTCGGCGCGTCCTCGCCGCACACGATGATCGTTCGGGGGCCCGTCTGCTTCGGCAGCAGGTGAGCCGACGGTGGCGTGCGGAGCTTGCTGTCGATGACGATCCGCATCGGATCACGCGCGCCGTCGAGCCGGGCGGTCAGCCACGGATCGTCGGCGAGCACCGTACCGATTCCGAGCAGCACCGCATCGTGCCCATCACGCAGCCGCATCACGTCCGCACGCGCGAGCTCGCCGGTGATCCACTTGGAGTTGCCGGTGACCGTGCAGATCTTGCCGTCGAGCGTGATCGCGGCCTTCAGCGTGAAGGCCGGACGGCCGTACAGCGCGAGCGTCAGGAACCCGACGTTCGCGCGCTCGCACTCCTCGCGCATCACTCCGACGCTGACCGCGATGCCGGCGCGCCGCAGGTGCTCGATGCCGCCACCGTGCCCCGGGATGGGATCGGCGATGCCGATCACCACGCGCGCGACGCCCGATTCACGAACGACCGGCGCGCATGGCGGCGTGCGTCCATGGTGCTGGCAAGGCTCGAGGTTGACGTAGAGCGTCCCGCCCGGCGCCTTGCGCTTGATCTTCTTGAGCGCGTCGACCTCGGCGTGGTCCGTGCCCGGGCCCTTGTGGCTCCCCTCGGCGATCACCTTGCCGTGCCGATCGACGATCACGCAGCCGACGATCGGATTCGGAGCGGTGCGTCCTCGGTAGCGATCGGCGAGCACGAGACAACGCGCCATGTGAACGCGATCGAGCTCGCGCCGCTCCGCAGTCGGCTTCACCCCGCGCGCTCGATAGCGTGCTTGTCGGTGTCTTCCGGCGCAGCCTCGACCGGTGCGGCGGCCAGCTCGGGGAGATCGTGGCGCCCGGTGTCCTCGCCGCGCAGCGCGTCGAGCTCCTTCTCGAAGCCGTCGAGGTCGCGGAAGTCGCGATAGATCGACGCGAACCGGACGTACGCGACCTGATCGAGCGCGCGCAGCTTGGGCAGCACCCGCTCGCCGATCGCCCGTGCCGCGATCTCGCTGACCCCGAGCTCGCCGATCTCGCGCTCCACCTCGAGCGCCAGCGTCGAGATCTGATCGCGCGAGACCGGCCGCTTCGCGACCGCGGACAGCACGCCGTGCTCGATCTTCGCTCGATCGAACGGCTCGCGCCGGCCATCACCCTTGATCACCAGCGGCATCGATTCCTCGATCCGCTCGTACGTCGTGTACCGCCGGACGCAGCCCTCGCACTCGCGGCGGCGCCGGATCTCCGACCCGTCCTTGGCCAGGCGGGTCTCGATGACCTTGTCCTCGTATGCTCCGCAGAACGGGCAGCGCATTACAGCTGCTTGTCCAGCGCGGCGAGCTGGTCGACTCGCCGTTGGTGGTACCCACCCTCGAAGCCCGACTTCATCAGTCACCCTTGTAGCGCGTCATCACGAGTGCCGCGTTCGTGCCGCCAAACCCGAAGCTGTTCGACATCGCGGCATCGACGCGCTGTTCGCGCGGCTGGTTCGGGATGTAGTCCAGATCGCACTCGGGATCTGGGGTCTCGTAGTTCGTGGTCGGCGGCAGCACTCCGCGCGCGATCGCGAGTGCGGTGATGCCTGCCTCGATCCCACCCGCCGCGCCGAGGGTGTGTCCCATCATCGACTTCGTCGACGACATCGCGAGCTTGCGCGCGTGGTCGCCGAACACGACCTTGACCGCCTTGGTCTCGTTCTTGTCGTTGAGATCCGTCGACGTGCCGTGCGCGTTGATGTAGCCGATCGAGGTCGGATCGATCCGTGCGTCCTTGAGCGCGAGCCGGAAGCACGCCTGCGCCCCGCGATGCTCGGGCGCCGGTGCGGCGACGTGGTGGGCGTCGGAGTTCGCGTTGTAGCCGACGAGCTCGGCATAGATCCGAGCGCCGCGCTGCTTCGCGAGCTCGAGCTCCTCGAGCACGAGGATGCCGGCACCCTCGCCGATCACGAAGCCGTCGCGATCCTTGTCGAACGGACGGCTCGCCTTCTGAGGCGCGTCGTTGCGGGTCGACATCGCGCGCATCGCGTTGAACCCCCCGACGCCGAGGATCGTGATCGTCGCCTCGGCACCGCCGGCGATCATGCCGTCCGCGTAGCCATGACGGATCGCGCGCGCGGCCTCGCCGATCGAGTGCGCGCCGGTCGAGCAGGCCGAGACGTGCGAGATATTCGGGCCGGTCGCACCGGTCCGGATCGACACCATGCCCGGTAGCTCGTTGATGATGATGTCGGTGACGAAGTACGGCGAGAAGCCATGCCGCGGACCCTTCACCTGGGTCGCCGCGTAGGTGTCCTCGATCGTCCTCACGCCGCCGAGCCCCGCGCCAATGTAGCTGCCCCAGCGCTCTTCCTGGCCCGCAGGCACCTTGCCCGCGAGCCCGGCGTCGTCGACGGCCATCATCCCGGCCGCGACGCCGAACTGAAGAAACCGGTCGACATGCCGGAGCTCTTTCTTCTCGAACCACTTCGACGCATCCCAGCCCTTCACTTCGCACGCGAACTTGGTCGCGTAGTTCGTGACATCGAACTGGGTGGTTGGCCCGGCGCCGTTCTTACCCGCCAGCAGCCCCGACCACGTCGATTCGAGGTCGTTGCCGATGGGAGTGACGAGGCCGATGCCGGTGATTACAACGCGACGCATGGCTGCTGCTCCTTACCAAGGGCGCCTCTTAGCGCGATCGACCGTCAGAGGGTAGGTTCGACGCTACTTGGCGTGAGTCTTGATGTAGTTGGTCGCGTCCTTGACCGTCTTGATCTGCTCGGTGTCTTCCTCGGGGATCGTGATCTTGAACTCCTGCTCGAATGCGAGCACGAGCTCGACCACCGCGAGCGAGTCCGCCTTCAGGTCGTCGATGAACGACGCCTCGGGGCGCAGCTGCTCCGGCGATACCTCGAGCTGATTGCAGATGATTTCCTTGACCTTGCTCTCGATCTCATCAGGCGACATGGCTTCCTTCTCTTCTTGCTCTTGGTGCTCCAACCAGGTTGGAGCCTCGAGCTTCTGCGGGGGCGTTGATAGTCCAAATCGGGACTTACATCAACATCCCGCCGTTGACACGAATGACCTGCCCCGTGATGTACGCCGCCTCGGGCCCCGCCAGAAACGCAACCGCATCTGCGACATCCTCGGCGCGCCCGATCTTCCCGAGCGGGATCTGCTCGAGCAGCTTCGCGCGTTGCGCCTCGGGCAGGTGCTCTGCCGTCATATCCGTCTCGATGAAGCCAGGTGCAACCGCATTGCAGGTGACTCCGCGCGACGCCAGCTCGCGTGCCGTCGACATCGTGAGGCCGATGAGGCCCGCCTTCGACGCCGAGTACGCCGCCTGGCCTGCGTTCCCCATCTCCCCCACCACCGACGTGATGTTGATGATGCGGCCGGACTCCTTCGCTTTGAGGAGCAGCGTCGCCGCCGCGCGCGTGGTGTGAAACGCACCCGCGAGGTTCGTCTGCATCGTCTTCGCCCACTGATCGTCGGAGAACCGCATCAGCAGCCCGTTCACCGCGACCCCCGCGTTGTTCACGACGATGTCGAGCCTGCCGTGATCCTTGCCGATCGCCTTCACGGCCTCGGTGACCGCGGCGCTGTTCGCGACATCGAACCCCAGCACCACGGCCTGACCGCCCGCCGCCTCGACCGCCGCCGCCGTCTCGCGTGCCGCGTCCTCGCGGGATGCATAGTTCACGATCACCTTCGCGCCCCGATGTCCGAGCGCGATCGCGATCGCTCGCCCGATCCCGCGCGATGCGCCGGTCACCAGCGCGACCTTGCCCGACAGTGCCTTGTCGATCATCGCCATGACATCTCCTAAGGCCGGAAGCCTTCGACCTCGTGCGGCTCGCCGATCGTCGTCACCTCGATCGTCTCCGCGATCCGCTTCACGAGACCCTTGAGCACCGCACCCGATCCGAGCTCGTACGCACGAGTCACACCGAGCTTCGCGATCGCCTGGATCGATTCTTCCCACCGCACCGTCGCCGTCACCTGCTGCACGAGCAGCTCCTTGATGCGCACGGGATCCTGCGTCGGCTCCGCCGTCACGTTCGCCACCACCGGCACGCTCGGCGCGACGAGCGAGATGCCCGCGAGCGCGGCCGCCAGCCGGTCCGCCGCCGGCTGCATCAGCGAGCAATGGAATGGTGCGCTGACGGTGAGCTTCACCGCGCGCTTCGCCCCCGCAGCTTTGGCCTCGGGAATCGCCCGATCCACCGCAGCCGTGTGGCCGCTGATCACGATCTGCCCCGCGCCGTTCAGGTTCGCCAGCTCGACCGGCTCGCCGGGCTGCGAGGACTTCTCGCAGACCGCCTTCAGCGCCGCGAGCTCGAGCCCCATCACCGCCGCCATCGCGCCCTGCCCGACCGGCACCGCCTCCTGCATGTACGTCCCGCGCAGGTGCGTCAGCTTCACGGCATCGCGCAGCTGCAGCGCCCCCGCCGCGACCAGCGCCGTCCACTCGCCGAGCGAGTGTCCCGCGACCACCTCGAACGTCAACCCGCGCTCCTGGAGCGTCCGGAACACCGCGATCGACGTGGTCAGGATCGCCGGCTGCGTGTGCATCGTCAGCGTCAGCTCATCCTCGGGTCCCTCGAAGCACAGCTTCGACAGCGCGAACCCGAGCACCTCGTCGGCCTCCTCGTAGGTTCGCTTCGCGACCGCGGACGAGAGCGCCAGATCGCGCCCCATGCCGACGCGCTGCGAGCCTTGGCCCGGGAACAGGATCGCCGTCTTCATGACGCCCGCTGTTTCGCACGCTGCCGCCGCCCTGGGAAGCGGAGACTGACCCTATCGATCCCGTATGCATCATCGATCCCGTATGCATCACCCGCGCGCGCCTCGATCGCGCCGAGCTCGATCAAGGTGAGCGTCCGGTCGACCGCACCCGAATGAGGCCAAGTGGCAGAGGCCGCTGACCTTGACGCAGCGAGAACCTCAGTGGATGCCCAACAGACGAGTGCCTGATCGCGATGCAGTTTGGACTCCACACGAAGCCCGCGTCGTCCTCGAGGAATTGCGAAGGAGCGGTGATTCGGTGGCGGCGTTTGCGCGTCCGCGCGGCCTCTCCCCACCGCGGTTGTACTAGGCGACCGCGCCAGTTCATCGTGATGAATGAGAACAGACGATGCTCGATCTTGTTCCACTTGCTCGCCCGGCGGGAAGTGGCTGACGTGGATCGCGAGGTCGAGTTTGTCGGCGAGGCGTTGAAGTTCCGCTCTCCAAACGTGCGCACGCGCACGGTAGCCGTTGCTGCCTCCGGCATCGGCGGTGATGAAGATCTCGCGTGCGTCGGGGTAGCGCTTCGACCCATCCTCGAACTGCGCGTTCCGATCAGGATGCTGTTTGCCCTCCACGGTCTTCTTCGCTGCTTGAAGGCTGTACGTGCTCTTGCAGGTCCAGCGCAGCAGCGATTCCGGGTAAGCGCTGCACGAACCGCAGCCTTGACGGGCTGCCGGGATGACGCTGTCGCCGACTGCTGCTACGGCGCAGCGGACTGCGGCTCGGCGGAGTTGATCGCCGGCATCGTCGGCAGCGGCTCGGG
>Ga0299915_10004308_pt1 | contig 10375 bp, 6 predicted proteins | sample RVTome_13_FD_200263 | JGI IMG/M metagenome (GOLD analysis project Ga0299915, IMG submission 200263) | Soil microbial communities from uranium-contaminated site in the Upper Colorado River Basin, Wyoming, United States - RVT92D227 (version 2) ... | reverse complement strand
AAGGACGACCGCCACCTCTGGGCCGAGACCTATAACCGTCCCATGACGGACATCCTTGCCATCCAAAGCGAGGTCGCCCAGCGGATCGCCCAGGAGCTCAGGGCCCGGCTCACCGAAAGCGAGAAGGAACATCTCAGCAAAAAGGCGACGGTCAACGCGGACGCCTACGCGTTTACCGTTCGCGGCCGCGATTACTACTATAAATACTCCAAAGAGGACAACGATCAGGCCATCGCGCTGTTCATGAAAGCGACCGAGATCGATCCCGAATACGCCCCCGCCTGGGCGGGACTCGGGGACGCCTACGCCATGCGCTGGCGATACGGTTATCCCGAGGAGACGCTCGACACGGCCGTCGAGATGAGCCGGAAGGCCCTGGCCCTCGCCCCTGACCTGGCCGAGGGCTACAAAGCGCTGGGGCTGGCTCAGGAATCCAAGGGGCTCACCAAGGAAGGGCTGGATTCCTACTACAAGGCCGTCGCCCTCAACCCGAATTACGCGCCGGTCGTGGCCAACATCGGGTCCATCAACTACTCGATGGGCAAATACGACGAGGCCCTCAAATGGCTGAGGAAGAGCGTCGAGCTCCAGCCGGGGTTCGCCCGCTTCTACGCCCTGGTCGGCCTCCAGTACGGCTACCTGGGACTGGACGGGCCGGCCCGAAGTTGGCTCGAGCGGTCGATCGAATTCCAGCCCGGGTTTATTTTTCCAGAGATGGTCCTGGCCTCTTTTGCCGTTAACGAAGGGAAGATTGACGAAGCCAGGGAGCGCATCACGAAGATCTTAGCCGCTCATCCAGAGGAGGCGAACGCGCTGAACGTGGCCGGCGACGTGGAGCTTGTGGCCGGACGTTATCGACAGGCTCTCCCCTATTACGAAAAGCTGGCCGAGCTGACCTCCCCGATCGGGGCTCCCGGCAATAAGCTCGCTTTCGTTCTACTCAAAACCGGCGACCGTCCCAGGGCGGACCGGCTCCTGGCCGAAAACCTCGCGGAATGCGTCAAGAGATCACAGCTGAGCGAATCCTGGTCTCCCCTTCTCTACTATATCGCGGAAGCCTACGCGGTCCAGGGGAAATCGGAGGAGGCCATGGACTGGTTGGAGAAGGCCGTCGACGGGGGCTACGGCGACCGCTGGCTGTTCATCGACCCGCTTTTCGAAAACGTACGCTCCGATCAGCGTTTCGCGGCCATCAGGGACAAGCTCGACAAACGCCTGGCGGAAATGAGGGACAACGTCAAGAAGCTGGGACTCGAGCGATAAATCGGAAAGGTCTAGATGACTCTTTATCTTTTTATTGACCTCGGATGATGGCAATGGTGAGCTTCATTTTTTCTCGTGTATGAATATCGCTACAGCACTTCCTTTCCGATTAACCCTTTTGTGGAAAATGGCTCCAGCTATCTTAGCCCCCGCACTCGGTTCAGATATGGCGTCCAGAATGACAGCATTGGCGCCTACTTGTCCCGCTTTACTTCTCATTGCCTCTATCATATCTGCCTCATTTGTCCACTTCGTGCTGCCTTCCGCATTCAACAAGGCGATTTCCTCGTATTCTCCAGGAACCTGATCTGCGGTTCTATAAATAGCGACATCCTGGGCGGGCACAGGCGGCCGGTATCCCGATGGGCCTCACCGGACAGCATTCACGGAGAGACAAGATCCGAGAACCACGAGACAGGCAAGAATGACGAGACACCTCTTTGGCATCGCAGATCCTCCTCTAAAAAAACTATTCTTTAGGCTTATCAATCGGCTTTTCAATAAGCCGGTTTAAGACCCAGATCACCCGTCCCCGGATGATGGCGATAGAGGGCTTCATTAGATTTAATCTCACCATGTCCACTCTGCCACCTATAAAGTAAGATTTTCAAACTTTACATTCTTTGACCCGCACCCCGATTCTCGTCCATTCTGTCAGCAACTTTTTGAATAAGCAAGTCCATTTTTCATCGCCTCGAGATCTCGATCAAGAGGCTCTATTTGAGCCGCGAATTCCTTCGGCGTCGCATTGCTGAGCTGCAGTTCCGTCACTCCGGATGCTTCATATACCCCGCGATAGTTCCCGGACGTTTCCATTCTCCAGGTCGAGTGTCAACGCGGGTTGACGTTCCAGGACCCTGATTCGCCCTTCCAAGCCGCGGTCATTGCCTCTTTCCAGGGAGATCCGATCTCATCCATGACTTTGGCCCGTTTCTTGAGGCCATTCTCCTGCTATGGCGGGAGTCTATCGTCCTCGGCATCCGGAGAGGACCGTCCTCTACCGGGTGCTTTTCCATCATTTCGACAGGTTCCTGACTGAGTATGAGAGTCGTTTCGAGCGGGAGTACGGTTTTTTCCGGCCGATCGTCAAGGGGGTGGTCGAGAAGTATCTCGACCGCGGCAATCCCCGCTGCGGGTTCGCTCGAATCCGGTGTCCCGACTGTAGGGAGGAGCGACTCGTTATGTTCTCTTGCCGCACCAGGGGATTCTGCCCGTCGTGTCATGCTAAGCGGATCGAGGAGTGGGGCGAGTGGATGCGGGAGGAGCTTCTCCTGGACGTGCCGCACCGTCAGGTCGTCTTCACCATTCCCAAGATGCTGCGGATCTTCTTCAAGTTCAAGCGCCGGCTCCTAGGGGATCTCTGCCGCTGCGCCCTCCGGTCCCTGAGCTGTTACTTCGAGGTTGTGACCGGGAGCGCGCTTACGCCCGGGGTCATCGCCGCCATCCAGACCTTTGGGGACCGGATCAATCTTCACGTGCACCTCCATTTTCTGGTGACCGAGGGCGGCGTGGACGAGGCGGGCGTCTTCCATAAGATCCCGCGGATCGACGACTCGCGTCTCGCCGAGATCTTTGCTTGCGAGGTCCTGGCGATGCTTGTCCGCAAGGAGCTGCTGAGCCCGGAATGGGCCGAGCGCATTCTCTCCTGGCCACACACCGGCTTCAATGTCCACAGCCTGGTCCGGGCCAAGACGAAGCCGGAGGCCGAGCGGGTAGGGAAGTACATGATCCGGCCGGTGCTCGCCCTGGAGAGGCTGACGTTTCTGGAACCCGAGGGCAAGGTCTGTTATCGCTGTGGCCTTATCTGGAGTTTATCGCCCGGGTGACCTCTCACATTCCCGACAAGGGGCAGGTCATGGTCCGTTACCATGGGCTGTACGCCAACGCCCACATTCATGGAGCATCTGAAGCTGACGTTCGTGGCGGCGAAGCCCCTGCCGTCCCATGTTTTCGAGCAGGTTGCGCTCGCGGCGGCCGAGGAGAGCGGGGAATATTGTTGATTATTCGTGCTCATGGGGAACGGAAGTCTATCGTTTTTCATCCGGTGCGGCGCGGTTTCTTGTCCCGATTGGATCTTCGGGCGCGGTTTTCGCGGTTATTGACATTGCCGCCCGGCCGGAGATATTGTTCCGCTATGGATAGGAGGGTAAATTCAGCCCCAAGGGCGGGAATTCAGTTCGCTCGGAAAAATCAAATTCTTCTATGATGATGTGATGCAACTGCTTTCTATAGCGCCTCCTTTCTTTTCCTCTTTTTTCTTTCTTTAGCCCTTGGTCTGGTGAACCATTCTTCTATCCGTGCCCTTAACCCCAAGGTTGAGTCCGCACACACGCTAACATCAGGTCTCGGCCCCTTAATCTTATACAGAACGCGACCTCGTCGGCCCGTTAAGAATTTGCCGAAGGCGGCCGATCGTTTTCTTTATCATCTCTTATGCGGAATATAGGGACGATTCTCTTTTGACATCCGGTAGATGATGGTCAGCAACCGCCGGGCTGTGGCCACTTTCGCTGAGTTCGCCCCCTTCCTCCTTTTTAACCTGTCATAAAAGCACCTGATATCAAGATCAGCCCGGAGAGCCGGCCAGACCGCTTCCACTGCCGTCCAACGCAACCAGCGATTCCCTTCCTTGATGATCTTGCCGTGATAGCTCCTGTCGCCCGAGCTGTGAGTCGAGGGGATAACTCCCGCATAGGCATGAAGCTTGCTCACATCCTCAAATCGTCCGAGATCTTCTATCTCCACCGCCACCAACACCGCTAAAAATATCCCAAATCCAGGAATGGTCTGGATCAGCCGGGCATAGGGCATCTTCTCATATAACTCCTTGACTAAAGCGTTCGTCTCGCTGATGCGCTCCTCGAGATGACGATAGGTCTTCAGTAGCGCCCCCACCATCTTTGCCTCTCTCTCCGGCAAGGCTAGCCCCTGGAGCAGCTCTATCCCCTTCTCTGTGAAAAGATTCTCCACCCCCGACACCTCTCCGCGAATCTCTTCCCCCTGCTGGGCGAGAAGCGCCCGGAGCCGATTCTTCACCGCTGTCTGCTTCCCCACGTAAAATGCCCGCTGACGTAATACCCTTTGGGAAGAACGATTTTCCCGCGATCGCTTGTAGACCTCAGGAATATAACCCGTCCGCAGAAGATGAGCCAGCTTGTAGGAGTCCCTTTGATCCGTCTTCACTTTGGCCTAGGCGATCGCCTTCACATCCTTCGGATGGGCGACTGTCGTTTCAATCCCCAGATCAGCCAAAACATCGACCATCGTGTAGCTTGACCTTCCTGCTTATATCACGGCTCTGACATCCCCTATCCCCTAGAGAAATCCCTCCAGCTCCCGGCGAAGATTGGCCACTCTCCCCGACTTCACCACCTCGCCTTTCTCATCCAGCCAGGTGATGTGCGAGTATTGACGATGATGGTCAATACCGACATAATTTATCTGTGCACCTCCTAAAATCAGAATTCTCAACGGGAAGTCTATCAAACTCCCCGAGGAGGTGCATCACATCATCATGTTATCTTATATTCTATAATAGGGCATGTTAGAAATAAGGGAGATCATATGAGCTGGTTGTAAAAAAGCCCTTTTCCCGATTTATGGGAACAAACCGGCCTTATATCTATAATACTAAACATCACAGAGCCGCCGGCAAAATCCTTTTCTTGGTTGTCAGCCATCAAGTAAGCTTACATTTTTCTCAAACGCTATATTGGTTAGGATATTAATTTATCAATTTACCTGACGTGTCGAAGTAGGCGCTCTTAATCCAATTTCCCTTGTCATCATATTTGGCAACCTTCCGATGATAGCCCTCTTTGGTATCTGTCGGTTTGCCCATCGTGTCGAAGTAAGTCCATGCCGTTTGGTTCCCGCGTTCATCGTACTCGGCAACAAGCTTATGCGTCCCATTGCTAATGTATATCGTCGGTTTACCGGCCGTGTCGAAGAAGGCCCACTCAATTCGATTTCCATTGTCATCGTACTTAGCAGTCGCTCGGTGATAGCCGTCCTTGAGGGTTATCGGCTTGCCGGCCGTGTCGAAATAGGCCCATGCCGTTTGGTTCCCGCGTTCATCGTACTCGGCAACAAGCTTATGCGTCCCATCGCTAATGTCTATCGTCGGTTTACCGGCCGTGTCGAAGAAGGCCCACTCAATTCGATTTCCATTGTCATCGTACTTGGTAACCTCTTGATGATAGCCATCTTTAGTCTCTGTCGGTTTGCCGGCTGTGTCGAAATAGGCCCATGCGGTTTGGCGCCCTCGCTCATCGTACTCAACAACAACCTTATGCTTCCCATTGCTATTGTCTATTGTTGGTTTGCCGGCTGTGTCGAAATAGGCCCACTCAATCCGATTACTCCTGTCGTCGTATTTGACGGTCGCCTTGTGATAACCGAGCTTGATTGCTGTCGGTTTGCCGGCTGTGTCGAAATAGGCCCACTCAATTAGATTTCCATTGTCATCGTATTTAGAAGTCGCTCGGTGATAGCCGTCCTTGAGGGTTATCGGCTTGCCGGCCGTGTCGAAATAGGCCCACTCAGTATGATTTCCATTATTATCGTATTTAGAAGTCGCTCGGTGATAGCTGTCCTTGAGGGTTGTCGGCTTTCCCGCCGTATCGAAGCAAGCCCACTCAATCCAATTTCCCTTGTCATACTTGGCAGTCGCCCGGTGATAGCCGTCCTTGAGTGCTGTCGGCTTGCCCGTCGTGTCGAAGTAGGTCCACTCAATCAGATTTCCCCCGTCGTCGTACTTGACAGTCACCCGATGATAACCGTCATTATGAAATATCGGTTGATCAGAGATACTAAAATATGTCTGTTCTATCTGGTTCCCGAAACTGTCATATTGTTGACGGCATATTGCCCATCCATCTTTGACCGTCGTTATGATGTTGCTAGCATCGAACGCTACCGCTTTTACCACGTCACCGAGATTATCATATGTGCATCTCAAAATTGCGTTTCCAGCGTTATCGTTCATTGCATTCTTTCCATCTCGACCCAGGGAGGTCAACGCAACTACCCGCCCCTGTTGGTCGAATTCCCGGCGTTGACCATATGCCTTGTCCGGGCCTAGTTGGGGATTCCGGTTCCTATCAAAATAATGCCGGGTTTCCTCGTATCCTTCAGCGGAGTATTCAAACTTTACAACATCAGCTGTCGTGTTTGTCCGGGGTTTTGGATAGCCGTCGGGACCAACAAAGTGGGCATGTGCACTCCGGGCGTTGGGTTCCCGTGGCGAATACACAAATCCCCATACTAGCTCACCGTATTTATCGTACGCTTTCTCATAGACAATCTGCTTGTCTCGTTCAGTAACAAATTCGTACTTACACTCCTTGCGGGGAGATGTACTTTTTGGATTTGATTCAAGATACGTCCCAATTCCATGATGGGAGGTCGGATCGCCGTTACTGTTCACGACTACTAATTCCGTCACTGGGCTGTTGTGCCCCCATCTTATAAGCTTGTATGAGATGGCCCGATGCCTGACCTGCTCTGCGGTGAGCTTGCCGATTCCTATAGGCATTCCGTTTTTTTTCTCAAAGGAGTTGTAATACTCGACATGTTTCATGAACTTGCTGTGATAGTTCCATCCGATACGGCCAAGAATATAACAAAGAATTATAGATACTAATGCCAGCGCTGCCCTCTGGAGCCGTAGTTTCTTATTAATTCGGACCTGCTCTTGATTACGTTTGCGTTCCACCTCAATTTTTTGTAGAGATTCTTTTTCTCTTTCTGAAGCTTCTCTGGCCATTCGCTCCTTTTCTTTCTTTTGTACGAAACGAGTTCGCCAATCCAAAATTGCCTTAGCCAATACATCGTGAAATATCTCATATCGCACATGCGAAGCTGGCTGATCGGGTGACGGGGCTATGGGACGAAGGATTCTATTATTTTGTCCGGAGAGCTTTTCGAGCAGCGGAATAAGGCGTTTTCGAGACAGTTCCGTAAATTCCATTAGGTCCGATATTTTATGTGCAATCTTCGCCCCGCTCGGAGTTACCAAGTGGTAAAAAGCCCGGGCTCCCGCTTCTTGCTCATCCGCAGTAAGCGTGCTCATCACATTATCAAGATGAGTTCGCACAATATCTTCAGCCCCACCCAGACGGCTTAAGGTATCCAGTTGTAGCTTTCTTGAACTATCCCTCATTTCCTCGTCCCACAAACGGGTCATTACTAATTGTAGGTAGGGGGTTTCGATAAATGTATCCGCCTGTGATATCTTTTTCCCGATTCCTTCAGTTTTATTGCCAGTTTCTCGCCAGATATCTCGTCCGGTCTCGACCTGTTCTAAGACGGCATCTACCAAGGAAGGTTCTATGCTTATCTCTTCCCCAGGAGTCGCATAAAGGCGATTATGCGCTTCAATCGGCCTCTCAATAGCTTCGCGTGCCGCTTCATGGCTGAGATGATCAATCCGTAAATAGTTTTCGAACAATTCAGGGATAACTCCCTTAAACCGGTCGAGTTTAGCCAGCGCATCTTCACGAATTGAAATGAGAAAATTAGCCCGTAGATCGGGACGATTCACCGCTTTAGGGAACTGATATGCGAATGTCTTCTCGGCATCCTCATGCCGATGGTATTGGAAAAAGTCTTCAAACTGATCAAGAATGATGAGGAGCTGACCTCCAATAATATCTGTGAAGTCCTCGAGAGCTAGATCCCAATCACGACCCGGCGGAAATAACCCATCTACTTCTTTATTAGAAACCCGTGCTGCCATTTTTCGGATTTCTTCCGTCAAGCTGGCCAGCGGATCATCGGTCCATGAATTGAAATAAACAACGGCGAATTCTGTACTGCCCCGTTTATCCCGATTGCGCCCGTATCTTTGATGTAAGTGGTGTGCGACACCCGCCCTTAAAACAGAGCTTTTTCCTACTCCGCTTGCGCCATAGAGCAAAGTGAGCCGTGATGAAAATAAATTGGCTGTGATAATCTCTCGCTCCCTTTCACGTCCGAAGAAAAAAGGGGCATCTTCCTCGGAATAGGGGACGAGGCCTACATAGGGGCATCTTTGCGAATTAATGATTCTGCTGCCCATTGCTACCTCCATCAGGCTTTTACATATTAATCCGCTCACGCAGAGTCGTGATATAGTCTTCTAGATGAACATTTAAGATATCCACTCCCCGACGGGACCAAGATCTCTCGTCAATCCAGGATGGGTTCAATCGAACCGCCCATGAGCGATAGCTGCGTTTTTGTTGACCCCAGATTCGATGTAATATTGCCCGCATGTTCCAGTCGCCCAGGCTGTATCCCAAGAAAAGAAAATGGCTTGTTTTCATTTTCTCGGCTAACCTTACCGGGACTAGTTTGGAGATATCCGTTTGAGTCAAATAGTCAATATAATCGTCTTCCGTTATTACGTAGCTATCTCGTTCCGGCTTGCTCCGATCCACTGCACCATGAATTTTAAGGATGACCGTGCATTTATCGGGCGATACACTAATGTACTCATTTGGCTTCCTGATGAGGTGTTCATTGCCATCAGGTGAACGATGAAGAAATATGCCGCGTGGATCTTCTTGAGCTAAATAAGATACAAGATCGTATGGTTCTTTAGCATCTCTGAAGGAGTCTTCTAAGATGTCATCATAATTAGTGGTTACTATAAGTTGGTAGCGAACGGGATAATTATTTTTCCGAAAGAATATTGGCATAGTGGCGAGGAACTGGTGTAAAGCAGTAGATGGATATTCGGGGGCGAACAGTTTGTGAAGTTTTTCGTAGAGAGGACCCTCCCCACTCGTTACCGAGATGTATTGGGATACGCGAGATAGATCCTTGCTTTTTTTGGGAATGTTACACAGCCCTGTTCCGCTTTGCGGACAGCTAACTTGTTCCTCGCCTGCCGGGCAGCCTAATTCCCGCGCTAGATAATCGGCGAGCTCATCTCCTTTAGGCAGATATCGGCCCGGCTGCCAAGGCGTCCCAATCGGACGGCCGCATAGATTGGCACCTGCACCAAGAAAAGGAATGACTCTGCCATCAAAAAGAGCTGGAATGACCGTACTATAATGTTCCTCTAATTTGGGATCAGGCATATTTTAGCCTCCCTGGAAAAGGATTTATTGTTTTGATGTCGCATTGGCGATTTCAATGATTGTGTGAGAATTGGCTGGCTTTTTTCTGAAATAGTCAGACAAGAATGATAACTCCCCCCAAAAAACAGGAGGATTTCTAGAGATGAATTAATCACCGTTCCTGCACCTTCAACCGAAGATTGTTCCCCTCAGAAGCTATGAAATTACCAAATAAGCACTATTTGTTTTTTACTCCAATTATTTGGCCATGTCAAGCCGGCTGGGCTTTTGCTTGCGTCAAATAGTACCATCACTTCTTCGGCTATGATCGATTATGGGATACTCAAGAAACCCGCAAAATATTCGGCCGAATTCTCGGTGGCCATAAAACCCGCCCTCATTCCCCGGTCCTTAGAAATTCCGCCTGAGGAGTCCGCCGTTGAAGGTCCCGGCGTAGACGATCCGGCTCGTCGGATGGACCGCGACCCAGTTCGTGGACTTTACGGGCATGCCCTGGCTGAGATCCGTCCAGGTCGCGCCCTTATCCTTTCTGTAAAAAACGCCGGACCAGTTACCGACAAAAACTTCGTTCCCGTTCTTGGGATTGACGGCCATGGAGCGCGCGTTGTAGATCCCAGGCAGCTTGGTCCAGCTGGACCCTCCGTTCGTGCTCATGAAGACTCCGTTGTTTTTCTCGTTCGAGCCGGGCTTCATTATGTCTTTCCAGGGAGACACGGTCATCTCCGTGATGTTGGCCCGTTTCTTGGGGCCATTCTCCCGCTATGGCGGGAGTCTATCGTCCTCGACATCCGGAGCGGACGGTCCTTTACCGGGTACTTTTCCATCATTTCGACACGTTCCTGAAGGAGTATGAGAGTCGTTTCGAGCGGGAGTACGGTTTTTGCCGGCCGATCGTTAAGGAGGTGGTCGAGCGCTATCTCGACTGCGGCAATCCCCGCTGCGGGTTTGCCCGCATCCGGTGTCCCGACTGTAGGGAGGAGCGGCTCGTTATGTTCTCTTGCCGCACCAGGGGATTCTGCCCGTCGTGTCATGCCAAGCGGATCGGG
>Ga0299915_10004306_pt1 | contig 10380 bp, 8 predicted proteins | sample RVTome_13_FD_200263 | JGI IMG/M metagenome (GOLD analysis project Ga0299915, IMG submission 200263) | Soil microbial communities from uranium-contaminated site in the Upper Colorado River Basin, Wyoming, United States - RVT92D227 (version 2) ... | reverse complement strand
TCCGGGTGAACTTGATCATGAAGTAGCGGAGGGCGCCGCAGGCGATATGGCGGGCGATAGCCGTTTTATCACCGGACTGGAGATCAGGATTCCTCTTTTCGACTTCCAGCAGGGCCTTCTCCTCCAGCCGATCGAGGAGATCGTCGGCCTTGACGCCCAACCCTTTCCGTCCCGAAACCTCGAGGAAGGCCTTGTCCTTGTCCTCGTCGGCAAGAACTTGGCCCAGCTCCTTGAGGCTCTTGGGTGAGAGGGCGACCATCTCGTAGGAAAAGTGGACGGATTTCGCGGCCTGCGCATCGAAGTGGAGGGAGCGCAGCCCCTGGGTGACGACCTTCTGGAGGTAGGACTGCCGGGTGTCGATGACGTTATAGACCTTGGAGGCGGCGCCGAACGAGGGCGCTCCCGGATGGGGTGTCGTGGTCGTGATCCAGAGCGTGCGGCCGCCCTCCTCGTGGAACGGCTCGTAGTGGAAGTCCCGTTCGAGGAGTCCGAACTTCCAAAGCTGGTAGGCGATATCTTTGCCGACATAGGTCACCGTACCGTCCGAGCGGACGATGATCTTCTCCTTGTCGGGCTCGTCCTCGAGCTTCATCACCCAGCAGCCTTTTGTTTCTCCCTCGGTTGAAAGGTAGATGGCCTGCCGCTGTCTCAGGGTCGTGAAGGCTTTTTCCCAAAACTTGAGGCCGAGGATGCTGCTCTCGCAGGGCAGGACATCGTAGCCGATGCCGAGTCGCTTCATTGTGGCCAGGTGCGCCCGGATGATCCGCCGTGAGATGTGGCGGGCCATGGCCCCTTCCGGGCCGTCGCCGTGCTCGATGTTTTTGAGGATCGCGGCCTTGCGGGGCTGGGCCTCCGTATGCTCGGCCAGGAAGGCCGCCGTCCGGGCGTAGAGATCCCAGCAGTAATAGTCGAATTTGTCAGTGAGGGCCTCGACCGCGGCGAGGGATTTCTTTTCGATCTCCATGAAGCCGTAGACAACGTCCACGACCTGGACGCCGGTGTCGTCGATGTAATTCTGGATTTCGACGGTCTCGCCGGAGTATTTCAGACAGCGGACCAGCGTGTCGCCCAGGCAGGCGTTCCGGAGATGGCCGATGTGGGCGGCCTTATTGGGGTTGATGTTGGTGTGCTCGACTATGATCTTGCGCTCTTGGGGCTTAAGGCCGGAGCTGACGATTGCGCGCCTGGCTCCTGAGAAAAAGGCGGCTCGATCCAGGAACAGGTTAACGTAGCCTCCGCCCGCGACCTCGATTTTGACGACTCCCTCGAGACCGGAGAGCAGGGGAGCGATGGCCTCGGCGATCTTGCGGGGCGGTTGTTTGAGCTGCTTGGCCAGAGCGAAGGGGAAGGCCATGGCGTAGTCGCCCAGCTTTTGCTGCGGCGCCGGATTGAGATCGATGTCTGTAAGGGCCAGGGGATAGGTATCCTTGAGCTTTTTGTAAATCTTTTCTTTTAAGGCGGTCTTGAAAGCTATCATTTTCGGCGCCTCATTATAACAAATTCGCCGGCATCTACAATACGTTGACTTTTTTAGACTTAGATAGTAGCCTTTTTATAAAAGGAGGCGAAGATGGTCTCTTCCTATAGACTGACTTTCCGCGTTGCTTTCTGTCTGTTGCTGATCGTCGGATTGCAGGCCGAGACGTCCGCCCCAGGGCAAGAACCGCGGCATCCTCTGACCCTAGGCGTTGCCAAGGCGCTTCAGCGCCCCGACTTGGTGCTGCACTTTAAAGACTACGGTCAAGGGGAGCCGGTCCTGGTGCTGATGGGCGGCCCAGGCTTTTCTGGAGAGGGCATGGAGCCCGTGGCCCAGATCATCGCGAAGCGGGCGAGAGCCATTGTGCCGGATCAGCGGGGCTCGGGAGGATCCATACCGAAGACGGCAGGGGCCATCACGCTCGATGCGACCCTTGCCGACCTTGAAGTCCTGCGTTCATCTTTGGGCCTAGAAAAGTGGACCGTATGGGGCTGCTCCTGGGGCGGCATGCTGGCTCTGGACTATGCCTCCAAGTTTCCTGGGAGCGTCAAAGGGTTGGTGCTTGCGGGATCCGGGGGCACTTCTTGGGCCTCCTTCGGGAAAGCCTTTTCCGACAACATGGGTGCCAGGATGAGCCCGGACGACCGTGCGGCCCAGCGCTACTGGTCGCAACCAGCCGTGGTCGCGAACGATCCCCCGCGAGCCGCCATCGAAGGGATGCGGGCCATCCTGCCTTCCCAGTTCTATGACCGCGCCAAGGCTCAGGAGGTCATCGCCATCCTTAAGGCTGGAAGCGAACACTACAACCCCGAGGCTGGTGACTACCTGATTCCCGCCTACGAGCAGGGGGCGACGGCCCGTATCGAGGCTCTCGGCGAATTGCGGATTCCCACGCTCATTCTCCACGGCCGCCAGGATCCCATGCCGGAGTCCGTGGCCTTGGCGAATCAGGCATTATTGAAGGGCAGCCGCCTCGTCTGGCTGGATCAGTGCGGTCATTGGCCCTGGATCGAACAGCCAGCGGCGCTCGAGAAGGCGCTTTTCGAGTTTCTTTTTGCGGAGCATTGATAAGCCGAAGCGCTGGCTAACAATTGAATGAACCTGACGACGCCTGTGCAAGCGACGGTGCCTTGCGGATTATCCAGGTGTTTTATTTCAGGAGACGAACGGAATAAATTAAGCTATAAAATCAGGAGTGGAAAGGAAATCGAATGCCCACGCCAAAAGTGATCTTGCATAGTTCCATCAGTCTCGACGGCTCTTTGCTCGGGTTCGCGGTCGATATGCAGGCCCATTATCATATCGTAGGAAGCTATCATGCGGACGTTCACCTTGTCGGCTCGAACACGGCGAAAGAGGGGCTTAAAATGTTCTGTCCCCGGATTCCTGAAGAGAAGAGCGGGGATTTCATCAGGCCCAAAAGAGACAAGAGCCTTCCGCTCTGGGTCATTCCGGATACAAAAGGTCAACTCAAAGGGGTCCTCCATGTTCTCCGGGGATTTGATTTATGCAGGGATATCCTGATCGTGGTTTCCGGCCAAACTCCCAAGGCCTATATCGAGTATCTGAAAAAACGCGATTATGCTTTTCACGCCGTCGCTAAAAAGCACGTCGATTACGCCGATCTTTTTAAGTTCCTGGTAAAAGAGCATGAAGCGAAGATCATTTTGACCGACACGGGGAAAATCCTCAATTGTCTTTTGCTGAACAAAGGCCTCATCGACGAGATCAGCTTGTTAGTGCACCCCGTTATGGTGGGGAAAAAGCGGTACCCGCTCCTCGGCGACGCGACGGAAAATATTCGCCTGCGCTTGATCAAGAATAAAGTTGCCGGAAAAGACAAGGTCTGGCTGGTTTATAAGTGCCTGCGGCCAAACCGATGATACATTTTTAGATGGCCAAATTCTTGGGGCTATAGAGCAAAAAGGAGAGACTTGTGGCTCAAGACAGGAAACAAGAAATGACGAAAGCTATCCGGTTTCTAATTTTTGGCGCGACCGTGCTTATGATCTTCGCCTTGCCTTTGCTGCAATGCGTTGTCTTTGGTCAAGCAAGCGATACTCCACTCCTGGGGTATAGTTATTCCGGCGACGGAAAGCCTGGAGTTTCAGGAAAGGAATTCTCGGAGGTCATGGCCCATCGTAACGTCCAGAAACTTCTCTTAGAACTTGCCGCTGCGCCGCGAGATCAAGCGTTCCTCGATGAAGCATTAAAAGGAACTGGCGTAACTCCGGAGTTTTTACAGACTCTGAGATTGATACGCCGCGAGGGCGATAGGTATGTACTGGGATTCGCGCTCTTTACCAGCGCAGATATGGATAAGATCCGCGCCGTCGCCGAGGTCGAAGGCAAAAGCCTTGCTGATGAGGTTCTATCCCGACGCTCTGAAATCCAGGGGATATTGACGCGCTATGTCCATCCGGGAGTCGCCTTGAAAGAGATGGCTTACTTCATTCTCGGCTATTGCTCTCTGGATAATGATGGCTTGAATCTCATGAGAAGCAAAGGGTATTTAGCCGTTCCCGGGAAGGACGCCTATATTCCCAGCGCAAGCCAACCGGGAGGCGGAGGCTCCGTTCGCGGGCTCTATTGGGGGAGCCATAGCATGCATATGGAAATCGCTCTCACCTCTTTCGGCGACCATCATTCTGTGCCGAGGCACGCTTTACCGGACCTGCTTTGGCCCTTGAAAGAATCGCTTCAGGGAATGAATTCTCCCGAAACCCTCAAGTCCGACTTAGTTGACGCCGCCGAATCCCTCATCCTTCGCCGCGCCGGAATGATGATGCTCGCTCTCCGGGACGGCGACAAGACCGATAAACAGCTCGCGGAAGCCGCGGGTCTGACCGATAGAGAAACCGCAAAACTCCTTGGGCTCCTGTTGCATTTGAATTATGTACACCATGTGGACGGCCGCTATCGGGCGATCATTCCCGTTCTTGACGACCGCGACGCGCCCATGGTGAAGGAACTGCGAGTCCTAGGTCGGGAGGCGATAGCGAATTGGCTGGAGGAACGATATAAAGGATTGACGGGCGAGCTTAGAGATCTCTCGCCCGTTCGTTATGGCGTCCCTCTATCAGAGGGTTTTTACGATGTCTGGCACTATATTTTCGGCATTGCCAATCGAGAACTCGTAGCGGCGGGTCTATTCGCCGATCCCTATGATGCCGATCGGTCTTTCAAAGGCTTTATCCCGGCCGTCTATCGCCTCCATGTCGTGCAGGGGCCTTTTTAAGTCCCATCCCGTTTGCCGTATAATATAACCACATTTAGGAGGGAACAATGGTTCAAGAAAAGAAGCAAGACAAGACGGAAGACAAGACGAAGGCCGTCCGGCTCTGGGGCGTCGCCGTCCTGGAGAAAGTCCTGGTTTCGACCAAAGAGCTGCTCAATCGGAACATCCTGGATTTCGCCCTCCGCTGGATATTCAGGGTCGGCCATATCGGACTTCTGGCCGCCGCGGCTCTCGGCTTTCTCTTCTCGCTCATCGTGGCCATCCGCCTCGACTCTTTCTCCGCTTTCCTCTACGGAATCGCCTGGGTCGTTCTCGTCCTCGTCGTCCAATACGCCGCCCACCGTTTTGCCGCGACCGGGGACTCCCTGATCGAGAACAATCCCAGCTCGCTTTCCTCCAAGGCCTTCCTCGACTGCCTCGGACTCTTGTCCGTCATCGGGGGCCTGATCGCCTTGGTCCTGGGCACGGTCCGGTCGATCCAGGGCGCGGGAATCCGGTTCATTCTTGTCGGCGCGGCCCTATTCATCCTGCTCGAGCTTTTTGCCATCGTCGCCTTCAATCCCGAAACCGTATCCACCGCGACCGGGGGCAAAAATTCGGCCGGCCAGGAGGCGATCGGGATTATCGTTCTCTTCATCAAGGGCTTCATGCGCCTGGTTCCAATCCTTTTCGGGATCGGGATCGCGGCCGGTTTTGTGCTGCTGGCCATTGACGCTTTCGGGATCTTCGGCTCGGAATACCGGCTCCTGGCCGACTGGAAGAGGGCGATGTACACGGGCCGGATCATCGTCTTTTCCGGACTGGTGCCTTTCCTGAGTTATATCGGGTTCGTCATCGCCTACCTGGCCGTCGATGTCGTCCGCGCCATTCTGGCCACGCCGGAAAAGATCGAGGCTCTGAGAAAATAAGGTTAAATGCCATGAAAGCCATCGTCGTCTATGAATCCCACTGGGGGAATACCGCAGCCGTGGCGCGCGCCGTCGCGGATGGAATCGGCGCAGGGACGCAGGCGCTTTCGACCGGCCAGGCCACAGGGGCGGCGATAGCCGGCGCCGATCTCATCGTCGCGGGCGCTCCGCTCCTGGGCTTCACGCTCCCCACGGATGGCATGCTCAAGAACATCGGCGCGAATGCCTCGAAGGACAAGGTGGCGCCCGATCTCACGCAGCCGTCGATGCGCTCTTGGCTCGATGCGCTCCCCAAGGGGAGCGGCCGCTCGGCCGCATTCGAGACTCGAATCTGGTGGTCGCCGGGCGGTGCCGCGAAAGCCATCCTCCGGAGGTTGAAAAAAGCGGGATACGGCCCGATCGCCAAAGCCCAGCGCTTCATCGTGAAGGGGAAGTGCGGTCCTCTCCGGGACGGCGAGCTGGAGCGGGCGAAAGCCTGGGGAGCGGAGCTCGCCGGCGGGATTTCCCACAGATAGGCCGCTCGATTGGGATTGACCCGTTCGCCGATGCTAAGCCCCGCCTTTCAACACTCATAAGCCGGAAACGGCTTATGAGTGCCGCCCTTCAGGCCGGGGAGTCGAGGATTTGACATTCTATCTCTGGAAGCCTATTGTAATTTTGTCAGCCAATTTAACCATGGGCCAAATTGAGAGATAAAATTACAATGAGCTATCAAAATTATCCCGATCTAAGGAAGGAAGAGCTCTACCTAATATCTCGCGCTGAGTACGAAAAATTGAAGCTTATCACCACCGCGTTTGCCAGGAAATTATTTCCACAGCCGCAAGTTGCCGCCGCCGTCCTGGATTCGCTTTCTCGTAAAGGCAGGCTCATCCAATTGCAGCGAGGCAAGTATTTCTTGGTACCCATCAAGGCTCCCAATCAACACTGGATGCCTAATGAATACGTCGTGGCCGCTCTCTGGATGGGAAAAATTCAATACTATATCGGATATTTCACGATGTATCACTATTGGGGATTCACCGAACAGATTCCTCAGACGATCTTCATTCTCAATACCGCGCGGAACGCCGAAGCCAAGATCGGCAACACGAGCTATCGGGCCATCAAGATCGGTTCGTCCAGAGTCTATGGAATCCAGAACCTGGAGATCGAGGGCGAGATCGTCGCCATCAGCGATAAAGAACGGACGCTCGTCGATTTTATCCACAGGCCGATCGGCTCTTACGAAAATGTCTCGTCCACGCTTACGAAAATAGTTCCGTCCGTCGATTTCGGAAAGCTCGTGGATTATATCGGCCGCTTTCCCATCCTGTCTTTACGAAGGAGGGCGGGTTATCTCCTAGAAAAAATCGGTTTTGGAGGGAAGGAGCTGGATGGGCTAAAAATAGTTCTGGGACCAGGCTCCACCTATGTTGTCCTCGATCCGACGCTTAAAAGCAGGAAGGGGAAGGTGGATAGAAGCTGGGGGATCATTGTCAATCGATAGAGCCGATCTCCAAGATCTTATTTATGCCGTGGCCGGACGAACCAAATTCCGACCGGCGATCATCGAAAGAGACTACCATCTCACGCGCATCCTGAATTGCCTTAATGAACGGTTGAGCGACCGCATCGTCTTTAAGGGAGGCACGCTCCTCAATAAGATATACCTTCCGATGCGTCGTTTGAGCGAAGACCTGGACTTCTCTCATGACGGGAGGGAGGGGCTGGAGAACCGGGCCAAGCGGTCCCGCGTCATCGAGCCGATAAGGGAAGGAATGGGACGCTTTCTTGATTATCTCGAGTTGCGGAGCGTCAATCCGAAAGGAGAGGGATACAATAACTCAACCCAATATGTTTTCCTTGCCGAATATCCCTCGTTTGTGACCGTAAAACCGGAGACCATCAAGCTCGAAATATCTCTCCGGCAGCCTCCACTGGCCGGGACGGTTGAAAACACCGTCCGGCATTTTTTTCAGGATCCGTTCAGCGGTGAAGACCTTATGCCGGGGAAGCCGATCCGGTCGCTCAGCTATGACGAGGCGGTGGCGGAGAAGCTAAGAGCCGCGATATCGCGGCGGGAAGTCTCCGTCCGCGATTATTATGACCTCAAAGAAATCGCCCGGTCCGATTTTGATTTTCTCCGGCCCGAGTTCGTCCTTCTAGTTAGGAAAAAACTCGAGGAAGATGAGTATCAAGGCGATTTTCGACGCCGATTCGGCAGGGATGCGGGAGATATCGAGCGGATCAGAAAACAAGTCCGGACGAACCTCATCCCCGTGATTCGCGCGGGAGAGGAATTCGATATTGAGGCCGTATTCGATTTATTCGACCGGATCCTGGCCGATAAAGCATTTTACCCATGACGGGATGCCGACTGATCGACCGGTGGGGGAGGCCCGCCTCGAACGGCTATGCCCCCGGGCCGGCCCCGACCGGGACAATCTTAAGAACCAGGCCCGTCGCGCCGCTCGGCCCCAAGTTCTTGGTGCCGAGGACATAAATTTCTCCCTTGAGGTCCTTGCCGAAGCCGCGCAGCCACAGCCCGAGCGGCCTTGTCGTTTTGCCGATTTTAAGCTCGCGGATATTGTTGGACGCATCCAGGTAGAAGAGCCGTCCCGAAGGGGTGGCGAACGAGGTCCCGAAGTCGCCGAAGACATAACGCCCGGCCAACTTGGGAATGGCCGTGCCCAGGTAGACGTGGCCTCCGATGATCGCCGTTCCGTCGTCATGATCGTACTGGGCGATGGGGTTGATCAGGCCGGAAGGCAAGGGCTCGACCGGAGTGTCTGTAACGAACCCCTCTCCGGACCCGTTCGGGTCGAAGTTGAAACTGCCTTCCTTGAGACGCCATCCGAAGTTGCCGCCGTTGACCAGGATGTCGATCTCCTCGATGTCGTTCTGTCCGACGTCGCCGACGTAAATCTTACCGGTCTTCTTATCCAGGCTGAAGGCGTAGGGATTGCGGAGCCCGTAAGCGTAGATTTCGTCCAGCCCGGGCTTGCCTACGAAGGGGTTGCCGGCCGGAATCCCGTAATGCCCGTTCGCCGAATTCGTGCCCTGGACGTCGATACGGAGAATTTTCCCATAGACGACTTCGATGTTCTGTCCGTTTCCGTCGCTCCCGTGCCCGGAGCCCTGGTCATCGCCCGCGCCGCCGTCCCCGATCGCGATGTAGAGGAGCTTGTCGCGCCCGAACAGGAGCTGTCCGCCGTTGTGGTTGAACTGGGGTTTGTCGATCCGTAGAAGCTCCCGGCGCGTCGCCTTGTCGATGACGTTCGGGTTGGAGGCGTTGACCTTCCATTCGGCGATGATCGACTGGCAGTTGAACTTTTCCCCGGCCGGCATGGTCGTGCTGAAGTCCGCCTTGGGACCGACAGGCTCTGAGGTGAACGTGTAGATCTTGCCGTTCTTGGCGAAGTCGGGGTGGAGCGCGAATCCGATCAGACCGCGCTCGTCGAAGCTCGCCGTCAATTTCACGAGACGGGAGCGAACGTCGAGAAACGGCTTCGCGAGCTTAACGCCGCCGGCGATGATCCAGACCCGGCCGGCTTGGTCATAAACGAACAGGCGTTTACTGCCGTCGTTGGGAGCGACCAGGCCCAGCGGCGACACGAGGCCCTTGGCGACCTCCTGGAGCTCGACGGCGACGGAGCCTTGGGGAATCCGCCGGGCAATCGGATTCTCGATCGGCGCGCCGTCGCCGTAGACGGTGAACGAGCCCCGCATGGTCGACGGGTGGATTTGACACCTGTAGCCCGGAGTCGCGCCCGAGGCCTTCATGGCTTGGACGAGGGCGAGCGTCGCCGTGAATGCGACGGTTCCGCCGCTGTCCGTCCAGGCGACGGCGGAATCGGATTCGAACGAGCCGCTCGCGGCGCCTTGGCCCAGGAGCACCACGTCCGAGGCGGACGTCGCGGCTTTAGCCACGACCTGGAAGGGGTGGCTCGTATAGTGTAGGACCTGAATGCCGTACCGCTTGCCGACAATCAGGTTCAGCTTTGGATTCTCGGCGGGAAGGGTGCCGGAATAAACCTTGGTCGAGGATACGGCCGTCAGGACGTAAGCGATGAAGCTGTTGTTGTCGAACGTCAGGTTGAAGTCCGGAGTCTGGGCGCGCGCTCCCGACACCAGGATCAGACAAGCCGCCGCGAATGCGATCGCTCCGAGGGCGATTTTACGTGCCGATCTCATGGGATACCTCCACGACATAAGATGCCGATTTTTCGATGTTTGGTTTAGGCCGCGCTGACACTCCTTAGCATAGACGGCGTCCGGAGAGCTGTCAATAACGGTCCGGCTTAAGGTTAAAAAAATCACCGCGATCGGGAAGGCGGCGGCCCGAAATAGCTGTTGTGTCCCTGAATTCAGAAGGATTAAAATGGGGTTGATCGGCGTATCGGACCGATACCCGTGGCAAAATCCCTTCAAGGAGGAGGATATGACGAAACAAGCGCGCTCGGAACGGCGGATCTCTCCCTGGCTCAAAGCGACCCTGGGACTTCTGGTCACGGCCGTTCTCGTTTCAACCCTGGCCGCGCTCAGCGCCGGTCAGCAGGACGAAAAGACCTTCAAGGGTCTCTCCATGAACCTGGGCAACCTGTCCCGGCTGTCCCACGCCAAGACCCGGTCCATCAGCCCGGAGAACTTCACGGGCGAGAAGGGCAAGGCGGGCATGTCCATCGACGGCCCAGCCAAAAACGCGGCCCGGGATCTGGGCCAGGGCTGGAAGGTCTCGCCCTACGTCCGGATCAATCCCAAGGAGACGTTCGTCA
>Ga0299915_10004305_pt1 | contig 10382 bp, 15 predicted proteins | sample RVTome_13_FD_200263 | JGI IMG/M metagenome (GOLD analysis project Ga0299915, IMG submission 200263) | Soil microbial communities from uranium-contaminated site in the Upper Colorado River Basin, Wyoming, United States - RVT92D227 (version 2) ... | reverse complement strand
AAACAGCCAATCCACGGCTTCCCGGTCGCCCAGTTCCAGGATCCGCTCGATGACATATCTTTTATTCTTTTGGAGATCGATCCTGGACCAATCCGTCTCCCAGAAAAGTGATTGCAGATGCCGCATCGCTATTAATTATAGCACTTTTCGTATCACCAAACATTCGAATATTTTCAAGGATAGAAGTTGCGCGCCGCCGATCTATCCCTTCTTTTTATAACTGATGGACAGGCCGCTCCGGCCGGCAGGGTGCATTGAAGTTTCAAAGCCGGGTTGGCTTGTTATGAAATTATAATATTCCCCCGTCCCCATGGTTCCCCGGCGGAATCCCCGGCTGCCCGGCTGGGGGGCATAGACGTTGTGGGCGGTCAAGCATCCCCCTGTTTCCAGCTTGGGGATAACAGCCCGGGCATAGTTGACGTACCAGTCCTTGTCGGCGTCGATAAAAACGAAGTCAAAAGGCCCGGCCAGGTCGTTGACCAGCCGATGGGCGTCGGCCAGCCGGGCGTCGATATAGGCGCTGAGTCCGGCTTCCTTGAAATTGGCCAGCGCCTGCCTATACCGCCCCTCGTCGATCTCGATGGTGATGAGCTTGCCCCCTGTCTTGCTGAGGGCCCAGGCCATCCATATCGCCGAATGTCCGGTGGATGTTCCGATTTCCAGCGCCTTTTTATATTTATTCTCAAGGATAAGATCATAGAGCGCCTGCCCATCGGCTTCGGGAACGTTCATATCCTGCCAGGAATATCTGTGGTTGTTAAGAAAACTTTTAACCTTCACGTCGAGGGCCTGGTCTGCGTTGGCTTCAGGGGTAAAGACGCCGGCGTGGACCTGGAAGCCGCATAAGACAAGAAGACCGGCCAGGAGCATGATGCTAGATGTGATCTTTTGAGCCATAAAACTCTCCCTCTTCCCTAGTAGAAATTTATCCACATGGATTTCGACGATTTTCGCAGGCATTTTCTTCCCAGAGAGACAGCACCGGGCGGCTTATATAGAACTCTTTAGGGATTTTAGGGTATTATGCAGATCAATCTAAACAATGTTAGATTCTTCAAAGGAAGGAGACGGGAGTATGACGCTTGCTCGACGGTTCACTATTCTTGCGTGGGTGGCCATTGTTCTGCTTTATATTAGCGGAAGAATGAATGGTCAGGAAGCCGGACCAAAACCTGAGCCGAAGGCGATTGTAATCAATATGGAAGGTAAAGAATATGTACGCTTGCTGGGTGGTCCTCCAGAAAGCGTTCTTATGCGCGCAGGCGCCGTAGCGCTGCAGCCAGGAAAAACAGTCGGGAAGCATAATACCGAAAGTTATGAAGAGATGGTGGTTGTGTTGGAGGGACAAGGAGAGATGCTGCTCAAAGATGGCAAGCCGCTGGGCATGAGAGTCGGCACGGTCCTTTATTGCCCCCCCGATACCGAACACGACGTGAAGAATACAGGATCGGGTGTCTTACGGTATATCTATGTCGTGGCCAAAACGAAATGAAAGGCGTAACAATGCGTTGCGGCCGGGCAGCTGAGCTTGAAACCGCAAGAACCATAGTAAGAAAGGTGGGGGCCATGAAAACTGTCGTCGTGTACGGATCTTTGTGGGGGAACACCGCCGCCATCGCCCGTGCCATCGCGGAAGGCATCGGGTTCGGGGCGCAAGCGCTCTCAACCGCTCAGGCTTCAAGCGCGGCCATATCAGGCGCCGACCTCATCGTGGCGGGCTCTCCGGTGATCGGCTTCAGCCTTCCTTCCGAGAAAATGCTGGAAAATATCCGAGCAAATCCGGGCAAGGCGCCGAAACCGCCCGACCTCTCGCACCCGTCGATGCGCGCCTGGCTCGGGGCGCTCCCCGAGGGGCACGGCCGCGCGGCCGCTTTCGAGACGCGCATCTGGTGGTCGCTCGGGGGCGCCACGCGGGCGATCGTTCGCGGGTTGAAGCGCGCGGGATATCGACCGATGGCCAAGGGCTGCCAGCGGCGTTTCATCGTGAAAGGGGCGTACGGCCCCCTCCGCGACGGCGAGCTGGAACGGGCGAGGCTGTGGGGCGAGGATCTGGCCCGGGCGATGAAATAACCGGCGATGACGCTCAAGCCGAGTATAGGTTGCGCTTTATGAGAAAAACGAGGGACGCTGGTTTCGTGTGGGCGAGGTCTCAAATGCCAAGCCGCCCGAGTTGTGAAAAAATGGTTTAGCGGCCTGGCAGTCTGGGCTTCCCTAATGATACTGACTGTGCAATTATTTGTTCGGGAAGAAAAAAGGAGATGAAATATGCAAGCACGTGGACCACTGATGATGGAACACCGACTGATTGAAAAAATGCTGGCTGTGATTCAAGGCGTGCTGGAGCGCACCGCCCAAACACGATCCATCGATCCGCAGTTTGTTGATACGGTTGTTGACTTCATTCGGGTATACGCTGATCACACGCACCACGGGAAAGAGGAAGATATATTGTTCAAAAACCTTCGCAAAAAAGGCTTGTCCCCTGAAGATGAGCAGCTCATGAACGAGCTGATTGAAGAGCATGTCTTCGGCCGCCAGGCGACCAAAACCCTGGTGGAGGCCAACGCGCGTTACCGAAAAGGAGAGGGGACGGCGCTTGACGAAGTTACAGCCGGCCTCAAGACTCTCGTCAATTTCTATCCGAAGCATATCAAAAAAGAAGATAAAACATTTTTCCTCGCCGCCCTGACTTACCTCTCAAAGGAAGAGGATCAGGCCATGATTGCCGAGTTTTGGGAGTTCGATAGAAAAATGATCCATGAGAAGTATAAGGCCGTGGTCAAAGGCCTGGCCTGAACCCTGAACTCGTTTAGAACCTTGACACGGCCGTATGGCCGATTTAATATCCGGATTGAAGTGAAAGGGGGCAACGTCAATGCAATTCCAATCAATTAAAGGCCTCTCCTTCCGGGCTCGTAAAGCCTCACCGTCAGCAAAGATTCCACACCCTTCCTTGGCGAAAGAGCCGGGCGCGGCCGGACAACCACCCGGTCCACCTAGCGGCAGGCAAGCTCTTGTGGAAGCTGCGCAGAATCTCCTCAAACACATCCCGGGTGAGGCCAGCGGATTCTATTTGATGGCGGTCAGCGCGTTTGAGAAGCTGTCGCTTGCCACCGCCGGGTTGATCTGCGCTCTCGCTTTGATACTGCTTGTTGTCGTGCGATGGCTGGCCAAAGCCAGCGCTGGCATTATGTGGACGACGATCGGCGCCTTTGCACTATGGATGCTCGTGCTCGACAAAGGGTTTTTGAATCTCGCCTTTCCCAACCTGCTTCCGGATCCGCTGGGTTTGATCCTGGCCGTGTTTTACTCGACGCTTGTTACACTCCTGGCCAGCGCCGGAATAATTCGGTAATCATTGACAGCCCGGCAAGGCCTTTGTTCTTCCCAGGCTGCCAAGCTCTTGCACTTGGCCCAGAGGATGTCGAAATTGCTGCTGGTCGAGGACTGCGGCCACTTTCCCTGGCTTGAACGAAGGGAGAAGTTCCTTGAGGACGTGCCCGCTTTCCTGGAAGCCCTGGGGGCCAAGAAGTAAGATTGGCGCCGTGCTTGCGGGCTGTCGCCTGCCTGCGCTAGACTATGAGCGCCGGATGCAGTTCCCCGGCAGAATCTGTAAATGAATAAAAACTATCAAGGACAACGATTTTGAAATCACGACAGGACATCAAGAGGGAATACAAAGAACGGCTAAAACCGGCCGGTATCTTCCAGGTGAAGAATACCGTCAACGGCAAGGTGCTGCTGGGAAGCAGCCTGAATCTGGAAGGCCCCTTGAACGGTCACAAGTTTTTGCTGACCATCGGACAACATCGAAACGAAGCGCTGCAGAAGGAATGGAATGAACATGGCCCGGATAAATTCGTCTTCGAAATTCTGGAGACGGTGAAGGTCAAAGACGACCCAAACTTCAACCTGGCCGATGAATTGAAGCTGCTGGAGCAGATCTGGCTTGAGAAACTTCAGCCCTTCGGCGCGCGAGGATACAACACCGGCACACGTATTCGTCAGGCCTAAGGTGCTGGTATAATCAATGCCGGGCCGCTTTCAGGCGGGAAGCCTTCGCCTGTGGAGGACGCCATGATCCTCGGGATTATCTTCGCAGTTGCCGTTCTGGCTATTGTTCTCCTGACATTTGGCTTATCGCGGATCAACCTTCCTCGGAAGCCCGGGTTCGAGGGGATTGAGGATTTTGAATCCGCCCAAGCCTACGACCGAATCAGCCGTTGGCCGCAGTTTCGCCTACTACGCCGCATGATTGCGGGGAAGCTGGCCAAATATCAGCCGGCCGGAACGCTGGCGGACATCGGTTGCGGCCCGGGCCGCTTGACCACTTTGATCGCCCGAAAACACCGCCATCTTCGCCTCTTGGGACTGGACACCGCGGAGGAGATGGTCCGCGCCGCAACATTGAATGCCTCATCACTGGGTCTCTCCGGCCGAGTCCAATTCCGCCAAGGAGACGTCCGCAACCTGCCTCTGCCGGCCGATACCCTCGACTTCGCCGTCAGCACGCTCTCCCTCCACCATTGGTCCGACCCCGGCCGCGGTTTGGCCGAGATCCACCGCGTTCTCAAGACAGGAGGACAGCTTTTCTTATTCGACCTGAGGAGGGATCCTCGCCGTTTCTTCTACTGGCTGCTGAGGTTCGGACAAGCGGTGGTAGTGCCCGGCGGGCTTCGGCGCATCAACGAACCGCTGGGTTCGCTCCTGTCCAGCTACACTCCGGCCGAGCTTCAAGCGCTTTTGGCCCGGTCTCCATTCAAGGAATTCAGGATAGAGGGGCGGGCCGGGTGGGTATTCGCCTGGGCCGGCAAGGGCCGATCAGGGGCGTCTTGACAAATCGCTGAAGACAGATAAAGGCACCAACATGACAGCCTATCACCCATTTCGTTCGGCGGAGGCCAAAGAGAAGTATCTAAAGCTCTACGATAAAAGGGCCGAGAAATGGCCGGTCGTTTCGGAATCCAGGATGGTCGATACTTCTTACGGTCAGACATTCGTCCGTATCAGCGGGCCGGCCGGGGCTCGACCGCTGGTGCTCCTCCACGGCGTCAGCGGCAATTCCTTGCAGTGGCTGCCGAACATTGAAGCCCTGTCCGGGAGCTTCAGAACCTATGCCGTTGACAATATTAATGACAATGGGAGGAGCATCACCACGAGACCCCTCCGGAGCCCGGATGACTTTGTGGCCTGGCTTGAGGAATTGTTTAAGGCCCTTGATTTGGGCGGCCATATCAACCTGATGGGCCTTTCTTACGGGGGCTGGCTCGCCGCCCAATACGCCCTTCGTTTTCCAAAACGGCTCGATAAGATTGTCCTCATAGCCCCGGCGGGTACGGTATTGCCGATATCATTCAAATGGATCGTCCGGGCCGTGCTGTGTGCGCTCCCCCATCGGCATTTCACCAGAAGCTTCATGTATTGGCTGTTGGAAGATTTGGCCCGCCAGGGCCCATCGGGAAAAGCCTTGCTGGAAGAATACGTTGAGGAAGCCCATCTGGCCTTCCGAAGCTTCAAGACAAAGCGCCTGGTCAATCCCACTGTTTTGAAGGATGAGGAATGGCGGAAGATGAAGGTAACAGCCCTTTATCTGGTGGGCGAAAATGAAAAGATTTACCCGGCTCGGAAAGCCATACAGCGGCTTAATGAAGTAGCCCCTCAAATCAAGACGGAGCTGATTCCTCAGGCCGGCCACGACTTGACCATCGTGCAGGCTGAGATGGTCAATAATAAAGTCCTGGGATTCCTGAAAGGATAGGACGTCTGGTGGTCATCAGGCGGGGCCTATGAAAAAATACTTGCCCAAGGTCGTCGAGGTATTTAGGATCTTAGCTTTTGCCGAGATCCAAGTGGCGGCAATCTACGTGGCCTGGAAGGATTTATGAAAAAGACTTATGGAATTCTCTTTGACCGGATTACAGCCGGCCTGCCGGCGGCTCTAGCTGTCGTGCTCGAAACCAGGGGTTCGGCGCCCCAGGCGGCCGGGGCTTCGGCGCTCTTTTCCGGCCGAGGTCTTCTGTGCGGCACGGTGGGCGGGGGTGTCCTGGAAGCGACGACCGAGAAGAATGCCCGGCGGGCGTTGATAGAAAAGCAGGCTTTGGTGTTGGATTTCAAGTTGGAGGAAGAGCTCTCCGAAGAAGAAGGCGCCCTGTGCGGCGGAGAGGTCAAGGTCCTTATCGACCCGAGGCCGGACAGGGAGCGGGCCGTTTGGCTGAGAATGGGGCGATCCCGGGAGGCGCGGCGGCCGGGCCTGCTGGCTACTCACCTTCTTCTTAAGAAAAATGGCAAGGTGATCATCCAAAGGCTCTGGCTAGAAAGGCCGGCTTTTAGCAGGTCGAAGCTTCGGCCGCCCTTCTCAAATTTTCGGAAAGAAATCATGGCTACGGGAAGGGACGGAAAAATCCGTTTTGTGGAGCGGCCCCCGGCCGGCCTGTTCCTCGAGCCGTGGTCCCCCCCTCCCCGGCTTATCATCGCCGGCGCCGGGCACATCGGCCAGGCCGTCAGCCGGCTGGGGACCATGCTCGATTTCGAGGTCATGGTCATCGACGATCGCCCGGAATACGCCAACGCCAAACGGTTTCCCGAGGCAGCGAGGATCATCGTAGAGGACATCGGCCGGGCTGTCCGGGAAACTCCTCTCGGAGCGGATGCCTACCTGGTCATCGTCACGCGCGGCCATGCCCGCGACGCCGACGCCCTGCGGGCATCTATACGGCGGCCGGCGGCCTATATCGGCCTGATCGGCAGCCGCCGCAAGGTCCGGCTCCTGCGCCGCCTCTTCTTGGAGCGAGGCTGGGCGACCCCCAGGCAGTGGGCCCGGGTTCACACGCCCATTGGGCTTCCTATCGGCTCCCGGACCGTGGCCGAGATCGCGGTCAGCATCTCTGCCGAGCTGGTCAAGGTTCGAGGGGAGCTGGGCGATTAATGCGCCAGCAGGAAAGTTTCTCCTCACCTATAAATCGTGGGGAGGGGTGGCACGGCGAAGGGACTCCCCACCCGCGCGCAGCCCGGCCTTGCCGGAAACACCTATGAATTTTCTTTATTCTCTTTATCCCCCTCTAGCCCCCCTTGGGGAAACAAGGGGGGCAGAGGTGGGTGTCTCCGGAAATGTCGGCCGTGACAGGAGGGAGAAACTTGCCGGGGGATACGCATGATCTGGGCCATCGTCCTGGCCGCGGGTGAGTCCCGGAGGATGGGCGCACCTAAACTTCTGCTCCCTTTCGGGGGAAAAACCGTGATCGAGGCCGTCCTGGATTCGGTTAAGGCCTCGCCCGTGGATGGGATCTTGGTGGTGGTCGGAGCCGGGGCCGCGGTGATCAAAGAGAAGATTAAAAAATATGGCGCTCTTATCGTGATAAATCCCGACTACCGCTCGGGCATGTTAAGCTCTGTCCAATGCGGTTTTCAGAAGCTTCCGCCTGAAGCCGATGCGGCGCTCATTTTCTTGGCCGACCAGCCGGCAATAAAACCTTATGTGGCCGAGGCATTGATCAAGGCCTTCAGACACACACAGCGGGGAATCGTCATTCCGGTCTTCGATCGCCGCCGGGGTCATCCTATCTTGATCTCCGCCCATTACCGGGCAGAGATCGGATCACTCGACCCCGAGGTCGGCCTGCGCCAGCTCCTCGACCGCCATCCCCAGGACGTCCTGGAAGAGCCCGTCGATGACCCGGCCATCCTGCGCGACTTGGACACCCCGGAAGATTATGTGAGGGAAACCAAGGATTGACGGCCGGGGGTGTCTAATTTAAAGTATTGTTCCATATTTCACGTATGAGGAGCTTGTTATGAAAAGATCGCATCTCATTTTCACGGGCTTTGTTGTACTGGCTGTTGCTTCCCTGGCCTTGGCCGCCCAGGCGACGAACGTCAGCGGCGATTGGGAGTTGAAATTGACCACCCCCCGCGGGGAACGAGTCAGCCAGATTAAGTTTGAACAGGACGGCGAGACGCTGAAGGTCACCACGACCAACCCCATGGGCGAGGAAGTGATCGGCCAGGGCACGCTCAAGGGCAACGATATCCAGTGGTCCATCGTCCGGTCCACCCCCCGCGGCGAGTTCACCATAACCTACACCGGCAAGGTCGAGGGTGATACGATGAAGGGCCAGGCGATCATGGGCGACATGGGCACTATGGACTGGGCGGCCGCCAGGAAAAAGTCCTAGCCGACGAACCGGACTTTCTTCCAAGTCATTCGGATCGTGTTCAACAGGGAGGCCGGAGGGCCAGGGCTCGAGGTCGGCTTATAAGAATAGGGGCGGGGACTATCCCCCCCCTGACTGCCCGCGCCGGCTTCGAAGAAATCCCGTGGCCTGAAACCGAACCGGGGGGGAATCAGTTTAGAGAACAAGGAAGATTTCCGGGCCGCCTTCGTCCAAATTCTGGACGGAGGATTCCGGATCATGACAGAGCTTGATGGAAGAACGAGAGATTGTTCGACAGTCCCAGGAAGGGGACAAGTCAGCCTTCGCTCTTCTCGTCCAAAGGTATAAAACGAAAGTGCACGGTTTAGCTTACAGTTTCACCCGCGACGCCGTCCTGGCCGACGACCTGGCCCAGGACATTTTCCTTAAAGCCTGGTTCGGCCTGGCCCGTTTCAAGGGCCGCTCGGAATTCGGGACCTGGCTCTACCGGATTTCAGTCAATCATATCAAGGATCACCTGCGCAAAAGGACGGCTTCCCGGGAAATCCCCCTGGACCGAGCGGCCGGGCAGGTCCGGGCCGCCCAGGCCGAACCGCCGGCCGGTAACCGGGCCGAAGACCAGGAGCAAAAGGCCGACCTCGTCCGGCGTTGCCTGGCCGGCCTGCCGGAGAAATACAGGGTCATCCTGACCCTGCGGGATATTGAGGGCCTTTCCTATGAAGAGCTTTCCCGGGCTTTGGACCTTTCGGCCGGAACGGTCGATTCCCGCCTGTTCCGGGCCCGGAAACTGCTGCGGGAAAGAGTGGAATCCTTCAGGCAAGGAGACAGGAGGGAGCCATGAACTGCCGAACGGCGGAACGATGGCTGCTGCGCCGGCATGACCGACGCTTGTCGCCGGACAAGGAGCAGGAGCTCGATACCCACCTGCGGGTCTGCCCCGTCTGCTCGACCAGGGAGGACGGTTACCGGGCGCTGTTTGCGGATCTCGGCCGGGAGACGGCCCCGCCGCCCCGACCGCTGTTCTGGGAGCGGCTGGAGGCCCGGATCGTCGAGAAGGAGCGGGAGAACGGCTGGGGCCTGGTCCGGCTCTTCTGCCGGCGGGCTATTCCCGTGTCGTTGGCCCTGTCAGCGCTCGTCCTGGCCGCTGTCCTTCTGTTTTCGCCGGCGCGGGAAGCGCAATTCAGTTCCAGCGAAAGCTTGCTCCTGAGGGACGACAACCCGCTGGTGGAAACCAGAATCCTGCTCGACAATAACAAGCTAGAGGACAAAAACATGATGCTCATATTCGCTTCGGCGGAGGACTATGCTCCGCGCCAGGTGAAACTCCCATGAAAGGCCGGCCCACCCTGTTGTTAGTGGCCGCTCTGGTGCTGGTTTTCCTGGCCGGCGCGGTGACCGGCGTGTTCCTGGACCGCTCTGTTTTTTCGCGCCGGAGCGGCGAGGCGCGAAGGCCGCCCTCCCATTTTCCCTCGCTGGAAATAATGGCCCGCGAGCTCAACCTGACCGCCGACCAGCAGGCCCGAATCAAAGAGATCTTCGAGCGCAACGAGGGGCGCTTCCGGGAGCTGAGGGGCGATATCCGCAAACACCTGGACGATATCCGCAAGCAGCTCAAGGACGAAATCGACAAAGTCTTGACTCCGGAACAAATCAGTAAACTTCAAAAGATGATCGAGAGGCATATGGACAGCGCGCGGCGGGATTCCAATCGACGCCGTCGCGACGGCCGCTATCGTCCTCCAGTCGATCAGAAGGAAGGAGAAAAGCAGTGAAGAAAAAGCTCATCATCGGCGGCATCGCCCTGGTCGTTGTCGCGGCCGTGATCCTCTGGCTTACGGTCTTCAGCAAAAAAGGCGACGGCCAGAGCGCCTACAAAACCGATGCCATCAGCAAGGGCGACATCGAAGCCCTGGTGGTGGCCTCCGGCTCCCTCAACCCGGTGGATGTCGTCGATGTCAGCACCCAGGTTTCCGGACGGCTGGCCAAGGTCCTGGTCGACTTCAACTCCAAGGTCAAAGCCGGCCAGGTCCTAGCCGAGATCGACCAGTCAAGTTTCCTGACCCGGCTCGACCAGAACCAGGCCAATTACCGCAGCGCCCAGGCCGCCCTGGACGGGGCGCGGGTGACCATGGAGAACACCAAGAAAAAATTCGAGCGGGCCCAGAGTCTGTTCGAGAAGAACCTCATTTCCTTCGAGGAGAAGGAAAATTCCGAGACCCAGTACCTGAGCGC
>Ga0299915_10004304_pt1 | contig 10383 bp, 6 predicted proteins | sample RVTome_13_FD_200263 | JGI IMG/M metagenome (GOLD analysis project Ga0299915, IMG submission 200263) | Soil microbial communities from uranium-contaminated site in the Upper Colorado River Basin, Wyoming, United States - RVT92D227 (version 2) ... | reverse complement strand
TAGTATGAACGAAAGAAACCGACTGCATGATCTGCCGTAAGATTCTCCAGATGAGAGACATCCATACCTATGGTCGGCCATCTGTAAGGATGTATGGTATACGACAGCGGTCGCAGTAGAAGCATAACATCGCCATAAGGCTGATTAAGGTAACGCTGTTTGAATTCTTCAATAACAACATTCTTTTGAATATCAAATTTCTTTTGTGAAAATCCGGGTTCGAGCATTCTGTCTGACTCGAGCCAGAATCCTGTTTCAATATTTCCGGCAGGAATTGTAAGATAATAATCAGTCACATCATTATTTGTGAATGCATTATTCTCTCCGCCGGCCAGCTGAAGAGGCAAGTCGTACTCAGGGATATTCGCGGATCCGCAGTACATCAGATGTTCAAACAAATGAGCAAGTCCTGTCATTGCCGGATCTTCGTCTTTTGACCCGACATCGTACAGAATATTCATCGCCACAAGAGGTGTCGACCTGTCTTCATGTACTATTACCCTCAGTCCATTATCGAGACTGAACCTGCTGAAATGTATCATTACCGGGAGATTCTACAAAAAGACAAACTTAATTAAAAATAAGAGAAGGTCTGTTATTGTTTTCATATTTGCCCCGACATGTTCAGGAACTGGTTTATAAGAAGATTCCATACAAGATACCTGGTTGAAATTGATCAGGCCAAAATATTTTATATCTTGATTTTATTGATTAATTAGCACTATATTTGCCTGTAACAGCCGATTACGGATTCAGGTGGCCATCACTTTTAAAGTCCGGTAAACCTGCTCTTAAATAATTACAAAATTGATAACAATGACCAAAGACACATTAATATTTGATCTTATTGAGAAAGAACGTCAGCGCCAGATCAATGGCATTGAACTAATAGCTTCTGAGAATTTTGTGAGTCCCCAGGTTCTTGAAGCTATGGGATCAGTTCTTACAAATAAATATGCTGAAGGTTATCCGGGAAACCGTTATTACGGAGGCTGTGAAATTGTGGACCAGACCGAACAGATTGCCATCGACAGGCTTAAGCAGTTGTTCGATGCCGAATACGCGAATGTTCAGCCTCACTCGGGTGCGCAGGCGAATATGGGTGTCTTTATGACCATTCTAAAACCGGGCGATACTTTTATGGGCTTGAATCTTGCTCATGGAGGTCATCTTTCACATGGATCACCCGTTAATTCCTCAGGAATCCTTTACAGACCGGTTGCTTACGGTGTTAAAGAAGATACGGGTCTGGTTGATTATGGTATGATGGAAGAACTTGCCCTGAAGGAAAACCCAAAAATGATAATAGGCGGTGCATCGGCGTATTCCCGTGAATGGGATTATGAAAGGATGAGAAAAATTGCCGATTCTGTCGGAGCGATTTTAATGGTTGATATGGCTCATCCGGCCGGACTCATTGCTACAGGATTGCTGAAGAATCCCCTTAAGTATGCCCATGTCGTTACATCAACTACCCATAAAACACTCAGAGGACCCAGGGGAGGTATTATACTGATGGGCAAGGATTTTGTAAATCCTTGGGGCATAAAAACCCAGAAAGGAGAAGTAAGGATGATGTCCTCGCTTCTTAATTCAGCTATCTTCCCGGGTGTTCAGGGTGGTCCTCTTGAACACGTAATTGCTTCTAAAGCAGTCTCTTTTGGCGAAGCCCTTCTTCCGGAATTCAAAACATACCAGTTGCAGGTGAAAAAGAATGCCGCTGTGATGGCTGAAGCTTTTGTGGACAAAGGATATAAAGTGGTTTCAGGAGGTACCGACAATCACCTGATGCTGATCGATCTGCGGACAAAATTCCCTGAAATATCAGGAAAGAAAGTGGAAAATACACTTGAGCTCTCCCATATTACGGTAAATAAGAACATGGTTCCGTTCGACAGCAGGTCCCCGTTTTTAACTTCAGGGCTCAGGGTTGGAACACCTGCAATTACAACCAGAGGGCTGAAGGAAGAACATATGGGATTGATCGTCGATCTTATTGACGAGGTGATTTCAAATGTTGAGAATGAAGCTGTTATCAGAAGAGTAGGTGAGGAAGTGGTGAATATGATGAAGCCTTTTCCTCTGTTTTCAATGTAGTTGATGATTTAAGATTTTCAATATAAAAATCTATTTGGATCAATGAGAGAGATTTTTGAAGGGGGTATTTAGGAACTACCTGAGTATGAAATTGTAGGTGATTGTTCCTTTCTGTATAACCGGCGCATCTGATTTCGGATCAAATCTGGCCTTAAGCGCCGCCTCCTTTGCAACTTTAAGCAGATAATCATCAAGTGTGGTGGAACCTTTGGCTCCTGGAATTGCCTGGGTAACTTTTCCGGATCTGTCGACACTGACTTCAACTACGACACGGCCTTCACCCTGGTAATCATATTTTGGAGCAGGAAGTGATTGAAAACCTCGTCCCTGAAGATCATATGAAACACCCTGGTTCCCAAGACCGCTGCCTTCACCCCTGGTTTTTGAATCGACCGAACCTGTCGGTACTCCCTGGTTTCCTGCTCCGCCCGCTTCGCCTTCACTTTTTGAGGTGGTGCCGGCATTTTTAGAATTTGCCAGGGCATCACGGGTTTTATTCATAATATCTGCCTGCCGTTTCTGCTCAGCTGCAATCCTTTTTCTTTCAGCCTCTTCCGCTTCTTTCTTTTTTCTTTCAGCCTCAAGCTGCTCTCTGAGCTTTCTGTCAGCTTCGAGCTTTTCGAGCCTTTTCTTTTCAGCCTCAGGATCGACCTTCTTAACTTCGGGAGCCTCTTCATTATCCTGTGTAAGCAGAGGTTCTTCCTTCTGGACCTTTGTCGAAGCATCCGGAGGGGGAGCAGATGCCTCTTCCTGGACAGGAGGTGGTGAGGGCTCGATCATTCCCAGCCCGGTCTCATCAGTTCCGAAATTAACGAGTATTCCTTCTTCAAGTTCAGGAGGTTCCGGGGGAGCAAAAGCTACCACTATCAGGAGGATCAATATAACAATGTGCAATATTGATGTACCGATGATCCCTTTCCTTTTTTCGGAGGGAATTCTTCTCAGATCGCTATTTGGGTGTTGTTGCAATTATTAATTTATAATTATTAGCCTGAGCAATATTTAAAACAGCCACAACTGTTTCGAAAGGAACATTTTTATCAGCATGAAGCGAAATATATGTTTCAGGATTAGCTCCAAGCTTTTGTTTAAGGACACTTTCAAGAGTTTCCAGCGTTACCGGTTGCTGTTCAATATAAAATTTCCGGTCAGCCGTTATTGAAACTGTCGTCTGCGGTTTGGCTGATGTTTGGGTGCTTCCTTTGGGAAGAAGCAGTTTAAGGGCAGTCGGATGAACCAGGGTTGATGTCAGCATGAAAAATATCAGAAGGTTAAATACCACATCTGTCATCCCAACCGAACTGAAGTTCACGCTTATCTTATTTCTCTGCGAAATTGCCATTTTAATGTCCTGTCTTTAAAGGTTCATTTAAAATATCCAGAAATTCAGTGTTTGTGGCCTCAAGATTAAAGACCACCCTTTCTACCCTTACAACAAGAGTATTGTAAGCAAAATAACCGAGGATGCCGACAATTAGTCCGGCAACTGTAGTAATAAGTGCCGTATAAATACCATCGGAAAGCAATGATACTTCAATGTTGTTTCCTGCCTGCGACATAGCATAGAACGACTGAACCATCCCGATTACTGTTCCAAGGAAACCAAGCATTGGCTCGGCACCTGTAATCGTTGCGAGGGTGGGAAATCCCCTTTCAAGCTTGGAAATTTCAAGCTTCCCGACATTTTCAACAGCTGTGCTTATATCATGTAATGGCCTGCCAAGTCTGCTGATTCCTTTCTCAATCATTCGAGCCGATGGGCTATCGGTCGATTTGCAAAGGGCAAGTGCTGCATCTACCTTACCATCATGTATGTAATCCTTGATCCTGTTCATAAAATTGGTGTCTTCTCTGGAGGCTCTTCTGATCACGTAATACCTCTCTATAAAGATATATGCAGCTACCAGGGATAAAAGAATGATCGGAATCATCACCCATCCTCCCTTGATTGCGAAATCCAGGAGAGTAAGTTCTTCTGCTCCAGCTGTCTGAGCTGTTCCTGGTCCCTCCTGCATAATGAATTGTAGAAACCCCATATTTCCCCCTTTTTCTTAATTAGTTAAATAACAAATAATTACCTTCACTTTTATTTTTCACGGGCGAAGATATTATAAAACGGGAAAATTGCATGGTCTATTATTGTGTGTTAATAACATTGTGGCAATATTTATTAACTCTTATTCTACAATAGTTATATCGTCCTCTTTTTTCATTTCAGAAGACTCTTTCTTCCCAAAAAGATCTGAGAATTTATTGAAATCCTGCTTGAAGAAAACTCCCAGGCCCTGAGTATAAGCCGCACCACGGCCTGTATAAGGGCTGTTGTACCTGTTGAATGCTCTAAACCTAATCTTTTCAGTGATCTTGTATTCAATATCAAAATCGCCTATAAGCGGTGTCTCCTCTGCTGCCTCAGTACCGCTGACTCCAAAGTTGCCGTTTATAGTAACCTTATCGTTTAATAGTTGGGTTGAAAGAGCCACCTGTAGCTCCTGTGAATTTATATCTTTCGTACCGGGCCTGTATACGAAATCAACATCAAAATCATTGCTGATCTGCGAAAGCCAGTTGCTGATCTGGTTCGAAAACATTTCAGTAGTTGTAAATGCCATGGCAGAGGTACCCGCTCCGGTGTTTTGATATGTGGGATTGGAATAAAAGCTGTTCATGACAAGCAGGAACAGAAACTGACGGTTTAATTCCTCCTCGGTAGTGATTGCATTCTTCAGATAAGTCCTTGTCTCCTCATTGGCATTGGGCAGGTAGATATTAAATTCTACAACCGGATTAAATAATTTACCTGACAGATTCAATTGAGGTTCAACAGCTATCTTTTCCCTGTATTTCTCATCCTGCAGGATAGGGCCTAAGATAGGGTAAAGAGACGTTTTCAGGTTTTTATATTTTGCCGTGAGCTCAATTTCAGCATTTTCAACATCTCCGTTAAATGTTATTTTACCTCCATCCTCAACATCAAATCTTTTATTCAGGATATTTTGAAGGGTAAACAGGTAATCGCCTTCATCAATTGTATAATCCCCGAATATTTTAAATTCCCCTTTACTGTTCAGGCTCAGGTTAAGTTTTCCTGTACCCCGTCCCCTTATTACATCGCCTGCCTTTGGGTCGATAAGGAGCTGAACTTCAGCATCGGGAGTAACATCAAGGTCGAAATTCAGTTCCAATCCGGTACTTGAAGACTGTGTTTGGAAAAACAGAGGCTTCTTTTCATCTTCTTTTCTGGCTGTATCAGGATTTATAAATGTGACAAAAGAGTGTTCAGTAACCGACAAGCCTGAATTAAGAGGAATAAAAAACCGTGTTCCCTTTCCGGTTTTTGCAGATATATCAAACGAAAGGGAATTTGGTCTGCTTTTAATTGTTGTTACACCTGTGGCATAAGCTGTCCCGTAAAACAGTTCGTTATCTTTCTGCTGAGTATTCAGTACCAGACATGGGGTTTTATCCATGTTAACCAAAAGGTCAACGGAATAATCCTTAAAGGATTTATGAAAAACAGTACCTGAAAGGAAAGCATTATTCCCCTTTTCATCGGTCAGCTTGATATTTCTGAACTTTATACCTGCCTTATCGAACCTTATGGTATCATTAATTTTATATTTTGTCTGCAGGTAGTCGATTTTCATAGATGTATTTTCAGCCATCAAAGCTCCCTTCATAACCAGCTCTCCCGGGGCTCCGGTCAGGTTTATTTTTCCTGAAATTGTCCCTGTTATTTCGGATGCAAAAAAATCGAGTAACGGATTGAGAGCATCAATAGGAAGATTTGAAGTTGTCGCTGCAATATTGAACTTCTTAATCGCAGGATCATAGTAACCTTTTAAATCAATGTTCCTTTTCCCGTTCAGATTGTTACTTACATTTATATCAGCTACCTTCCTGGAGGAATTCCATATAGATACAATTGAAACATTTCCATATTCTCCTCCCAGGATCGAAAAACCATTGATCCTGATATTGCTTTCTATCATTATGTTCTTTAAAGCACTGGAAATAAGTATATTCCCATTAATAACTCCTTTAGGATTAAAAGGGATCTCAGATTTATCCCCTTCTTTGTCCTTTTCGCCAAGCTGACTCAGCGGGCTGAGATCTATTCCCCGGAATTCAAGCCTCAGGGTATCCCTGGAATCCCCGGAAATTGTCCCGTCAATTTCATATGAATTATTCCTGCTGGCTAAAACAAATCTGTCGATCCGTGCTGCATTTGAATCAATCTGAACGACCGACTGCCTTATTTTCCAGATATTATTGCTGGTGTAAACCTCTGATGAGTCTATTTCAATTTTTAACTGAGCCCCTTTATCTGTACCATCCTTCCTGGTAAATGTTCCCCTCGCAATAAAAGCTCCTTTGCCGGGCACCTTTTCTTTATTATCCCAGTCAAAATTGAAAATAAAATTATCAGGCTTTGTACTGAATCCGGCTTGAAAATTCTTAAGATCCGGCTGACCCAGAACAGAAAGTGATGAACTTTTCAGATCAGCTTTGAATATTGTATCTGCATAGCTTGAATTAATTGCTATATTGCTGAAAATGTTGTTCCTGTAATTGAACATTTTTGCATTTGCATTAATTCTTATAATGCTGTCCTGGTGAAAGATCCCGCTCAGGGTGCTCTTTTCTGACATAAGGATCCCCGTTCTGAAGAATTTATTTATTTTATCGGTGTTTTTGAAATTCAAGGCAAAAGTAAATTTATTCTTAGGCTGATTCTTGAGTGAAACCGGAGCTTCGTACCGCGATGGAATAATTGAAGCAAGTGCTGTCTTTACCACATTCCCGATCTCACCAAATTGATAATAGCCCCTAAGGTCAGCATCAACGAAATCGGTCCTGAGGGATATTGCCGGCTTATTATTCTCATTGAACGCTTTTAAAGAGAAGTCATACAGATCCAGTTTGTTGTTATACTTTCTTAAGGTTGAATTAAGCATTTTTATTTCACCGAAGAGGTTATCAATACTGTTGCCCCTGAAATTAGCAGTCAGAAGCATTGCCAGCTGGGATGTAGTATCGGTTTTGTCAAAATTCAGTTTATAAAGATCTGAGCCGGCAAGATTCAGCGTAAAGTCAAATTCCGGAAGTTCATCACTGAAATCAAACATTCCAAGCAGATCCATCTTAATATTACTGTCGGAGATTTTGACACTGCCGTCCCATGTCTTCTCAGTAAATATACCGTTCAGGGCTACATTGCGATACACATACTTGTTGATCTCAATACTATCAATTTTGCCAGTAAGATTACCTGATATTTTTTTTGATGATGACGCAAAGACATCAACAGTCGTTTCCATGCTGAGTTTCCCCAGGAGGTCTGTTTTGTCTGTAAGCCGGCCAAGATCAACATTGCTCCCTTTGACAAATCCCTTGATCCTGAAAGAATTCTTCCCCTCAGGACGCATCGATATATCAGTGCTGATACTGCCTATTTCCGTATAGATCTTTCCATAAGTGACAAAGTCGGTCAGAAAACCTGTAAAACTCCCATTGAATGCGATATTCCCCAGCTTGTAAAGCACCTCCGGTATTGCAAGACCGGTTGCATTTGGCAATCTTACTTTCTCAAAGTCTTTTGCACTGGTTTTAAGGCTGTTAACACCAATGTGGATAAATGCGTCTTCGATTTTTGGAAGTCCTGAAAAATCAAAATCACAATCAAGATAGCTTGAATCCATGAATGAGGCAATGATATTCCGCCCTTTCATTTCAGCGAGAGTTCCTGTTATTTTCCCTGATAGCTCAACCGATTCATCAAATCCGCTTAAAGAGGGAAGAAAATACTTAAGATCAGTACTGTTAATAAGCGATTTCTGAAGTGCGATTTCAAGCCTGACTTCATCAGCAAATCTTTGAAACGAATCAGATGAATCAGCATCTATAATTATATTGTCTGCATTTATTATTGAACTGGAAAGGTATAAAAAGAGATCCCTGAGTATTATGTCGCCGCCTGAGAGCATGACTCTGCTGTTCAGGCTTCTGGCAAGGAAACCTTTTGATTCTGCGAATCTCAGATCAGAAATCCTGAAGATCGTTGAATCATTTGCTACCCTCAGGTCCTCGATATTACCATTGATAGCATTCAGGCAGAGGTTATTGAAATCCAACAGCATTTTGGTTTCAGGTCCGGTCCTGTCTATGAGCTTAAACTGGCCTTCCTTCAGTGTAATCTGGTTGATTGAGAGTGAACCGCTGCTCTTCTTTTCTGAGCTGTCTGACGACCCCAGCATATCGAGATACCATTTCAGATTCATCATTCCTGATGAATCAGTGATCAGCGCAAAAGATGGCTCTGTTAATTCCACATGACCGAGCCGGTATATTTTATTCCTGAAGTTTAGTCCTGTAATTCCTGCAGAAATCTTTTGAGAATAGACCATTGTATCATTGTTATGATCCTTGATAAGCAGATCATGGATCATTATTTTATTAAAGAATACGTATTCAATCCTGCCAATTGTAATTGTCGATTTGATTTTTTCAGAGAAATGGGCAGAGACTCTTCTGACAACAAAAGTCTGAACCTCAGGTATGCGAAAAATAAGAGAGAAGAATGTCGGGACCAGTATAATGATACCGATCAGGATCATCAGATACTTAAACGATTTTTTAATACTTTTGAGCATTAAAACTGCTTATCAAATAATACTTCAAAATAACCTAAAATATCCGGAAAATCAAAGTCCAGATGGACGTCATAATCCTGGCTATAGAATCTTCCTGCGATGATACATCGGCAGCTGTAATAAGAAATGGATGTGTCCTGTCAAATCTTATTGCCGGGCAGGATATCCACATGTCATATGGTGGGGTCGTTCCGGAACTGGCCTCCAGGGCACATCAGGCAAATATCGTGCCTGTAACGGATCTTTCCCTGAAAAAAGCTGGAGTGAAAATCGATGAGATTGATGCAGTGGCGTTTACACGTGGACCAGGTTTGCTGGGATCGCTTCTGGTGGGCACATCTTTTGCAAAAGGTTTTGCCCTGGCCCGCGGAATACCGCTGATCGAAGTAAATCATCTTCAGGCACATGTCCTTTCTCATTTTATTCTGGAAAAAGACGGGGACAACAGGACACCATCTTTCCCGTTCCTTTGCCTGCTTGTCTCAGGAGGGCACACAAGAATAATCTTGATGAAGAGCCATCTGGAGATGGTCGTGCTGGGGAATACAATTGACGACGCTGCTGGCGAGGCATTTGACAAATGCGGGAAACTGATGGGTTTTCCTTACCCTGCGGGCCCGATGATCGACAAGTTTGCAACTGAAGGAAATAAAAATGCCTTCAGTTTCGCAAAACCCCAGGTAAAAGACCTTGATTTCAGTTTCAGCGGATTGAAAACCAGTTTTCTCTATTTCCTGAGAGACAAATTAAAAGAGGATCCGGAGTTTATAGATAAAAACAGGGCTGATCTTTGTGCCTCATTGCAGGATACAATAGTCACCATACTGATTAGCAAGCTTGTAAAGGCCTCAAAACAGACTGGAATAAAGGAAATCGGGATAGCCGGCGGAGTATCAGCAAACACCGGTTTGCGAAAAGCATTTTTATTGGAAGGGGAAAAAAGAGAATGGGACATGTTTATCCCACACGTCAGCTATACTACTGACAATGCTGCAATGATTGGAATTGCAGGATATTATAAATATCTTAGAGGTGATTTTACAGGTCAGGATGTGGTTCCGCTTGCCAGATTCTGAATTTCAGGGAATTTATAACATGAGATAGCTTTATTGTTAAGAACAGTATGAAATATAGTATTGATGTTCCCGTTAATTCATGTGTGACAAATATGATCCAAGTAATTAAAATGAACAGAAGGACCATAACAGTCGATAATTTCAATGATCCGATATTTGACAGATTCAATTAAAAGGAGATTTATAAAATTGATTTTCCCGAAACCAAGTTATTCCAGATGAATGAATTGAAAATACCGGCCACTAAAAACTCACCGGAGATTATACTGAATCCGGACGGAGCCATTAAATTAAGGGGACGTTCAATTCATGAGAACATAATTGATTTTTTCAAACCGGTCGAAGAGTGGGTGACAGAATATGTAAAAGAACCTGCTGATATAACCAGTATCGACATTGACCTTGAGTATTTCAACAGTGCCAGCGCCAAGATCCTGATTAACCTGCTCCAGAAGATCTCATTTGTCCGGCTGAAATATAAAAAGTTCATAGTTAACTGGTACTATGAAGACGGGGATGAAGATATTCTTGAACGAGGTGAATATTTTTCGTCGGTG
>Ga0299915_10004303_pt1 | contig 10385 bp, 5 predicted proteins | sample RVTome_13_FD_200263 | JGI IMG/M metagenome (GOLD analysis project Ga0299915, IMG submission 200263) | Soil microbial communities from uranium-contaminated site in the Upper Colorado River Basin, Wyoming, United States - RVT92D227 (version 2) ... | reverse complement strand
GAAAAAGACCTGAACGAGTCCCTGATCAAGCCTTACCTGTCAATCGGATCAACGGAAACCGGAAGAGCCATATCATTGGTTTCTCCGGACAGTGAGCGCACTTTTGCCACTTATCTGGGTGCAGCCACAGAGTTATCTGCCAGCCTGATCTCAGCAGACTCTTTCAGGGAATACCATCACCTCCATCTCGAAGGTTATCTGGTGCCCAACCAGCAACTGGTTGAAAAAGCATTTGAACTGGCCCGGCATTATAAAATGACAGTCTCGCTCGACCTTGCCAGTTATAATGTGGTGGAAGCAAACCTTGACTTTCTGAAAAGGTTAATCGCCTATTACAAACCTGTTGTTTTTGCCAATGAAGAAGAAGCCCGGGCATTTACCGGTTATACCGATCCGCATCAATCGCTAAATGTTTTTTCATCTCTTTGCGATACAACCATAGTAAAAACAGGTGCCAAAGGATCATTAATCAGTCACAAAGGAATTAAACATAACGTACTGTCCATCCCGGTTAATTGTATTGACACCACAGGTGCGGGAGATCTGTATGCAGCCGGGTACTTATACGGGTATGTGAACGACTTCTCACCCGATAAATGCGGAAGATTAGGATCATTACTTGCCGGAAAAGTGATTGAAGTAGCGGGAGCTAAAATTAGTCCCGGCCATTGGGAAGAAATTTATAAAATGTTGCCGAAGATTTAAAATAATCCGTGAACGGAGGCATTCACCTTATCGATCACCACACTCATATCTTCAGGCTTATCGATAAAATTATTGTTGTCAACATCCACAATCATCATTTTGCCTAATTTATATGATTCTATCCATGCCTCGTAACGCTCATTCAACCGTTTAAGATAGTCCAGGCGGATATTATCCTCGTATTTCCTGCCCCTTTTCTGAATCTGTTTCACCAGTGTTGGTACAGATGCCCGAAGATAAATGACCAGATCGGGAGGCTGGATCAATGATCCCAGCATATTAAAAAGCGTGAAATAATTCTCAAAATCCCGTGTTGACATCAAACCCATGGAATGAAGGTTCGGTGCAAAGATGTAAGCATCTTCATAAATGGTGCGATCCTGTACAAGCGTTTTACCTGACCGGCGGAACGATAAAACCTGGTTGAACCTTGTATTTAAAAAATAAATCTGAAGGTTGAACGACCAACGCTGCATGTCGTTGTAAAAATCATTCAGGTAAGGATTATCATCCACGTCCTCGTAATGGGCATCCCAGCCAAAGTGCTTTGACAGTAAGCTGGTCAATGTTGTTTTACCGGAGCCGATATTGCCGGCAACCGCTATGTGCATACTCATATATTAATTTGCTTTTATACGCGCGTTGATTTCAAGTAATTCCTCCAGATAATTTCTTTCATTCGACAACCTGGGTACTTTATATTGGCCGCCTAATTTACCTTTTTCCTGAAGCCACCGGTAAAATGTACCGGAGACTGCCGAATGAACAATAGGTTTATCCAGTGTCAGGTTACGGTATCTCTTGGCTTCATAATCTGAATTGATCGACATCAGGGCATGATCCAACAAGGTAGTGAAATAATCGAGGTCTGCCGGAGGTCTGATAAATTCAATAAGCCATTCGTGTGCTCCCTGGTGCTGGTCATTCATATACACAGGTGCAGCTGTATATTCGGATATTTCCGTACCGGTTTTATCACAGGCAATTCTCAGGGCCTTATCAGTATTGTCTACCATTACTTCCTCTCCGAATACATTGATGAAATGCTTTGTTCTGCCGGAAATGATAATTTTATGAGGGTAAAGCGAAGTGAATTTGATGGTATCGCCTATCATGTAGCGCCATAATCCTGAATTGGTGGAAATGATGAGGGCATAATTTACGTCTTTCTCAACCTGGTCAATGGCTAAGGTAACAGGATGGCGTTTCCCGAACTGATCCATTGGCATGAATTCGTAGAATATACCATAATCCAGCATTAACAATAAATCCGGACTAAAGGGATCATCCTGTATGGCAAAAAAGCCCTCGGAAGCATTGTAAGCCTCCAGATAATGCATTTTTTCGGAAGGAATTATTTTTTTAAATTGTTCCCTGTAAGGCGAAAAACTTACACCGCCATGGATAAACAGCTCAAGATCGGGCCAGACTTCCAGTATATTCGGCTTGCCGGTATGTTCCAGGATGTATTTTAACATCACCAGGTTCCAGGAAGGAACACCGGCAATGCTGGTTACATTTTCCAGAATGGATTCCCCAGCAATGTGTTCCAGCTTTTCCTCGAATTTATCAAGTAAAGCGACCTCCTGACTTGGTGTACGGATAAATTCCGTCCAGAAAGGAAGATTTTCAATCAATATGGCTGATAAATCACCGTAATATGACTGGCTATGGTAATTATCGATTTTATGACTGCCTCCCAGGGTAAGTCCTTTCCCCATAAAAATATTGGTTTCGGGATTATTCTGACAATAAATGGCTAAAACATCCTTGCCTCCCCGGAAATGACATTCCTCCATTGACTCCTTGCTAACCGGGATGAATTTGCTTTTATCATTGGTAGTTCCTGATGACTTGGCGAACCACTTAATATCCCCCGGCCAGAGGAGGTTTTGCTCTCCCTGCCTGAGCCGGTCAATAAAGGGTTTTACCTCTTCATAGGTTTGTATGGGAACGCCTTTCTGAAAATCAGTAACGTTTAAAAGGGACCTGTAATTGAATTTCCTTCCCCATTCAGTTCCTTCAGCCTTAGTGATCAACTTTTGAAGAGTATCCTGTTGTACTTCGGCAGGATATTTCCGGAAGAGATCCATTTGATGGATCCTTTTTACATTCAGCCAGTTGATAATTGACGTCAGGAATGGCATCGGAAACAGATAGTAGGCAAATATATAATAAAGTTAAGGAATGATTTCGTTAAGCAGTGGTTTTAGCAGGTTTGTTTTTTCTGAAAACCGTCATAACAGCACCCGTAAGAACAATTATCGCGCCGATAAGGGTCAGCATGGTAAAGTGCTCATGCTCGATCCAGCTGGCCTGTGAACCTGAAATGATAGCCATTAGGGCTAAGGTTAGTATCGGATTAAGTATCAGAATTACACTTACTTTATTGGCTTCGATATGATGGATCGCCATCGACAGAAGTCCGTAAGCAAACAGCGTATTCAGCCCCAGGAATACCAGAATTCCCCACTCGTTAATACCCAGTCTGGCAAAATGGCTGAAATCCACAAAGGGCAAATACAGCAAGACAGGAAGACCAAAGATTACCAGATTCAGCTGCATTGGCGGATATCTTAAAACCAGTACCTTCAGCAGTATGGAATAAATTGCCCAGGTTACCGCAGCAACAAGTATCCAAACCACACCTGTTTGCCATGTTCCTTTACCGGTAACAATAAGCTCCAGCTGCTCATGATAAAAGACCAGCAGTCCGGCCATCACCAGGAGCAATCCGGCAATTTGTCTCCAGGTGGCTTTTTCCCGGAAAAAAACAAATCCTGCCACAGCGAGCAAAACCGGTCCCAGTTGAATAAAAATCTGCGCAATGCTTGGAGTTGTAAGGTTAACACCTTCGACAAAACCATAATAATTCACAGCAAGGCACAGGGTGGCAACCACAAGAATAAGCGGTGGCCTTCGCAATATTCTCAGATAATATCGTTTTTGAAAATAGTAATAAAGCGCCAGGATTAAAAAAGCCAGGGTAAATCTGAACCAGGATATGTCTGCCGGTGATAATCCCTTCAGTGATACCTTTAAAAATATTGCCAGTACACCCCATAACAGGGCGGTGATTATGGCATAGAGTATACCTCGGTAGGCTGTTGGCATGAATGAGGGTTTAAGAGGCAGGTTGTGGCTATTAGACCTATATACTAAAAACTAATGGCTAAAAGCCAAAGGCCATATGCCATTTATCCCTATTTGTTTTTCTTTAAATAGTTATCCACTGCCCGTGCCAGGTTACGACCCTGGAAAATAGCTCTTACTACCAGACTGGCACCAATTGCCGCATCTCCCGCCGCAAAAACCTTGGCTTTGCTGGTCCGGAAGTTCTTATCCACCTGAATATTGCCTCTTGCATCAAATTCAAGTCCAAGTTCATTTGCCAGACCTTCATGAACGCAATGGACAAACCCCATGGCCAATAGTACCAGGTCCGTCTCCAACAGCCTGCTGGTTCCAGGCTTTTCAACCATGGTCATCTTCCCGTTGCTGTTGATCCATTCTACTTCAACAACTTCAAGCTGGCTGACCATCCCGTTCCTGCCGATGCATTTCTTTGTGGAAAGGCTCCAGCTCCGCTCACATCCCTCTTCGTGAGAGCTGGAATATCTGAGGATATTTGCCCAGAACGGCCATGGATTATCAGATCTGCGGGATTGAGCCGGCTTTGGCAGAATTTCAATTTGCCTGACACTTTTGGCTCCCTGCCGAACTGTTGTCCCCACACAATCAGAGCCCGTATCGCCACCTCCGATTATCACAACGTTCTTGTTTGTGGCTATTATCCTGTCTTCATCGGGTACCCGGATTCCCTTGTTAATTTTATTCTGCTGGGTAAGAAAATCCATTGCAAAATGAACACCCCGGAGCCCGGAACCCTCAACCGTCAGCTCTCTGGGTTTCATGGCCCCGATGGTCAGACAAACGGCATCAAATTCCTTTAATATATCAGCGCCTTTTATATCAGTCCCTACATGGGTATTGGTTTTAAATATCAATCCCTCATGCATGAGTATGTCGAGACGGCGGTCAATAACCTTTTTATTCAGCTTAAAATCAGGAATTCCGTAACGGAGCAAGCCTCCGATTGCATCGTCCTTTTCAAACACGGTAACCATATGTCCCCATTTATTCAGCAGGTCGGCACAGGCTAAACCTGATGGCCCGGAACCCACAACAGCTACTTTAAGACCGGTACGGACAGCTGGCGGGTTCGGAACAATGAATCCCATTTCAAAGCCTTTCTCCGCTGCAGCTGCTTCATTTTCTCTGATGGTAACCGGTTCATTGTGAATATTCAACGTACAGGCATTTTCACAGGGGGCAGGACAAATCCTTCCGGTGAATTCAGGAAAATTGTTGGTTACATGAAGCAGGCCGATGGCGTTTTCCCAATCGCCCCGATAAATAGCATCCTGCCATTCAGGCATGTTATTCATCACCGGACATCCCCACTGACAAAACGGAACTCCGCAATCCATGCAGCGTGAAGCCTGATCTTGCCTGTCTTTTTCATTCAGGGTTTGCTCAACCTCACCAAAATCAGAAGTTCTCTCATTCAGCGGTCTGTATCCTGCCACCTTGCGCGGTACCTGTATAAAACCTTTCGGGTTACCCATAAGTCTTAAAATGTTAACGATTCAAACATGACTAATACTGAAAATGCGGTTCGTCCTCTGTACGCTGTATTTTCTGGAGCAGTTGGGAGATTTTCTGCTCTTCCAGTACCTTCTTGTATTCAAGAGGAATTACCTTTATAAACCGTGGCAAGTATTCATCCCAGTTCACGAGGATCTTTTCAGCCAGTTCGCTTCGCGTATAGAGATAATGGTTATTAATCAGCCTCTGAAGTTCAATCACGTCATCTCTGTCTCCAACCGGACTCAGTTCTACCATACCCTTATTGCAGAAATAATCGAAATTACCCTCAGTGTCGAGTACGTATGCAATCCCTCCACTCATACCGGCAGCAAAATTGCGACCAGCATTTCCGAGTACCACAACCCTTCCTCCTGTCATGTATTCACAACAATGATCTCCGGCGCCTTCCACCACAGCATATGCACCACTGTTGCGAACGCCAAATCTCTGTCCGACTATTCCGCGAATATAAGCCTCACCGCTTGTTGCGCCATAAAGCAAGGTGTTCCCTGCAATAATGTTCTCTTCGGGCCTGAATGTTGATCCTTTAGGTGGTAATACAATGATTCTTCCTCCGGATAATCCCTTCCCCAGGTAATCATTGGACTCCCCTTCCAGTTCAAACTGTATTCCCCTTACCAGGAATGCGCCGAAGGATTGTCCCGCCGAACCCATGAATTTGCAGATCATTGTTCCGTCGGGGATTCCTTCTTCGCCGTACAACCTGGTAATCTCCCCGGAAAGCATGGCACCTACAGTACGGTCGGTATTGGATATCATTTTGGAGATCCATACCTTTTCCTTATTTTTGATAGCTTTGTTAGCCAGTTTTAAAAGCTCGATGTCAAGTACCTTATCAATCTTATGCTGTTGAAAACAAATGCAATGTGTTGCAAATTTTGACGCTTCATCCGGTATGAAAAGCAATTGTGATAAATCAAGCTTTTTGGCCTTCCAGTGGTCAATATCCTGGCGCTGCTCAATAAAATCGGTCCGGCCAACCAGATCTTCAAATTTTCTGAAGCCCATTTCGGCCATTATTTCCCGTACTTCGGCAGCAATGAACTTGAAGTAATTGATCAGGTACTGTGATTTACCAATAAAACGTTTTCTGAGATCAGGATTTTGGGTGGCCACACCTACCGGACAGGTATTCAGATGACATTTCCGCATCATGATACATCCCAGCACAATCAGTGATGCTGTAGCGAATCCGAATTCCTCCGCTCCCAGAAGTCCCGCATAAATCACGTCTCTTCCGGTTTTCAGTTGCCCGTCGGTTTGCAGTACCACCCGGTCACGAAGGTTATTGATTACCAGGGTTTGTTGTACCTCGGCAATGCCCAATTCCATGGGCAAACCGGCATGTTTGATGGAGCTGGCCGGACTCGCGCCGGTGCCACCTTCACATCCGCAGATGGTAATACCGTCTGCATGAGCTTTGGCAACCCCTGCGGCGATAGTACCCACTCCTTTTTCCGAAACAAGTTTGACCGTAATCCTGGCTTTCGGATTGGTACATTTTAAATCAAAAATCAGCTGGGCAAGGTCTTCAATTGAATAGATATCATGATGCGGCGGAGGTGAAATAAGGGTAATACCGGGTGTGGAATGCCTGAGTTTGGCAATAATGGAATCAATTTTATGTCCCGGTAGCTGTCCTCCTTCACCTGGCTTGGCACCCTGAGCCACCTTGATCTGAATTTCATCAGCATTGATCAGGTAGTTGGTGGTAACGCCAAACCGTCCCGAAGCCACCTGCTTAATGGCACTTCGTGCAGTTGTCCCATCGGGGCGGATTTTGAATCGTTCGGCATCCTCTCCCCCTTCTCCGGTATTGCTTCTGCCCCCGGTGGCATTCATGGCCAGGGCAAGGGCCTCGTGGGCTTCCTTGCTGATTGATCCATATGACATGGCACCAGTGAGAAAACGTTTCATGATCGATTTAACCGGTTCAACTTCTTCGAGCGGAACAGGATTACCTTTCTTAAGGTTAACACATCCCCTGATGAATTGTGGTTTGCGGTTTTCAAGATCTACCAGGGCACTGAATTCTTTATACTTGTTGTAATCATCGGTACGTGCTGCCCATTGCAGCAAGCTAATGGTTTCGGGATTCCATGCATGCTGTTCCCCGTTACTCCGGTAATAGTAAACCCCCTCGGTTTCAAGGTCCGGATTGGCTTGTGGGTCAGGGAAATATGCCATTCGGTGAGGGATGAGGCTCTCCTGAGCAATTTCATCCAGGCCAATACCTCCTATGCGGGAATCTGTACCAGTGAAATATTTATCGATAATATCCCTGGAAAGACCGATGGCTTCATATATCTGTGATCCATGATAGCTGCGCAGGGTAGAAATTCCCATTTTTGACATGACCTTCAGCAAACCTTTATCGATTGATTTGATAAAGTGCTCCCGTGCAGTGACATAATCTGTTTTTATCTCACCGCTCTTGCACAATTTCTCAATTATGGCAAAAGTACCGTAAGGATTAACAACACTTGCCCCATAGGAAAACAGAAGCGCAAAATGATTGACCTCTCGGGGTTCGGCTGTTTCAACGATGAGGCCTACCTGCATGCGCTTCTGGGTGTTGATCAGGTGGTGATGAACTGCAGAAACAGCAAGCAATGACGGAATGGGGGCCAATTGCGGACTGATACCACGGTCAGACAGAATGATAAAATTACAGCCCTTATCAACTGCCTCCTCAGCTTTCATGCACATTTCATTAATGGCCTTTTCAAGTGTTTCACCGGGATTTTTGATGCCGGCTTTGAACAGCATGGGAACTACCACATGTGAGAACTGGTTCTGATTAAGATTCCTGATTTTACCCAGGTCGGTATTGGTTACCAACGGACTGCGGAATTTCACCAGTTTGCAGTGTTCAGCCGATTCAACCAGCAAGTTGCGTGACAAGGATCCGATATAATTGGTGAGCGACATGACCAGCCCTTCCCGGATAGGATCGATCGGTGGATTGGTAACCTGTGCAAAATGCTGCCTGAAATAATTAAAAAGTCGCTGGGGTTTGTCTGACATCACTGCGAGCGGTGTGTCATTCCCCATTGAACTGAGAGGTTCCTGGCCTTCCAAAGCCATGGGTTTTATCAAAACGTCGAAATCATCCCTGGTATAGCCAAACACCTTCAGGTACCTTAAATATTCGTCACCCAGGGTGGAGGGAATCCGTTCCTTTACAACTATATCGCCAAGATCGATTCTGTTTTCCTTTAACCAGTTGGCGTAAGGATTACGTTCGGTTAACTGCCTTTTGACTTCTTCATCGGGGACAATAATGCCGAATTTTGTATCTACCAGCAGTATTTTTCCGGGACTTAACCGTCCCTTGGCTTTGACCTGATCCGGGGGAAATACCTGCACACCCACTTCGGAACCCATAACAATCATATCGTCTTTGGTAACGGTATAGCGTGATGGCCGGAGTCCGTTCCTGTCGAGTGTGCCGCCGATAAAACGGCCGTCGCTGAAGACAATGGAAGCAGGACCATCCCAGGGTTCCATAATAGTGGAATGGTATTCATAGAACGCTTTCAGGCTTTCGGGAATCGGATTTCTGTCATTCCACGATTCCGGGATCAGCATACTCAGGGCATGGGGCAAAGATTTGCCGGTCATTACCAGAAATTCAAGTACATTGTCAAGTGAGGCCGAATCGCTTTTACTGGGTTCGATAACCGGAAAGATCTTTTTCAGATCCTCTCCGAGTACGCCGGTCTTCATGAGAGATTCACGGGCACTCATCCACATCCGGTTGCCTTTGATGGTGTTAATCTCCCCGTTGTGGCCGAGATACCGGAAAGGCTGGGCAAGGTCCCATGTGGGGAAAGTATTGGTTGAAAACCGTGAATGGATGAGGGCAATTGCACTTTCAAGTTTGGTATCATGCAGGTCAATATAATATTGCCGTAACTGGTGTGAAGTGAACATTCCCTTGTATATCATTACTTTGGAGGACAAACTGGGGAGGTAAAAAGCATTGCGGTCAGGAAAGCTTGCTTCACGAACCTTCTTTTCTGCTTGTTTGCGAGCAATATATAATTTCCGTTCCAGCTCATCCTGCTCTAAATTTCCGGTTACAAATATCTGCCGGATATAAGGCTCCGAACTCCTTGATATTTCACCCAGGATTGAATTGTCTACTGGCACATCACGAAATCCGATAACATCCAGACCCTCTGTTACCAATGAATCAATCAGGATTTTCTCGCAGGAGTTGCGATTGTTTTCATTCTGCGGAAGAAAAACCAGACCAGCAGCGTATTTTCCTTCTCCGGGCAACTTAATCCCTTTCGAAAGAAAAAAGCTGTGGGGAATCTGAATTAAAATACCTGCTCCGTCACCGGTGACGTTATCGGCGCTCTCGGCTCCGCGGTGTGACATATTCTCCAATACTTCGAGACCACGGTTGATGATATCATGCGATTTAATCCCCTTAATGTTGGCAACAAATCCAATTCCGCAGCTATCATGCTCTTCCGACGGATCATACAATCCCTTCCTTTTTGGTAATCCCTTACTGATCATATTGTATGTTTGTTAAAAATTCCTGAAAAAAAAGCCATTCCTTTTGACAGAGAATGGCCAAAAAACATATAAACACCATTCTCACATTTGTTGAGTTTTGACGGATTTTACAAATATTTTGAATTTTTCAGTCATTATCCTTGTTAATCCGGGGCAAAGATAATAAATATGTGGTAAAATTTTATTTATTATCCCCATTTTAACAGGGTGCTATTTAATTAATCTCTTTCTTCGAGAGGCACGTAATCAACACGGCCAAATATATTCTTATAAGCCGGTCTGATAATTCTTCGTGAGGAAAATGTAACTTCTTCCAACCGGTGTGCGCACCATCCCGCCATACGGGCAATGGCAAAAATTGGCGTAAAAAGTTCCTTGGGAATGTCGATGCATTTATACACGAAGCCGGAATAAAAATCAACATTGGCACTTATCACTTTGGAATTGTCACCCTTGAATTTGGCAAATGCCTCGGG
>Ga0299915_10004302_pt1 | contig 10387 bp, 2 predicted proteins | sample RVTome_13_FD_200263 | JGI IMG/M metagenome (GOLD analysis project Ga0299915, IMG submission 200263) | Soil microbial communities from uranium-contaminated site in the Upper Colorado River Basin, Wyoming, United States - RVT92D227 (version 2) ... | reverse complement strand
GAAGCTGAAAGGCATTTAAAGGAACAAGAGCAACTATATTTGCGCACTGTTGAATCGCTGGCTATGGCCGTCGACGCCAAGGACCAAACCACTTACGGCCACATCCGGCGCGTAAAAGCCTATGCGATGGGATTGGCGAAGCTATGCGATATCAAGAATGCAAATGATTTGATGGCAATCGAAACCGGATCCCTCCTGCACGACATCGGCAAACTCGCGATCGATGACTACATCCTCAACAAGCCCGGCAAGCTCACAAAGCAGGAGTTTGAAAAAATGAAGTTGCATTCGGCTGCGGGCGACGAAATCCTTCAGCAAATCCAGTTTCCCTTTCCCGTGGCCAAGGTGGTTCGCTACCACCACGAGCGCTGGGATGGTTATGGCTATCCGGACGGGCTGAAAGGGGAAGCCATCCCGCTGGGCGCTAGAATTCTGGCCATCGTAGACGCATATGACGCTATTCGCTCGTCACGGCCTTACAAATCCTCTTTCGGGAGGGAGGATGCCGTCGAGCTTCTTCGTTCGCAATCTGGAACGCTTTATGATCCCAACCTGATTAACCTCTTCATCACACACCTGGATGGTCTGGAGGCAGCGGCGGAAAAAGCTGCCGAGGATATTCCCAAGCTTTCTTTCCGCAAATATTTCGAAACTCTGGATCGCGCCATATCAGCCTCGCTCTTGCCTGAAGCAGGCGGCTCCCTTCCCGCCCCTGCCACCGCTGAACTGGTGATGCTTTTTGAGTTCACTAACGGCCCTGGCCGGCAGCTCGAACTCCAGGAAATCCTCCACATCCTGGCTCGCCGCCTGCAGAGGCTTATCCCATATTCGACCTGTGCCTTCTACCTGAGCAACGACGATGACAGCCTTCGGGCAGTCTGCGCAATCGGCCAGTACTCTGAGATCCTGCAGGATCTTCGCATCGAGCTGGGCAAGGGCATCAGCGGGTGGGTCGCTGCATATAAGCGCCCTATGATTAATACCCGTCCAGCACTCGAATTTCAGGGAATCCAGGCCGACCTTTCCACTTTCACCGATGCCTTAGTAGTGCCCCTGATAACTGACAGCGAATGCATCGGAACAATCTCGCTATATGCCCAGCCGCCTGTTGCTTACAGTCATACGCACCTTTCAGTTCTGCAAGCTTTTGCCAGCCTCGCTTCGCCACTGATCCAGGAGATCCGCAAGAGCGACCGCCCTGAGCAGAATCTGATCGATCCCATAACAAACACCTACCGAGTGGGATATCTGTCAGTGGTTGGTCCCCAAATGATTGCCCAGGCAGAGCGAAGCGAATCGCCGCTTTCTCTGCTGCTCATCGAAATAAGGGGACTAAACCAGGTGACGAGGCTATACGGCAACAGCGCAGGAGAATCCCTGTTGCACAGGGTGGCTGAAAAACTCAGGGCTGAGCTTAGAGAAACGGATGTCCTTGTACGCTTCGGCCACCAGGGTTTTCTGGCGCTATTGCCCGGAGTCCGGGGAGACAAGGCGAACCGATTCTCATCGAGGCTTCAGCAGCAGGTTTCCAACTCGGCGCCCGCGTCAATCAGGGGCCATGCCACACTGCTGGATTTCAAGACGGGTACCGCCTCCTACCCGATAGACGGCACTACCGTTTTTTCCTTGCTGCAAGTAGCTCAGCAAGCGCTTGCAGCGAAGTCACGGTCGGCTGGAGCTGCGGATGCTGATATAGAGCGAAACATCCTGGAATTTCCTCCTCGCATTTAACAGCAGAACATAGCACGGCATTAGAGGTATATCCCGATTCTCAGTCGGGTGGTTTCCGCGGCCGCCTGGATGGATCTGTCGACCTGTATGCTCTGAAATCCAGATAGCATCCATTGCGCTTCAGGAATTGGATCAATGATGGGTACTCAGGCGCAGGCACTCCAAGTATACGAAACGCGTCCCGGTACTTTCCTTTGGATTCGAGCAATGCCCTGTGGATGACCCGACGGACGATTGAAGCATCGATCTTTCGTTCTATGAAAGGCGTTTTGACTGAATCATGGAACGTGCCGGTGCCACGGCGGATTTGTTTCCAAATCAGGCGCGCCCGGGCATCCGGGCCTGACTTTGCTTTATCTTTTTTCTCATGATTTTGCATTTCAGCCGGCAGATCCCGCACATCGATGATCCGATCCCTGGCCAGGTAATAGCAACTTTCAACAATGTGCATCAGTTCGCGCACATTTCCAGGATAGGAGTATTCCAGGAGCAACCTGTTCGCTTGCGGCGAAAAGATCTTCGACCTACCGCCGACAGTTCGGATTGCGCGAGCTAGAAACCAATCTATCAGCAGCGGTATGTCCTCGATCCGTTCACGAAGCGCCGGCACAGTGATCTCAACCGCATTGAGTCTGTAAAATAGATCTTTCCTGAACCTTCCCTTTCTTATCTCTTCTCGGAGGTTCTTGTTGGTCGCAGCAATTATCTGAATATCGATTTTCCGTGGAGTAGCCTCACCGATGCGGCGGACTTCTCGCTCCTGCAGGACGCGCAGGAATTTCCTCTGCAGTCTCATGGGTAGGTTCGATATCTCATCAAGAAAGATAATTCCCCCATGAGCAGTCTCAAGCAATCCAGCCCTGTTTTCATTCGCTCCTGTGAAGGCCCCTTTACGATAGCCAAAGAGTTCGCTCTCCGCCAGTGTGTCAACCAAAGACCCGCAGTCAAGGGAGACAAAGCTGGCGCTTGAGCGCCGACCCAGGCGATGCAGCGCCCGGGCGACAAGTTCTTTCCCCGTCCCGCTCTCGCCATAGATGAGCACATCGAGCGGTGAGGGGGCGACCAGCGCGATCTTCTCGCGAAGCTGCTGCATCGCCGCACTCTTCCCGATCATCTCGCCGAATCCTTCAAGGGCCAGCTTAAGCGATCGGCCGAGATCATTCTTTTCCTGCCTTAGGGAACCATGCGTGATTGCATTGTCAATGGCAACAGCCGCAAGGTTACAAAAGGTTGCCATAAAACTAATAGAAGCATCACTTATGTAATCCTCAGGCCCATCTCTCTCAGCGTATATGACGCCAAGCAGCCTTCCCCAGACTTTCAGAGGCGCACAAAAGACGGAACCCGATTTTAGAGTAGTACTTCCCGTGAGTGGAGAAAGCCGTGGATCATTGTTGACATCACCTGCAATGAATGGCACGCCGCGGGATCGCACCTCCTCAACAAGAAACAAACAGAGTTCTTCCGGCTGCGCCAATTCCTGGCCATCTGAATTCCTTGCCTGGAAAAGAAGCATAGATTCCGATTCATCATTGTGAAGGAATAAAAATATGCGTTCATACTGAGTGGCCCCGATAAATAAATCGACGATTATCTTAAGCAACGGGACAAGCTCACGTACTGCATTTATTACGCTGCTCATACGTACAAGAGTGCGCAGGTTTTGCTCTTTAATTTGCTCAAGAGCCAAGCCCTGACTAATCGATATATGGGAGCACCGCCGAATCAGCTCCTCGCATGTGTGAGAGACCGAGGCAACGTCGTTGGCCTTGCAATAGCTGTCTCTTAAGTCCAAGGGAACGCACTGATGCAGTCGCCGCACGATTTCCAGCGTCGCGCAAGCATGAAAAAAAGCCTTATTGTAATCTTGTCTGAGATCCTCAAGTCGAGACATCTCAAAATGAGCTTGCCAGCATATATCATTCAAACCACACTTCTGGGATATGTTGATCGCAGCAGTCAGCTCGGATTCTGCTCTCGCTGCTTCTTGCATCTGAGAGTTTGAGAGGCATCCGCCCGCATTATTTCCAACTTCGGAAGTGGCAGCAATGCGATGCAATGCCGCCTTGCCAATAAGGAGGCGGGCATGCGCTTCCAATTGAAATGCTGGCATGGCTAAAGCCAATCTTAGTGCCCAGCGACTATATCTTTCTGATTCTATTATCCTGTTTTTTAGCAGTAGAAATTCTGCAAGCCACAGGAACGATGTGCACCTATGGTGAGTTAAGTGCTTCCGTTTGGCTGACTTCTCAGCTTGCATCGCAAGATTGATGGCTCGGTCAAGCTGTGAAAGGTGTGCAAATACTCGAGCTTCCAAAATTAGTCCGAGTTCTGCCTCAAAAATGGGCCCACCATCAGCGCTCATTTCATCGAGCTTTCGCAAGACTGTGAGTGCGGCATGCCAGTCACCCAGTTCAACATATAGCCATGCAGCACAGAATAGGGTTTGCGCCTTGAGATAAGCCGGAACCTCAACTAGATCGTCATCCGTGATTGATCGCAGCTTATCAGAGGCAGACGAATAGCTCGATAGCGCAAGGTCAAGTTCAATCCTAAACAAATGACAAGACACTACAAGAGCTTGATTGCGCGTTTCCTTGGCAGCCCTTTCTATCTCGCCCGTCAGATGCAGGGACATCTCGAAACTCCCAGACCTGCAATATGCTTCGGCGAGATTGCAGAGTGCTTGAACATGGGAATAGCGAGATCTAGTCTTCTTTGCAGTTGAAGATGCCATTTCGTGGTACCTTATCGCTTCTCGAAATTTGCCCATGGCCGCTATGTTAATGCCGGCATGAGAATAAGCTGCTGGAAGCAGATGATGAGCATTTAAGGATTCGAGGAGCTTAATTGCGTGTCGGCTAACCTGAACACCACGCCGAAAGTCGCCCCCGATCCAATTCAATCCAGCCATGAGAATTTGAAGGTGTCCCACGAGCAAGGGATTTTTCGCGCACTCCAGCGCCTCTTCAAGAAGAGACAAACCCAGGCTGGGATTTGATTGCTTAAGAGTTCCAAATGCCAATTGAGATAATAGCCATGCTTTGATGTCTCTGACTTGGTCGTCTCGAATCCCTGCTGTCTTAATCAGACGCAATCCACCAGCGGCAACTTGACGCATGAGGCTAGAACGTCCCAGAAACTGATATACACGGGACAGCCGTGAGTGCAGCATGAGCTTTAGGATTGTTGATCCGCTCCGTTTGATGGACTGAACAAACGGCTGGAGGATTTGGAGGGCTTGCTTGGGGTTGCCGAGGATGCAGCAGGCGTCGGCGGCGTCGAGCGCAACCTGGCACCGCTGCTCCAGCGGCAGCGACTCGTGATGGGCCAATACATACTCATAAAACCGCAGCGCGGCTTCGTTTGAATATTCCGCCCGACAGGTAGCGGCCGCACGCAGCGCATACTGCACCGCCTTCTCCCCGCAGCGGCCCTGGGTGAAGTGCGTGGCCAGCTCGAGCAGGCGTCCTTCCGCGTCCGCTCCATCTTCCAGAATCTCGCCGACCCGTGCGTGCATCCGCCCCCGCACCTCCTCCGCGAGGCCGCTGCGAATCACCTCCGCAATGAGCGAATGGCGGAACTCGATGATCCCGCCGCCCCCTTCTTCGATCGCACGGATGATCTGCTTCGCTTCCAACTCCTTCAGGCCACCCGCAAAATCTGCAGATGCAAGCCCCGCAGCCGCCTCTATCAGCCGCTCGGGCGCCGCCCGTCCGATGACGGCCAGCCAACGTGTAACCTCCTTCGCCGAGTCCGCCAACTGCCCCCACCGGCATCCGACCACTGCAGCAAGACTTGCCGGAACCTCCAGTTCTTCCGGAGCGCCGCTCCTCCAATGCCAGCATCCCTGCACTTTCCTCAACAATCCCCGCTCCACCAGATGCTTGAGCAACTCCTCGACGAAAAACGGATTTCCCCCGCTCGAGTCAAGCACCCGCCTGATCACACCATCCGGAAGATCATCCTTCCCCGCCATGCTCCGGATCATCTGCTCGACGTCTTCCGCGCCAAGCGAATCCAGCACCAGCGACCCTCCCAGCATTTGACGCTGCGATTGCTCGATCACCCGAGACAACCGGCTGCTCTGCTCCTCGCCGGTGCGATAGCCGACAACCAAAAGCACCGGGTGCGCCGCAATATCGGAAGCCAGATACCCGAGAACAGCGGCCGTGGCCTCATCCGCCAAGTGAAAATCGTGCAGGAGAAACAGGGTAGGCCGTTCCGATATCCGCCTGACTATTTCTCGCGTGATCAGGTCACGGAACTGCCCCATCGCCGATTCAGCGTCCAGATCGACGGGGCCAGCCTCACGCAAGCGCTGATAGTCGTTGGATTGGAAGATCTCCTCCGATGTGCGTCCGTCCCCGGCTGGAGGATATAGGCTGTCCGTCCACTGAAGAAACCTTCGAAACGGACCGTATGGGTTGTCTTCGGTGGGGATGCAGCCGGCCTCAAAAACGCGCCATCCCTCGAGCAGGGCCCAGGTTCTCAATTCCTCCATACAGCGCGTTTTGCCCGAACCCGCCTCCCCGGCCACATAGAAAGCCCATCCCCGTCCCGAAGAACGCACTGCGGCAGCACGTTCGCGCAACACTTTCATTTCACGGTCCCGGCCCACGAATCTCGCGCTCGAAAAATAACTTTCGGTGACATCGGCGGAATCCTCAACATAATCCCGAGCCGTTGCCACCCGCAGCAGCCGGATAACCTCCTCTGCGGACGATGGCCGCCGGTCCGGATCCTTATCCAAAAGGCTGCGCAAAACCTGTGCCAGACCCGGGCCGGAGGGCAGCCGCTCGATCGGCTTGAAATCCGGGCTGCCCTGCAGTTGCTTTTGTATGAGGTAGCCCGAATCTTCATCATCGAAAGGTAAGTGTCGCGCAAAAATCAGATAGGCCAGCACGCCCAAGGAGTATAGATCGGACCTCACGCTCGCCGGATGGCCCATGACCACCTCGGGTGCCATCCAGGCGACCGAGGCCGAAGACGGCGATTGGCCAATCCCGGTCATCCACGCCCCCAGCCCATAGTCGGACACCATGATCTTCCCAGGCGCTGCTGTCTGATCCGTGACCAGGACATTGGACGACTTTATGTTTCGATGAACGATACCCCGAGCGTGAAGATACTGGATTATGTGGCAAAGCCTGACCAAAAGCCGCACTTGGCTGCCGATCTCGGAATCCTGCGATGCATGCAGAACGTGCTGCCCCCGAACAAACTCCTGAACGAGATAGGGCGTGCGACCATCGTCCAACAGGCCGTAGTCGAGAATCCTCACAAGATTCGGGTGCCTGATCAGGCTGAGCCGCGAGAGTTCCTCTCGCAGCAGTTGAATGCCGCGCCCATTGACACCGCTTCGGATCAGCGCCAGCGTCTTCAGCGCAATCTGAGATCTGCCGTCTTGCAGGTCACTGGCAACATAGGCCGTGCCCAACCGCCCCAGGCCCAGGCAACGCTCAATCCGATAACGTTCGCTGATAACCGAACCAACCATAAGAACATCTGTGGCCATCATTTGCTCCTTCATGGAAGGCGCTACATGGTCTGCAGCGTGACGCATGCCTGCATCCGCATGCCTTCACCCGTGCAGCCCAGACTTCAGAGTCTCAACAGTTCTCCCTTGCATGCCGAGGAAAGATGCTTCAAAGCAGCCGGCCGAGAGATTTTGGCTGGCACCGATTATAGCGCCTTGAATCATGATCCGCAATGCAAGCTTTGCGAATCCAGCGACCAAGACAGTAACATGGAAAGGAATAAGACCGGCCCCGGGTGGGTCTGGAGACCCACCCCCACAGGGCGGCAAGGGGATGCATTGCCTTGACAGCACCACACTTTTTGTCGAAACTGCCCTCTATGCTCAGGATCCTGGTGCTCGCAATCCTGCAAATACTGGTCATCTGGCCTGCCACTCCAGCGACCGGCCAGACGCCCGCGCCCGAATATCTCATCCATCGGAATTTGCGCGGAAAAGGCGGCGGCAGCCTGGTCGCATCCATCAGTGCAGACCTGTCCACATTCAATCGCATGCTGACTTCCAGCCTTGCGAACAGCATCGTGGCCGACAGGCTCGCAGGCGACCTGGTTCACATCAACCGCGCCACATTCGAACTCGAGCCCGCGTTGGCCTCCCGCTGGCAGGCCGAACCTGACGGCCGCACTTACACGCTTTACCTGCGCCGCGGACTGCGCTTTTCCGACGGCAGTCCGTTCACCGCGGATGACGTGATTTTCTCCTTCCAGGTGTTGCAGGACCCCAAAGTGGCGGCGGATCAGTCGGGGCAGATCCTGGTGGACGGAGCCTTTCCCGTTGTCAGCAAACTGGACCAATACACGGTCCGCATTTCGTTTCCGCGCCCCGTCGGCATGGGCCTCAGAGCGCTGGATTCCATTCCAATGCTCCCCAGGCACTTACTGCAAAAAGCCTACTTGGCAGGAAACCTGAGAACGGAGTATGGGCCGAATGCCAAGCCGGAAGCAGTGGTCGGCATGGGTCCGTTCAAGCTCAAAGAACATGAACGGGGCGTAAAAGTAGTCCTGGAAAGAAATCCTTACTACTGGAAACGGGACGGCGCCGCGCAGGCGCTTCCCTACCTCGATACCCTCACATTCCTCATTCTCCCCGATCGGAATGCGGAGGCATTGAGATTTCAAAACGGCGAGATCGATATCATTTATGCCCTCCTGCCCGAAAACTATGCCAGCCTCCAGCGCTACGCAAGCCGGGCCAGGTACCAGATCAAGAACCTGGGCCCGGGCCTGGGCATGGATTTCCTCTGGTTCAACCTGAATCCCGGCAGGAAACCTTCCGGTGCGCCTTTCGTCGATCCTGAAAAGGCGGCCGTTTTTCAGAAATCCGAGTTTCGCAGAGCCATCTCGATCGCGCTCAACCGCGACGGAATGAACCGTTCGATTTACCTTGGCCTCGGAGAGCCGCAACGTGGACCCGTCAGCAGCGGCAACAAAGTCTGGCTCCATCCCGACTTGCCGAAGGTCAGGTATGAGCCGGCGCGAGCCCGGCAATTGCTGGCCCAATGCGGACTGAGGGACACCAACAGGGATGGAGTACTGGAATATGGAAGCCGGGCCGCGCCGTTCGAGATTAATATTCATACAGCGCGCGGCCGGATGGACCGCGAAAAAATGGCTCAGGTCATCAAGGATAACCTTTCGGCTATCGGAATTCGGGTCAACCTGCAATTCCTCCTGATCAACGAGATAGCGGCGCGTTTTCTGGGCACGTTCGATTATGAGGCGATCCTTTTTGGCATTACTCCAACGGATATCGTTCCCGACCTTCAGACCGACCTGTGGTACAGCAGCGGCAGGCTCCATTTTTGGTTCCCAAACCAGGAAAGGCCGCACTATGCGTGGGAGGCGGAAATCGACGCGCTCACTTCACGCCTCGTGAGAGCTCTCGACCCGACAGCGCGCAGAGAGGCATTTAATAGAATCCAGGAGATATGGGCCGTTGAAATGCCGGCCATTCCGACCATAGCCCCAAACATCCTGGTCGGCTGGAAAAACGGCGTGGGGAACGTCAATCCGTCGATTCTGGTGCCCTATATCCTGTGGAACGCCGAGGAGCTGACCGTCACCCCATAGTGGCCCGGTTGCAGCCGGGCGGAACAATGCGGAGAAGAAATCCTTGCCGGAACAGCAAAGCCGGGCCGCGTTACACCGCCAGAAATGGCAGTCTACCTTAATGGAACTGCTTCGGCTGACTCTCAACCGTACTTTTCAGTTTGTTCTCCTCGTCTTTCTGGTGGCCTCCGCCACATTTTTGCTGTCGACGCTCATCCCCGGCGATTTTTTCACTTCGCGCGAGCTGGACCCGACCGTCAGCCGGGAAACCATTGAAGGACTCCGGAGCAATTGCGGCCTCGATCAGCCCCCCCTGAAGCAGTACGCACAATGGCTCCGGAATGCCGCGGCGTTAGATCTCGGCTTCTCGCTCTATTACCAACTGCCGGTCAGCGCCATCGTCCGCCGCGGCCTGTCGCATACGCTCTGGATCGGCCTGCCGGCCCTCTTCCTGGGACTATCCGCCGGCATCGTTTTTGGCTCGCTGCACGCATGGCACGTCCGCAGGCCGCTGGGAACCGTGCTCGATTTCCTGGCCGTCATCGCGCTATCCCTGCCGTCGCTGGTTCTCGGTCTGGGCGCCTTGATCCTGGCTGCCAGGAGCCAGTGGTTCCCTCTGGGCAGCATGAACTCACCGTCTCTGCCGGACCCGGGTCTGGTGGCCTGGCTGTGGGATCGACTCCACCACCTGATATTGCCTGTCTTCTGCCTGGGTCTTCCGATTGCCGCCTATGTCGAGAGGATCCAGTTCTCGGCGGCAAGCGCGGAAGCCGAGTCGTTTTTCATCCGCGCCGCTCGAGCACGCGGCCTGCATCCGGCCCGCCTCTTCTTCCAGTACTGGGTTCGACCCGCGCTCAACCCGGTCCTGTCCGTCGCCGGGCCCCTTTTTGCCGCTGCGCTGAGCGGAAGCCTGGTGATCGAAATCCTCTTTGCCTGGCCTGGTCTCGGACAAATCACTTACGACGCGCTGTTCAGCCGCGACCTGTTCCTGCTGGTGGGATGCGTGACCGCCGGCGGCGTGCTGCTGATCATCGGCAACATCGCGGCAGACGTCCTGCTCCATGTCATA
>Ga0299915_10004301_pt1 | contig 10387 bp, 10 predicted proteins | sample RVTome_13_FD_200263 | JGI IMG/M metagenome (GOLD analysis project Ga0299915, IMG submission 200263) | Soil microbial communities from uranium-contaminated site in the Upper Colorado River Basin, Wyoming, United States - RVT92D227 (version 2) ... | reverse complement strand
CGCTTCAGGATAGCGGCCGCCAGAAAACGGCTGCAGTCATCGATGCGGGTGAGCTGGTAGCGGCCTTGGGGAAGGCACTTGAGGTCCATCTGAGCCCTCTCGCCGGGAAGGGTTTTGGCATTGCGGATCCAGTTGGGCTTGGGCTTGCGAGGACGACGCACAAGCGCGCCACAGCGGCGTAGGACGCGATACACACTGCTCAAGCTGCGGGTAAGCACGCCAGCTCGCCTGAGCGCTGCCTGGAGACGGTGGTGGACACCGAATTCCAACTCTTGATGGGCGCAGCGAATCAGGGTGACCTCACGTCCGGAAAGGGCGTTAGGGCAGCGCCTGGGCCTGCGGGGAGCGTCCAAAAGGGCCAAACGCCCTTGCCTTCGCCAACGAGCGAGCCAGCGACAGAAGATGGAGTAGGGACGATGCGGAGTTGCGGGAGAAGCTGCGGGAACTGGCCGCGGAAAGGCGCCGGTTCGGCTACCGCAGGCTGTGCGGTAAACCACAAGCGCGTGGCCAGAGGCCGGGCGCCGGTCTTCCTTCACACAGCCCCCAATCAGCAGTGGAGCCTGGCCTCTGGCAGGAAGATCCGGTTGCTGCCGGTGGAGCAGGATCGTCGAAGACTGGAGGGTCGACTATAATCGGAGCCGTCCCCACTCCTCCCTCGGGAACCCCACCCCCGAGGAGTACAAGGACTGGTGTGTCATGCGGCTAGCCCCGGTAGGACTGTCATTATGACTGGACCAAAGAACGGGGGCAGGCCAGTGCGACCGCGTTCCTTGAGCAGAGCGCATGAGGTCGGTTTCGGCTCTGGTGCTGTTGAGCCCGTGCAACAGGGTGACCCTGGATGCCCAGATGCACCACAGGTTGTGGCAGTGACCACGCATAGCAGACTGGCACCTGTCGTCATGATCGCAGAGCAGGCGTCCGAGATGATCATAGCTGCTCGCTAAAACAAGACGGCATTTCTCACAATCTCTCTTAGAGAACGTGATGAACGCGGTAGAATAGCCTTGATCCAGCTCCATCACCGATACTCGTCCTGACAGGGAGTAAACCTGGGAAAGCCGCTGGCTGTCATGCGCCTCCGTCACCTCCACGATTGGCACCTCACCCCCGCCGAGGCGAAGGCCATCCAGGCCCGCCTCGCCCCCCAGGTCATCCCCGAAGGCGAGCCGCAGCACGTCCGCTACGTGGCCGGGGCCGACATCGCCCTGGGCGAGGCCAGGGGGCCTGCCCTGAGCTTGCCGAAGGGCCAGGGCGCCGTCGTCCTCCTCTCCTACCCTGGCCTGCGCATCGTGGAGCAGCACGTCGTCGAGGAGCCCATCACCTTCCCCTACGTCCCTGGGCTGCTGGCCTTCCGGGAGGTGCCGGTCCTAGCCCGCGCCTTCGAGAGGCTGGGGCGTGAGCCGGACCTTCTCCTGGTGGACGGTCACGGCTTCTCCCACCCACGACGCTTCGGCATCGCCTGCCACCTGGGACTGCTGCTGGACCTGCCCACCATCGGCGTGGCCAAGTCGCGCTTGGTGGGGGAGCACGGCGAGCCGCCGCGGGAGGCCGGCGGTTGGGCCGAGCTCAGGGATGGCCCCAACCTTATCGGCCTGGCGCTGCGCACGCGGGAGGGCGTCGCACCCATCTACATATCGGTGGGGCACCGCATCGGCCTTCAGGAGGCCGCCGCCTGGGTGCTCCGCCTCTGCCGCGGCTATCGCCTGCCGGAGCCCACTCGCCTCGCTGACCAGCTCTCCAAGGGACGGCAACCGAAGCCATAGCCGCCATCGCCGACGGGGCAGCAGATGCCGCTGCTCTAAGGTATAATCGAGGCAGCGGAGGTACACAGAGATGCAAGAGATCAGGTTCACCCTCAACGAGTTGCGAGAGCGCATCGACCACATCCTCCGCCGTCTTTGACATCCCCAGCCTGGAACAAGAGATAGCCCACCTGGAAGAGCGGGCGACGCAACCCGGCTTCTGGGACGATGCGCAATCGGCCCAGTGGGTGATGCGCCGTATCGCCGACGCACGGGAGCAGGTGGAGACCTGGCGTGGGCTGGAGGCGAGGGCGCGGGAGACGGCTGATCTGCTGGGCCTGGCCGAGGCTGAGGCTGACGAGGAGCTGGCAGCAGCCGTCGCCTCCGATACCGTCGCCCTGGCCCATCGTCTGGAGGAGACGGAGCTCTCTCTGGCCCTCTCCGGCGAGTACGACCAGCGGCACGCTATCCTAGCTATCCACGCTGGGGCTGGAGGTACCGATTCCCAGGACTGGGCCGAGATGCTCCTGCGCATGTACCTGCGCTGGGCCGATAGACGCGGCTACAGCACGTCGATCCTGGACCTGACCGCGGGAGAGGAGGCGGGTATCAAGAGCGTTACGCTGGAGGTGGCGGGGCGTAACACATACGGTTACCTGAGGAGCGAGCGGGGTGTGCACCGCCTGGTGCGTCTCTCCCCCTTCGACGCCGCTCACGCCCGCCACACCTCCTTCGCCCTGGTGGAGGTGATGCCGGTGGTGGAGAGCGAGGCAGAGGTGAACCTGGACCCAGACGACCTGCGCATCGATGTATTCCGGGCCAGTGGGCACGGGGGTCAGAATGTGCAGAAGAATGCTACGGCGGTGCGCATAACCCACCTGCCCACAGGCATCACTGTCAGCTGTCAGAATGAGCGCTCTCAGCGCCGCAACAAGGAGCTGGCCCTAAAGGTGTTGGAGGCCAGGTTGCTGGAGCGGGAGCTGGAACGGAAGGCCGCGGAGCAGGTGCGCCTCAAGGGAGAGCACGTGTCGGCCGGCTGGGGCAACCAGATCCGCTCCTACGTCCTGCATCCCTACAAAATGGTGAAGGATCACCGCAGCGGCTTCGAGACTAGCGATGCCGAAGCTGTCCTGGATGGAGAGATCGACCCGCTCCTGCGGGCCTACCAGAAAGCGACCTTGGGGGGCTAGAATGCTGCGCCTTGCCCTGCTCCTAGCCCTCGTTGTCGCCGCCCTGGGTTTGGTGGCAGTGCGGCCCGCCTCCGCTCAGGTGAGCCCTACGGTAGCCGATGGCGGGGTGGAGAACAAGTTTCCGGGGGGGATGGTTTTCCGCGTCTCCACCCAGAGCGACTCACCCATCCAGCGGATCCGCCTCCACTACACCGTTCTGCCCGACGGCACCGCCGCCAGCACCGAGGCCGACTTTCAGCCGGCCACCTCAGTTTCCACCAGCTTCACCCTGGAGGGGAACAACCCACCACGCATCTACCTGCCGCCGGGCACCACCATCCGCTACCACTGGGAGGTAACGGATGCCGACGGCGACACGGCCGCTACCCAGCCAGCCACCTTTTTCTACGACGATATTCGCTTCCGATGGACGAGCCTGGAAGAGGATGGCATAACCGTCTACTACTACTCTGGGTCCGAGAGGGACGCCCAGGCGATGCTGACGGAGGCTGGCAAGACCATCGCCTCCGTCTGTAAGCTGCTGGGCGTCAGCGTCAACTTCCCAGTTAAGGTCTGGATCTACCGCTCGGTGCAGGAGATGCGTCCGGCCCTGGCCCGTCGCAGCGAGACGTTCGAGCAGTCGGTGACCACGGCTGGAGTGCGGGTCTCCTCGGACACGGTGCTGGTGCTGGGGAACGTCTCCTTTATCACCCTGCGCCACGAGCTCACCCATGTGGTGACGGCTGTGGCCGGGGAGGGCCCCTTCGGCAGCCTGCCGGCCTGGCTGGACGAAGGGACGGCGGTCTACGGCCAGGGGGACCCTGGCGGTTACCGGGAGGCCCTGAACCGGGCCGTGGCCCACAGCAACCTGCTCTCCATCCGCTCTATCAGCTCTTATCCAGGAGACCCGGCCAAGGTCGACCTGTTCTACGGTCAGTCCTGGGGCCTGGTCTCTTATCTGATCGATGAACACGGCGCCGAGAAATTCGCCCGCTTGTTCGCCGAGATCAAGAGTGGAAAGAGGACCGACGAGGCGCTTATTGCGGCCTATGGGTTCGATCAGGACGGCCTGGAGGATGAGTGGCGGGCCAGCTTGGGCCTCGCTCCCCGCCAGGAGCCATCGCCGAGCGAGACGCCGCAGCCGACGGCGACGAAGGCACCGCCGGTGAGCTCCAGGCCGGGGCCCAATGAGGATGGCGGTGGCACGTCCACATGGGTAATTGTGGGGGTTGCACTGGGTGTGGCGGCGTTAGCTGGCGTCGTGGGCTTAGCTGGCCTCGCCCTGGCCCGCCGGATGCGCTAGGGGATCAGCAGGCCGCTGTCCCGTTGCTGGCCGCGCTTGGGGGCTTCCTGGCCAGAAGGCATAGGCGAGGCAGGGCCTGCCGCCGTAGATGGCTCGCTGATGGGCGACTGAATCGCCTTCAGGAGCTGCTCCATCAGGACACGCTCCTGCACCGCCCCCGGTATGGTCACCCTATCGGCGATAACGGTGAAGGGGACAGCGCGCACGCCGTAGCGCTGGGCCAGCTCCGGGAACTCGTTCACCTCTATAACCTCGGGGTGCATCTTGGGGTTGGCCAGGGCCACCCAGCAGGCGATGCGCGCCATCTGGGGGCAGTAGGGACAGGTGGGGGTGACGAAGACCCGAATCGTCACGTCCTCTTTCAGCTTGCGGATCGCCTTCATCGACTCCGGCGACAGGTGGACCTCGCCCCGCGAGACGTCGGCTATCGTCTCGATGAAGCCGGGGAACTCATTGCCGGAAGGCAGCCCGTAGAACTTGAGGACGGCGCGGTCCCGCCTGCCCTGAGCGGAGTCGAAGGGCCCGCGCAGGATGGTGGCCGGTATCCGCTCGATGCCGAACCTCTCCCGCTCCTCGTCGGCCTCGTTCCAGATGTGGACGCGGAGGCTGATAAGATCGCTCAGGGAGCTCAGCTCCTGGAGCATCTCGCGGGTAGGCTTGCAGGTGGCGCAGGGCCTGTGGCCGGGGATGAAGAGGCCCATCTCCCGTTCGGTGAAGAGATCGATCTTGACGGGGCCCACCAGTTGGTGGGCGAACTTCTGGCGGATGATCTCCTGGTCTTTAAGGGGGATCATGTCATCCCTATCGACGGCGAGTCCTGGCCCAGACAAGGAGTAGGCGCTGGACGGCCGTAGCGCCTGCCAGGATGGCCAGAATCCAGAGCATGGGGGTCACCTGATCTATTATAAGGCCCAGTCCCAGCAGCAGCACCCGCTCGGTGCGAGTGAACAGCCCTTCCCGAAGGTTGAGGCCGATAACCTGGGCGCGGGCGCGCACGTAGCTGACCAGGAAGGAGCCCACCACGGCCGCAAAGGCCAGCAGCTCCTCGGTACGGCCGCCGCGGTCGCTGAAGTACACCAGGAGACCGAAGAGGACAGCCGCCTCGGAGACTCTGTCCATGACGGCGTCGAAGACGGAGCCGAAGTCGGTGACATGGCCGGTGGCGCGGGCCAGTGCCCCATCCAAGAAATCGAGGGAACTGGCGGCCAGGACGACGATGCCCGCGGGCAGGAAGTCGCCGCGGCCAGCGAGGACGGCAGCGCCCAGATTCCCCAGGACGCCGGCCGTTGTCAGCATGTTGGGGGTGACGCCCAGACGGGCCAGGACGTTGACGACGGGGTCGGTCAGCCAGTGCGGGGCAGCCCGGGGCAAAAGGGCGGGCATCTAGGGGGCGGCGCTCTCACCGCAGCGGGCGGCCATGGTCGCCTCGTAGTAGTCCAGGATCTGGGCCGACACCCGGTCCCAACTGTACTGCTGGGCGTGTTGAGCGCCGGCCAGCGCCATCCTCTCACGCGTGGCGGCGTCGGACAGGACGGCCTTCAAGCCGTCTTTGAGTGCTTCGCTGTTGCGGGGCTCCACTAGGAGACCCTGGACACCGTCGCCCAGGACGTCGCAGAAGCCCTCGACACGGGAGGCGACGATGGGTGTCCCAGCCGCCATCGCCTCCAACAGGACGATGCCAAAGCTCTCTTGTCCAGTGTTGGGAGCGCAGAAGAGATCGGCGGTCTTGTAGTAACGGGGGAGATCCTCGTAGGGGACGAAGCCGGTAAAGTGAACGTCCTGGAGTTGATGCCGCGCGATATAGCGCTGGCAGGCGGCGCGCATCCCGCCGTCCGGCCCCACCACGATGAGGCGGGTGTTGGGCATCTCCCGCTTCAGGCTGGCGTAGGCCGACAGCAAGTAGGGTAAGCCCTTACGTTTCTCCTGTCGCCCCAGGAAGAGGATGTTCCGCTTGTTATCCATGAAACGCGGGATGGGCGGCACCTCGGCGGCGAAGAAGCCGTAGTCGATGCCGTTGGGAATGATGCTGTAACGGTCCGGAAAGTAGCGCCCGATCATGCGGAGGGCGGCGCGGGAGACGACGATGCGGCCATGGATACGGTGCCACCAGGGGTTGATGATGAACCTGGAGTAGGCATAAAGGCGGCTGCCCCCCTCACGGGTGGCATGGAAGGTGGCTATGTTGGTGGCGGCGGAGTAGCGGATGAACTGGAAGGGCAGTATGGGGACGAACGGCTCATGGAGGTGGACGAGGTCGAACCCCTCCCGGGCCAGGAGCCGTTTCACCCGTGGACCCAAATTGAAGGAGAGGCAGAGGTTGGCCACCGAGCCGCTGGCCGGGAGACCAAAGGTGCTCTCCCCGATGACGGTCAGGTAGTCACAGTCATGGCTCCAGCGTTGGGATGAGGGGGCGATGATGCGGACGGTATGTCCGGCCTGGACGAAGTGTCCCGCCAGATGCGTCACATGTCGGTTGACGCCGCCGGGCACGGCCCAGTCATATGGGGAGACCAGGGCGATCTTCATCGCAGGTGGAAGATGCGCTTCACGAAGCTGGCGGCGGTAGGGCCCCAGCCCATGGTGCGGGGGGTCACGGTAAGGCCCCGCCAGGCCTGGCACAGCACTTGCCCCAGCCCAATCTGGAGGAGGGTGGGGTGGCGACCGTTGACGCCGTGGGTAGTCCACTCCAGGATGCTGCGGCGCAGCTCTTCAGTGGTGCGGCCGGGGAATTCCGTGTAGGCGGTGCCGACGGCCCTCAGGAAATGGGCGTCGCTGCCCCCGACCTCGGCCAGGTGAAAGCGGTGGCGGTTGAGCGTGGCGGCCTTGCGCAGCCCCATGCGGGAGCCCGGGGACTGGTTGGCGATCTCCAGCCCATCGAAGTAAACCCCGTCATGGGGCGAGTCGATGATGCGCTGGATGGTATGCTGGTTCAAGCTGCGGGTCAGCCAGCTCATAGGATGCGGGATGATGCACAGCCCTCCCAGGCAGTGCACGGCCTCCAGCGTCTCCTCCACGGGACGGAGGCTGGCCACCGGCTTCTCCACGAACAGGGCCAGCAGATGGCCCTCGATGGTGGTCACCTCGATGCCCGGCACCACCTGGAAGCGGTAGCGCCCCTTGGCCCAGGTCTCCCGCGCCTCCCAGGCGCCGCGGATGTTGTCGTGGTCCGTGACAGCGATGATGTCCAGGTCAGTCTGGGACTGGACGTACTGGAGCAGCTCGGAGACCTCAGCCATGCCGTCGCTGAGGGTGGTGTGGATGTGCAGGTCAGCCTTTCCGGGGCGGTCGCTATTCATGCCTTGGTACCTGCCGCGGGAGCGGGTTGCGGCAGCGGCTGGGCAGGGGTCTCCCATACAGCCTCCAGGACAGCCCACTGGGCGGGATCGGCGCGGAGGCGGCGCTCCAGTCGCTCCAGGAAGCGCAGGGTGCCCACCAGCACGTCCTGCTGGAGGTTGCCGGTGCTTGGGATCTCCAGGGGCTCCTCGAGATAGGCTTCGATAGTGTACTTGTCTGTGCGGACAGAGAAGGTAGGGATAACGATGGCGCCGGTGCGAAGGGCCACCTCGATGGGGCCGGTAGGCATGAGGGTCTCGGCGCCGCAGAAGGGGAGGAGCGCCTTGGGCCCCTTGATATCGCGATCGCCCACAAGGGCTACCACGCCTCCCCTCCCGAGGGTCTGCACCACCCGCTTCACGCTGCTGACGCTGACGGGGAGAAAGGTGTGGCCCTTGCTGGAACGGAGGCTGTCCACCAGCCGGGAGAGGCTTGGGGGCTGCAAGGGCTCCGTCAGGGCGAGGACACGAATGCCCGTAGGTATGAGGCTCTGCACCGCCAGCTCGGGGTTACCGCAGTGGCCGCTGAGGAGAATAACGCCCCTGCCCGTCTCTATGGCCGGCAGAAGATTCTCCTGGAAGCCGTGCTGCACGAAGCGGCGATGGAGAAAGTCGTCAACATCCATGCGAGGCATCCGTACCAGGTCGGCGTAATACAGAGCGACGTTACGGAAGACTCGCCGGACTGCGGCGCGCATCTGTCCCTTGGACACATCCGGCGGCATTACGTGGCGCAGGTTGTCCCAGACGTTGTGCCGCGCCTTGGGGGAGAAGACGTAGATAAGGTCTGCCAGGAGACCGATTAGCCCGTAGAGAAGAGGCAGGGGCAACCGCCCCAGAGTATGGAATGCCGCCTTGAACAGCACAAGTTTCCACATTGCGTAGCGCTAACGGTGTCTAGACAGCCGCAGCGCCTCCGTTCTTACCCTCGATGAACTCCTCGGTCAGGATGCGGGCCTGTTCGTCGGTGAACTGGCGCGGCGGCGATTTCATGAAGTAGGCGCTGGGTCCCACCAGCGCCCCAGCGATATCGCGGTCCAGGGCCAGCTTGCAGCAGCGGATGGCGTCGATGACGACACCGGCGGAGTTGGGGCTGTCCCAGACCTCCAGCTTGCACTCCAGGTTCAGAGGCACCTCGCCGAAGGTGGTGCCCTCCATGCGTATGTAGCACCACTTGCGATCCTGTAGCCATGGCACATAGTCGCTGGGGCCGATGTGGATGTCCCCTTCGGCCATCTTGTAGTCCAGTTGAGAGGTGACAGCGCCGGTCTTGGATATCTTCTTGCTGATCAACCGCTCCCTCTCCAGCATGTTAAGGAAATCTGTGTTGCCGCCGAAGTTGAGCTGGGATGTCCGGTCCAGCCGCACGCCACGCTCCACGAACAAGCGGGTGAGAACGCGATGGAGTATGGTGGCACCGACCTGGGACTTGATGTCGTCGCCGATGAGGGGCAGCCCCCGCTCCTCAAATCGCTTACGCCAGTACTGCTCCCGGGCGATGAAGACCGGGATGCAGTTGACGAAGGCGCAGCCCGCCTGAAGCACCTGCTCTACATACCACTTAGTAGCCTCTTCGCTGCCTACCGGCAGGTAGCTGATCACCACATGGGTCTGAGTGTCCCGCAGGATCTGGATGATGTCGGCCGTAGGGCCAGGGGCCTTCTGGATTATGGGGGCCAGGTACTTACCAATGCTATCGTGGGTCATCCCGCGGGAGATCGGGACCCCCAGATGGGGCACGTCGCAGAACTTATAGGTGTTGTTGGGTGGGGTGTATATCGCTTCCGAAATGTCCTTGCCCACCTTGTTTCGGTCGATGTCGAAGGCGGCTACGAACTCGATGTCCGCTATGTGATACTCCCCCAGTACCGGGTGCATGAGGCCCGGTATGTGGGTATTGTCCTCCACGTTCCGGTAGAAGTAGACCCCCTGCACGAGGGAGGAGGCGCAGTTGCCAACACCAATGATGGCGACGTTGATCTTACCCACCGAGTTTCTCCTCCTTGACTCTAGGCCTGCGACGGCTTGCCATATTGTACGCCTATAACGTTGGGCCCAGCCATTGTCAGCTCGTCCCGCAGTTAGGGTGACCCTCAGGCGCGAAGAGCGCTCCTTCTATGCAACTTCCACCTGCATTCTACCTTACGCGAGGGCTCTCTATCACCACTTTGGGGCTGCTCCCTGGCAACCCCGGGACAGAGATAGCGTACAAAAACCCCTCCTTGCGCGATCAGCGCAGGATGTGATGAAAAGGGATAGTCTGGCCGTCAGTGGCTAGCGCTAACCGGGTGGCGAGAGGCCTAACGGACCTTTAGCCTTTGCCGATACGGTACATCTTGGTGCCACACACAGGGCACGAGCCCTGGGTCGCTGGGCGGCCGTTCTTAAGAGTGACCGGCTGCGGGTTCCGTATCTCTCTCTTCGTGCGACACTTCAAGCAGAAAGCCTGCATGTTAGCCTCCCTTGTACAAGTACAGATACCGCCTTGCCTTTGCGACCAAGCATAACGCTTCTAGAGGTCTTGTCAAGGGGAAAAACACGCCTTTCGGCCCCTAATGGGCAAGTTGGCCCTCTCGGGTCGTCTAAATAGGGGCAAATACCTTCTCCGGCCGCCACAGGCGGGCCTCACCGTTGTAGACCAGCACGGCCAGGAGGGAGCCGTCCTGACCATAGGCCCGACGGCGCTGGCGGGTGACGGATTCCACCGCTGGGGCCAGGTCGACTGCGTCCGCCGCCAGGGGCCGGCCGTGGCGGACCGCTCTCTCCTCCTCACAGCGAAGGGTGACAGCCGGGAGGTGATCAAGACCGCAGCCGATGGGGATGAGCAGCTCCTGCCAGGTG
>Ga0299915_10004300_pt1 | contig 10387 bp, 9 predicted proteins | sample RVTome_13_FD_200263 | JGI IMG/M metagenome (GOLD analysis project Ga0299915, IMG submission 200263) | Soil microbial communities from uranium-contaminated site in the Upper Colorado River Basin, Wyoming, United States - RVT92D227 (version 2) ... | reverse complement strand
CTGCGGTGAAAAAATTCTTGCCAAAAAGGCAAGAAATTTGGGCTTAGTAGTACAGGTGACAGTTCCCGGCTTGCCGGAGAACGGAATGAACCGCGACGAGATTCTCAGGATAATAGCAGGCCACCGTGAAAAGCTGGCCAGGGATTTCGGGATCAAATCCCTGGCATTATTCGGTTCCGTTGTGCGCAATGAAGCTACCCCTGCCAGCGATGTGGATTTGCTCGTAGAGTTCGATGGCCGGCCCGTTGGACTTTTTCACCTGTCACGAACCCAGCATTACCTGGAGAGCATCCTTGGCATACCGCAAGTGGACCTGGTGTTGCGGGACGGTATCAAGCCGGCGTTGAAAGAGCGCATCCTGCGAGAAGCCATCTATGCCACCTAGAGATTGGGGCTTCCGAGTCCAGGACATCCTCGACGCGATCGCCAAAATCCAGCGCTACGTTTCAGATGTGGACTTCGAGGGGTTTGAAAACGATGAAGAAATCATGGACGCTGTCATTCACAACCTGACCGTCATCGGGGAAGCCGCAAATCACATCGCTTCGGAAATCACCGGCCGCCACCCGGAAATCCCCTGGCGGCAGATGGTCGACCTGCGCAACTTCTCGGTTCATGCATACTGGAACCTTCGCCCTGCGATTATCTGGAACACAGTCCAGAATGACTTGCCGCCGCTCGCGGAACCCCTCCGCAAGCTCCTACTCAAGCCCAAGGAATGATGGGCCGACAGGCAAAACCTTCTCCGTGAATACAGGCTGGATCACCTCCGTCAGCAAGCGCAGGGAAAATGGGGACACGGTAGCCTGACACCACTTTAAATCGTCAGCAGGCGCAGTACCTCTTCAGTGTTCGAGAGGTCGGGTAAGAGGCCGTCGGGCTGAAGCTGGCGCAGTTGGTCCATGGTGTGACGCCCCGAGGCCACCGCCACCGCACGTGCTCCGTAGTGGCGGGCGCAGGCAATATCCCGCGGCGTGTCGCCGATGATGATCATCCGTTGGGGAGGGACCGGCCGGCCGAGCTGTTCCGCCAGGCGGGAAGCGGCGATCGCGGGCAGTTGGTTGCGGTCTTCGGCATCGCTTCCAAAGGCCCCGCGCAGGCGAAAGTAGCCGCCGATGCCGGCGTCGTGCAGTTTGGTGCGCGCCAGCTTCTCGAGATTCCCGGTGAGCAGGCTCAGGGCGAAATGACCGTTGTTTGAGAGCTCATCCAGCAGTTCGCGCACGCCGGCGCACAGGTAGAACACCTGGCCGGTCCTGGACATCCGCCGCACAACCTCAACGGATCCCTCCTGCAGTTCGGGAAGTCTGTCGCGGATAACCGAAGGGTCGATACCCGCCGGTTCAAGCGCCTCGCGGTAAATGGATAGATCCGTCCTGCCGGCGAAATCCACGTCGCGAAGCCGTCCCTCGGTTCCGAACAGCTCGACCAGCATTCGGCATATCTCCTCGCGGTACTCCCGCCCGCGGGTGCCGCGGAGCAGGGTGCCGTCGATGTCGAACAGGACTGCGCGTTGGTCGGGATGGAGCTCGCGTGGGGATGATCCGTCCTGCTGGTTCAATGAAAATTCCTCGCAATAAAAGCCATGAGTGCCGGCCGGGAGGCCGGCAGCCACAGGATGTCCTGACACTTTGATACTGTGATTCAGACAGCAGCAGGGGTGGGTCTGGAGACCCACCCCCACAGGACGGTGTCTTAAGGGTCAATGGACGAATTATTGCCGTCCTGTGGGCGCCGGTCTCCAGACCGGCGCGCTGCATGGCATTATGGATCTTGTATATCCCTCAAAATCCGCCGCTCGTTTCTACAGCCTGAATCGCGGGCTCTAATATCGCATCTTCGACCTGCGGGCTGCAAGCGTGGTAAGATGACGGGTTCTTTTTTCAGGGAGGTGATGGATATGCGGCGCTTTGTTCCTTTGTTCCTGCTTTTCCTTTGTGCTTTGAGCCTGCATGCTCAGGAGCCGGCCTGGTTCCCCGGCAGCACATATGATTCAGCCGTTCCGACTCCAAAGTCCGTGCTGGGTCACGAGATCGGCGAGTGGTACACCGAGCACCTGCAGATGCTGGATTACATGCACCGACTGGAGGCGGCATCCGGGCGGGTCAAGGTTTTCGGCATCGGACGGTCTGCCGAGCGGCGCGAGATGATACTGGTCGTGGTCAGCGATCCGGCCAATATCCAGCGGCTGGAGCAGATCCGGACGACGATCGATGAACTGCGCGATCCGCGCAAGACCTCCGAGGCGCGCGCCCGCGAGATCGCACGCGGCAACCCTGCCATCGGGTGGATGAACTTTGCCAATGACGGCAACGAAAGCGCGGCTCTGGAAGCCGCCGTCCAATTGGCCTATCAACTTGCGGCCGGCCGGGACGCGAACACGTTGAAGATCCTCAAGGAAGTCGTCACCGTGATCTGCCCGCTGCACAATCCGGACAGCCACGCGCGCCACGTCACCTGGATGAAGGCATCCGCCATGCGCAATCCCGAACCCGCCGCCCAGGAGCACCGGGGCGACTGGCGCATGGACGACAACAACACGCATTATCAAATCGATCCGAACCGCGACGCTGTGTTCCAGAGCCAGGTTGAGAGCCAGATCATCGTGCGCGAGATTCATCGCTGGAATCCAGTCGTCTTCGTCGACCATCACGGCAATCCCGACCGGTTCTTCTTCCCGCCCTGGGCCATTCCCGTGAACACTCAGCTCGACGAAAACGCGCGCAGGTGGGTGGAGATTTACGGAAAGAACATCGCCGCCGCCTTCGACAAAAACAGCTGGATATATTTCACGCGCGAGGTCTATGACCTTCATTATCCGGGCTATTACGACAGTTATCCGACTCTGAACGGCGCGACCGGCATGACCTTTGAAACCGACGGCGGCGGCAACAAGGGCTTGGCCTACCGGCTGCCGGACGGGCGCGTGACAACCCTGCGCGACGGAGCTCTGCATCACTTTACGGGTTCCATGGCATCGCTGCTGACGACGGCCGACCACCGCGAAGCGCGGCTCATGGACCTCTACAACTTCCGGGCGCGAGCCATGAAGGAGGCGGCGACCGAACCGGTCAAGCAGTTCGTTTTGCTTCCCGGAAAAGATCCGACCCGGACGGCCGACCTGGTCGGCCTCCTGCTCAAGCACAAAATCGAGGTGCATCAGGCCAGGGCGCCGTTTGCGTCCGCAACGGGGCACGACTACTTCTCGGATAAAGCCGAAAAGAAGTCCTTTCCGGCCGGCTCATACGTGGTTTTCACCGCCCAGCCGCAGAAACGTCTTTTGCGCACGCTGCTGGACCGGGACACGCCGCTCGAGAAAGCCTTCGTCGATCAGGTCATGAAAGCAAAGGCCTACAACGACCAGACCGGCGAGTCGGCCCCCAAGAAGGGTTATGGCTTTTATGACATCAATGCCTGGTCCCTGCCGCTGGCATACGGCGTGGAGGCTTATTGGACAGAGGATCGCTTTGAAGGCGCAGCCGATCCTGTAACTTCGCGCCCGAGACTCTCCTTTCCGGCGCCGGCCAAAGCCCGCATGGCCTACCTGTTCCCCTGGGACGGCAAAGGCGCGACGCGCGTGGTCAGCGGACTGTGGAAAGAGGGCTATCAGGTTGCATTGGCGCGTGAGGAATTCACCATTGCCGGAAGGGCCTTTGCCAAAAGCACCGTCGTGGTGATGGTCCGGCCGAATCCCGAGTCGCTGCACGCGAGAATCGTGGAACTGGCAGCGGCCAACGAGGTTGAGCTTTTCGCCGCCGACACGGCCTTTGTCGACCAGGGCAAGGACCTCGGCGACCGGTCCGTGATGGACCTGAGAAAACCGTCCGTCGCCGTGGTCTGCGAGCCGCCTACATCCTCCACTGCCTACGGTGCGATCTGGTGGATGCTGGAGCAGATGTACGACATCCCGTTCACGGCCATCAAAGGCCAGGACCTCGGCTCGGCAGACCTGTCGGAGTATAACGTCATCGTTCTGCCCGACGGCGCCGCGTCGGCATACGCGCGCGTCCTCGACGGCCAGGTCGACCGCCTCAAGAGCTGGGTGCGCGAGGGCGGGACGCTCGTCTGCCTCAAGGGCGCCGCCCAGTGGGCCGGCTCGGATGGAGTCGGGCTGACGACGGCGCGCGACAAGTTTGCCGAGCCGGCGCCCAAAGAAAAGACCGAAGGGGGCAAGGAAAACAGGAGGCGGATCGACACCGTGCCGGGAGCGTTCGTGCGGCTTGACGTCGATTCGGAGCATTACCTCGGCTCCGGTCTGGCGAGCCCGTTGGTGGCCCTGTTCCGTTCCAATGCAGTGTACAAGACCTCCGAGAGGGGCGCGACCGTTGCGCGCATTCATGCGCAACAGCCGGTCCTTGCCGGGTTCGCCTTCGACGAGGCGCGCGAGGCGCTGAAGGGCGGCGCGTTCCTGTGGGACGAGCCGACCGGCCGCGGGCACGTCACCTGCTTCGCCGACGATGTCACGTTCCGCACCTTCCTTCACGGCGCGCATCGGCTTTTCTTGAACAGCATCATGATTATCCCGCGCCCCGGTGGAAGATAGCCAAAGGCAGTCAGCAGAGAGCCGCTCAATACAGGGTCCTGTGGGCGCCGGCCTCCAGGCCGGCGCAGTTGATGCCGGTAGTCGAAATAAACGGCGCCTGTTAATCAAGAGGAGACGGAGTGAATACTGAATTGCGCCATTATCGTATTTGTTTTGCCTGCCTGCTGGTGCTTCTCGTCCGGCTGCCGCTGCAGGCCGAGGAACGCACGGCCTTCGTCCGCGCGGATTACGAGACGCTGCAGAGCGTTATCGTGATGTCCATCGACGACTCGATCTACAAGTCGGCGGAGATGGGCAGTTCCATACACCCCATCTTCAACAAAGGACTGGCTCCGATCGCCGTGCGCGAGCATCGGGGCCTGTTGGACATCATGGAGAAGGCGGGAGTTCGGATCCTCGAGGTCCGCGACCTGCTGCAGGATGCGGTGGAAAACGCCCGGCGCAGCGGAGAGCTGGAAGCATGGATCCGCGCGGCTTATCCGGATCAGGCAGACCGCATTGTGCCGAACCTGTCCCGGGTGAGCGCGGATGCGATTCTGCAGCGCAGCGATGAGCTTTTCTACCGGTCGAACGACAAAGGGGAGTTCGATCCGCTCTTTCTTCCCATATCCTCCATGTACTGGTCGCGCGACTTCGCCATTTCCACGCCGAGGGGGATCATCATCGGCAACGGCCAGAACTTCGGCCGCACGCTGGAAAACGCCATTGCGCGCCTGATGTTCCGGCACGCCGGAGCGCTGCGCGACTTTCCGGTCGTGTTCGACGCCGCGGCGGAGAAGGTGCTCCTCGACGGCGGCGACGTCATCGTCCGGGACGAGCGGACGCTGTTCGTGGGCGTGGGCCAGCGCAGCGACAGGGAAGCCGCGCCGTTGCTGGCCAAAAAACTCGAGATGGATGTCATCGCGGTGAGCATGCCGCCCCGGGACAAGCCCAATGGCATGAGCCGTCAGCTGCTCCATCTCGATTCCATTTTCAATTTCGTCGACCGGGACAAGGTCGTGGCGGTGCCCTACTTTCTCGAAAAGACATACGCAAACTCGAATCCCATGGCAAGGCTGCTCGCCGGGCTGGCGGCCCAGACCGACGCAATCAAGGCGCGCCTGGCATCCGAAGGAGCAACCGGGGATTCCAAGCAGGTGCGCCTGACCATCGACTTGATGCCGGAAGTCGGCTTGCTGACAAAATACGAGGCCGGCACGGGGAAAGAGACGATTCTGGGGATGAAGCTGGTCGATTACGCGCGCGAGCAGGGGTGGAAGGTGATCTTTGCCGGCGGCGACCGGGACGGCATGCCCGAGGATAAGTGGGTCCTCGAACGGGCCATGTACGAACTGCGCTGGCAGGGAGTCAACATCGCGCAGCTTGGCCCCGGGCGCGTGATTGCGTACGCCCATAATATCCACACCAACGAGGCGCTGCGCCGCGCGGGAGTGGAGGTGCTCACCTTTTCGGGCGAGATTCTTGCCATCCGAAACGGCGGCCCCCATTGCCTCATCCTGCCTCTTGTGCGTAAATAGCGCCTTACGGCACGTTTTGTGTGCCGCAAGGCACCATTTTCAAGCTGCTGTTGTGTTGAATGGCGGCAAAGCAGTCAGCTATCAGCTGTCAGCCATCAGCGTGCTTGTCATGGCTGAAAGCTTAATGCTGACAGCTGAAGGCTGATATTGGAGGGAAAAATGGAACGCCGCGATTTTCTGCAACAGTCTGCCGCCGGAGCTGCTTTTTCGATTCTGGCCCCCGGCCTCCTGTACTCGCAATCCGCTGAGAAGGCCAAGGTCGCGCTCGTGAAGACCGGAGACCGCGCCAGGGGTGTAGCAGCTGCCATCAAGCTCCTGACCTTCCCGTCGCCCAAAGGGAAAAAGGTCCTGATCAAGCCCAATTTCAATACGGCCGATCCCACACCCGGATCCACCCATAATGACACGCTCCGCCAGCTGGTCCTGGAGATGCAGGCGCGCGGCGCCGCGCACATCACTGTCGGGGAGCGCAGCGGGCCGCCGCCGACTGAATCGGTCATCGAGGCGAAAAGCATACCGGCCATGGCGCAGGAGCTTGGGTTCGACGTCATCAATTTCGAAGAGCTGCCTGCAGACGGCTGGATCCATTTCAACCCGCCGGAAAACCACTGGCAGAACGGCTTCGACGTTGCCCGGCCCGTTGTCGAGGCCGAGTATCTTCTCTGGACGTGTTGCCTTAAAACGCATGGATCCGGCGGCATCTTCAGCATGTCGCTCAAGCTGGCCGTGGGAGTCACTGCAAAGAGCCTGATGCGAGAGCTTCACGGCGCCCGCCAGACCCACATGCGGCGGATGATCGCGGAGATTCATCATGGCTTCAGGCCGCATCTCATCGTTATGGATGGGATGGAGGCCTTCGTGGACGGCGGTCCCTCCAGGGGCAAACTGGTCGAGGCCGGCGTTATCGTCGCCGGGACGGACCGCGTTGCCGTCGATGCCGTCGGCCTGGCGGTCCTGAAGCAGCTGGGCTCGAATGACGCGATCATGTCCACGAAGATCTTCGCGCAGGAGCAGATGGAGCGCGCCGTCGAGCTCGGCCTGGGAGTCGCAAGCCCCGATCAGATCGAGATCGTGACCGGAGACGCCGAGAGCCGCGCTTACGGCGATGCGCTCAGCGAGATCCTGGCGCAGGGTTAGCCGGACCAGCGTTCCAGGAGTTCCTCGCCATGGCTTTTTGCTGGGCTGCACCCCCACTGTTGACGCGTGGCCTGCCCTACCAAGGTTGCCTTTGCCGAAAACTGAATAAGGGCGTCCCTGGGCCAGGATTGTGGTAGTCTTTTTGCATGGCGGCCAGGAAATCGGAGATGGATCTCGGCTGGATGCAGGACTGCATCAGGGCAGGAAACTATTGTTGGTCGGGACACGCGGACCAGGAGAGACAAGCAGATGGGCTCAGCGTAAAGCAAGTGGAAGATGCTGTCTTGGGCGGACGCATCCTCGACGTATATCCCGATACAGGAAGGGGACTCAGCTGCCTGGTTGTCGGCTTCTGCCGCGAAGGAATTCCTATCCACGTCGTATGTGGTCTTCGCGCAGGATTACCGGTCTTCGTGACGACGTACATCCCAAAGCCACCAAGATATAAAAACCCCTTCGAGAGGTCTGATTCATGAAAAAGACTTGCAGCTTTTGCGGCAATGCGAGGGTGCGAAAAACCGTGGTTGAATATATCTATCGCCGCGACGGCCGCTATCTGATTGTCTCAGGGGTGCCGTGCGAGGAATGCACCTATTGCGGCGAGAGATACTATCAGGCGAAAGTCTTGCGCAAAATCGAAGAGAGCTTCGAAAAAATTGAGAAGGGCAAGAAGCGACCCAGCAAGGCGATCACCGTCCCGGTCGAGGAATTCGCTCTGAGGTGAATTCGGCGAAAGGAATCTCGACGCGTTCCCAAATCGGCGTTGTCCTGAACCGGCTCGAGGAATTCAGCCCCTCATATCCCCAAAATCACCGGCAGCCCCAGCATAGTGCAATCGGCTTTTTGGATGTCATTCGGGCGGGCGCGGCGGGCCGGCCGGGATGAATGACTTGTATGTGCGCCCCTTGATCTTGTCGGCAAAGTCGGCCTTGACCGCTGCGAGCGCCTTTGGATTTTCATACAGGTCCACCATGGTGGCCGCCATGGTCTTGGCGGCGTGCATCATTCCCTTGTGGCCGATGGACATGCCGCTGGCAGCCACCACGTACCACGAATGCCAGGGCACGGCGCGCGGCGCCGTGGTGACGGAAAAGTGCAAGGTTGGGACGTTGTAGCTCACGTCGCCCACGTCCGTGGAGCCGCCCTCGGGTTCCTGTCCCTGCAGGGGATGAATGTCGCCGTCCATGCCGGCGGGCTCGACGCCGGCGGCGCGCTGGAGCGCGCGCGCAAATTCCTGCTCCGCCGGCGTGTAGGTTATCGGCCCCAGCCAGCGCAGGTTGGCATCCAGCAATTCGGCCCCGGCCGTGTTGATCAGGATTTCGTGGTCGCCGCCCTGAATGGTGAATGAATGGTCGACCTCGGCCATGAGCGCCGCCCCCTCGGCGATCTTACGAACGCGCTGCAGCACGGATTCTACGCCCGCCTGCTGCCAGTCGCGCACCCAGCACCACAAGCGGGCGTACTCCGGCACGACATTGGGCACGTCGCCCGCCTTTTGAATCGTATAGTGCATGCGGACCGAAGGACGGACGTGCTCGCGCAGCATGTTGATCCCGTGCGTGCACAGCTCCAGCGCGTCCCCGGCGCTCCTGCCGTTCCAGGGATCAAAGGCTGCGTGCGCGGTCTTGCCGCGGAACTCGATGACAAAATCGACCAAGGCCTGTCCGCCGTGCATGTCGGCCTTTGTCCGATCGGCGGGATGCCAGGCCAGGCAGGCGTCCAGCCCGCGAAACAGGCCTTCCCGGACCATGTAGACCTTGCCGCCCACGGCTTCCTCGGCCGGCGTGCCGTAATAGCGCACCGTTCCTTTGAGCTGCCCGTCGGCAATGAGTTGTTTCACGGCCGCTGCGGCGCCGAGGCTGGCCGCTCCGAAGAGGTTGTGGCCGCAGCCGTGTCCCGGCGCGCCCGCTTTCAGCGGGTCCTTCGCCGGCGAGACTTTCTGCGACAGGCCCGGCAGCGCATCAAACTCCCCGATAATGCCGATGACGGGGCTTCCCTCTCCGTAAGTTGCCACGAAGGCCGTGGACATCCCGGCGACGCCGCGCTCGACCTTGAAACCGAGCTTGGCGGCGTAGTCGGCAAGCAGAGCCGACGAGCGTTCTTCCTTGAGGGCCGTCTCGGCGCACTGCCAGATCTGATCGCTCAATTGGGTGAGATCCCCGGCCAGCTGGTCCGCCACCGCTGCGGCTTTCTGTTTGGCGGGGCTGGGTGCCTGCGCGGCCAGCGGGAGGGATACCAGAATCGCTGCCAGGATAACGAAGGGGTGTATGCATTTCATGCTCGATAGCTCCTTTGATTTCAGCGTTGCCGACTAAACGTCGCTTCACAGCGGCCAGAGCCGGCGCGAAGCAGAAACGGGCGAACCATAGATCTGTTGCGTTGCCTGTAGCAAGTGTTTTTCGTCAACATAGCGCTCGTCGCGGCGGCTTCTGCGCGGCGAGCAATTTTATGCCAGGCGGGTATTATCTCCCCTGCCGCCGGTCCGCATATCGATTTCCGCATCCGGCGGCATTGTGCGGGCGGTCTGCTCGGCCTACCAGGTGACACCGCCCGAAGGAGGCGGCCACGCGCCAAGCAGCTGCCTCAGAAAGGCTGCCTGCCCCGCGTGATAGCTATTATGAGATGCGATGATGTGCAGCATCTCCAGGCGGGTCATCTTGCCGCGTTTGGAGAGGAGGTCTGCTTTCCGAGAACGATGGTCCAGCGCATCAAGTGCACTGCGAAACCGGCGCACGACCCGCTCCCATTCCTTCCGGTTTGCGGGGCTCACAGCGCCGGGCCAGCCCCCGGCCGCATGCTTCGGGGTCCTGGGCTTTTTGCCGTCGAGCCACTTCACCACCCACTCCTGCCAGTAGATCATGTGGTTGACGAGTTGAAACAGAGAGTGTGGAACGCCGTCAGGCCGCATGCCCGCGAGCTTCCAATCCAGGGCCTCCAGAATGGTCCCCGTCTCAACGTGAGCATTGTTACCTGACAAAGCACGGCCCACGGTCTTGTAGAATACGTCGCGATCGCTGGTCATGGGATTCCTCTCCTGATCAGTTATTGTTGAACGATGTCTGCGAAGCCTGTCGCCGATCCCCCGCAACGACTGTCGGCCATGTTCACACCGCCAGGCTCCTAGGCGAGCAATCCGAGCTGCCTCATGAAACTGGCTTCGTCGAAATAGGTGCGGTCCTCATGTACGAGCCCA
>Ga0299915_10004299_pt1 | contig 10388 bp, 11 predicted proteins | sample RVTome_13_FD_200263 | JGI IMG/M metagenome (GOLD analysis project Ga0299915, IMG submission 200263) | Soil microbial communities from uranium-contaminated site in the Upper Colorado River Basin, Wyoming, United States - RVT92D227 (version 2) ... | reverse complement strand
CACGTTCTCTTCCCGCATATAATGTTTTTCTGAGTCTTGAAAATCCTTCGCGATGCTCTGAAGCTCGGTCATTATGTCCCCAACGTATACCGAGTCGCATGCTTCTTCAACAATGCCTATGAACTCCTCTAGTTTTTCGGCACGTTCAAGCATGATCCTGTGTTCTTCGATGAGAATGCTGATTGGGTGTCCGGATGCCAGAAGCAGTTCTTGCCCGGCTAACTGTTCGCCAAACACGGCCATGTGAATGTTGCAGAGTTTCTGCAGTTCTTCTCGAGGCATTCCTTCCTTGACGAGTTCCTCTTCGATTTTGATGATGTCTTCGGAGGTCACGCCTTTGAGAACGTCTTTAAACTTCTCTTTCACCTCTTCTGGTCGCGCTCCGCCGGGCAGTTTCTTGATTATTTCTTTCAACAGTTTCTTTTTAGCATCATTCATCTTGCTCATGTTCCTGCTTCTCCTGCAGATACTATTTTCACTGATCGGGCTATGTTAAAAATGTGACTGTCAGATTTCTTAGTGGTTTTCCTTAATCTTTCTGGCGAGGGTTTTTCCAAGGTCAACTATTTTTTCGGTGTCGGTTTCTGTGGGTGGACCGTTGATTTCCATTGCTCCAACGATTTCCATTTTGGTCGGTCCAAGAGTCTCCTGAATGTGCCTTATCGCTCCACCGCCCCATCCGAAAGAGCTCAAGACAACCGCGAACTTGGTCGGAGGACGAAGAGCCTTCACCAGGTAAGCTGCATACATCGCCAGCGGATGCGCACCTGCTAATACTGTCGGGGATCCTAAGACAATTGCCCGCGAATCGACAAGGTCCTTCGCGATATCTCCTATGTCTGCCACGGTGAGATTGTGCTTGGAAACCTCTATTCCCTCTGAAAGCAAAGTGTCCTCCATAGTCTTGACCATCTTGTCCGTACTACCCCACATCGTCACGTAGACAAGGACGGCTTTCTGCCTAGTCTCTCCCGCCACCCATTTTCTGTACGCGCTCAGAATGCGCTCGGGGTTTCTGTAGATCGGTCCGTGGCTTGGTCCGATTAGTTTGATCTCGAAACCTTTGATTTTTTCCATGGCTTTCTGTCCGTTTGGGCTGAAAGGCATCATTATCTCGCCGAAATATCGTTGAGCGAAGACGTTTAGGTCCTCAATTTCATCGTCATACAATCCTTGTGCGACGTGTGCGCCGAAAAAGTCGCATGGGAAAAGAGCTTTGTCTTCTATCGCGTACGTGAACATCGTTTCGGGCCAGTGGAGCATCGGGGCTTCAACGAATTTCAATGTTTTACCGCCAAGGTCGAGCGTTTCTCCGTCAGCTACGGTTTTTATCCTTGATTCTGGAACTTTGTAGAAAGTCTGGGCCATTTTTGATCCGCGGTTCGTCGTGATGAGTTTTGCCTTGCTGTTGATCGCCATAATATGGGGAATCGAGCCTGCATGATCTGGCTCTGCATGATTCATTATGACGTAGTCAACTTCTGCAGGATCCGTGACTTTTCTTATCTTTTCTTCCCATTCCTTTTCGAAACCCGGATTAGCTGTGTCGATCAATGCCTTTTTTTCGGACCCTATGATCAAGTATGAGTTGTAAGTGGTTCCTTTTGGAAGCGGAATTAAGGCGTCGAAAATTCGTCTATTCCAGTCTCTTATGCCTATCCAGTAGACGTTCTTGGAGATTTCGGCAACGTTTCTCCAATTCATTTTTTCACTTCAAGTGAATATTACGATTGTAATAAAGTATATTTATGCCTTTCTACAATAGACATACGGAAGCATCGTGAATGTCCGTCCCGTGCGAAGTTGCAGTAAAATGTGTCCTTCCCGTTGTTAGGGCGATGGTTGCCAAAGAACTTATGGCCAACTACGGGCTCAGACAGGTTGATGCAGCTCATGTTCTGGGGGTCAGTCAGCCAGCGATAAGCTTGTACAGCAGAAACATCCGAGGAAAAGCGATTCATTTGGAGAATGACCGACAAGTCCAAGATCTCATAAATAATCTTGCCAGGTCACTGGCTGAAGGGAATGCGTCTCGCCGCGATATTGTCTTGACGTACTGTGAAATCTGCAGAACGATCAGAGCGAAGGGTTTACTCTGTAAACTGCACAAGGCTTTCGACCCATTGGTTGAAATTGAGAAGTGTGAGCTTTGCGTGGACAGCAAGTCTATCCGATGCGTGTAGCGCCCGCTTCGCTGGCATTGAACTCTGGGGACACGCGTTTTGTCATCCAGAAATGTAGCGTTTCTGCAGTTCTACAACTTCTTTGCTGTCTCTTGCTTTGCTGTAACTTTCAAGCCTTTCGTAGTTGAGCTCGAGGAAAGTGTGTCCCCACTTGAAGATGTTGAGAAGTTCGGAGGCTTGGTCGGTGTGCCCGATTATGTATAATGCTGCGGCGAGAGCCTCGACCGTGGAAAGTTTGGTTGCCTTGCCGAAATTGACGGGATTTCCCGCGATCAGGAAGGGTAGGCAGCGAGAAGTTCCTCTCACTTGTTTCAACAACACTTTCTCAGCATGTTCCCAACTGCAATCTAGTCCAACCAGTCCAAATTGCTCCATCCGTTCTTTGTCAGCCGGGGAAAGAGCCACTTCAGAAAAAGGATTGAGCACTACTGCTCTTTTTGGCAGAAATCTCGCTTGAAGCACTTCGCGCACTAGACTGAAACGTCTAAGCTTGGACGCTGAGCACTTCCTCGGGTCGCATTGTTTAGCATTGTATACGGTAATGTTAACTCGACTTTCCACTTGTTTCCCGTACCCTCAGGTGATCCATAGGATCATTCAACACATGCGGAATCCACTCAAACAGGTCAGAGGCAACTATATGCGCTCCTTTTTCGTTGAAAACAAAGTCACCCGTAGCTCCGTTCACGAATGCGCCTGCCACTGCCGCCTCAAAGGGATCGACCCCTTGTGCAAGAAAGGCTCCAACGATTCCTGAAAGCACGTCCCCCGTTCCGCCGACTGTCATACCAGGGTTGCCCGTGAAATTGAGCTTGGTCCGTTTCCCGTCCGAAATAACGTCTACATGGCCCTTCAATAACAAGACCGCGCCCAAGGCCGATGCTGTTTTTTGCACCTCCAGAGCCTTCTGAGCCAAAGAATCGGGAGTCTTTTTCCCCGTCAGAATCTCAAACTCTCCAGCATGGGGAGTCAACACCAAGGGAACTTTCAACTTCCTCTTGAAACTGGCAAAAGCTTTCAAGGCATCGGCATCTAATAGCAACGGTTTTCTAGCTTGTTCGACGGCATCAACCAGTCTTCTTACTGCCGTGCGAGTTTCTTCGTGCAAGCCGAGACCTGGACCAGCGGCTATGGCGTTACTTACCTTAATGTACTCTTCTAGTTCGCGGAGATTGCCGAGGTTCAGGTGTGTTCCCTTGAGCTTGACTGTAATAAGATCTGGTGAGATTGATGAAATGGCGTAAGCCGTCCTCTCAGGTGCGGCAAGATACGCCAAATCCACCCCAGTGCGCAATGCAGCTTGCGCCACAAGCGCCGGAGCGCCGGAAAAAGTTTCGCTTCCGCCGATAACCAGTAAACGGCCAAAATCGCCCTTGTGGGATCCAGCAAGGCGAGGTTTCGTGATCGCAAGAACGTCGCCGGGACCTACGTAACCTTCAAATTCCCTCGGCAAACCTATGCCCGCAACGACAAGTTCTCCAACGTATTTCTTGGCCTTCTCAAATCCAATCTTGGACTTGTGAAAAGTCACAGTCAAGTCCGCTTTGACGGCTGCTCCGAGCACTTCACCTGAATCAGCATCGATCCCTGTGGGTACATCAACTGCCACTTTGAAAGCTTTCATTTCGTTGATTTTCCTAGTCAACTGTAGGGTTGGTGGCCTCAGCTTTCCTTTCGTCCCCGTTCCGAGGAGAGCATCAACGACTATCTCTGCATCTAGTTCTGGGATTATGGAACTATCATAGACTTCATGGACCGGTATAGCCTCTTTAAGAAACTCTAATGCCTTCCAATTGACCAAAGTTGCTTTGTCTGAAATATCGTTGGCCTTTCCCGCAAGGACTATAGTCGTTCTGAATCCTTTTGAAGAAAGATGTCGGGTAGCTACGAAACCGTCTCCTCCGTTTCCGCCCAAACCACAAAACAGCACGACATGCTTTCCCGGTTTGAATCGTGAAGCAATCTGGCAAGCCACGCAATGTCCTGCATTTTCCATTAGCAGAAGTCCTGGAACGCCGAAGTATTCGGAGTTCACTTCCAAAGTGCGCATTTCACGGCCAGTTATTGCGTCTTTCTGCAAACCCGATGCCACCAGTAGCCTAATGCTTTCAGACCGAAGATAAGCATATCCATATGGGACTGAATCATAAATGCATCTCACAGAAGTTGTCACGTCAGGTTCAATACGTCATGTAGCAAAATATTTTAATGCACAGAGATGAACAGTAGTTGTGGAGATCTAAATGCCCACAGCATTCGTGTTGATAAACACAGAGATTGGTTCGGAAGCTGACGTGCTTAAAGACCTGAAGAAAGTCGAGGGAGTAGAAGAAGCCAACGCGGTCTACGGAGTCTACGACATAATCGCAAGAGTAAAAGCAGACACCATGGACAGATTGAAGGAAATTGTGACTTGGAAAGTAAGGAGACTCGACAAGGTCAGGTCAACACTGACCATGATTGTTGTTGAGGAAGGAGCGAAATAGCAAGCACTCCCCCTTTTTTATTGCTGACCGAACGATTCTTTATCCGTTTTCTACTTTCATTTTTTTATCGATGAACAAGGCTACCTCGAATGACCAAGATAATAAAGCACATCGGACTGGATGACACAGATTCGACTAGAAGAGGATGCACAACATATATCGCGGCGTTGCTCGTGAAGAAGCTAACAAAGCTCGGAGCAAACTTCGTAGACTACCCCAGTTTGGTTCGGCTTAACCCTAACGTCCCGTGGAAGACAAGGGGAAACGGTGCCCTCTGTTTAAGGATAAGTCATGATGACCCGTTGGAACTCCAGATCAAAGAAACCGTCGTTTCAACGGTTGAGCAGCATTCAGACCTCGAAAATGAGGGCACAGACCCAGGCGTCGTGTTTTTCAATTCCGCCAGAATACCGAGAGAAATGCGGGATTTTGCGCAAAACACGATAACCGGGATTTCGAACATCAAAGAAGCCGTCAAACTGCTTCGGAAATACGGCGGAGAAGCGGTTGCACTCAAGGATGGAAGAGGAATAATAGGTGCCTTAGCGGCGGTTGGCGAGACTTTCCAATCCGATCACACCTTCGAAGTCATTGCTTACCGCATGCCTGAAAACTGTGGCACTGAGCGCAGGGTGGATGAGACATCGATATTTGAGATGGACAAGGCCACGAAGCCTAACACGTTCAACAATGTTGATGAGGAAAGGGGAAGAGTCATTATTACGCCTAGGGGGCCTGACCCTATTCTTTTCGGCATACGAGGCGAAAGCCCCGAAGTGGTGAAGAACGCATTTCAAATCGTAAAGGCTCTGGAACCCGTGGAAAGATGGGTTGTGTTCCGCACAAACCAAGGCACAGATGCCCATCTCAGGCGAGTGAAAGAGTTGAGTCAGATCCGACCATACTCGTCTATCATAGCGAAAGGAAACGTGTCGTCGCCACCTAGAATGATCAGGGGGAGGCACGTGATCTTCTCAATTAAGGATCTTGGTTCAGAAGTGGACTGTGCTGCCTACGAACCGACAGGAGTTCTTCGTTCCGTCGCCAGAAAACTGATGACCGGAGATCAAGTAGAGGTCTACGGGGGCGTTCGCCCCAGCTCCAGGGATAGACCTCTCACGATAAACCTTGAGAAAATTCGGCTGATCAAACCTGCGCCTCAGGTTACTTATCGCAACCCTGTTTGCTTAAAGTGTGGTACACGTCTCAAATCTATGGGAAAAGATAAGGGTTTTAGGTGCGACAAGTGCGGAGCACGGTATCCGACTTTCACGAAGACGGTTGTAAGAGTCAAGCGTGACATTGCAAGGGGGCTTTACATGACTTCAACGAGGTCTCAGAGGCATTTAACCAAGCCTTCTTCCCGTTACGGAATGGAGAAACACTGGCGGCAGGTCAAACGACTTGTTGATGATTGGCACTTTCCCTAAACCTATTTTTCATTGACCTTGAAGACTTCAAGCAGCATTTGATAGAGCTCGTCGCCGCCTTCAACTTTTGAGAAAAGGTCTTTCTCTGCCTTGAGTATTCTTCCCATTGTTCGGTAAGTTTCTCGCCATTCGAGTTCCTTCCACATTAAACGGTAGTTCTTCAGTTCGAGCCATGCACGGAAGATCAGAACTAGGAACATCGCCAGAGTGACTAATAGGTTCAAGATGTAGAGCGCAGTTATACTGTCCGTAAGCTTCCACCTCCGTCAAAGTTGTTTTTTTGACTGTACCATATTGGCAAAACGCATTTAAAGGAAGCTTCGAATAGGTCAAGTAGAGAGAAGGCATGGAATGAGTGAGGTTATCTCGCCCATTGTTTTTCAGTTAGGAGTCGGTGGTGTAGGCGGCTTCATCGTCGGGTTTGCCCTCAAAAAGTTGAGCAAGCTTGTACTTATACTAACTGGACTGTTCATACTGGCTCTGATTTATCTGAGCACAAGGGGGATAATAGACATAAATTACGGCTCACTGTGGAATGGGTTGGCTGGTCTACTGGGCTGGGGCCAAACGGCTTTTTCATGGCTCATCGGCGTGATCTCGATTTTGCCGTTCGCGGGAAGTTTCATTGTTGGCTTTCTATTAGGACTCAAACTCGGATAACAATCGATTGCCGGCTCATTATTCTTCGCGAACTTGAGGAAGGCAACAGGAAATTGAGAGTCTGATCAATGAAGAGGCTCTGCTGTTCGCACAATTCCTGAGGAATGAAAGCTCCTCATGGACTCCTAGATTGCCAGAACTGTAGACGGTTGATGGTGAGGGGCGATTTTTGGCGGATTCAACCATACTTTTCAGGGAAAATCACACCAAAAAACTGCTTGTCTAGATAATCTTAAATCTTTTCAGCTTAGAAGGGTCATAATGAGTGGTGATATGGAAATTTTCCTAAGTCACAGCCGCAAAGACGAGAGGATTGTCAATCGTAATTTTAGGATATGCCAACGAACGAAAATAAAACCCAATATCGCAGAGTTTGAGAAGATTGAAGAAGGGAAGCTGAGTCCCAAAGAAATACGTGATATGATTGACAAGTCAGACCTTTTCTTCTGTTCTTGTCCGAAAATGTCGTAAATGACAAGGACTACGCAAAAACAATTTACACCCAGAATTGGGTGAACTTTGAACTTGGCTGTGCCTATGCACAGAAGAAGGAGAAAAAGAAATTCATTTCTGTGTTTGAACCATTTAACCAGTTGCGATTTCCGATTCCATATTTGGACTACTATATCCTGTATGACCCGAATGCTGAACCTCACTGGGATTTAATAGAACAAATGTTAGGTGAAGAGAAAGAGTTTGCAGATTTGAGCAGAAGTTTGAATCCTATTCTTCAGACATTTTTCATTGTCTACAGTTTACAGGAGAGGTTAAAAGGACACCGAGTTCAAAGACCCTTCGACCGTTATGGAGTTCGGATAGAACACAAATGTGGAGCAAAATATACTATGTTGTCAAGACCAGAAAAATGGCTTTGCCCAGTATGTCGCCAACCGACTGACTGGATACCTCAGAGTTGATTACTCGCAGATTCCTGACTACGAGTTGAAGCTGCTCCGAGCGTCTGTCAACATTGCAAGAACTCCTTTTTCAGGCTCAACGCCACAGCTCTCGCCAGTAATTTTTTTTGATAAAACTTTACCCCAACCAACCAACCAACCAACGTTGCAAGTGCGCGCGTCTTCTCAGTTTTATGGCATCAAAGCGCGCGCTAAGCCTTTGAAGTCTACGACAGAATAGCCCCAGCACATACACAGCATCGCAAACGTTCGCCCATGAAGCACAATGTAAGCTCCCGCTATAGCGTGCTCCATAGAAGACTTCTCCATAAAAAATATCTATGGGTTTAACCAACTATCGGCTGGGGAAAGAGGTCTTGAAAAGAGTAGTTTCTGGAATAATGGTAATACTATGGTTGACAAGCGTTCTGATTTTAGCTCTCAACATTCAACCCGCCAAGGCGATTGGAATCATCTATATCAGGGCTGAAGGAAGCATCGATCCACCAACAGCAAACATAGCTACCATTGACAACGTCACCTACACATTCACCGACAACATAAATGACTCGATTGTAGTCGAGAAGAACGACATAGTAATTGACGGAGCAGGATACACGCTTCGAGGATATGTGCTCGAATGGGGATGGGAGTCAGGATCCAGAGGAATTGACTTGACTGGAAGAACAAACGTGACGATTCAGAACATGCAAATCAGGAACTTCAATGACGGCATCTGGCTCGAAGGTTCTTCTAGCAACAACATCAATGGAAACAGTCTAATAAAAAACGGTTACGGCGTCAGGTTCCAATACTCTTGTAACTACAACAGCGTAAGCAGAAACAACATAACCGATGGTGGCATCGAGTTTGACTATTCCTCAGATTACAACATTGTTTTCGAAAACAGCTTTACAGCAACTTACGACGTTAGCATACTTCTGTACGGCTCTTCAAATAACAGCATTTATGGAAACAATATCACAAACAGCCTAGGGAGTGGTGGGCATGGCAGTGTCTGGCTCTATGAGTCTTCAAACAATAGTATTTTTGGAAACAACATAACAGCAAACAGTCTGAATGGCATCACGGTCAGTTATGATTCAAGCTACAACAGTATTCATGGAAACAACATAACAGCAAACGGTGGAGGCGGCATTTGGCTCTTCTGGTATTCAAGCTGCAATAACATTTATGGAAACAACATAGCAAACCGCGGCACATATGGCATCCTCCTCACTGAGTCGTCAACTAACAACAGCATCTATGAGAACAAAGTGGCAAACAACTCGAATGGCATCTCGCTTGCCACGCCAAACAACACTATTTATGGAAATACCATAATAAACAACGTCGATTATGGCGTTTGCCTCATTGAGGCTTCAGACAACAAATTCTACCATAACAGCATCAACAATACGCAAAATGTCTACGATTGGTCATGGCGTGATCCACAATACTATTCTCCATCAACTAATGTCTGGGATGATGGATATCCTTCGGGCGGCAACTACTGGATGGACTACAATGGCACCGACTTTTTCAGTGGATTGTATCAGAACGAGACAGGCAGCGATGGGATAGGAGACGTGCCATACGTCATTGACGGAAACAACGCTGACAGGTACCCTCTTATGCTGCTCCGTGGAGACTTAAATCAGGACGGAACGGTTGACATATATGACGCTATACTGGCCGCGTTGGCTTTCGGGACCTATCCTGGCCATCCCGAATGGGATCCGAGGGTAGATCTCAACCAAGATGATGTAATAGACATATTCGACATCATAATACTGGCTACCAACTTCGGAAGACACTGAAGCATTACAGGAACCACTTCCCAGAAACAATAACCATAGCCTATTCTTCTTATTTCCTGTATTCTACGTGTACTAGAACAATCTCGGGACGCGCGGGTGCTACACAACAAGTAACTCTTAAATCCAAAAGTGGAAGAATTTACTAGGAATTCAACTATGAGCGGAAAGAAAAAACTGGAAAACGTTTTTGCTGGGAGGAATTACATCTACCTTATGCACCTGTCGTACGGAACATGGACAGAAGAAGATAGAGAAGAGCATTGGAGTTATGCCAAAGACAAGAGCTTGATTGGACTCGATTTGCCCAGAGAAGTCAACAAAGACTGGAATGAGCTGTCTAGTTCTGAAAAACAGTCACTACGTTCGCGACGTCCAAATTGGTTTAGTCACTTCGAGATGTTCTGCAACGAAATGAAAGTAGAAGACTTGGTGGTGGCAGTGAGTGGTCAAAAATCATTCCTTGGTGTCGGCGAACTCGCCCGAACAAAATATGAATATCGCAAAGAGTTATCAAGAAATGAGATTTTCTTCGACCATGTTAGAAGGGTAAATTGGCTCATAGCGCGGGATTATGACGACCGAATTCAATTGCCGACACCACTTGCTGGATTTGACAGAACTCTGCTTAAGGTCAAACCTGACACTAGATTTTGGAGGATCCTTTCTAGCGTCACTCTGTGACATGTGCACTAGGAATAAGGAAATGGTCAGCGGCGTTTGCTGACCGTCTTTTGGTAGTATAGAATGCGCAGTCCTAGTATGTCCATTTTTTTTGTGCGCAGTTTCGAGTAGGTCTCGTATCTCGGCTTGACAGTCGCGGATTTCTTCAATTGTTTCTTCAAGGCTTAGCGTTCGTCTGCCGCTACCTCTACCGCCAATGCTTCTTCATCTCCTCTTTCAGGTCTTTCACAGT